>Ga0315281_10010565_pt1 | contig 12721 bp, 7 predicted proteins | sample YL17G07_0_MG_FD_204540 | JGI IMG/M metagenome (GOLD analysis project Ga0315281, IMG submission 204540) | Sediment microbial communities from Yellowstone Lake, YNP, Wyoming, USA - YL17G07_0 | ecosystem: Environmental > Aquatic > Freshwater > Lake > Sediment | place: USA: Wyoming | collected... | reverse complement strand
GTAGACCCCTTCCTGTCGTGGGTGGCGTGGCGGGGGGGGGGGCGGCGCGTCCGCGCCGCCGCCTCCCGCTCAACGCCCGAATGCAGGCATTTCTTCATGCGAGAGAGACGTCGCGGACGGACGCGGCCGAAGGAGTGGCGAGCAGGTTAAGAAATATGAACGACAATAAGGGCGGCGACGGCTCCCGGAACGCACGTCCCCACCGAGACGTCAGATGCCGACCTTGTACATCGTGCGTTCCCCCAGACCCGTGATGACCTTGACGTAGCCGCAGAGCTCGGCGTCGAGGGCGGAGTCGCCGGTGTCAACGAGCAGCGGCCGCCCCTCCAGCGACAACAGCTTCGTCTGGGTCGCGATCACGCGGATACGGTCGAAGCCGACCCGGCGGATCACGGCGGGGCTGATCTGCTGGTTGCCGCGCCCGAAGATGTGCCCCTGGCCGCCGATGACCGTGACGACGATCTGCGCCCGCTGGTGCCGGTCGAGCAGCGCCAGCAGCTCGGCCTCGGTCGCGTCGGCCGCCACCAAGACACCGTCGGTCACGGCGTCGACGCCGAGCAGCGTCTTGGGCAGGCCGAGGCGGTCCATGACCGTCCGCGTCGTCGTCCCGGGGCCGAAGATCTGGAGTTCCCCGGGCCGCATCCCGCTTATGACGTCCATGGCGACATCGTGCAGGACGCTCTGCTCGCCGGCGACCCCACCGGCCTTGGCCGACTGGACGAGCCCGCGCGCGAAGGGCACCTCCATGTAGCCGTAGAGGTGGGCCGAGACGCGGTCCTCCCGAAACGCCTCTTCGTCGATGTCCATGACCTCGCACTCGCGCAGACGGACCGCCGCCGGGCGATCGTAGAGGAAGAGCGCGACGAGGTCCCCGGCGGCGGCCGGCGTGGTGGCGTAGACGGCGGAGTGGATCTTCACCCCGGCCGGGATGCCGATCACGGGCACGCGGCCAGCGATCGCGTGGTAGATGTCGCGCGCCGTCCCGTCGCCGCCGGCGAAGAGGATGAGGTCGACGCCGGCGGCCTCGAGCGCGGTCGCCGCCGCTTCGGTGTCGGCCGGGGTGGTGGCCGTGAACTCGGCAGCGACGCCGAGGGCGCTCTCGTCGTGGCCACGACCCCGCTCGAGGTCGAGCCAAGTCGGGCGGCCGGCCAGCGAGCCGACCACGGTCGGCTCGAAGCCGGCCGCCCGAGCCTCGGTCTCGCCCATCTCGTCCGGTCCGGCCAGGACTTCGATCTCGTCCTTGAGGCGAAGGACGCGCTCGAGTGCGGCCTGGGCGCGGAGCGGGGCGTCCCGCGCCGCGCCCAGCTCGAGCGCCTTGCGCAGGACCTCGGCCCCGTCGCTGCCCTTCAGGCCCACGCGGCCGCCGACGCCGGCCACCGGGTTGACGATCACGCCGAGCTTCTTCACGGCCGCCCCGTCACGTGTCGCGCTTGCCTCCGCCGCACAGCCGCCGCCGTCAGCGACTGCTCCGGCGTTTCTTCTTGCCCTGCTTGCGCCTCGGCCGGCCGGCCGGCGCCCCGCCGGAGACGGGGCCGGCGCCCGACGTCGCGTCCCAGGTGCGCGGCGGCCGCTTGATCTCGTCGTCGTCCGCACGGCGGCGGCGCTTCGCCGGCTTGAAGGTGCCGCCGGCCCACGGCGGCAGGATGTCGACGAGGGAGCGGCGGATGCGTACGTAATACACAATGAGCGGCGCCAGCGCGGCGACGAGCCCGTTGAGGTCGTAGCCGCCGAGAAGGACGATGAGTGGCGCCGCGAACCCTCCCAGCAGCAGGCCAAGCGTCGCGAGCACGCGCACCGCGCCGTCCGAAGGCCACCGGCTCGTCGGCGAGACGGCGCGGACCCCGACAAGGCCCATGCACACCGCGCCCACGAGAGAGGCCGCGTAGATCGCCACGACGCGCCACTGGTCGCCAGCGGGGCGAGACGCGTTCACGAGCGTGTCGATCCCAATGTAGGCGGCGAAGGCAAGCCACAGCGCTGCCAGCGCGATGACCGCCACGCCGAACCACGGGGTGATCCGTTCGACCCAGCCCATGAGCCGGGCGCGGAAGGAGGCCGGCCGGCGCCTCGGCGCCGGCCGGCCTTTGGCTTGCTTCTTGCTCACGCATTCAGCTTATCTTGCCGCACGTCTCGCGTCTTGCCGGACCCCGGCGCGATTCACTTCTTGCCGAGGATCTTCTTCTTGTAGGCGCGCCACGTGAAGGCCCACTGGCCCGGGTCTTCCATCGCCTCGGTGCGGCGCATCTGGTCGATGGGCTGGGCGTGCGGCGAGTCGAGCACGAACTCCGCGTCGGCGTAGGCCTCGTCGATGCCCTTCTTGATGACCGCCGCCCACTCGTCGAGGTCGACCCTGCTGTAGGTCTCGCAGGGCTCCGGCGTGAACGGCTCGGGGACCACCCACGGATGGTGGCTCATCCAGTAGCTCTGGATGCCGAAGTCGACCATGCGGTCGCGCAGCGCCTCGGTGCCGACGCCGGTGTCCTCCTTCAGCTGCTCAAGGCTGTAGCGCACCTGGTCGAGCCGGCGGTGGCCTTCGGCGTACGGCCGGCTCACACCCTTGATCGCCATCAGCAGGTTGTCTAGGTAGTTGTTGTTGAGGACGCTGATCTCGGCTACTTCTTTGAGGCCTTCAGGACCCATGGTGCGGATCCACGCGTAGGCGCGGATGACTCCCATCCAGTTGCCGAGGAAGCCGCGCACGCGGCCGATGCTTTCGGGCCGGTCGTAGTCGAGGTGGTACCGGTCTCCGACCTTGGCCACGACGGGCACCGGCAGGTACTTCGCCAGCTCGTCGGTGCACATGTAGGCGCCGGTCGCCGGACCCTCGCAGCCGTGCGGGCTCGAGAACGTCTTGTGCAGGTTGAAGTGGCAGGCGTCGAAGCCCGCGTCGCGGGCGCGCGCGAAGCCGAGGATACCGTTGGCGTTCGCCTGGTCGGTGAAGGCCAGGGCGCCGGCGTCGTGCAGGACCTCGACGTACTTGTCGATCTGCGGGTTGTAGATGCCGGTGTCCTCGGGGTTGGTGATCATGCAGCCGACGGTGCGCTCGCTGACCGCGGCCTTGAAGGCCTCGAGGTCGGGGTAGCCGTTCTCGTCGGGCATCACGGTGATGACCTTGAAGCCGGCGACCATGGGCGTGGCCGCGTCGCACGGGTGCGAGAAGATCGTCGTGATCATCTCGTTGCGTTGGTCGAGCTCACCCTTGGCCTCGAAGTGGCGGCGCATGACGCACGCGTTCGTGTACACCGCGTGCGAGCCGCCGCCGGGCTGCAGGCTGAAGGCATCCATGCCGGAGATCGACTTCAGGTACTGGCCGGTGTCGAAGACGATCTCGAGCAGCCCCTGCATCGTGTCCTCGTCCTGCCACGGGTGCAGGTCGGCCGCCTTGTGGCCGCGGATCAGCTCCTCGTGCATCTTGGGGCTGTACTTCATCGTGCAGGTGCCCTCGCTGATGTCGCTGCCGAGGTCCATGCCCAAGGTCATCTGCGAGTAGCGGAGATAATGGCGGAGGACCTGGTACTGCGACATCTCGGGCAGCACGGGGGCGGCCGCGCGGCTCATCCCTTCGGGGATGTAGTCGGCGGCCTCACCGACGGCCTTCGTGACGTCTTCTTCGGCGAGCGGCACCAGGATGCCGCGCTCGCCGGGCGTGCCCTGCTCCATGATGAACGGCTCGTCGTAGCGCGGGGACCGGTAGTCCCGCAGCACGCCGCCGTCGCGGCGCAGCCTGGCGAGGCGGGCGACTTTGTCTTGCGGCGTCTCGGTCATGCCGTCACCTCCTTGACGGCCGAGGCCAAGCGCTCGATCTCGGCCTTGCCGTAGTACTCGGTGACGCAGTAGAGCGCGCTCTGGCCAAGCTCCGGGAAGTCGGCCGAGAGGTCCTTGCCGCCGAAGATCCTGTGGCCGAGCAGCTTCTTGTGGACCTCGGCCACCGTCTTGCCCGTGCCGTCGAAGCCCACCACGAACTCCTTGAAGAAGCCCGGCGAGAGCTTGACCTGTACACCGGGGATCTCGCCCAGCAGCTTCGCCGCGTAGTGCGAGCGCGCGACACAGGTCTCGCCGACCTCCTTGAAGCCTTGCGGGCCCATGACCGCCATGTAGACGGCGGCGGCGATGGTCCACAGGCCGGAGGCCGTCCCGACCCAGTCCTTGCCCTGGTCGCGCGAGCCGTAGCTCGTGCGGTCCGGCAGGGCCTCGCCGACGGCGTACTGGCCAGGGGTGGCGGTCTCCATGACGGTGTAGAGCTCGAGCGGGCACTCCTGGGCGAAGAGGGGGTCGTCGCGAAAGGCGATGAAGCCTGAGCAGCCTCCGCCGGCGTGCATGTGCATGCCGAGCGGCTGGATGTCGCCGCAGGCGATGTCGGCGCCGAGCGCGCCGGGAGGCGCGAGCACGCCGAGGGTGATCGGATCGACGCCGGCGATCGCGAGCGCGCCGTGCTCGTGGGCGAGCTTGACGATCTCGGCGCCGTGCGCCTCGATGGTGCCGAGGTAGCTCGGGTTCTCCCAGTACACGGCGGCGACGGAATCGTCGAGCTTGGCCTTGAGATCGTCGGTGTCGACCATCCCCGTCTCGCGGTCCCACTCGTAGAAGCGGATCTTGGTGCTGTTCGCCATCGACTCCGGCTGGCAGAGCGTACGCATCTCCATCAGGCGCATGGGGCTCACGGACGAGGGCACGAGCACCTTGTCGCGGCCGGTGATGCGCCGAGCCATGCGGAACGAGCGCCCGGCCACGTCGCCCCAGTCGTAGATGGGGTTGGCGACGACGTCGAAGTCGACCAGCTCGCCCAGCATGCTGTTGAACTCGAAGCGCGTGAGGTACTTGCCGAGGTCGGAGTAGTCACCGCCGCAGTAGGCGGACACGAACTCGGCGCGGTTGATGACCTCGTCGACGACCGAGGGTACGTGATGCTGCCAGCAGCCTGCCCCGCAGAAGTTGAGGAACTCGACCGCCGACGTGTTCTTGTCGAGCAGTCCCTGGACATGCCGGCGCAGGTCGCGCTCGGCGAGGATCGGCTCGGGGATGTCGAGCCGGCCCTTGAAGCGCAGGCGGTCGGGGATCTCGGCGTAGATCTCCTCGACGCTGCTTAGCCCAAGCTCGTGAAGCATGGCCTCCTTGACGGCCGGCACTGAGTTGGGGATGTAGGGGTGGACGAACGGTTTGTCTGCCATGTTCTCTGCGCTGCTCCTTCCCTGGTCGTGCGAGATGCTGGTCGTGTGCGCGAGGTGTGCGTCCCCGTCAGCCGGCCCGGCGCATCACTCGTAGCCGTAGCCTGCGGAGGTGCCGAAATCGATTGAGATGTTGGCGCCCGTGATCGGCGCCGCCGCCGGGGAGGCGAGGTAGAAGATGAGCTCGGCGACCTCCTCGGGAGTGATGAAGCGGGCCTTCGCGCCCTGTGGGTAGCTCGCGAGCAGGCGCTTGAAGTAGCCCTCCGGGTCGCCGCCCCCATAGGTGTCGGCCTGATACTGGAGCATCGGCGTCATGATGTCGGCCGGACAGACGGCGTTGACGCGCACCAGGTCGGCGGCGAGCTCGAGCGCGAGCGCCTTGGTGAACAGGCTCACGCCACCCTTGGATGCCGTGTAGATCGCCGTCTCAGGCGTGCCGACCACGCCGCAGTCCGAGCTCAGGTTGACGATGCAGCCCTGCGTCTTGCGCAGCTCGGGGATCGCCCTGCTGCAGCAGAAGAACGCGCCCTTGAGATTGACGTCGACGACGCGGTCCCAGTCAGCCTCCGTCATCGTCTCGGTCGCGCCTTCGACCCAGAGGCCCGCGGTGTTCACGAGCACGTCGATGCGGCCTGTCTCGCCCGCGGCCTCCTGCACGAGCGCTTCGACGTCGGCGACGACGCTGACGTCGCAGCCCACGCCGTGCACCGTCGTTAGTGCGGCGAGCTCCCCGGCCAGTTCCTCGAGGCGCACTGCGTTCACGTCGGCCAAGACGAGCGTCGCGCCGGCGGCGGCGAAGCGGCGGGCGGCCGCCGTGCCGACGCCGCCGCCGGCGCCGGTGATCACGACGGTCTTGCCGGTCATCTCATATGTCATGCGGTCCCCTCCGGCGAGTCTCTCGCCCGGGCGGGCAGCCGCCCGCCGAAGACTGAACGGTCCTTCAATGTTCGCCAGCTTACCGTGGCCTGGGGGCCCCGGCCAGCGTTGCAGGTTCGGGGCCTGTCGTTCTCCCAGAACCGGGTCAGCTCGCCCCGGCGAACACCCGGTCGACCTTGACCTCTTCTTCCGGGAAGTAGGTCACGTAGCCGACCGGCAGCTTGCCGTCGACGGCGTCGATGACCCTGCGGCAGCCGTCCTCGCCGAAGTCGCCGCAGAGCTCGATGAAGTGCGCCGTGCCCTTCTCGCAGGCCTCAGCGGCCACGGCGCACGCCTGGTCGACGCTCTCGGCCCCGACCGTGATCACGTTCCCCCCCGGCGTGTCGATGACGCACCGGTGACGCGCCGGGTCGCACCCGTCGCTGCGGAAGATGAACAGGAAGTCGATGCGGTCCATGGACGCTCCTCCCGCCGTCTCAGTAGTAGAGCTCGCTCGGCCCCTTGTACTCCTGGATCGTGTTGCCGCCGTCGACCACGATGAGCTGGCCGGTGATGTAGCTCGCGTCATCCGAGCCGAGGAAGCAGATGACCTTGCCCACCTCGTCAGGGTAGGCGCAGCGACCGATCGGCGTGAAGGCGCCGCCGACGACCTCGCCCTGGGCCTGGGAACCCGTCGCGATCCATCCCGGTCCGACGGCGTTGACGGTGATGCCGTGCTTGCCGACGTCGAGGGCGAGACCACGCGTCATCCCGAGCACCCCGGCCTTGGCCGCGCAGTAGGCGGACTCGTCGGGGTTGGCGACCACCGGGCCGGTCACCGACGAGACGTTGACGATGCGTCCGTAGCCATGCTCGATCATGCCGGGGACGACGCAGCGCGTGACGTTGAACTGCGTCTTCAGGTTGATGGCGATGCCGAAGTCCCACGATTCCTCGGTCAGGTCCTGAAACGCGGTGAAGTCCTCCTCTTGACCGAAGACCACCATGCCGGCGTTGTTCACCAGCACGTCGATGCGTCCGTAGCAGGTGAGCGCCTCGTCCACGGCCCTCCTCACCTGGTCCATCTTGATCAGGTCGGCAGTGTGCGACGAGACGGTGAACCCCTCGCCGCGCAGAAGTTCGGCGCAGTCGTGCACCGCCTCGGCGATGTCGACGATGGCGAGCATCGCGCCTTCTTGTCCGAACAGCCGCGCCGTGGCGAAGCCGATGCTGTCGGTCTTGGCGACGCCGGTGATGAGGGCGACCTTGTCCTGTACCCTGCCCTTGCGCTCCATGCTTCGTGAACCTCCCGTGGGGCTTGGCGGCGCGGCCGTGCGTTTGCCGGTCGCGTGGCGCCCATCGTATGCCGCGCCGCGGCTTTCGTCAGCAGCCCGATGACAGCTTGCGTCTCTCACCTCGAGTCGCACGAGCCGTGGGAGGTTCTGTAAAGTTCACGGACATGACCGCCGATAGAACGAAGGTGGCCGCCATCCCGCGCACCTCCAGGACGAGTGAGCCAGTCAGGGCGACCTGGCTGCGCGTCGCCGAGGTCGCCCGCCTGCTCGGTATGAGCGCCAACACTGTACGGCGGTGGACCGATGCCGGGCGCATCCCCGCCCACCGCAGCCCCGGCGGACACCGGCGTTACCTCCTGGACGAGATCACCGCGCTGGCGCCCGATGTGGAGCTGGCGCCGACCGTCGAAGCGTCGCGTCCCGGGGCCGCCGCGCCGGGCCCGACCCGGCCGTCGGCCGTGCTGCCGCGACCGCTCGACGTAGCCGTGCCGGCAGGTCTGAGCACGGAGACCCTGGGCGAGCTGGCCGCGATCCTCACCGACACCCCCGACGACATCCCCCTGCGTGCCGCCGCTGTGATGCTGCAGGCCGCCGGCGCCGCGCGCTGCGAGGTACTCACCATCACCGGCGACCAAGTGGAGGTCCTTGTCAGCTTCGACGCCGGCGGCGAGGAGAGCGCCAGGACCGGGCATCGCCAATCGGTCTCTGAGTGGCGACTGCCGGCGGATGCATCGGGCGCGGCGCCAGTCGCGACGTGCCGAGCCACAGCGTCCGCGGTATCGGGGGCGGCGCTGCGCCAGCGCGGCTGTCACTCGCTGCTCTGGGCGCCGCTCGTCGTCCGCGGGACCCGCCTCGGCGCTCTCGAGTTGAGCGACCCTGGCGACCGCGACCTGAGCCCGCACCTCCCCCTGGCCGGGGCCGTCGCCCGCCTGGTCGGCCACGCCCTCGACGTCACGGCGACGAACGCTGCACTCGACGAGCGCCGGCGCACGATGCGTGAGCTGATCGCGCTCTCGCAGGAGGTGGCGCGCGCCAAGGACCTGCAGTCCTTCGTGCAGATCGTGGCCGAGCGCCTCATGACCGCGGTCAACGCCGACTACGTGGACGTGTGGCGCGTGCAGGGCGACCAGATCCGGGCGCTGCTCAGCATGGGACGTGATGGCGTCGAGGCCAGTCTGGCGGACCGTGCTGTTAGCCTGGCCGAGTACCCCACCACTCAGAACGCGTTGCGCCGTGGAGAAGCGCTGATCGTCGATGACCTGCGTGACGAGCGTCTGACCGCCGACGAAGTGCGCATGTACCAGGAGTGGGGCTACAGCAGCTCGGTCAGCCTGCCGATCATCGCCGGCGGCGAGGTCGTCGGCGTGATCGAGCTCTACGACGATGCGGAGCGCGACTGGAGCCCGAACGTCGGCTTCTTCACCAGCGTCGCGCAGCTGCTGGCGGGCGTCTTCGAGAACACCGTGCTGCTCGACGAGGTCCAGCGGCGCGCCGCCTACGAGAGCGAGCTCGTGGAACTGGCGGAGTCGCTCTCGCGCGCGGCGGAGGCCCGCGAGCTCGCTCTCACGACCGCCGCCACCCTGCGCCGCGTCCTCGACGCCGAGGACTGCGACATCTGGCACCTCGTCGAGGGCCGCCTGCGGTGTCTCGTCAGCGTCGACCGCACCGGCGTCGACACCTCGGTCGAGGGGAAGCCCCTCGACCTCGATCTCTTCCCGACCACCGCCGCGACGCTCCAGAGTCGTGAGCTGCTCGTGTTCACCGACCTCGACGACTCCCGCCTGACTGCGGACGAGATCGAGGACTGGGCCGAGTACGGCTTCCGCAGCGGCTTGAGTCTGCCCCTGGTGGCCGGGGACGATGTCGTCGGCCTGATCGACATCTTCGACACCCGCGAGCGGGACTACGCCGAGGCGCGCGAGTTCGTCATCAGCGCCGGCAGGATGGTCGCCGACGGCCTCCAGAGCGCCCACCTCCTTGCGAGCCTGCGGCAAAGCAACCGCGGGTTGCGCGAACTGGTCGAACTGGGGGACGCCATCGCCGAGGCCGACGACCTGGGCGAGCTCGTGAGGACGGTCGCGACCCGCCTGCGCGAGATCCTGACAGCCGAGGACTGCGACATCTTCCGGATCGAGGACGGCAACCTGCGCTGCGTGGCGAGCATCGACAGCAGGGGGTGGGACGAGAACGAGATCGGCTTGACGCGGGCGCTTGACGTGTACCCAGGCACGGTCGCCGCAGTCGCCCACGACGAGCCGATCGTGGTGGGCGACCTCCAATGCGCGGACCTGACCGAGTTCGAACGCGAGCAGTACGAGCGCTGGAGCTACCGCAGCATGGTCTCGGTGCCCCTGGTCGTCGACGGCCGGCCCGTGGGTCTGGTCGACATCTTCGACACCCGGGAGCGTGACTGGACCGATCTGCTGGACTTCATTCGCAACGTCGGCCGTCTCCTCGGCGGCGCCTTCGAGAAGGCGGTGCTGCTCGACCAACTGGAGAAGGGCAACGGCGAGCTGCGCCTCCTGGTGCAGTCGAGCCGTGATTTCGGCGCGACCCTCGACTACGACGCGGTCATCGGCACCGTCGCGCGGCGCATCCGTGAGATCGCCGGCGCAGACATGTGCGATGTGAGCATGCTCGAGGGCGACGAGACCGAGATCCTCACCTCGGTCGACGCCCAAGGCGAGGTCGGCGCCAAGGGGCTGCGCTACAGCATCGAGGATTTCCACATGTTCCAGGAGGTCTTGGCGACGCACGCCCCGGCGGAGGTGTTCGACATCCGCACCGACCCCAGCTCTACGCTCGCTGATCTTGCGGACGCCGAGCGGTGGGGCTACCGGGCGACCGTGGAGGTCCCGCTGATCGTCCAGGGCGAGGTCATCGGCTTCGTCTCGCTGTACGGCAGCGAGCCGCGCGCCTTTCCCCAGATGGAGGCGATCGTCGGCCAGGCGCAGATCGCCGCCCAGGCGATGGCCAACGCCCGGCTGTACAAGCAACTCGACGAGAACGCCCGCCGGCTCGCCCTGCTGACGGAATCCACCCTGGAACTGACCTCCACGCTCGATCTCGAGGACGTGCTGACCCGTCTCGCGTGGCGACTCTGTCGCTCGGCGGATGTGCCCGACTGCGAGATCCACGTGATCGAGGGCGACGACCTGGTCTCGGTGATGAGCCTCACGGACGGGGTCGTCGATCGGAGAAGGATCGGCGCTCGCCTGCCGCTTTGCGAGGCCGGTGTGACCCAGGAAGTCGTGCGCACGAAGCGCCCGACCGTGGTGGCGTCGCTCGACGACCCCCGAGTCAGCGACTACGTGCGTGACTTCAACCGCGGCGAAAGCGCCGACCGCCGGGTCGACGACCTCTGCTGGGTGACGCTGCCGCTGATCGCGGGCGACGACGTGTTCGGCATCGCGGAGCTTGTCGAGACGCGAAGAGGACGTGCGTTCTCCGTCGACGAGATCGAGACAGCGGCAGCGCTGTGCCATGCCGCCGCCATGGCGCTCACGAACGCACGCCTCTTCGCGCGCGAACAGGCGGCGCACCGCGAGACCCATATCCTCAACGAGATCGCGCGGCGCACCACGGCGAGCCTCGAGACCGGCGAGATCGCCGCCGCGGCGGCGGAGCAGCTCGCCGAGGTCGTGGCGTTCGACGAGTTCGCTCTGCTGCTCGTCAGCGATGGCCACGTCGTCAGGGTGATCAGCAGCGCCGGCGACGCGTCTCAGCTCCAGACTGCTGACTTCGAAGCCGTCGTCCCGACGTTCGCGCCTCGGCTCGTCCGCGAAGGCATGGTGGTGTTGCGCCTGCCCGAGGAAAGCCCCCTGCCGGCCGATCACCCCGCCCTCGCGGGGCTGGCCGAGATGGTCGTCATCGGCCTGCTCTCGGACAGCGGCCTCGTGGGCGCCCTCGCCCTGGTGAGCCGCAGTGCCGGCGCCTTCGCCGATCTCAATCGCGGCCTGCTCACGCGCGTCGCGACGCAGCTCTCGCTGGCGATCACCAACGCGCGTCTCTACGAAGAGATCAAGGAGATGCACCTCGGCAACCTCAAGGCGCTGTCGTCGGCGCTCAACGCCAAGGACTACTACACGCTCGGCCACGCCGCCCGCGTCGCGGCCTACATGGTCATGCTGGGGGAGGAGCTGGGCTGGTCGGAAGACCTCATGGCGTCGGTCGAGGAGGCAGCCTATCTGCACGACATCGGCAAGATCAGCATCTCGGATCGCGTGCTGCTCAAGCCTGGACGCCTGAACGACCAGGAATGGGATCAGATGCGCCAGCACCCCGTGTTCAGCGCGGACATCATCCGGCCGCTCTTTCCCGAGGACCTCGTGCTCGCCGTCCGCCACCATCACGAGAAGTTCAGCGGCGGCGGGTATCCCGACGGTCAAGTCGGCGAGGAGATCCCTGCGCTCGCCCGCGCCATGGCCGTCGTGGACGCCTACGACGCCATGTCGTGCCGCCGGCCATACAAGGCGGCGCTGACATACCCCGAGTGTCTGGCCGAACTCGACCGCTGCCGGGGCACGCAGTTCGACCCGGCCATGATCGACGCCTTCCTGCGCGTTCTCGAGCGGGTCTTCGAACGCCGCAACCGCGCCAACCAGATCGCCTCGCAGGCGGCCGACCGAATCCCGGGCGAGTGGCACACGGCGCTCAAGAGCCGCGAGGACGAGGGGCGGCCGGAGTACGACCGCATCGCCGCGATCTTGCGCGAGGTGCGCGACGCGAACCCGCCGACGCGTTTCCTCACCACGCACTGCCGTCTCGACAAGCGCTATGTCATCGCCGTCGACCCCGAGGAGAGCGAGGCCGACCGGTCCCACTTCGGCGACGAGATCTTCGCCGACGACGAACTGCCGGTGGTGCTCGAGGGCCGCCTGCCTGACGTGAACGTCCTGTTCGCCGATGAGTTCGGCGTCTGGGTCACGGGCCTGGCGCCGATCCGCGACGCCGAAGGCCGCGTCGTCGCGGCTGCCGTGGCGGATCTTCCGGCCATCGGGGGGCCGGCCGGCGAGGCGCTCGGCACCGACGCGCGGCAGTCGTTCGCGTCGATGCTCCAGACGGCGGCCGTCCGTCTGAGCCGCGCCGAGATCGACGCCATCACCGACTCGCTCACCGGCCTCTACAACCACCGCTATCTGCACGAGCGCCTCAGCGAGGAGCTGACACGTTCGCGCGAGCAGGAGGAGCAGTTGTCGGTCCTGTTCTGCGACCTCGACCACTTCAAGCAGTTCAATGACCGCAACGGCCACAGCGCCGGCGACGTGGCGCTGCGCGAGGTGGCGCACGTCATCGAACAGTCGGTGCGCAGCATCGACGTCGCCGCGCGCTACGGCGGCGAGGAGTTCGTCGTCGTGCTCGTCGAGACGGCGCGCCCGGATGCGCTCGCCGTCGGCGAGCGCATCC
>Ga0315281_10010564_pt1 | contig 12721 bp, 13 predicted proteins | sample YL17G07_0_MG_FD_204540 | JGI IMG/M metagenome (GOLD analysis project Ga0315281, IMG submission 204540) | Sediment microbial communities from Yellowstone Lake, YNP, Wyoming, USA - YL17G07_0 | ecosystem: Environmental > Aquatic > Freshwater > Lake > Sediment | place: USA: Wyoming | collected... | reverse complement strand
TGACCGCGCCCGATCCAGAAGGCGATGGCGCAATGCGCGCGATGCGGGCAGCGTTGGCCGCAGCGAACACGGATTCGGTTGATTACGTTCAAGCCCACGGTACTTCGACACCATTAAATGATGCCGTTGAAGCCATGGCCCTGCGTCGCGTATTGGGCAATCATATATCTAAGACACACGTCAGTTCGGTCAAAGGCGCGCTCGGCCACTGGATTGCCGGTGCCGGTGCGCTGGGATTTTTGTGTGCGAATGAGGCGCTTATGACTGGCACACTATTTCCTACGGCGAATCTTTCCAATCCTGATCACGACTGTGATTTACCACACGTGCTCGGTGGCGCGATGCAGAAGACGGTCACCGCGGCGCTGGTTAATGCATTCGCCTTCGGTGGCGCAAATTGCAGTCTTGTGTTACGGCGCTGTGCATGATGCATCAGCGTCATGAAGTCTATGTGCAAGGCGCGGCGGCGATCAGCGCCTTCGGTGTGGACTGGCGCGGACTGGGTGCTGCGGTCACGACAAATAGTCTCGCCTTGTCTCCGGCTCGTCAGCTGGCGGACTCACATGGATCGGTGATCGCCTCCGAAGTCGCCGCCATTCCATTGGCAATCGACGTCGATGCACGCGCCTGCAAGTTGATGTCCTATCCTGCACGTCTCAATGCCGTTGCGCTGCGTCAAGTGTTGCACGACACGGGTTGGGAAAACGGTCGCGACGAGATCGCTTTTTATCTTGGTGTCGGTGCATCGGGTGGATCGGTGGCGGAGTTAACCGAGATGTTGCGCGCTAGCATAGACGAGCAGATCTTTTCGCTGGAGCGTTTCGGTACGGCCGGTCTTGCTGCATGCAATCCGCTGTTTGCCTTTCAGTTGATGAATAATTTCACCCTGTGTCACGGCGCAATCTTGCATGGCATCGGTGGTCCGAACAGCGCTTTTTATTCTCGGGGTAATGGTACGGTGGCCGCCTTGTCGGAGGCTATGCATTTGGTGGCAAGCGGCGAGTGCGAGCGAGTATTGGCCGGTGGCGCGGATTCTGCGTTGCATCCGGTAACGTGGGCGCAATTGTGTCGTGAAGGGTTTGTCGATGAGGGTTTCATTCCGGGAGAAGGGGCAGGATTGTTGGCGTTGTCGCGAGAATCTGACAAAGCGCTTGCCGAACTGAGTCAATGCGAATTTCATTCTACTGCTAAATTGCGTTCGGGTGCGGCAACCTTGGTGTCCGACATCATTCAAAACTTCAAACCAACGGTGGATGATCTGGTGCTGTTATCTGCCTGGGGAGTTCCATCGCGTGAGCGCTTGCTTCAGGCGTGCAAAGTGTCTGGCGTCAACAACGTTATTGATGTCGCTGCCTGCTTGGGTGATGCGCTCGCCGCTGCACCCGCGCTGGCGTGGGTGGCTGCCTTGGATTTACTGGTTGCTGGAAAAGCGCCGCGTGTTTTGGTATTAAACGCCGGTATAGACGGCGGACTTGGCTGCATCGTGTTGCGGAGCGTGGCATGACCACGGCGGTGATTTCTGGTTTCGGAGCGGTATCCGCTTTTGGCGTGGGTTCAGCTCAATTGTTTGATGGTCTGGCCAGTGCACGAAGTGCGGTTGGGCAAATACGTTCGTTTGATGCCAGCCATTTTCCAACGCGGGTCGCCGGTGAAGTGGATGTCGCTGCCATTGAACGTCATTGGATCATGCCGCATTTAGGCATCATCAATACCGACACTCGCGTGCTGGATGAATTCGAGTCCATCGGCGCCTGGCGTGATCGCAAAATAGTGTTCGGCTTGCTCGCCGCCATGGAGGCCTGGCGCAATGCCCGCTGTGGCATAGCCGAACAAGCAGCCGGATTGGTAATGGCGCTCGGTTTGGAACAGGCCTTCCTCGAAGACTTCGCCCCATTTTTTAACGACAAGGGAATCGATTGGCAGGCCGAACAAGCTGTGCGCAGCACGGGCTTTCGCTATCGATCCGATGTCGATTTAGCGGCGCAATTAATTAGTCGTCTGCTCGACTTGACGGGGCCAACAATTGTCAATGCATCGGCCTGCGCAGCCGGTGGCCTGGCGATCGCGCAGGCGGCGTCGTTGATCGAACGCGGTACTGCCTCGATCATCCTGTGCGGCGGTGCCGATTCGATGGTGAATCCACTGGGGATTGGCGGCATGACACGCTTGGGTGCACCCTCTCCGCGTTGCGAACTCGATGCCTGTCGGCCATTTGATAGCCGACGTGATGGACTGGTGATTGGTGAAGGCGCGGCGATGTTTGTCGTTGAATCAGAACAACGGGCGTTACAACGCGGAGTAAAACCGTTGGCACGTGTTCTCGGTTACGGCAGCAGCCAAGATGCCTATCGCGTGACGGCACCACGGCCCGATGGTGCCGCCGCGCGTACAGCAATGCAATGTGCGCTCAAGCGTGCGCAGTTAGACGGCAGTGCCGTTGATTACATCAACGCCCACGGTACCGGGACACCGTTGAATGACGTTGCGGAAGCGCGCGCGATACGCGAGCTGTTTGGTGCCCATGCCGATCGGCTGCCGGTGAGTTCCATCAAGGGTGCGATCGGACATCTGATGGCGGCATCCGGTGCGATCGAATTGGCTGCATGTGTGATGTCCTTGCAACAAAACCTATTACCTGGCACCGCTCACCATCAGCAAAAAGATCCGCACTGCGCGATCAATGTAATCGGTGAGCAGCCACGTGAAGAGAAGGTCGATGTCATCCTCAGCAACTCATTCGGCTTCGGTGGACAAAACGTGAGTGTGATACTAGGACGGTATCAATGAGGTCAGCACAGCGGGTCGCCATTAAGGGCTGGGCCTGGCGTACGCCATTAGGCTCATCCATTGAAAACGTCACGCGCAAATTGCTTGCCGGAGAACGCGCCGTGCGCACCAACACTCGTTTTGATGCAGCCAGCTATTTGTGCACCGTTGCGTCGAGCATTAAGGAGGACCCCGCTGTTGTTCGGCAGCGCCGTTTTTTACGCAGGATGGGTTTGTTTGCCTTGGAAGTCGCACGTGAGGCGCTTTGCCATTCCGGTTTACTCGTGGGCGATAGGGTTGGACTTTTCTTTGGTTATGGTGGATTGCGCGCCCATTGGGGCGACATGATGCCGGCCTTCGAACACCAGCAGTCCGATGGTAACGGTGCTTGGGAACGAGGTATGAATTTATTACATCCCTACTGGATGTTGCAGCACTTGTCGAACAATGCCCATGCCCTGGCGGCGGAAGAATTGCGTGTACGTGGTGAGGGCGCAACGTTTGCTGGAGCCAATGCCGGTGCTCAGGCATTGGCGGCGGCAATTCGTGCGCTGGAAGCGGGTGCGATTGATACTGCACTGGTGGTTGGCTATGACTCGTTCATCGAACCGGAAACACTGGTTGACCTTGCTGCCAGGGGCATGTTGACGACGCAGACTGAAAATAGTGTGACCGCACCCTATGACCGAACGGCGCAGGGTTTTGTGCCGGGTGAGGCGGCGGCCTCAGTAGTATTGCAACGCGTTGGCAGTAGCGATGGGCGTGATCTGGCCTATTTGCAAGCAGCAGATGGCGCGGATGGTGAAGCCGCTGCGCCACGTCTCAGCACGATCACGAATTTATTGGCGAACCTGACGCAAGGCGATACCATCATCGATGGTGCCGGTTGGGCACAACCCGCGCAGGATAACGCGGAAAGAATTGCGCTAGCCAAATTTGCAGGAGATGACACGATGTTGTGCTGTACCATGAGCGCGCTGGGACAACTGGGCGCGGCAGCACCCTTGGTGCAGGCCATTGCGCTTACCGAACAACTGTGTTTGCAAATGCTGGCACCCATTGCTGGCTTACAACATGCCGCTGCTGGCCTATTGCGACCGCTGACATCAGCAACACCGATTAACACACGTTCTGCACTGGCGATTTCCATGGGAACACCAGGACTGGCAGGTGCAATCAGGATCGACGTTGCATGAATACAGAAGTCAGATCAACAATGAAAACCGCCTTAGTCACGGGGGGTTCGCGCGGCATAGGCGCAGCGATTGCAGTCGAACTTGCCGCGCGTGGATTTATGGTGATAATCAATTACCGTAACAATACCGATGCAGCACACACGGTGGCAAATTCAATCGAGCAAGCCGGTGGGCAAGCCCTATTGATCAAGACCGATGTTTCCAAACCAGACGAAGTCAGTGCAATGTTCGCTCAGCTCGACCGCGACGTGGGACGCTTGGACGTGCTGGTCTGTAACGCCGGGGTAACACGAGACACCTTGCTGGGCGCGAGTGAGCCCGCCGATTTCGATGCGGTATTTGCGACGAATATTCATGGGGTAGTTAATTGCTGCCGCCAAGCGGCGAAACGCATGGCGAGTGCACGGCGCGGTGTGATTCTGAATATTTCTTCCGTCACCGCGCAACGACCCGGTCGCGGACAAAGTAATTATGCGGCGTCCAAAGGCGCGATCGAGGCCTTTACCAAGGCGCTGGCAGTTGAGTTAGCGCCGCGTGGCATTCGCGTTAATGCGGTAGCGCCCGGTGTTATACTCACTGAGATGTCAGCCGACATCCGCGCGCTGGCGCCGGAAGAAGTGACCAAGAAAATTTTGTTGAAACGGCCTGGCACCGCGCAGGAAGTTGCCAAGGTGGTCGGCTTTTTATGCAGTGACGAGGCGAGTTATGTGACGGCACAGGTGTGGAATGTGGATGGAGGATTCAAAGTTGAATGAAGAATCGAGTTTGAATTGGCTGTTATCAAGGCGCAGCATTCGGTCTTTCAAGGATCAAGCGATTCCGCGTGAGACATTAAACAATCTGCTCGTAGCCGCAACCAGCGCGCCTTCCAATACCAACCGTCAGCCTTGGCGATTTGCCGTGGTGAGTTCCCGCGAGATGCGTGCCAAGCTTGTCGATGCGGTGCGCACCAGGGCCAACCATATGAAGGAAATTATCCATCGTGGACATCATGCCGAAGACTTTGGCAATTACGGTGATTTTTTCTACGAGCCGTTGCTCACGGCAGCGACGATCATCATTCCGCAGTACCGCAATTATCCTGATCTGATCGCCAACTTTCTTGCCTCCGGGGGTGCTGACCCTAAACAATTCCATACTGCCAGTGCCATGCAAGCCGAGTTGTGTTCTACCAGCGCGGCTGTGATGGTGCTGTTGTTGCAGGCGCATGCCTCCGGCTTGGGCGGTTGCTGGATGGCAGGTCCCATGGTGGCGCGTGATGATATTTGCGGCCTGCTGGACATTACCCAGCCCTGGAACATGGTCGGCGCGATTGCACTGGGTTATCCCGCTGATCCACCCCCTGAACAAAAGCCACGCAAGCCGGTCGATCACGTGGTGCAATGGTTTGATTAAGCTGAGTTGAATTATTATTTGTTTAATGTAAATTTCAAGGAGTAAGTAGCATGAATAGCGCCGTTATCGAAACCAGCCTTGAGGAAAGTGTGCGGGGCATTATTGCAGAGTCACTGGCGATTGATGTTGCTAAGGTTGTGCCCAATGCCAGTTTGATGGAAAACTTGGGCGCGGAGTCGCTGGACTTCTTGGATATCGTTTTCAAACTTGAGCGAGCCTATAACATTCAAATCACGCGTGGCGAACTTGAGCACGCCGCACGTGGTGACATGTCCGACGATGAATTTGCGCCCGGCGGTATCATCTCCGCTGCCGGACTGACGCGTTTGCGGGAACTGATGCCGGAGGTGGCGGAACGTATCCAGCCCGGTTTGCGACCAGCGCAAATACTGGGGTTGTTCACCGTACGTTCTTTTGTGCATTTGGTAGCAGGTAAGCAGCAACCTGCGTAATATTTTCCCTGTGTTTGCGAGTAGGATTAATTTCCTAACTCAAACTTACTAACAAGGTATATGGAAATGATACTCTCCAACCAAGACCGTCAGCAGCAGGGATGCTGCTGTCGAGCCTACACGGATGTATTTACGGCGTGTCTTGGTTGGAGAGTATCATTTCCATGTGACTCAGTAATAAGACGACAATCACCATGAAAAACATTGATCAAAATTCAAAACAACTCCCAGCCCACAGTAGTGGTTGGATCAGTGGACCAGCTTTCGATCTGTTTTTTTTCTTTGGCAGTGGTGTCATCGCGCTCGCCGCAGGATTGCTTGCATTGCAGTTCCCCGTGGTACTCGTGCCCTTGTGGTTTCTTTGGTTGTGGTTGGTTGAAGGGCCACATTTGATTGCGACCTGGCAGCGCACCTATATTGATCGGCAAAGTTGGCAGCAGCGCTCGGGCTTGTTGCTGTGGAGCTTATTGTGGATGCTGCCCGGACCCATTTTATTATTCGTGTCATGGATGTTGGGACGCCCCGAACCATTTCTGTTGTTTCTTGGGGTTGCCGTGGTATGGTCATTTCATCACGGCATACGTCAGTACCATGGCTTGTTAGGTATTTATCAGCGCTTGAACGGCGCGGCGCGTAGTGCGAGCCGCATTGACAGCATTTTTTTGCACAGCATGATGTGGACTGCGTTTGTACTTTTCATGTTTATTCATCCAGAAAACCGGCGTTTGCTGGGTCTGCCACTGGCGATGGATGTGTTTAGCAACGTGATGGTTGCGTTATTGTCGGTGGCACTGGTGGTTGGTGCATTAGCGTGGTTGTTGGTCTTTGTGCGGCGTTGTCAGCAAGGTGTTGGTCTACGCCCCAGTTTATTTGTGCTGGTGGCGGTGGGGATCGCCTTGTTCGGTTTTTTTGTGATTGGTATTCGTGAACCTATTCTCCCCTACCTGACCAGCACTGAACAAATATTCATGGCCGCGACCGTGGTTGGCGGCACGGTGCATGGCTTGCAATACCTGGGTATTACCTTTGCCACGAGTGCGCGGCGGGCTGCCGTTGACACGGATTCGACATCGCTTGCGGTACGACTGGGGAAATCGCCACTGCTGGCTTACGGCATCATGGTGGCACTGTCGTTACTCTATCTTGGCTTAAATTTATTACGTGGTGCGTCGCCAGTAGCATCGCCGGTTGTGCCAGGCTCAAGTACTGCCCAGGTATTTTTGGCACTGTATTGGGGATTGTTTTTCCATCACTATTGGATCGATCAAAAAATTTGGCGGCCTTCGGCGGATAGTCGTTTGCGTGCCGAACTTGGGTTGAGTCCAGCATGACGGACAGCGAACATCCGATCACCGCCAGCTTTGCGAAGTACGTCAATCCAACCTTCGTCCAATTGCTCGGTGTGTTGGGTTTTGGTCGGGTGTTTACTAAAGCACAGGATGTCTGGATCTGGGACAGCACGGGCCGCCGTTATCTCGATTGCTTATCCGGTTTCGGCGCAGTCAATATCGGCCACAATCATCCCAAGCTGATCGCGCGTTTGCATCAACTGTTAGATGAACAGCCCTACCACCTTTGTCATGTTGGTCCTGCCGCGGGAGCCGCTGCGCTCGGCGAAGCCTTGGCAACACGTTTAGCGCCACCCTTAGAAATTAGTTTGTTCGGCAGTTCGGGGGCTGAAGCTGTCGAGGCCGGATTGAAACTGGCAAAAGCGGCAACGCGGCGCACCGACATCGTCGCTTGCGAAGGCGCGTTTCATGGGATGAGTTTAGGTACGTTGTCCGTGATGGGTAACAAACGCTTGTCGCTGCCTTTCGAGCCCTTGTTGCCGGGTGTACACCGTGTCCCGTTCGGTGATCTCACTGCATTGGAACAGCTGTTGCAGAAACATCGACCTGCCGCCTTTTTGCTTGAGCCGCTGCAAGCGGAGGGCGGCATCGTCTTACCACCACCCGGCTATTTGCGCAGTGCACAGCAGCTCTGCACGGCACATGGCACCCTGCTGATTCTCGATGAAATTCAAACCGGCCTGGGTCGCACCGGCACACTGTTCGCGCATCAGGCGGAAGGTTTCGTGCCTGATGTACTCTGTCTGGCGAAATCACTTTCTGGCGGCATCGCACCGATATCGGTGGCGGTGACATCGCGCAAATTGTTCGATAAGGCCTACGGAAAAATCGATCGTTTCGATCTACATAGCTCAACTTTTCAGGGTAATGCATTTTCTTGTGCAGCGGCATTGCAGTCGTTGGAAATTATTGATGCAGAAGATTTGGCGGCGCGCAGTCACGCACGTGGCGCGCAACTGCTGGCAGGTTTGCAACAACGTTTGCACGGGCATCCGTTGATCAAGGATATACGTGGTCGTGGTTTACTGGTCGGTATTGAATTCGGCCCGACAGGCAGCGGTTGGATGAACCGTCTCGCGCCAGGCATGGTGGAGAAATTAACGGAGACAATGTTTGGGCAATGGGTGGCGGTCAGGATGTTAGAAGCGGGAATATTATGTCAACCAGCATCGTTGCGCTGGAATGTTTTACGCCTGCAACCGCCGCTGACGATCAGCGAAAATGAAATTGAATTTGTTATCGAGACCTTGGTTAAGGTGCTTGACGAGTACCAAGGTGTGGCACCGATTGTCAGTGACGTCACGCGACGCGTTGGTGCGCAGTGGCGTAAGAATTGGCGGTTTCAATCATGATAAAACTCATCTGGTGATCACGTTGCCGCCGCCGGTACCGAGTAATGAAGCATGCCACCAGCTGCAAGCAGCGGCACTGCGCGTGCGTGAAGCCATCCTTCAGATCATGTATCACTCCGGCTCCGGCCATGTCGGCAGTGCACTGAGTCAAACCGATATTTTAGTCGCGTTATACCACCGTGCACTGCGTGTTGATCCTCATCGCCTGGACTGGCCACAGCGGGATCGCTTTGTGTTGTCAAAAGGGCATGGCGGTCTTGGACTGGTGGCGGTGCTGGCGGATTGCGACTTCATCAATCCGGATGATCTGTCGACGTTCGGTAAAACCGGTAGTGCGTTAGGTATGCACATGCATCATCGCAAGGTGCCTGCGATTGAAGTGGCGACCGGTTCACTGGGTCATGGCTTGGGCATTGCCGTCGGCATGGCGTTGGGCGTACGTCTCAAGGGTTGGCCGTCGCGCACGGTTTGTTTATTATCGGATGGTGAGTGTTACGAAGGATCAACCTGGGAGGCAGCGCTTGCGGCCAGTGCGCAACGCTTACATCGTCTGATCGCCGTGGTGGATCGCAATCGATTAACCATGGATGGCTTTACCGAACAAGAAGTGCCGTTGGAACCGTTAGCCGATAAATGGGCATCGTTTGGCTGGCGTGTCATTAACTGCGATGGTCACGATTTTAGGCAGCTGTGCGCCAGTATAGAAACTGCACTTTCAGAACCTGACACGGCTGATGTGGGAACAATGCGTCCAACGGTTATATTAGCGCAAACTGTTAAAGGCAAGGGCGTCGACTTTATGGAGGACGAGCCGAAATGGCATTACGGCGCACTCGATTCGGCGATGTATGCCAGAGCGCTGGCTTCGGTTCGACTCCAGTATCAGTCGCTGTCATAATTGGTTATCCTGCGAGTCGCCGACAAGGCGTAACTGGGGTGCATTAATTGAACTTGGTCTGGCGGTAGGTCGCCCTAGGACGAATCTCTTTGATATCTGCGCTGTTTTATTAAAATCTCAGCTTGAAGGCTAAATGCTAGCTTATGTCTAGAATCGTTAGAACAAAAATTATTATATTTGTACTCATCTTTTTTGCGCTTGGTTGTGCAGATGCACAGCCAATAACGAAAGGTAAGGCTTCGTCGTCAATGATTATTGAAAAGATAAAAAATGCAAATAGACTTGCGGCTTTAAAACAAATTGATCAGCAAAATAATACGTTGGTGTATGAAGTGATGGCCGAGAGAATATCGACCCGAGGTGAACGGCAAGAACCAAGCGATATATATAATATTCCATATCTTATGCAAAAATATGCTGGCGGTGTACATATTTCGAAAATTATTCCCTCTACTAATGGATTAGATATCTTATATGCCAAGGTATTTGGCTCAAAAGGTTATGAATTAGCTCAGCCTACTTGGGATCTTGTCATAAAATCTTCCGAGGGGCATTATCACGATAGACTGGGAAGTAAAGAGATTGGTGCTCAAGAAGTTAAAGATTTTGTCGAATTAAAAGCAAAAACAGAGATGAAAAAGAAAGACATTGCTTTAATAAAGCAAGGTAATATTATTGGTTCGGTGAAAATCGATAACAATGACTTTTTATTATATTCTGAAAAAAAACTTTTCCGTCATTCGGCGGTGTCGAATATTTTATGGCAGGTTAATGTGCCGCCGACCTACCGCATCATTGATGTAGCCACACTTGACTCACTCGTTATTATGGTAACAGAATCTTATCAAGGATTCCGCGATGGTGAACTTTATTTTCCAGAGAATTCAGCCCAAGTATGGGCGTTTATTTCTCCGCAGGTGCCCTAGTGGAAAATATTAGAATTGTTGTGCTTTTAGCAACTGGCGAATACAACCCTAGGCAACCATAGTTTGCCATATAAGACGCTGTCATGAAAAAGGTGCAAGGCTTTACCTGGACGGTTGAGGACGTCAACCTCATCAGTGCCTCTGAAACCTGGGGTGATGCCTTGGTGGAGGCAGGTCGTCGTGATCCCGCCATTGTCGCGTTGACGGCCGACCTGGGTAATTCAACCAAGATCCAGCGCTTCAAGGAGGCTTTTCCAGAGCGCTTCTTTAACGTCGGCATCGCCGAACAAAATTTAATGGCGGTTGCGGCAGGACTCGCAGCGACTGATCACATTCCCGTCGTCTGCACCTATGCGACGTTTGCAAGCTTGCGCGCTGCAGAATTCGTACGGACTGACATTGGCTACGGCCAATGTAATGTAAAAATCATCGGCACACTCGCCGGTGTTGCGTATGGACAGGGTGGGCCGACACATCATGCTATCGAAGACATTGCATTGATGCGTAACATACCGGGCATGGTGGTACTGGCACCCGCCGATGGCGACGAGTTGACAGATGCCTTGCTCGCGGCGCTGGCCTATGAAGGCCCGGTGTATTTGCGCACCGGTCGTGGCACGGAGTTGCCCATCATGAAAAACAGTCAGCAAGCGTTCGTAATCGGTAAGGCGCGGACCGTGCACGATGGCCGTGATGTCACGGTGTTTGCCATCGGTCTTTGTGTACAGGAAGCGCTGCGTGCCGCTGTGCGTGTTGCGTCGCTGGGGATTAGTGTCAAAGTGGTGAACATGGCCTCGGTCAAACCGCTTGATGTGGCGGCGGTACGGGATGCGATCACAATGACGCGACGCATCATTACGGTAGAAGACCACAGTATTGTGGGCGGCCTGGGTTCTGCGGTAGCCGAAGTCATTGCCGAGTTTGGCAGGGCCTGCGCGTTTAAACGCCTGGGTCACCAGGATTGTTTTCTGCCGATGGGTGTGCCGGAAGACTTGATGCAGCTTGGTGGTTTCGATGAAGACGCGATTCATGCGGCGATAGTCAGCCTTATGCAAATGAGTAGTCATGAGACCGTCGATTGGGAGGATGGCAATTGACTAACTCAGCCACAACAACGGTAGCAAGTGCGGCGCTGCGCGAACAACTGCGCTCACGCGTGTTTTTACGTGCCGTGCTGCCTTTACTCGAAACCGTGTCCGCCGATCAACACAGCAATTCAAGCAAACGCACGCACCAGCGCTTGCCACAAACCGTGCAGATTGGCAGCAACACGGCATCGTTGGCGGCGCGCTTGTTGTTTATCGATGACAGTGTGCAAGTAGCACAAGGGAGTGGCCCTGCCGCTTTGCAACTCAACTTCAATGATCTCGGTAGGCTGAATAGTTTTTTTTCTGGCAAGGCAACCCTGCCGCAGGTAAAAGGCGGACTGCGCCATCCGTTGTTACTGATCAAAGTGTTGCGTCTGCTGTCTGCATTGAAACTGCTGCAACCGCAGGCCGCACCTAATGATGCGCGGGAACGCGTATTGCGAGTCAAGTTGTTGCTGTACTTGGTGTCGCGTGGGCTTGCTGAGTTGCACCATGGCGGTCATGCGGCGATGCGTGAGCTGGTGGCACAAAGCCCGGATCGGGTTTATCAATGGACGGTATAGCGCGAAGGCATCGGCGCGTGGTTGCGCATGCAACACGGCAAGGTAAAGGCAGGTCATGGAATGTATACCGGACGAACGCCCTTCGTGCATTTTGTGTTTCCCACGGTTGAGGCGGCATTAACGGTCTTGACGGCGAGCGAAGGTCAGATCAACGGGGTGCGCGATGGTCTGGTCGCAACCTTGGGTAGTCCGGAATATACCCGCAAGATCAGCCTGCTCATGCAGCAGCTGGATGAACTGCTGTTGGAAGGTTAACGAATGAAGGCCATGGAAACCACCGCGTATTACGCCTTCGGTGTGCCGCTGTATCTGCTCATCACCTGGATGGAGGCGCGGCGGGCAAAGGCGCGGGGCATGCCGACGGTTAGCTTGCCAGAAAGCGTGGGCAATGTGTCCACGGGGGTGGGTACGATCGTACTGGGCTTGTTTCTCGGCCCCGCATTGATTTTTCTGTACGATTGGGGCTATCGTCATTTAGCCCTTGTGCACTGGCCGGATAACGCCTGGCAGTCTTGGCTGCTGGCGTTGATCTTGGCGGACTTCGGTCATTATTGTCATCATTGGTTTGATCACCACGTCGCGGCGTGCTGGTCGGTGCACGGCGTGCACCATCAGCCCGAACAAATGAACTACACCGTGGCGATGCGGCACGCGTGGTTCTCGGATTTGTACTCGTTTCCATTTTACGTATGGCTGCCCTTGTTGGGTGTGCCGACCACCCAATTTTTCATTGCGA
>Ga0315281_10010563_pt1 | contig 12722 bp, 12 predicted proteins | sample YL17G07_0_MG_FD_204540 | JGI IMG/M metagenome (GOLD analysis project Ga0315281, IMG submission 204540) | Sediment microbial communities from Yellowstone Lake, YNP, Wyoming, USA - YL17G07_0 | ecosystem: Environmental > Aquatic > Freshwater > Lake > Sediment | place: USA: Wyoming | collected... | reverse complement strand
CGGAGATGGCGTTCAAGCTGGCGGGGTCGCAGGCGCTGAAGCAGGGCGCGCTGAAGGCGAACCCCGTCCTGCTGGAGCCGATCGTGCGGATGTCGATCCGCGTGCCGGAGGGCAACACGGGCGACGTGATGGGCGACCTGAACGGCAAGCGCGCGAAGGTGCACGGCATGTCGCCGGAAGACGGCGGCCTGACGGTGATCGACGCCGAGGCGCCGCTGGCGGAGGTGCTGCGCTACGCGACGGACCTGCGATCGATCACGCAGGGCCGCGGCAGCTTCGAGATGGAGTTCGACCACTACGACCAGGTGCCGGCGCACCTCGCCGACAAGATCGTCGCCGAAGCGCAAAAGGCGCGCGAGGGAGCGGCGTAATCGGGAGTTCACAGTTGTCAGTTCACAGTTCACAGTGGCTGGGCTGAAGACTGATAACTGATAACTGTGAACTGAGGACTCAAGAAATGGCCCACTACGGACTGACGGACACCGCATTCGGATCGATGCTCGTCGCGGTCGACGGCGAGAAGATGATCGCGCTGAAGTTCGACGTGGACGAAGCGCGGCTGCCCGCCGCGGTGGAGGAGCTGCATCACGAGCTGCACGGCGCGTTCGCGCTGGAACGCAGCGAAGCGAAGGTGCGCGGCGCCGCGAAGCAGATCCGCGACTACCTCGCCGGGAAGCGGCTGGACATCGACGTGCAACTCGACCTGTCGTGGGTGACGCCGTTCCGGCGCGACGTGCTGCTGGAGTGCGCGCGCATTCCGCGCGGGCAGGTGGCCACGTACGCGGAGCTGGCGCGGCGCGTCGGGCGGCCGAAGGCGTTTCGCGCAGTCGGCAACACGATGCGCACCAACCCGATCCCGATCGCCATCCCGTGCCATCGCGTCGTCGGCAGCGACGGCAGCCTGACGGGGTTCGGCGGCGGGCTGGACATGAAGCAGCGGCTGCTCGCGCTCGAGGGAGCGTTGTGAGTTGAAGGCTGGAGGTCGGAAGTCGGAAGCCGGACCACTCAGACGGAGCATTCGCCTGTGATTCGTGCGGGCGGCGTCGAGGCGAGCGCGGTCGCTGCGGCGGCCCTCACCCCGCCCTTCTCTCCACGGCGAGTCTTCGACGGCCACCCCTCTCCACGGCGTGGAGAGGGGCTCACACGGAGCATCCGTTTGTCATTCGTGATGGCGATGTATGGGCAGTCGCGGTCGCTGCGGCTTGGGTCCCCTGATAGCGTTATGCTTGCGGCGTGAGCGTGACCATCGATGACATACGGGCGGCGGCAGCGCGGTTCGACGCGGGGGTGCGGCGGACGCCGCTGCTGCTCTCCACGACACTCAGCGCGATCTCCGGCGCCGACGTTCGGCTCAAGGCGGAGAATCTCCAGCACACGGGATCGTTCAAGATCCGCGGCGCGTCGAACCGCATCGGCGCGCTGACGGCGGAAGAGCGGGGGCGCGGCGTGATCGCTGCGAGCGCGGGCAATCACGCGCAGGGCGTGGCGGTCGCGGCGCGCGGCCACGGCGTGCGGGCGACGATCGTCATGCCGGTGGCGACGCCGCTGGCGAAGGTCGAGGCGACACGCGGCTACGGTGCCGAGATCGTCCTGCACGGCGAAGGATATGAGGACGCGCGCGCCGAGGCAGCGCGGCTGGCCGCAGCGCGCGGGCTGATCGAGATCGCCGCGTTCGACGATCCACTGATCGTCGCCGGGCAGGGCACCGTCGCGCTGGAGATCATCGAAGATCTCCCGGACGTGGATGCGGTCATCGTGCCGGTGGGCGGCGGCGGCCTCATCAGCGGCATCGGCGTGGCGATGCGGGCGCTGGCGCCGCGGGCGCGCGTGATCGGCGTGCAGGTGGAGGCCGCCACCGGCGCGAAGGCTTCGCTCGCGGCGGGCCACGCGATGCTGGTGCGCCCGGCGCCCACGATCGCCGAGGGCGTGGCGGTCGGTGGCCCCGGCGCGGTCACGTTCCCGCTGATGCAGCGCGTCGTCGACGAGATGGTCGTGGTAGGCGAGGACGAAGTCGCGCAGGCGATGGTGCTGCTGCTCGAGCGCTCCAAGCTGGTGGTCGAGGGCGCGGGCGCCGTCGGCGTGGCGGCGCTGATGGGCGGGCACGTGCAGGTCGCCGGCAAGCGCGTGGCGGTGCTGCTCTCCGGCGGCAACGTCGACATCAACATGCTGGCGCGCGTCGTCGAGCATGGGCTGACGCAGGCCGGGCGCTACTTCGCCCTGACGGTGGGGCTCGACGACAAGCCGGGGCAGCTCGTGGTGCTGTCGTCGGTGCTCTCGGCGACGGGGGCGAACATCCTGAGCGTGACGCACCACCGCTTCGGCATCAACCTGCCGGTCGGGCGCGTGCACGTCGAGCTGCTGCTGGAGGTGCGCAATCGCGCACACGCGGCGGAGGTGGCGGCGGCGCTTGAGGTGGCGGGGTTCGCGCGACAGGCCGGGCGCCAGCCGGAGTTCGTGCCGGCGGCGTGGGGCTGATCGCGGGAAGGTAGAGGGTGGAAGATGGAAGATGGACGCGTCGAACTGCGAGCGCTGTGGACGACACCACCGCTTGTCGCGACGGCGCTAGATCGGCTCGAGCGTGCCGGGGGTGGCGCCTACGGGCATCTCTACGCGGATGGGGTCGCCGGGGCGCACGCGGCCGCTGGCGACGACGATGCCCATGATGCCGGCCTTGCGGATGATGCTGCCGTCGTCGCTCTTGATGGCGACCTGTGCCAGCAGCCGCTCGTCCACGGCGTCGAGCTGGTTGCAGGGATTTCGGATGCCCGTCACTTCCACGACCGCACTCTCGCCGAGGTGCAAGCGCGCGCCGGGCGCCAGGTCGAGCAGCGCGAGGCCGCGTGTCGTGATGTTCTCGCCCATCCGCCCGGGCGCGACGGTGATGCCGAGCGCGGCCATCTCGTCGAACAACTCGCTGTGGATGATGTGGACCTGGCGGCGGTTCGGCAGGTCGGGCGTCTTGGCGGCGCGCGAGCGATGCCGCACGAACTCGCCGGCGTGGTAGTCGCCCTCGACGCCGCGGCCGGCGACGAGCATCACTTCGGGCCGGCTGATCTTCGGGATGCCCGGCGTCTCCTTGCTGGAGACGGCGACGACGGTGGCGGTGGTCTTCTCGGTCATGGCTGTAGCTCCATGCGGTGACGGCCGATCGAAGACTCGCCGTGGCGAGGGGCGGCCGTCCTACGTTGCAGCGGTGTGCAGCGGCCGTTCTACGTGAGTCGCGCTCCTCTTACCGGAAGAGGACGACGCGGCGGAACTTCTCCGTGTAGCGGCCGTCGTCGCCGCGCCAGCGGTCGCGCACAAACTTCAGGAACTCGCTGTCGGGATTGTCGGCGCCGAGGCCCTGGCTGACGTGCGCGTTGAGCGCGTGGATCTTCTGGTCGACCGCATCGGTGATGTCGACGTCGAAGTTGGCCTTCTCCGACCCCCAGATGAAGATCTCCTTGACGTTGTGCGTGTCCATCCCCTCCGCGATGTGCTCCGGGAAGTTGAGGCGGTCGCGCGCGGACGGGTAGATGGCGTCCATCGTCATCTGCCCGACGCAGCGGTGGTCAGCGTGGTTGATAAAGCTGTTGCGCACGATGTAGGCCTCTGGGTCGTGCGTGAAGACGGCGTACGGCTTGAGCATGCGGATGTGCCGCACGAGCGCGCCGAGGAAATCGCGCGTGTGCGCCAGTTCGCCATCGACGTTGTCGAGGAAGAAGACGTCCTTCGCGCCGGCGCGGTGGGCCGCCTCGCGCTGCTCTTCGCGGCGGATGCGGATGAGGTCGGAGGGCGACATCAGCGGATCGGCCGTGCCCTTGCTGCCGTCGGTGCAGACCAGGTAGTTGAAGGTCCACCCCTCCTTCGACCAGAGGCAGGTGGTGCCGGCGGCGCCGAAATCGGCGTCGTCGGGGTGGGCTGCGATGACGAGAGCGGTCTTATTATCAGTTTCGGGAAGGGTCACGGGCAGTCCTTCATCGGAAAACAGTGTCTCGAGACTTGAACTCATATCCCTCAGCTTAGCGATGTTGGCTGGCTGGCTCTAGGGGAGCGGAGGCTGGAAGGTGGAAGGTGGAAGGTGGAAGGTGTGTGGGGAGACGGTCCGCCTGCGGCGGCCCTCACCCCGGCCTTCGGCCACCCCTCTCCCACAAGCGGAGAGGGGATCACCACGGGGCGGTTCGCGATCGAGGCGGGCGGTGTGAGTGCGGGAGTGCGCGGGGGCGTCGGCCGGGGAGCGCACAAGGCCTACGCTGAGCCGCTAGACGAGGGCGTCGGGGCGGTAGGCGAGGAGCGACTGGCGCAGCATGGCGAGGGCGGTGGTGACGGCGCGGCGCTTCACGGCGGCGCGGCCCTGGGCGTAGGTGTATGTCATGGCCTGTGGCGGCGCCCAGATCGCGTCGATGGCGACGTGGACGGTGCCGACGGGCTTGCCTTCCTGCTCGTCCGGGCCGGCGACGCCGGTGATGCCGACGCCGATGCTGGCTTCGAGGCGCTCCCGCGCGACGCGGGCCATCTCGCGCGCGCACTCCTGGCTGATCACGCCGTGCTCTTCGATCACGCGTGAGTCGACGCCCAGTTCGATCTTCATCGCGGTCTGGTACGAGACGAAGCCGCCCTTGAAGTGCTCCGACGATCCGGGCACGTCGGTGATCGTTGCGGCGAGCAGGCCGCCGGTGCACGACTCCATCGTCGCGAGCGAGACGCGATGTTCGTTGAGCAGGTCGACGACGACGCTCTCGAACGTGTCGTCGTCCGCGCCCCAGATCGACGGCCCGAGGATCGCGCGGGCCTCGGCTTCGAGCGGGTTGATCAGCTCCCACGCCTGGCGCGCGTCGGGCGCCTTCGCGGCGAGCCGCAGGTGGACGCCGTCGGCGCGGGCGTAGATGCCGATGCTGGGGTTGGTCGACTTGAGCAGCGGGCTCACCATCTCGTCGACGGTGCCCTCGCCGATGCCGGCGGTCTTGAGCGTGCGCGTAACGAGGACGCTGCCGATGCCGCGGCTGATCAGCTCCGGCTCGACCTCCTTCTCCCACATGCGGTGCATCTCGGTGGGCGGACCGGGCATGGCGACGATGATCTTGCCGTCGCGCTCGACCCACCAGCCGGGGGCGGTACCGCGCGGATTCGGGATGGCGCGGCCGGAGGGGATCACCCAGCACTGCTTGACGTTGCGCTCGGGCATGGCATAGCCGCGCTTCTCGAAGAAGCCGCGGAGTTGCGATTCAAGATCGGGGTCGACGCGCGGCTCCTCGCCGAGCACGGCGCAGATCGCCTCGCGCGTCAGGTCGTCTTCGGTCGGGCCGAGGCCGCCGGTACAAATGACGATGTCGGAGCGCTCGCGGGCGTTGCGGATGGTCTCGCTGAGGCGCTCCATGTTGTCGCCGACGACGGCCTTGAAGTAGAGGTCGACGCCGAGCGCGGGCAGCCGCGACGCGATGTACGAGGCGTTCGTGTCGATGATCTCGCCCAGGAGGATCTCGGTGCCAATGGAGAGGATTTCAGCCTTCATGCGGTCAAGGGTACCTTCGGCGCGCGGTACGACATAGCGTCGTCTGCGTCTCTGGCCTCCGTCTCGAGGCGGAAGCTGGAGGCTGGAAGGTGGAAGGTGGAAGGTGGAAGGTGGAAGGTGGAAGGTGGAAGGTGGATGTCGCCGGCGGCGGCGCTGTTACACTTCGGGCGCTATGCGGATCGCGGTGATCGGGCACGTAGAGCACGTGGTGATCGGGCGCGTCGGCGCGCTGCCGGCGGCGGGCGAGATCGTGCACCTCGACGCGCCGGAGACGACGGCCGGCGGCGGCGGCGGCATCGCCTTCTTTCAGATGGCGAACGGGCCGGGCGAGGTGCACCTCTTCACCGCGCTGGGGAACGACGACGCGGCGGAGTCCGTGCGGGCGCAAATCCAGGCGACGGGCGCCCGGATCCACGCCGTCCGCCGCGAGGCGCCGCACACGCGCGACATCGTGCTGATCACGCCCGACGGCGAGCGCACAATCATCGTAATCGGGCAGCCGCTGCACCCGCGGCGCGACGACCCGCTGCCGTGGGACGTGATCGCGATCTGCGATGCCGCCTACTTCACGGCGCAGGATCCGGAGGTGCTGCTGGCGGCACGCAAGGCCGGGCTGCTCGTCGCGACGGCGCGGCGGGGCGAGGCGATCGCCCGCTCCGGTGTGCGGCTCGACGTGATCACCGGCAGCGCGACCGACCCGCGAGAAGTGAGCCGGCGCGCCGACTACGCCGTGCCGCCGGACGCGCTGGTGCTGACGGAGGGGGCGGCAGGCGGCACGATCGAGACGACGGAGGGCGTCGCGCGATTCGCGGCGCCGGTGGTGGCGGAGGGGATCGCCGGCGCGTACGGCGCGGGGGACAGCTTCGCGGCGGCGCTGACGTGGTATCTCGCGCGGGGGCTGGCCATCGAGGCGGCGTGCGGGCGCGCGGCGGCGCATGGCGCGGCGGTGCTGCGCGGGACGAACCCGATCGCGTGGCAGTCGCGGTTGGAGTGACACCGGGGCCGAGCGGCGAGAGTCCACGGGTGGACCCGCGCGGGAAAGAAGCGTTGACGTAGGGGCGACATACGGGCGGGCGGGGCAAGCCCCGCCCCTACACGGCGGGTTCTCCGTGGATCAGCCGCTCGGTGTGTGGGGCGGGCGGGGCCAGCCCGGCCCCTACGGATCCGCCGCGTTTCGTTGCTACAGCACTTCGAGCTTGGCGAAGGAGCGCATGATCTTCTTCATCCCGACGCCGCCCTTGAAGGCGATCGTGACCTCCTGGTCGTCGCCGACGTCGGCGCAGGAGACGACGATGCCCTCGCCGAAGCGGGGGTGGCGCACCTTCTCGCCGCCGGTGAATGCCAGGTCTTCCGGCGGCGCGGCGGCGCGCTCCTCGCGGCGGGCGAATGCGGCTTCGCGGAAGCGCTGGGGGCCGCGCTCAGCCGCCTCCGCCTCGTCGCGGACGGCCGAGCGCGGCGTCATCAGTTGCGGCGGCACGTCCTTCAGGAAACGCGACGGCGGCGCGTGCTGCGACGCGCCCATCTGGTAACGGCGGAAGGCGCGCAGCAGGTAGAGCCGGTCTTTCGCCCGCGTCATGCCGACGTAGCAGAGGCGGCGCTCCTCCTCCATCTGCGCCGGGTCGTCGAAGGAACGGATGTGGGGCAGGACGCCTTCCTCCATGGCGGTCATGAAGACGACCGGGTACTCCAGCCCCTTGGCGGAGTGCAGCGTGATGAGCGTCACGCGCTCGTCGCGGCCGCCCTCGCTCTCGGCGATGGTGTCGGCGTCGGAGATCAGCGCCACGTCTTCGAGGAACGCGACGAGCGACTTGCCCGGCGCCAGCCCGTCGTAACCCGCGGCGACGTTCTGTAGTTCGCCGATGTTCGCCCAGCGCTCGTCAGCCTCCTCCTGCTCGAATTCGTCGTAGATGTAACGCCGGTACGACGTCTGCTCGAGCACGGCGTCGAGCAGCGTCGAGAGGTTGTTCTTCGCCGCGACGTCCGCCAGGTGGTCGATCATCCGCAGGAACGCGACGAGCGTCTTCGCCTGGCGCGCGCCGACCGGGTGGCGGTCCGCGGCTGGCGGTCCAGCCGCCGCATCGCCGCGTGCGGCGGCCGCATGCTCCTCCTGTTCGGCCATGATCTGCAGCGCGGTGTACAGCGGCACGTTGAGCTTGCGCGCCCATCGCTCCAGCTCCGCGACGGTCTTCGCGCCGATGCCGCGGCCGGGCACGTTGACGATACGGGCGAAGCTCACCATGTCGAATGGGTTGTGGATGATGCGCAGGTAGGCGAGGACGTCCTTCACCTCGCGCCGCTCGTAGAAGCGCGTCCCGCCGACGAGCTGGTAGCGGATGCCGGCGGCGATCAGCGACTCCTCGATCGCGCGTGACTGCGCGTTGGTGCGATACATGACGGCGATGTCACCGAGCGCGTACGGCGCCGGCGTGAGCGCGGCGATCTCGGTGGCGATGAAGTCACCTTCCTCGCGCTCGTCGTACGCCTCGTACGCGACGATCGGGTCGCCGGCGCCCTTGTCGCTCCAGAGCGCCTTCTCCTTGCGCTGCTTGTTGCCGGAGATCACGGCGTGCGCCGCTTCGAGGATCGTCTGCGTCGAGCGGTAGTTCTGCTCGAGCAGCACGATGCGGGCGCCGGGGAAGTCGCGTTCGAAGTTCATGATGTTGCGGATGTCCGCCGAGCGCCACGAGTAGATCGACTGGTCGGGGTCGCCGACGACGCAGATGTTGCCGTGCTTCGCGGCGAAGAGCCGGGCGAGCTGGTACTGCGCGATGTTGGTGTCCTGGAACTCATCAACGAGGACGTGCAGGAAGCGCTCCTGGTACTTCTCGCGCGCCTGTTGGTCATCGCGCAGCAGCTCGACGGTCTTCATGATCAGGTCATCGAAGTCGAGCGCGGAGTTCTCGGCGAGCAGCCCCTGGTACTGCGCGTAGGCGCGGGCGACGATCTCGCCGTAGTAATCCTTCGCCTCGCGGCCGTAGTCGTCGGCCGAGATCAGCTCGCTCTTCGCCTTCGAGATCGAGCCGAGGATCATCCGCTCCTTGAAGCGCTTGGTGTCGATACCGAGGAAGTCGGTCACGCGCTTCATGAGCGCCATCTGGTCGGCGTCGTCGTAGATGTTAAACGAGCGCGGCACACCGATGCGTTCGCCCTCGATGCGCAGCAGCCGCGCGCAAATCGAGTGGAACGTGCCGAGCATGACGTCGTTCGCCACGTCGCCGAGGTGCGCGACGACGCGCTGGCGCATCTCGCGCGCGGCCTTGTTCGTGAAGGTGACGGAGATGATGCGCCACGGTGCCACGCCCGCCACGTCGACGAGATACGCGATGCGATGGGCGATGACGCGCGTCTTGCCGGAGCCGGGCCCCGCCAGGATGAGGAGCGGGCCCTCGACCGCGGTGACCGCCTCGCGCTGCGGCGGGTTCAGATCGTCGAGGATGTGCATCCGTCCAGCTTAACGAGGCCGCGGTGGAAGCGGCAGCGGCGCGCACGTCAACACGCGCAAGGCTGCGGTCGATGGGTGCGTGTTATAATCGCCGCATCGGGCCGGAGCGAGGGAGCGTGCAGATGATGCTGGCGATCTGGGACGATGGCGGGTGGCAGGACTTGCTGGTCCTTGCCGGCATCGCATTCGGCGCATATCTCATCGTGATGTGGATCGCGGCGCTGATGTGGGCGTACCGCGACGTGCAGGCGCGGACGCGCGACCAGTTCACGCAGATGATGTCGCTGCTGCTCGTCGCCGTCTTCAACCTGCCGGGGCTGCTGATCTACCTGGTCCTCCGGCCGAAGCAGACGCTGGCGGAGATGTACGACCGCCAACTCGAGGCGGAGGCGCTACTGCACGAACTGCAGGAGCAGGCCACGTGCCCGGCCTGCCGCCGCAAGGTGGCCGACGACTTCCTGGCGTGCCCGTATTGCCGCTCCGCGCTGCGGACGCCGTGTGAGTCGTGCGCCCGGCCGATGATGTCGAGCTGGGTGCTCTGCCCGTACTGCGGCGCCGACCGCCCCACGGCCGAGCCGGCGTACCACAGCGCGCCGTTCGACGACGAAAGCGCGCCGGGCGACGCGGCGATGGCGGCACGGCAGCGCCGCGCGAACACGGCGCGGTACACCCCTGCCGCCCCGAAGCCGGCCGACCCGGCCAGCGGATCCAGCCGCTGATCGTTCGTCGCGGATCCTCATGACAGGCTGGGGCGGTACCCGAGCGGGAACATGAACCGTCGCGGCGGATCGGGCACCTCACCGCGGCCTTCGGCCACCCCTCTCCACGCTGTGGAGAGGGGCTCACGCGAATGTTCAGCTCGACTCCCAGGCAGATCCTTCTACACCGTGAGCACGACACGACCGAACGCCGCGCGCGATTCGATGTAGGCGTGCGCCGCCGCCGCTTCCGACAGCGGGTACGTGCGGTCGATGACGACGCGCAGCTTGCCCGCGGCGATGTCGTCGAAGTGGCGCTGCACCATCGCGCGGACGCGCGCGGGGTTGACCAGCGACTCGGCGCCGAGGAAGACGCCGGTAAGCGAGCGGTTGCCCTGCATGAGGACGCCGACGTCGGGGCGCGTGGCGGCATCGCGGCCGGCGTTGCCGACGGTGATGGCGCGGCCGCGGTACGCGAGCGACTCCAGGCTGCCTTGCAGCGTCTTGCCGCCGACGGAATCGACCACCAGGTCAGCGCCGCGGCCGCCGGTGAGCTTCCGCACCTCGGCGACGAACTCATGCGTGCGGTAGTTGATGCCGTGGTCGAGCCCGAACTCCTTCAGCCGTTCCAGTTTGTCGTCGCTGGACGCCGTGGCCAGCACCGTCGCGCCGGCGCGCTTAGCGAGCTGGATCGCGGCGAGGCCAACGCCGCCGGCGCCCGCCTGGATCAGCACCGTCTCGCCCGCCTTGAGGTGGCCGAACTCGAAGAGGCAGTCGTCGGCGGTGCCCCACGGCACCGGCACAGTCGCCGCTTCGTTGATGTCGATGGCGTCGGGCAGCACCCACGTCTGCGACGCCAGCACCGAGGCCATGGATGCGTGGGAGCCGTGCGGCATGAAGGCGGACACGCGCTGGCCGGGCTTGCGGTCAGTGACGCCGGCGCCGACTTCGCGGATGACGCCGGCGCACTGGTAGCCGACGATGTGCGGCTTCGCCGGCATGTCGCCGCCGGCGCGGTTCAGCACGTCGCCGCCCTCGATGCTCACCGCCTGCACGTCGATGAGGACGCCCTGCGGATTGAGCTGCGGGTCGGGGACGTCTTCGTAGCGGAAGACGGTTGGCGCGCCGGTTTCGTAGTAGACCGCTGCTTTCATGTGGGGACCTCCGGTCGTTCGTAGTTCGTAGTCGTTGGTTGGTAGTTGCCTGGTCGCCGGCATAGGTCGTGGATCGTAGGTGCCCACGCCGCTGTGAAGCCGTGCAGCGAGCCTACGCTATGGGGCGTGGTAACGACAAGCGTCGCGCGCTACATCGAGCCGCGGTCGTACACGTCGGGGTCTTGCTTCTCCATCCAGCGGTCCGGGGCGGCCACCGGGACGAAGCCGGTCTTTTCGTACAGGGTGTGGGCGTCCTTCGTGCCGAGCATCCAGCGGCGCATGCCCTGCAGGTCGGGGTGCGCGGCCACACACTCCATCAGCCAGACGCCCAGGCCCTGGCCGCGGAACTCGTCGAGCACGAAGACGTCGCAGACGTAGACGAAGGTGGCGTAGTCGGTGATCAACCGCGCCAGGCCGATCTGACGGCTGCCACGATCGGCGTAGAGGCCGCAGTTGAGCGAGTGCTCCATCCCGTGCGCGACGGTCTCGCGCGGGATGCCCGGCACCCAGTACGACGACTCCGAGAGCCAGCGGTACGCCACGTCGACGTCGAGCAGCGCCGGGTCGGTACTGACGACGAATTCGCCGCGCGCCCACGCCTGCGGCGCGTGGTCAGCCAAGGTGCGCCTTGAAGAAGGCGAGGGTCTGGTCCCACGACAGCTCGGCCGCCGCCTTGTTGTAGACCTCGGGGCGGCTGTCGTTGAAGAACCCGTGCTGCGTGTCGTGGTAGATGCAGATCTGCACGTGCTTGCCGAGATGGTGGAGCTGCTCCTCCATCTCGTGGGCCTTCTCGGGCGGCGCCCAGTCATCGTGGTCTGCGTAATGGCCCAGGATGGCGCCGGTGAGCTTGGACATGTCGGCCTCCGTGCCCGGGCCGGCGCCGTAGTACACGACGCAGGCATCGACCGGCTTGAGGGTGGCGATGAACAGCGAGAGGCCGCCGCCCATGCAGAAGCCGACGCTGCCGACCTTGCCGGTGCAGGCGGCGTGCGACTTCAGGTAGTCGTAGGCGCCGGACATGTCCTTCGCCGCCTCGGGCATCTTCAGCGACATCATCAGCTTCCCGGCCTCGTCGGGCTCGGTCGTCGTCTTGCCGTGGTAGAGGTCGGGCGCGAGCGCGACGTAGCCCTCGCGGGCGAAGCGGTCGGCCACGTCCTTGATGTGCGGCACGAGCCCCCACCACTCCTGGATGACGATGACGCCGGGCCCTTTGCCCGACGGAGGGAGCGCGAGATAGCCCTCGGCCGTGTGGCCATTGCTGGGAAACGAGACCATCTGCCCGGACATAGCGTGCACTCCTACTGCGCGATCGGTCGGATGAGGGTGCAGGGATCAAACCACGAACGGCGAGCGGGTACAAGGGATGTTGGATGTTGGCTGTTTTCTGTTGGTCAGCTTCCAGCCTCCAGCTTCTTGCCTCCAGCTTCGCCGCGCCGCGAGAAGAGCGCGCGGGCGGCGCGCCGCAGCGGATTGGGGCGGCCGGCGGCCGGCGCAGCGGAAGCGGCGTCCGTGCGCTGCACCCTCGCACGGCGGATGCGATCGAAGCGCGCGAAGTCGGCCTCGCGTTCGCGCAGGATGGCGGCGACGATCAGTTCCGGGTCCATCATGGGGCTCCTTCAGGCACGGCAGTACTGCCTTCGGCCGTACTAGTCACTAGTTTTTAGCATGTTACTACCCGCCTGTCAATGGCACGGCGGCGGGGGCGCAACACGAAGGCCGCGCCCTTCCGGCGCGGCCTCGATTCGAGCGATGGCGTGCGTTGCGTTATGTCGTCTTGCGTGGCAGGGGCGCGGCTTCGCGGCGGCGGTACTTTATACGCTTGTCGCGGCGTCGCAGCGTCTCGCCGCAGTGCTCGCACGTGGAGACGAGCTTCGTGTCGTGGCCGCACTTCTCGTGCACGATGGCGACGCCGTCGTACAGGTACTTGCTCCCCCACT
>Ga0315281_10010561_pt1 | contig 12724 bp, 12 predicted proteins | sample YL17G07_0_MG_FD_204540 | JGI IMG/M metagenome (GOLD analysis project Ga0315281, IMG submission 204540) | Sediment microbial communities from Yellowstone Lake, YNP, Wyoming, USA - YL17G07_0 | ecosystem: Environmental > Aquatic > Freshwater > Lake > Sediment | place: USA: Wyoming | collected... | reverse complement strand
GACGATCGGAGGTCCAAATGTTGCCGCTGGGGGATCTGGTAACAGTTTAAATTTCGGGTAATCCTCTTCTGTTTTGATTATTCCGGCAACAGGCTTCCTCTGCATCAGGCTCGTTTTTAACTACTGATTATTCTAAAATTTATTTTTTCTCTTGACAGGGGGACTATAGGATGTTCCCTTGGCCGGGACTTGCGATAACTCTTTGGCGCGGGAATCCCTTTCGGGCGGGCGACAGCGCCGCCCGGTCAGCCTCCATGCGGTTGTTCGGCCTTCCTCAGCTTTTCGGCATCTATCAAATCTTGCGGCCTGCCGCTAGCTTCCTTCGCCTCTATCAAGTCTGCTTTCGATATAAATGGAACGACAAACTCTCCTAGCCGTACCCCTTCCCGATTCCCCCAGGCACTTTCGAATTCCACCCCGGGTATGGACATCATGACGTCGAGGCGGAAGGGAGGATTTCCCATCTGGTAAAAATAACCCTTTTCGGTGAAATCTCGCGGAGTCAAGTCTTTCAGAGGCGCTCCGAACTCCTTCAGAGCCGCAAACACCGCCTTCGAGTTTTCCTCGTCCGTTGAGATCCACAAATCCAAATCTCTCGTGAAACGAGGCTCGGTGTATTTCATAACCGCGTAGCCACCGACCACGAGATAACGGACCTTATGCTTTTCCAAAAGACTCAACAGTTCTTTGAAGTCTGGGCTTGTCAACATATCCGTACCTGAGAATCAGATAATCCAAAATCATTTCCAGGGCCGCCGCGAAAATAGCCTGGTCTCCTTGTGATTGCCAAAACTCGACATCGAAGCGGTCGTCTTGATCGCCAATTCGTCGATAGGATTCGCTTACTTCTCGCATATTTTCCCTCTTCGGCCGAACAACGACCAAGCTCAGCCGCGCTGGGCTGGGGCAACTCTGAACATTACTAGCGCTGATCCCCAGCATCGGCCCGAGCGCCTTGTTGGGCATATAGTCTGCGGTTGCCCTTTTTTCTGGGAGAGCGACTCGCTGACCCACGTTCAAGGGCAATCTGCCTGGCTAAGTATACCTTTGCTAGACTCTGGTAGGGAACGTCCTTCTTGTTGGCTAGGACCTTCAGTTCCGCCAGCATGTCCGAGGGGACCCGGATGGAAATTGATTTTAGAGAGGGCTTCAGGTTTGGGAAGGAAGCTCTCTTGATACTGCTGGGATCAAAGTAATCTAATGGTGGGTGAGTTGCCCAAAACTCACGCTCCTCATCCTCACTCTTAAATTCCGGTATACGGTTATCCATTCTCTTCATAGAACCTTCTCTCCTTCCCGTTCATATCCCTTGCGGAAATGACCCGAATCAATTTTCCTCTTTTAGTGAAAACCAGGACAAGGAGACGCCCAGCGTCCGTGCGCCCAAAGGCAGCCCAGCGCTTCTCCGCGGCAGAATGCCTCGGAACATCCAGAATAAGCAAGGGGACGTTGAAGAATATCTGTTCACCCTCCCAGTTCTCAACATTGTGGGTGATCCGGTTCTTATCGGCGTTCCCTTCATCCCATTGAAAGCCGACAATATTTTCGAATTCGTCCTTCATGCTGGTAAATTGTATATGGGATAAATATACAAGTCAAGTCTCTTGTGGGAGAGACAAATTGAAATTGTGATGCCCAACGGGCTCGCGGCTGAGCTGCGGGCCGGAGGCCCGTCTGCTCCAGTCCCGCTGCGGCGGAATTCGCCCGCCGCGGGCGTAGAAAACGCTGCCCTCGGATGCGCCACTAGCGGCGAGATTTTTTTATATGATTTCAATGACTGGTGATTGGCTTGTACCATAAAAAGGGGAACCCGTCAATTTGATGGGAAAAACGATTGATATAGGACCATCTTTTTCAGGAAGAAAGTAGTTTCTGTGAAGGATGTCCTGGGCGCGATGTCCAGCCTTTCTTTCGAACACTTTTATGCTCAAAAGGAAAAATGTGAGAGAGACCTCGCAAATTCTTCAAAGGCGATTCGGAGCCGGTAGTTTAGGAAATCTGGGCGGATGTCTCCCACTACTTTGGAGAGGATGGCTCAGGAAAAACCTCTACTTCCTGAGAAAATTCGCTCTCGTTCCTGGCCGGGGATGCATCTACAGCCTTCAGGCGGTAGAGGTAGGATTTCTTAGGATCTGTTTCCTTGTCGAGGAAGTAATTTTCAGTTATCAACTGCGAGTTAATTTTAATAAATACATTGCCTCCCTTTTCCTGGCGGTAGAGGTTATAACCTGCAATGTCCGGTTCGGGATTCGGGTCCCAGCGCAGGGCAATACCATCTTTCTGTGCGGCGGCCACGAGGCCGGTCGGGGGTGAGGGAGGAGTCCGCTTTTCTGGAATACCGCTCGCAACGGTAGAACTCAGGCCTTCGATGGGGGTCCCCCGGAAATTGCGCACAGCCCGCACTTCATATTCATATTGCTTTCCGTTCTCCAGTGCCCCGTCCAAGTATCGCTTCTCCGGAATGGAGGCCGAGTTTAGCGGAAAGAGCCCGAAGCGTCCTCCTTTGCCCCGGCGATAGATATTGAACCCCGATAAATCTGTCGTTTCTTTTCCGTTAACAAGGCGGGGAGAAAATTCCCAGGTGAGGGTCAAAGCTTTATCTTCACTCTGCACATGAACCGCGGAGGGAGCAATGGGAGGATCATCCCAGAAGATCGTCGCCGGATTCGACTCCGGACTCGGGGATTTATGTGAATTGTAGGCCCGGACAATGTAGGTGCATTCGTGTTGCGGCTTCAGGGTCGTATCACGCCATAGCACCCTTCCCCCCTCCACCTGAGCTCCTCTGGGATACTCTACATCAATCTCCGCTACCGGCTCAAATTTAGCAGGGCAATCCAGGCATGGGGAAGGTGCCAACGGGCGGCTCTGCCGAAAAACCCTGAAACCTAACAAGTCTTCCAGCCTGGAGCCGTCGACATTTTTTGTGGGTGAGCTCCATCCTAAATAGATCCCACCTTCCCTGGGCCAGGCACGCAGGTCCGCAACCGGCGCTGGAATCGTGCTTTCCGGCGCCACGGGTGGATTCTTCACTCCGCAACCCCAAAAGCTCAGGGAAATGAGGAGGAGGATGGAGAGGATGGCTGAAATTTTTTGTTTCAAAGGAAGATCTTAGGCTCAATATCCAAATTCCAAATCCCAGATTCCAAACCAATTCCAATGACCAAAATCCCAAATTCAAAAAAGGATTTTGATTATTGGATATTCGAATTTGGATATTTTCTGGGATTTGGTGCTTGGGATTTGGAGTTTATGGCCAAGCGAAATTTCCCTGTTACCCATTAGAATGACCAGCCGATAGGAAATTATTTACACTGCCCTTCTTTCACCAGCGCCCGGATGCGCAGGCGCAAAGCATTCAAGCGGATGAACCCCCCGGCATCCTTCTGGTCATATACCTGGTCTTCCTCGAAAGTGGCAAAATCACAGGAATAGATGGACTCCGCAGATTTTCTTCCGACCACGGTACAATTTCCCTTGAAAAGCTTCAGCCGGGCTGTGCCCGTGACGGTGCGTTGCGCTTCGTCGATCATCTTTTGCAGGACTTCCCTCTCGGGAGAGAACCAGTATCCATAGTAAACCATTTCCGCGTAACGGGGGATGAGCGAATCCCGGAGATGCATCACTTCTCGGTCCATGGTGATGGACTCCACCGCACGATGGGCCGCATGGAGGATCGTGCCCCCGGGGGTCTCGTAAACCCCGCGAGACTTCATCCCCACATAACGGTTTTCCACCATGTCCACACGGCCAATCCCGTGTTCTCCCCCCAAACGATTCAGTTCGGCCAGCAGGGCCGCCGGGGACATCCGCTGCCCATTCACGGCCACGGGGTTTCCGATTTCAAAATCGACCTCCACGTAGCAGGGCTTATCGGATGCTTTCTCCGGAGAACGGGTCAGGACGAACATGTCCTCTGGCGGCTCCATCCAAGGATCTTCCAGGATGCCCCCTTCAAAGCTGATGTGGAGCAGATTGCGGTCGCTGCTGTACGGCTTTTCCGCAGTAACGGGTACCGGGATTCCATGCTTTTGGGCATATTTTATTAAATCCGTACGAGACTTGAAATCCCAGATCTTCCAAGGAGCGATGATCTTTATGATGGGATTCAGGGCCAGGTACGTCATCTCAAACCGGACCTGGTCGTTCCCCTTTCCCGTGGCCCCATGGGAGACGGCGTCCGCATTTTCCGCTTTGGCAATTTCTACCTGGCGCTTGGCAATCAAGGGACGGGCGATGGAAGTGCCCATCAGATAGCCTCCTTCGTAGACCGCGTTTGCCCGGAGCATGGGAAAAACGAAATCCCGGACGAACTCCTCTCGCAGGTCCTCTACGTAAACTTTGCTCGCCCCGCTTTTCCGCCCTTTCTCCCGCAATCCCTCCAGCTCTTCTTCCTGGCCCAAGTTGGCTACAAAGGCCACCACCTGGCATTCGTAGGTCTCGATCAGCCATCTTAAGATTACCGAGGTGTCCAGTCCCCCGGAGTAAGCCAAAACTACCTTCTTTACTCCCTCTTTCATAGGCCTTCCTGTCCTTCCCCTTTTTACAAATTGAGAGCGTGACCCGGAGACGCCGGGACGCGGTGACTAGGCGACAGAAGTGGCTTTTCCTATCTCCGCGTCTCTCTTTCTCCGTGTCCCCCCGTCTGCAGTTCCTTTCACCGTGCTCTGCGCTTAGGTTTTTTTAGTATCCATTCCAGGATTGCTTTCTGCCCGTGCAACCGGTTTCCGGCCTGGTCGAAAACCACAGATTGCGGACCTTCCAAAACCTCGGCGCTGATCTCCTCTCCGGCATGGGCCGGGAGACAATGCATAACCAGCGCTCCTTTCTTGGCCCTCTGGAGCAGCGGGGAGTTGACCTGAAACCCTTCAAATCGTTTCTTTCGTTTTTCCCTCTCCTTTTCCTGTCCCATGGATGCCCAGACATCCGTGTAAACTACATCGGCTCCTTCCGCTGCCTTAAAGGGATCTGGAGTAAGCTCTATGCGGTTCCTCGGAACGCGGGTAGCCTCTGCCAAGATCTGCGTATCCGGCTGATACCCTTCCGGACAGGCCAGGGCAAGGGAAAAATCCAGTAAAGACGCCGCCTGCACCCAGGTGTTGGCCACGTTGTTCCCATCGCCAATGTAGGCCACCTTCAGCCCTTTGTACCTTCCCCGCTTTTCCACAATCGTCAGGAGGTCGCAGAAAATCTGGCAAGGGTGAAGCAGGTCTGTCAGCCCGTTGATCACCGGCACGGAAGACCACCGCGCCCATTCCTCGACAGCGGCCTGTTCATACGTCCGAATGACGATGCCGTCGAGGTATCGGGAGAGAACCCGGGCCGAATCGGGTATGGGTTCCCCCCTTTTCATCTGAGTGGTCCCGGGGTCGAGGTAGATCGAACTTCCGCCCAACTGGCTCATAGCCACCTCGAAAGAGACCCGGGTCCGGGTGGAAGGCTTGTCGAAGATCAACCCCACGCACTTCCCGGCCAGCGGACGATGAGGCAGTCCTTTCTTCCACTGGCGTTTGATTTCCAAACTCTTCTTCAACAAACCATCGATTTCGGCCCGGGAAAGATCGGTCAGGCTCAGCAGGTCGCGCTTGGCCATTTCTCAACTCCATCCAGAAAAAATTTCATCCAGAGCCTGAACCAGACGGTCGATCTCCTCGCGGGTGACGATCAAGGGTGGGATGAACCTCAGCACTGTCTCGTTGGTGCAATTGATCAGGAATCCCTTTTTCAGGCAATCCGTGACCACGCTCTTCCCTTCCCGGTCCAGCTCCAGGCCGACCATCAACCCTTTGCCGCGCACATCCTTGATAAAGGGGTATTTCTTTTTTAATCCCTCCAGCCTTTTCATAAAGTGAACCGATGAGCGCTGGCAATTTTCCAAAATTCCATCTTCAATCGTGGCCCTCAGGGCAGCGAGCCCCGCTGCTGTGGAGAGGGGGTTCCCGCCAAAGGTAGCGGCATGGGTCCCCGGGGTGAAGCTTTTGGCGACCTCTTCCGTGGCCAGCGTAGCCCCGATGGGCACGCCTCCGGCCAGTCCCTTGGCCATGGTCATGATGTCCGGGGCGACTCCGTAATGCTCATAGGCAAAGAGCTTTCCTGTCCGGCCCATGCCCACCTGCACTTCATCGTAGATGAGGAGAAGCTTCCTTCGGTCGCAGAGGCGCCGTAAGCCCTGAAGGTAGTTTTCCGGAGGAAGGTTTACTCCCCCCTCGGCCTGGATGGGCTCCACAAAAATGGCGCAGGTGGAGTCGCCAACCGCGCCTTCCATGGCCTCAAGATCTCCCTGCGGCACAAACTTGAACCCGGGCATCATCGGTTCGAACCCTTTGTGAAATCTCTCCTGTCCTGTAGCCGCCAGCGCCCCCAGGGTTCTTCCGTGGAAGGACTTCAGGAGGGAAATGATCTCGAACCGGCCGGGACCAAAATGGTCCTGGCTGTATTTGCGGGCCAGCTTGATGGCCGCTTCGTTGGCCTCCGTTCCGCTGTTGCAGAAGAAGACCCGGTCGGCGAAGGAATGTTTGACCAAAAGCTGGGCCAGCTGGATCTGCGGCTCAATATGGTATAGGTTGGAAACGTGCAGCAGCTTCCCGGCCTGTTCGCGAATCGCCTGCACCACCTTGGGATGGCAGTGGCCTAAGTTGCATACCCCGATGCCGGCCACGAAATCAAGGTATTCTTTCCCCTCCACGTCCCAGACTTTGCACCCTTGCCCCTTGACCAGGACCACAGGAAAGCGCCCGTAGGTCTGGGCCAGCACCTCCTGGGAAACTTTGATCACCTCTTCGTTGGTCATCTTTCTTTCCTTTCCAGTATTTTTTCACCGCAGAGAACGTAGAGACCGCTGAGGGGAAATCAAAATCACGATATAGAAAACAAAATTACGGGATTAATTTTGATGGATTCGTAAAAAGTCCTTTTAGTCCCGTTTTCGTCATTCCCGCGAAAGCGGGAATCCATCCCGCCGAAGGCGGGACTGCTTCCGCAGGAGTGACGGCATTCCTTACTTTTTACGAGATCATCAATTTTAAATATTGGTATTCGATTTTTTATTTTATCTTTGACTCTGCGATCTCGGCGTGCTCTGCGGTAAAAATTCTTAATAAATCTGGGTTCCGATGCCTTCGTCCGTAAAGATCTCCAGCAGGATGGCGTGTTTCACCCGGCCATCGATGATGTGCGTCTTCTTGACCCCTTCCCGCAGGGCCTGCAGGCAACAGTTCACCTTGGGAATCATTCCCCCTTTGATAATCCCCTCCCGAAGGAAGCGCCCAGCCATCTCCGCATTCATCGTGGAGATCAAGCGCTTTTCTCCGTCGAGGACGCCTTCTACATCCGTGAGCAGGATGAACTTCTCCGCCTGCAGGGAGGCGGCTACTTTTCCCGCCACGAGGTCGGCGTTGATGTTATACATCTCTCCTGCTGGGCCCACGCCCACGGGGGCGATCACCGGGATCCATTTGTTGGTCTTGAAGGTCTCGATCACTTCCGGGTGGATGGCCTCCACCTCCCCGACCAGACCGATGTCCAGAAGTTCCTTCTCTTGCCCATCCTTTCCCAGGCGGGAAATCCACAACTTCCTCGCCCGGATGAGGCCGCCGTCGATCCCCGATAGGCCCACCGCATGACCTCCGTGTTGGTTGACCAGGGAGACAATTCCCTTATTGATTTTCCCCACCAGGACCATTTCCACGATGTCCATGGTTTCCTCATCCGTAACCCGCATCCCTTCCACAAACTTTGACTCTTTCCCGATCTTCTCCAGCATGCCGTCGATTTGCGGCCCCCCTCCATGAACGATAACCGGGTTCAGTCCGATGTAGCGCAACAATATGACATCCCGGACGAAGCTCACTTTCAGGTCCTCATCGTCCATGGCGTGCCCCCCATACTTGATGACGATGGTTTTATTGGAGAATCGCTGGATGTAGGGCAACGCCTCCAGAAGAATGTCCGCTTTATCGATCAACTTCTGCATTCTTTTTTCCTTGGATTCTTTGGCTTTGTTCGTTGACTTTAAACTTTCAACTTTAAACTTTAAACTGTTCTACAGGATGTACCGGCTGAGGTCTTCATCCTTGATGATCTCGGCCAGCTTATCCCGGACGTATTTCGCATCCAACGTGGCCTTTTTTTCTGCCCGGTCAGGAGCATCGAAGGAAATCTCATCCAAAAGCCTTTCCATGATGGTGTGCAGCCGGCGAGCCCCGATATTCTCCGTGCGCTGATTCACCAGGGTGGCGATCTCGGCGATCTCGGCAATGGCCTCACCGTTGAAAGAGAGGGTGATGCCCTCGGTGGCCAATAGGGCCATATACTGCTTGATCAGCGCATTCTTGGGCTCGGTGAGGATGCGGATGAAATCCTCTTTGGTCAGCGTCTCCAATTCCACCCGAATGGGAAAGCGCCCCTGCAGCTCCGGAATCAGGTCCGAGGGCTTGGAGACGTGGAAAGCCCCGGCGGCGATGAAGAGAATATGGTCTGTTTTCACCATTCCATAGCGCGTCGTCACCGTCGTTCCTTCCACAATCGGCAACAGGTCCCGCTGCACACCCTCCCGGGAGACATCCGGCCCATGGGTCGTCTCCCGGCCGGCGATCTTATCGATCTCATCCAGGAAGATGATCCCTCCCTGCTCCACACGTTTGATGGCCAACCCGGTCACCTTGTCCATGTCGATCAGCTTCTGGGATTCCTCCTCGGTGAGCAGGGCCAGCCCTTCGGGGACTTTGACCCTTCTCCGCTTGGACTTCTTCGGCAACAGGGTGCTGAACATCTCCTTCAGGTTGATGTCCATTTCCTCCATTCCAGCGCTGGAGAAGATCTCCACGATCGGCAGGTTGCGTTGGGTCAGTTCCAATTCCACCATCCGATCGTCCAGCTTCCCAGAGCGGAGCATCTGCCTGAGCTTCTCCCGAGTGGGCGAGGTTTCCCGGTAATTATTTTTGAACTTCTCCCCGGGGTCGTCTGTGACCTCAACCGGTTCTTCCTCTTTTCCCTCTTTCGGGGTTTCCTTCCGGATCGGGGGAAGTAAAAGGTCCAGCATGCGCTCTTCCGCAATCTCCCGAGCCTTGGCCTGGACCTTCTCCGTCTCCTCGGCCCGGACCATGTTCACCGCCAGGTCAGTGAGATCGCGGACCATCGACTCCACGTCCCGCCCGACGTACCCCACCTCCGTGAACTTGGACGCTTCAATCTTCAGAAAAGGCGCCTGAGCCAGCTTGGAAAGCCGGCGGGCAATCTCGGTCTTGCCCACGCCGGTGGGACCGATCATGATGATGTTCTTCGGGGCAATCTCATCCTGCAGGTCTTCCTCCACCCGCTGCCGCCTCCAGCGGTTGCGCAGGGCAATGGCTACGGATCGTTTGGCGTTCCGCTGGCCGATCACATATTTGTCCAGCTCGGCTACTATTTCGCGGGGCGTCAGAGGTCTCAGCCCCTCCCCTTCTTTCGCTTCTTCGTTCATTTTTCTCCCGGAATTCAGATTAGGGTTGGATTTCCGTTCCCAGCTCTTCCACGACCACCTGATTGTTGGTGTAAATACAGATCTCCGAGGTTATCCGCATCGCTTCCTGGACGATGGCTTTCGCATCCAGGCTCGAGTATTGGATCAGAGCCCTGGCGGCAGCCAGGGCGAAGGGCCCCCCGCTGCCGATGGCCGCAACTCCGTCATCCGGTTCGATGATGTCGCCGGTTCCGGAGAGGACCAGCGTATTCTCCCGGTCCGCGACGATCAAAAGCGCTTCCAGCCGCCGCAGCAAGCGGTCCGTCCGCCAGTCTTTGGCCAGTTCCACGGCCGCCCGGGACAAATTCCCGTGGTACTGCTCCAATTTCGCCTCAAACCTCTCGAAGAGGGTAAAGGCATCCGCCGTGGCCCCGGCAAAGCCGGCAATGATTTGTTCCTTATAAAGCCTGCGCACCTTTTTGGCGCCGTGCTTCATCACCGTGTTCCCCAGGGTCACTTGACCATCCCCGGCCATGGCGACTTTTCCTTTATGCCGGACGGCAAGGACCGTCGTGCCGCTGACCTTCTCTCGTCCGATCTTCATTTTCGATTTCCTCTTGTTCCCACCGCAGAGAACGCTGAGATAAGGCCAATGAAAGACACGGGGATGGTGTGATGGAAAGACGCGGTGATCTCCGCGTCGCCGTGTCTCCGGGTCTTGGCGTCGCTTCCTTCGTGATCTCTGCGGTGAAATTCTTTACTTCGCCCGGGGATGCGCCCGATCATAAACCTCCATCAGTTTATCGACGCTGACGTGCGTGTAGCGCTGGGTTGTGGACAGGCTCACATGCCCCAGTAGTTCCTGAATGGCCCTCAGGTCCGCCCCCGCATCCAGGAGATGGGTGGCGAAGGAATGACGCAGGGCGTGAGGGCTGACCTTTCTCAACAGACCACACTTCAAAATATACTTATGCAGGATCCGGGCCACACTCCGGGAAGTGAGTCGCCCCCCGCGGGCGTTGATAAAAAGGGGAGACCCTCGCCCCTTGTGGCCTAAACCCCCAAGGATTCGATCTCTCTGGGGTAAGGACTCTCGTATCGCCGCCAGGGCTTTCTCTCCGATCGGCACAATTCTTTCCTTCCGACCTTTTCCGTAAACCTTGAGGATGCCCAGCGAAAAGTCCACGTCCCCTTCACTCAGACCAGTAAGTTCACTCACCCGGATGCCGCAGGAGTATAGAGTCTCCAGGATGGCCCGGTCCCTGGCCCCCCAGGTTGTGGACCAGTCCGGCGTCTCCAACAGGGAAAAAACCTCATCCACCGGCAGAAATGTCGGTAAAGGTTTTTCCTGTTTCGGCGTGGCCACGATCTCCGCAGGGTTCTGTGCCAAGAACCCTTCCTCAACCAAGTACCTGAAGAAACTCCTCTGGGCAGCTAACTTTCGGGCCAAAGAGGATTTTTTATGACTCCGGTAAAGGTGGCTCAGGTAGGCCCGAATCGCCAGGTGATCGACCTTTTCGACGGAAACGTCCCCGCTTTTTTCGTCGATGGAGAAATCCTTGGATAAAAGGAAACTCCTGAACTGTTACAGGTCCGTGGCGTAGCTTCGCAGCGTATGGACCGAGGCATTTGACTCGACCCGCAGATGTTCCAAGAACTTTCCGATCAGCGCCTTCATTCCCAAAAGATACTCATGCTAACAAATCTCGGCATTTTATCAATCTTAAAATCGATCTCCCGGAGGTCCACAACCGGAAGCCTGGATCCCTCCCTTTTTTCCCATCTCGGAAAGGGTCACGCCTGTCTGTTCACAGCATAGACTTTTATCGGATTTGACTTGACTTTTTATCATAATATAAATTATTTTTAATATTCAATAAAAATAAGGAGAAGGTATGAAGAAATACGAAACCAACCGCCTGCGCAACGTCGCCATCATCGCCCACGGCAAGGCCGGAAAGACCACTCTGGCGGAGGCTATGCTCTTCGACGCCGGGGCTTCGGACCGCCTGGGAAGAGTTGACGATGGCACTTCCATTATGGATTTTGAGCCCGAGGAGATCAAGCGCAGCCTGACCATCAGTTCTTCCTTCAACCACTTGGAGTGGAACAAACATAAAATCAACCTCATCGACACGCCGGGGGATGCCAACTTCATCATCGATACGAAAAACAGCCTGCAAGCAGCGGACGGGGCCCTAATCGTCGTGGATGCGGTCTCGGGGGTGGAGGTGCAGACCGAAAAAGTCTGGGAATACGCCTCTCAATTCGGGCTTCCCCGCCTCTTTTTCATTTCCAAGATGGAGCGAGAGCGGGCCAGCTTCTCGCAATCCCTGACGGACATTCAAAAAGTTCTCACCCCGAAAGCCGTTCCGGTGAACCTGCCCATCGGCGCCGAGGATTCTTATGCCGGAATTGTGGATCTTATGACCATGAAGGCTCTTTATTTCGAGGCCGACCTCCGCGGCAAATTCACCGAAAGAGAAATCCCCGCCGACCTAAAAGAAGAAGCCAGGAGAGCGAAGGAAAAGCTTGCTGAGGCCATCGCTGAATCGGATGATGCCCTCCTGGAAAAGTATCTCGACGGTCAGGAACTCTCCGCCGAGGAATTATTTCAAGGCCTGAGGAAAGGGGTCCTGAACAAAACCATCTTTCCCATTCTCTGCGGTTCCGGTCTGAAGAACATGGGGATTCAGCCCCTGCTGGACGCCATCCTCCAGTGTCTGCCATCTCCCCTCGACCGCGAGCCGGCCAAGGGCGTCCATCCGGTGACCAAGGCTGAAGAAATCCGGAAGCCCGGGGAAGAGGAACCTTTTTCGGGCTTCGTTTTCAAGACCGTGGCCGATCCCTACGCGGGGAAGTTGACCATCTTCCGGGTCTGGTCCGGGACGCTCCAGCCGGACTCTACCCTTTACAACGCCAATCGGGAGGTCAAAGAGCGGTTTGGACAGATTTTGGAACTGGAAGCCAAGAACCAAAAGCCGGTCGAATCTGTGGGGCCGGGGGGCATCGCCGCCGTAGCCAAATTGCGCGAAACCACCACCTGGGACACGATCTGCGATGAAAAGAAACCCATCCTTTACCAGGGCATCTCCCTGCCCATCCCGCCCGTGTCCTTCGCCGTAGCCCCGAAGGCCAAAGGGGATGAGGAAAAAATCACTACCTCCCTCGCGCGTTTTATGGAAGAAGACCCGACCATCAGACTGCAACGGGATGAGCAGACCAAAGAGCTCATCCTATTCGGCATGGGACAGGTGCACGTGGAAGTTACCGTGGAAAAGCTGA
>Ga0315281_10010560_pt1 | contig 12724 bp, 10 predicted proteins | sample YL17G07_0_MG_FD_204540 | JGI IMG/M metagenome (GOLD analysis project Ga0315281, IMG submission 204540) | Sediment microbial communities from Yellowstone Lake, YNP, Wyoming, USA - YL17G07_0 | ecosystem: Environmental > Aquatic > Freshwater > Lake > Sediment | place: USA: Wyoming | collected... | reverse complement strand
TAAGCCTTGTGGAAGAGAGATGCTGTACGGAGGAAAGAGAAACGCAATTAATTCCGCAGCCGCTGTAAGAGCTATAGAAAAGATCGATACCGGAATATTTACTCCGCGAACTTGGAACTCGAATTTGCGCGATCTGGCTTCCGGGCTCATATTTAGTTGGTCTTTATTAGTATCAAACGACTGCGAGTTCTTAGATTCCAGGTCTGCCCATAGTTCCTTTGCCATATGCTTGTATGGAGCAGGGAGATTCCGTTCAAACTTCTCAAATGGAGTCTCTGACTTCCAACCTATAACCCCTCGTTGACTTTTACCGAATTCGCTTAAACCCTGTGACTTCTTTATGTTGGCGCTAGCCGACCCCTCTTTATAGGGCGGGTATGTCTTCCCCCAAATATCATCGTAGAGTTGGTCATAGAGCCCTAGAGCCTCTGCAACGATCTCGCTTCCAAGGCTTTTCTTTACGCGATGTTCAAAGTCATCGCGCCTATTGCAACTCCTGGCTATTCTGATGATCGTGGGTCGTAGTGCCGGGTCCATGTAATTACGCCTAACGTAATGGTGAGCGGCAGGCCGCCACGATGGTTGATTGTGGCACGTTCCTTCCGGCCTGTCCGCTCCACCTGGGGTTGGGCAACGGCCCATGCACGAGCGACTGCGCGACGAACAGAGCCGGCGCATGCGGAAGCGAAGGGGTGATGCAACGAAGTGCGCCCTGCGCGCGCCGACAACCGAGTGGGTGCGCCAGCAGAGGCGACAGTGATTGAGTCGTCGCTGTTGCGTGAAGGAGGACAGCGGCAGCCGAAGCCGAATACGACGGCAGCATTTCGGCGAACGAAGCCACAAGAGCGGCGCGGCACGACGGTACGAAAATGGACGGTGTTGAAACGAAGCCACTGGCCTGCGAGCCAATAGCAACGCGCCTTTTCAGGCACATGCGTCTGACACTCACATGCAAAACGCGCCGCAAAGCCTGCATGCGAATGCGGGAATGACGAAGTGAGCAGGTGGCGAACACGGTCTTCACGGGGAACAACAATCAAGCAGCCCAACGTGTTGTTCTGCGGCGGGCCATGACGAGGGTTCCCTTGGCACGGTGCTGGCGGCCCGTCCGCAGCAACAAGGGGTTGGGGCTCACGACTGCCTCAATGCGGCCCCGCCCACTGGTAGAGGCGAGGAATGACAATTGTCAGAGCCGTGGCGACTGCCAGCGCGACCAACGAACCCACGATGAACAACGTCCAGGTTTCCGGCCTGAGGGCACCCAGACTGACGATCAAGAACAACATAGGCAAATCCAGAAAGTGCGTGAAGGTCGGGACGTTCTCAGCGCGGGCTTTCTCCAGTTGGGGAGTGAAGCTACCGACCGACAGGGCCTCCTGGGTCAACCGGCGTAGTCGCATAAAGTACAGCCGGGTAACCGTGTTGCCCTCGATGAACTCAAAGGCGAACAAGAATACCATTCCCGCAAGCCAAGGCACACCGATGAAACCCCAGCCGCCGAAGAACTCGACAATCATCCACGTGCCTGAAGCCAGCAGAACCAGGGCGCCAGGCACCACCACGCCATCGTAGAACACGGCGATGTTGCGCACAGCTTCGGCAACCCTTACGAGTTCTCGCGATTGGCGGGAGCGCATGTCACACAGCCAGACGCCAATCAACCCCGCACCGATCAGGATGGCACCGATGATGTGCGCTAGCTTGAGAACAGCGTAGGTCATAGCATTGAGCCCCAACGAATAGGATTTTATCCGTCATGCATGAGCATGGTGGATAAAATCGGTTGGACTGAACCGCTGTGTTCAGTGCGACGGTGATTGGATTTTGTAAGGTGCGCGAGGTTGCGCACGGCGGCTGGAAAGCGCAGAACGCAGTGATGTCGGACTCGCATGGTGTGTCCCGGCGGTGTGGATTTGCGAAGTCGATGCGGATTCGACTATGGCAGATGGGCACTCGGAGGTCAACGCGAGGGAAGAGGGCGAGCGGCGGCGGCACGGGGCGGTAGGCCGACGCGCGGAGGCGATACGGGTGGCGTGTACTTCGGCAATCATGGTGGCGCACGGGCCCGCGGTGACTGAATAGGGCCGATGACACGCATGCGCCCGGCTTTGCAGTGCGGGCATTGGTGGATATCGAGATTGGCCACGCGCAGCCAGAAGGCCTCGACGGATTCGGGTTCAGGCGTCTTTGGCGCGGATTGATGATTGAGCGCTTTGCGCGCGAGCGGGAGTTTCTGGCACTTGGCGCGGTTGGCGAGAATGCCGTAGTGGCGGATGCGCATGAATCCGGATGGCAGGACGTGCAGCAGGAAGCGGCGGATGAACTCTGCGGGTTCGAGTTCGAGGATCTTGCGCCGATTGCCGTGGGCGTAATCCTTGTAACGGAAACGCACGGTGTTGCTGCAACTCACCAGGCGATTATTGGAAATAGCCACGCGATGGGTGTAGCGGCCGAGGTAGTCGAGGACTTGTTCGGGACCGGCGAAGGGGCGCTTGGCGTAGACCACGTAGGATTTATCGTAGAGCGTATTGAAGAACTGGCGCTGGGCGATGGCATCGGCGAGTGGCGCGGTTGATGCCGCAAGTTTCAGCTTGCCAGCGCTAAAGAGCTGCTTGAGGCCGGCGAGAAACTTGCCGCGATACACTGGCGAGAGTGCGGTCACGGGAAAGAGGAAGCCGCGCCGCGAAGTGATCCAGTGCCCGCCGGGGGCGAGCGCGCCGGCGGCGACCAGGGCGTGTACGTGCAGGTGCTGGGAGAGTGTCTGGCCCCAGGTGTGCAGCACCAGGGTTGCGGCGATGGCCCCGCCGAGCCAGCGCGGATTGGCGCCGAACTCGATCAACGTGTCCGCCACGCATTGAAACAGCAGGGCATAGAGGGCCCGCGGATTGCCCTGCGCCAGGGCATTGATCTGGTGCGGCGGGGTGAACACCAGATGGAAGTATCCGACCGGCAGAAGCTCAGCGCGCCGGGCGGCGAGCCAGCGTTCCTTGGCGAGAGTCTGGCACTTCGGGCAGTGCCGGTTGCGGCAGGAGTGGTAGTGGTAGCGCAGCGCCCCACAGTCTTCGCAGCGCTCGACATGGCCGCCGAGTGCTTCAGTGCGGCAGGCCTGAATCGCGGTCATCGCGCGATGCTGCACAGCAACGAGGCGATGTGCTGACTGATACGCCGCCCCAAAGCGTGCGGCCGTAGAACTTGGCAAACTTCACCACCGACTCGATGTAGGATTGCTGCGTCCGCAGCGCCATGCCACGCAGCACCATGTCCGCTAGCATCTGTTTGCGCAATGCACTCATGTGTGTCTCCTTGACGTTGACGCGGGAATATCCCCGCGTAACAACGCTGACACACTTGAGAAACACACACACATCGCCGCGGCTACGGCGCTCGGACAGCTTCCGGAATTCGTATCGCCTCACCGGACGGCGAGACTCACACCACCACCGCGTAAGCGGTTTAGTTCAACGTGAATTGGTTGACATTTTTAGTTGACACTTCGTCAACTATCCACTGCCCATTCTGCGCCTTTTTCCTGTCATCCCTCAAGCCAATCAACGCATTACGAAGGAGCGACGACAGAATGCATTCTGCATATTGAGGCTCGTTATGCCCGTTGAACCGCCTGGGCGATCGCCGCACCAGGCTCGCCTGCATTCGCTGCATTTCACAACTTTATTTTTCGCATAGCCAGTAGGGACGCGGCGTAACGGCAACGCGACTTGTCAAATTAGGCAAGCCATCGCCTCATGCGGCAAATTCTGGCAGCGCGCCGATAACCAGGCCGCCGGCCAGCAGCGGAGAGCCGAGCGCGCCGGCGAGGGCGTCCATCGCAGACTTACAGCCGCGCGAGCAGGTCCTTGAACTTTTCCTCTACTTTCTTGCGCAACGCCGGCGTCGCCCGCGCCACGGGCGGATAACTGCCCAGCATCTCGTACGGCCGGCAGGCGTCGATGACGGCGCGGGAATTCCACGTAGTGCCGCGCGGGATGCGCGGGTCGAGCGGGCTGCTCCACATCTTGCGGATGATGTCGATGTCCTCGGCCGGGTCGCAGCGCGTGCACATCGCCCACGTAACGTCGAACAGGTCCGTGGGATCGATGTCCTCGTCCACCACCACCACGAACCGGCCCAGGTAGGCACCGGACTGGCAGCTCGCGGCGGCCATGCCGGCCTGCTTGGAGTGGCCCGCATAGGCCTGCTTGATGGCGATGACGTTGAACATGCGCGCGCCGCCGGCTTCGTGGCACCACACGCCCGTGACGCCAGCCAGGCCCGCGCGCTCGACCTCGTCCCAGATCATCCCCGCCTTCATCACGCACTTGCTGTAGGAGAAGTCCGAAGGCGGACGCATGGGCGTCGCCATGCCGAGGATCGGATCGTTTCTGTGATAGATGCGGCGCACGCGGATAACCGGCTGGTCGCTCTTGCCGCCGGCGTAGTAGCCCGTGAATTCTCCGAACGGACCCTCCGGTGCGACTTCGCCGGGCACCATCTCGCCCTCGATCACGAACTCGGCGTGCGCGGGCATCGGCAGGCCGTAGAGCTCGCTCTCCACGACGTCGATCGGCTTGCCGCGGTGGCCGCCCGCATAGTCGAACTCCGAAAGCCCGAAGCGCAGCTCATTGCCGCCGGCGAGGAACAGCAGCGGATCGTGCCCGCAGGAGACCAGTACCGGGCAAGGCTTGCCCTGCTTGAAGTATTTCTCCCGGATCTGGCGACCTTGCTTGCCGGGGGACATCCACAGGCCGAGGCGTTTTGCGTCGTGCACCATAACGCGGTAGGTGCCGCAGTTGATCCAGTTCAGCTCAGGGTCGCGCATGATCACGAGGTCGTCGGTGCCCAGATAGCGTCCGCCGTCCAGTTCGTGCAGAAAGGGCACGGGAAACTTGAGCACGTCGACCTGATCGTCGCGCAAAACGTTTTCCAGCACCGGCCCGGACTTCACAACCCGCGGCGGGATCGGCTTGTGGGTCCTCATCCTGTCGCGATAGGACTGCACGACGTCCAGGGGGTGATCGGGAACGGGGAAGCCCATGGTGATCGCAAGGCGCCGCATCGAGTTGGTGGCGCCGGAGAGCACCCGCAAGCCTTTCGGATAACCGGGAATATCGTCGAACAGGATCGCGGGTGGATGGTCCTTTGCGCCCTGGTTCACCGCTTCGGCGAGGGTTCCCATCTCCAGATTCCAGTCGGCTCCGGGAATGCGCAGCAGCTCGCCCGCACGCTCGATGCGCGTAAGGAATTCGCGCACATCGGTGTGCGGACCTTCGTACTCGTTGTACAGCATGGGTTTGGCGAGGTCGTTCATCGGTGCTTTCCTAATCGGATGTTATTCCTGCGCTCGCAACCACGCGTGGCCAGCGCTCCAGGTCCAGCTTGATAATGTTGGCCAGCCGCACTGGCGCTCCACCCATCGGATTGAGCCCCTGCTTGCCAAGCAGTTCCCGCACGTCGGCCAGCGCGAGCATGGCGTTGACTTCGGCATTCAGCCTGGCGGTGATTTCGGCGCTCGTTCCGGCGGGCGCAAGCAGTCCGTACCAGACATCGACCTGCAGGTTCGGAAAACCCGCTTCGGCGAATGTCGGCACCGACGGAAAGACCGGCGAGCGCTCGGCGCTCATGACCGCGAGCATCTTCATCTTGCCGCCGTGAACGTACGGTGCCGCCGTGTGGATCGGCATGATGACCGCGCTGACCCGTCCGCCGACGACATCGCTCAGGAATCCCGTGCTCTTGTACGGAACGTGCATGAGGTCGATGCCCGTGTCGAGCTTGAACAACTCCATAGCCAGATGCTGCGGCGTGCCGTTGCCCGAAGAGGCGTAATGCAGCGTCGCGGGCTTGGCTTTCGCCAGGGTCACGAATTCCTGCACCGTCGACGCCGGCGTGTTCGTGCTTGCAAAAAAAGCCATGGTTCCGGTCGCGACCAGACTGATCGGCACAAAGCTCTTTGCCGGGTCGTAGCGCAGATTCTTGTTGACCGCGGCGTTGGTGGCGAAGGTGGTCGCAGTCATGAGCAGGGTATGACCATCCGGCGCCGCCTTGGCCACGAGCTCCGTGCCGATATTGCTGCTGGCGCCGGGCTTGTTGTCCACCACTGCGCCCGTGGCCCAGCGCTCCGAGAGCTTCTGTGCGATCACGCGGCCCAGGATGTCGATGCCGGTACCGGGGGAAAACGGGACGATGACGCTGATCGTTCTGGACGGATAGGCGGTCTGCGCCTGCGCGGGCGCAGGGACAAGGACCGGGGTCAGCAGACCGAGCAGCGCAGCAAGGAGCTTTCGCACGAGGTCGCCTGTGTTCAGGGGGAAGGGATTACCGTGCAATTATGCGGCAAAACCGCACCGGAGATAAACCCGGTTGGGCGGCAGTCAGGGCGCGGTGGGGAGGGCGGAGTAGAATCTTGCCGTGTTGGTGGCGTCATGATGATGCCACCCAGAGGTGTTACTAGGGGAAAACCAATGGTTGCATTCACGGTCAATGGTCAGCGCAAGGATGTGGGGGTGGACGCGAACACTCCGCTCCTCTGGGTGCTGCGCGAGCACCTCAAAATGACGGGCACCAAGTTCGGCTGCGGCATCGCGGCTTGCGGGGCTTGTACCGTGCACATCGACGGCAAGGCGACTCGCTCCTGCGTCACGCCGGTATCGATGGTCGAGGGCAAGTCGGTCACCACCATCGAAGGGCTTTCGGCCGACGGCAGCCACGCGCTGCAGAAGGCGTGGGTCGCCGAGCAAGTGCCGCAATGCGGCTACTGCCAGTCCGGCCAGATCATGCAGGCCGCGGAGCTCATCGCGCGCAACAAGAATCCCTCGCGCGATGAGATCGTCCGGCACATGAACGGCAACCTCTGTCGCTGCGGAACCTATCTCAAGATCATCAGCGCGATCCAGCGCGCGGCACGGGAGGGCTGAGCCATGACGGACAACATGGACGATTTCGGAACGAATCGCCGCGATTTTCTCAAGAAGACCGGCGCCGGATTGACCTTCGCGCTGACCCTCGCCGCTGAGCCGTTTGCGATGATGGACGAGGCGGTTGCGGCGGACACGCGGTATTCGCCCAATGTCTGGCTGACCATCGGCACCGACGGCACCATTACCGTCGTGTCTCCGGCGGCCGAGCTCGGGCAAGGCAGTTTCACCGCGCTCCCGCTCATTCTCGCCGAAGAACTGGACGCCGACTGGTCGAAAGTAAGGATGGTCTACCCGCCGGCCTGGGACGGCAAGAAACACGGCAACCCGGACTACGGCGGGATATTCTCCACGACGTCGAGCTATGCGGTGTGGGGCTATTTCAAGCCCATGCGCATCGCCGGAGCACAAGCGCGGCGCGTGCTGCTCGATGCGGTGGCGGCGAGATGGGGAGTGCCGGTGGGCGAACTCGCGACCGAGCCGAGCGTCGTTGTTCACCGGGCCTCCGGCCGCCGCATCGGCTACGGCGAGGTCGCCGCATTTGCAAAAGCTCCGGACCCGTTGCCCAGGATCGAGGACAAGGATCTCAAACCGACATCGAACTTTCGTCTGATCGGCAAGGACGTGCCGCGGGTCGAACTCGCGCTCAAGGTTACCGGCGCTGCGAAATTCGCCATGGACGCCCAGGTTCCCGGAATGGTGTACGCGGCGGTGATGCAATCTCCTTACTACGACGGTGCGCCGGCAATGGTGGATGATGCAGCCGCGCGGCAGGTGCCGGGCATCACGGACGTGGTGCGTTTGCCCGAAGGGGTCGGCGTCATCGGGACAACGGTCGAGGCAACGCAGGCAGCCAGGAAATTGCTGAAGGTTAACTGGACTGAGGCGAAGGGGGCGCACCACGACAGCGAGCGCGCCCTTGAGGAGTTCGCACAGATCGCGCGGGACAAGAGCCGAGAGGGCGCGGTATTCGCGAAGACCGGCGACGCCAGGACCGCGATGCAAAACGCGGCCAAGGTGATGCGCGGCGAATATCGCACACGCTACGTCTATCACGCACAGATGGAGCCGCTGAACGCGACCGCATCGGTCGCTGCAGACGGCAAATCGGCGGAAATCTGGGCAGGCACGCAGTCCCCGACCGGTCTGCAGGGCGAAGTGGCGCGCCTGCTTCAGACCGAACCGGCAAGAATAACGTTCCACCAGCACTGGGTGGGCGGGGGTTACGGTCGCCGTTCGCAGCAGGAGGTGGTGCTCGATGCGGTGCGGCTCACCAAGGCGGTCGGACGCCCGGTCAAGCTGATCTGGAGCCGCGAGGACGACATCGCCTTCGGCAAATTCCGGCCGATGACCGCGCATCACATCGAGGCCGGCTTCGATGCCGGCGGAAAATTGATCGCCTGGCATCATCGCGTGGTCGCCGAATCGGTGGGAGCCTATATGGCGGTCAGCGCCGGTCGCAAGCCTGCCGCCACCGATCGGATCGTGATGAAGGGAACGCCGCTGCCGCAATATCCGATCGCCAACACGCTCGCCGAGCACGTGGTCGAGTCGCGCGGCACGCGGCTCTCGCCGTTGCGCGGGGTGGGCAATGCTCACAACGCCTTTGCGGTCGAGTCCTTCCTCGACGAGATCGCGAAAACGATGGCCAAGGACCCGATCGCCTACCGCCTGGAGCTCTCCGAGGGCGTGCCGCGCGTGCAGTTGCTGCTGCGAACCGTCGCCGATATGTCCGATTGGAAGCGCGCGCGCGATGGTCGTGCGCTCGGAGTCGCCTTCATGGAAAAAGATGGGACGCTGGCTGCGGGCGTCGCCGAGGTTTCGGTCGAGCGCGCGAGCGGCAAGGTACGGGTGCATGATTTCTGGGTTGCGATCGATGCCGGAATCGCGGTCCAGCCGCGCAATCTCGCAGCGCAGACCGAGGGAGGAATCGTCTTCGGCCTGGGCCATGTGCTGCGGGAGAGAATCACCATCAAGGACGGCCGTGTGCAGCAATCCAATTTCACTGATTACGAGCCGGCTCGGATGGCGGACGTCCCGAACATCGAGGTGAAGGTGATCTCGACCGACAATCGGCCGACCGGGGCGGGCGAGGACGGCGTGCCCTTGGTTGCCGGAGCGGTCGGCAACGCCATTGCCGCCCTGACGGGGGTGCGTCTGCGCGAGCTGCCGTTTGCGCCGGACCGAGTGCGGGTTGCGTTCGGGGCGTCGGAAGGGGGCATGTCATGAAACGCAGAGAGTTTCTGACCGGCGCGGCCGCCGCGGCGGCTGCCCTCCCGCTCTGGTCCTGTTCGCAGCAAGCCACGCAGCCGCAGCGCGAAGCCACACTCATTCTTCGCAACGGACGTATCGTGACGCTGGACAACCGCAATTCTGTTGCGTCCTCCATCGCAATATTGGATGGACGCATCCTCGCCGTCGGCGGCGATGCCGATACCCAGGCTCACCAGGGACCCGGCACCCGCACGGTCGATCTCGGTGGTCGCACCGTCATTCCCGGCCTCAACGACTCCCACCTGCATTTGATCACCGGTGGCCTCCAATACAACTTGGAGGTGCGCTGGGACAACGTTCCCTCGCTGGCGGATGCCCTGCGCATGCTGCGCGAGCAGGCGCTGCGAACGCCGCCGCCGCAATGGGTGCGGGTGCTTGGAGGCTGGTCGGAGTTTCAGTTCGCCGAGCGCCGCATGCCGACGCTGGAAGAGATAAACGCCGTATCCCAGGACACGCCGGTCCTGATCATGCATTACTACGACACGGCGCTGCTCAATCGGGCCGCGGTGCGCGTGCTGGGCTACAACAGGGACACGCCGCAGCCGCAGGGCGGGGAGATCGTGCGCGACCAACGGGGGGATCCGACCGGAATCATTGTTGCCAAGCCCAGCATGTACGCCGTGCTGGAGACGGTGCGCCGGGCGCCGGAATTGAATTACCCGGACCGGCTCAACTCGATGCGCCAGTTCATGCGCGAGTTGAACCGGCTGGGCATCACCAGCGTGGGCGACGGTGGCACGCAAGTCTATCCCGGGGACTATCGCCTGATGGAGGAATTGGCGCGCAACCAGCACATGAGCGTGCGCGTGGCGTGCAGCCTGTTCAGCTTCAAGCCGGGCAGGGAAATGGAGGACTTCGGCGACTGGGTGAAATCGGTCAAGCTTACCGATGATCCCCTGTACCGCATCCAGGGCGCGGGAGAGATCCTCACCTTTTCGGCCTTCGATTCGGCGAACTTCTTGCTGCCGCGGCCGGACCTGCGCCCGACTGCGGAGGCGGATTTCGCCAAGATCGTTCGTTTGCTCGCTGAGCATCGCTGGCCGTTCCGGTTTCACGCGACTTACAACGAATCGATCACGCGCCTGCTCGGCGTGCTCGAACAAGTCAACCGAGAGGTTCCCTTCGGCGGCGTGCGCTGGTTCGTCGACCACGCCGAGACGATTACGCCGAGGAACATCGAGCGCGTGAAGGCGCTCGGCGGTGGCATCGCGATTCAGGATCGGCTGGCGTTTCAGGGGGAAGCTTTTCTCAACCGCTATGGTGCGAAGACGGCGGAAAGTGCGCCGCCGGTGGCCGAGATGCTCAAAGCAGGGGTGCCGGTGGGCGCCGGCACGGACGCCACGCGAGTATCCAGCTACAACCCGTGGATTTCGCTGTACTGGCTGGTCACCGGCAAGACCGTCGGCGGTACCCAGATGTTCTCCCGCGCCAATCGCCTGGATCGCATGGAGGCGCTGCGGCGCTACACGATTGGCAGCGCCTGGTTTTCGGGCGACGAAAAGGTCAAAGGTTCCCTGGAACCGGGCAAATTCGCCGACCTGGCAGTGCTGTCGGCCGACTACTTCTCGGTACCGGAACAGGAGATCAAGCGACTGGAGTCCTTGCTGACGATCATGGACGGCAAGATCGTATTTGCGAAGGGGCCGTACGCGTCGGTCATGCCGCCCGCCTTGCCGGCCAGCCCCTCGTGGTCACCGGTCAATTTCGCGCAAAGCGCTGTCGCCCACAGCGCTCATGGCCATGGTTCCGAGCACTGGATCCAAAGCGAGTCCGGCCTATGGACCATGGACTGCAACTGCATGGCGGTGTAGCGCAAGCGGCGGCCCCCGGCCGCCGGCGCTGTGGGCCACCGCATCGATCCACGTCGCGCGCATCAATGCTATCGTTCGGCAGTTACGATCGATCCGACTGCTCGTCCAGGATCTTTGCAACCCCCTTGCCGAACGCGGCGAGGTCACGCGTGCCGGTGCGCACCACCTGCAACACGATCTTCCAGTCGATTTGCGTGTACTCGTGCGCGAGCACATTGCGAAACCCCGCGGCGAGCCGCAGGCGCGCGGCGAGGACCGCGTCGATGAGTCCGAGACGGCCGAGTTCCGTGAATGCATCGCCCGCGCTCGCCGGCATGGCACCGTGCACCGCGCACAGATGAAAAGCGATGTCGGCGCAGTTCTGGATTGCCACTTCCAGATTGCGCGCGAGGATGTCCTGCAGGTCTTCATCCGCGGCAAGTGCTTTCGCGGAGGCGGGCTTGCGCGCCTGGACGCGCCGAAGACGGCGGGACAATTCCCGCAGCCGCGCATCGACGACGGCCGCGTCGATGCGTGCGTTCATCCGAACAGCGCCGCGCGCGCCGCTTTGGCCGCCCGCTCCGCGCTGCGCCGGTCGTCCTCGCTGCGCTGCAGGCGTGTCAGCATGCGTTGCCGGTCCGCGGCATCGTCGCACACGATCTCCGTGCCGGAGAGGGCGCGCTCAAGGATCAGCCCGCTAGCCGTCTCGAGATCGATCAGGTCGACGGCGCGCCCCGCAATCTCGGCCACGAGGCCGGTGACGGCGATGCGCAGGTCAGCGCTCATGGGCTTGCGGAAGCTTACGGCGAGGTCGATATCGCTATCCGGCCGCGCCTCGTCGCGGGCAACCGAACCGAACAGCGTTGCGTAGCGAACCCCTGCGGCGCGTAGACGGCCGGCGAGTTGCTCCGCGAGCGACCGTCGCGCGGCCGTGAATTGCTCCGGCGAAACGACATAAGCGACCACCCGTCCGTGGCGCTCTATGGCCACCGGCGCTTGCGCGGCGGCTTCGAGAAGCTGGCCGAAACGGTTCTTGGCTGTGGTGGCGTCGAAGCTGCGACGGTGGGGCTGCATAGGATAAGTTTAGCTGAATTAGCTAAAACAGGCAAAAAGGGACGGTTGTTGTCCTCCATCGACTTGGTGCGCGTCAGGGGAACGGGTGCCGGCCCCGGAGGCCAGCAGACGGCGAGCCCCCGGCCACGTGGGCTCAGTCCAGACCGAGGATCTTGGCCGGGTTCTTGCGCGACATCAGGTCGATCTCGGCCTCCGTGATTCCCGCCGCCCGTAGGCTGGCAATGAACAGCTTCAGGCCCTGCGCGGGCGTCGGCGTCCACCACTGACCGAGATCCGTGGAGAGCACCGAGTACTGCGCCCCCAGAGCCTTGATGGTCCGCGCATTGTCCTCGATGCTGACCGCTGCCTGCATCTTGTAGAAAGGCGGCCCATGGGAGGTGGGACCCTTGAAGATTCCCAGGATGACATGCTCGGTGTATGCGCCGAGCGCCGCGGCCTCCCGCATCTGGTCCGGCGTCATGCGGATGGGATCCTGCAGCGCGTGAGTGATGACAAAACGCTTCACGCCCACGTCCTTCGCCGCCCGGATCACGGTGAGTATGTCCCGGGGAGAATAATGCCCCGTGTGCAGCACCATATCGTATTTCGCCATCACCTTCAGGACGTCGAGCATCTCCGGGAGCACCTGGCCGTTGCGCACCACGGCGATCCCCGGATCACGCAGGCGGAAGTAGC
>Ga0315281_10010559_pt1 | contig 12724 bp, 7 predicted proteins | sample YL17G07_0_MG_FD_204540 | JGI IMG/M metagenome (GOLD analysis project Ga0315281, IMG submission 204540) | Sediment microbial communities from Yellowstone Lake, YNP, Wyoming, USA - YL17G07_0 | ecosystem: Environmental > Aquatic > Freshwater > Lake > Sediment | place: USA: Wyoming | collected... | reverse complement strand
CTGCCGCGGACGTATTCGTGTTCCCTACAAGGGCCGAGAGCTACGGGAACGTGATGCTCGAGGCCGCGAGCTGCGGATGTCCTCTGATCATCAGGGACATCCCGGTCTACGAGGAGTGGGTCCATGATGGCAGCCATTGCCTCAAGGCCAAGAGCGACGACGACTTCTCTGACAAGCTGCGCCTCGTCCTGGATGAACCTGACCTTAGGCACAAGCTCGTGGACGGTGGACGGAGCCTGGCCGCTGATCACGACATGAAGAAGACGGCCCTAATGCTGAAGGAGTTGTATGAGACGCTTGCTACCGGAGGCCGAGTGGGATGATCCTGACGGACGTTGGGCAGCAAATCTTCGACCTGTTCCGGGACCTTGGCGAGCCGGGCATGTTCGTCGCGATCGCAATCGTGATATGGTTGGACGGGGCCGCCTTCCCGACGATCCCCGAGGCTTGGCTATTGTTCATCTGGAATGCACATCCGGACCCCTCGTTTTCTTTCGGATCGACCCTCGTCCTCGTTGCCACCCTAGCAAGCGTCGCCGGGACCCTGAGCCTTTACTCGGCCGTCAAGCTCACGGGTCTTCCGAAGCGTGTACAGAAAGCGATGTCGGGCTACACGAACTGGCTTGTAGTAAACGATGAGCGCCTTCTCGTGCTCAATCGATTCGCCCCGTTGATCCCCTACACAGGAGCGTTCATCGCCGCCAACAACTGGAACATAAGGAAAGCCACCATCTACCTGTTCGGCAGTGCACTGCTGAAGTTCTCCGCCTGGGTGACGGTCTTTGCCGTCCTTCGCGAGAACCTCGTGGGCAATCTGTCTCCATGGATATCTCTCGCGTTGGTTGTCATCGTCATAACCGCAAGCACGATCGTATCACTCACATACAGGAAGAAGAGGAAGGGGGTGCCCCGGAACGATCTCGGTAGTGGTGCCAACCTACAATGAGAAGGAGAACCTGGACGAACTGGTCCGCAGGGTCCAGCAGGCTTGCTCTTCTGCCGGGTTGAGCGCCGAGATAGTGATTGTCGACGACAACAGCCCTGACGGGACTGGTGCCCGCGCAGAGGAGATCGCCAAATCAGAGAACCTCAAGGTGGTGCACAGGTCTGGGAAGATGGGTCTCTCGTCGGCTGTGCTCGAGGGGTTCAAGACGGCCAGCGGCTCGATCCTCGTCGTGATGGACGCGGACCTGAGCCATCCCCCTGAGAAGATACCCGAGATGGTTTCCAAGATCGAGTCTGGCGATGCGGATGTCGTCGTCGGCAGCAGGTATGTCAAGGGCGGTAGCGTGGAGAATTGGCCAATCACCAGGAGGATCATTTCGAAGGGGGCGACGCTCCTTGCCAGATGGCTGACGAAGGTCAAGGACCCGATGTCGGGGTTCTTCGCTCTCAAGAGGTCCGTAATCGACGGCGTCCTTCTCGACCCGGTCGGATACAAGATCGGGTTGGAGATCCTCGTCAAAGGAAAGTACGCCAAGGCCGTCGAGGTCCCGATACACTTCGCCAACAGGAAAGCCGGGAAGAGCAAGCTCGGAGGCGGAGAGTACCTGAGGTACATCGACCATGTCATCCTGCTTTACGAGTATCGAAAACCCTGGCTGTCCAAGTACATCAAGTTCTCAGCAGTCGGTTTGGTGGGCGCAATCATCAATTCCGCGGTCCTGTGGACCGCATACCAAATCTTTTCAGTCCCCTTCGTCCAGGCCGCGGTGCTGGCGTTCTGCGTCGCCGCCACTTCGAATTACTACATGAATAGAAGGTGGACGTACAAATCGAAGGGCAGCCTGCCCATGCAATATTCTCAGTTCTTCATAGTGAGCGTTTGCGGGCTCGTCCTCAACTTGATCATCCTCATAGGAATAGTGGAGCACGCGATGCCTGCGCTGGACATCGGAATGGACAAGGCCAGCCTCTACCTGGTCGCGGCGAATCTTGTCGCGATATTCGTGGTCAGCATCTTCAACTTCCTCGTCAACTCGCTCTGGACGTTCCGTCATGAGACCAGACGGAAGTAGCCGTCAGTTCTTGTAGAACAGCTGCACGGGTCCTATCCCGCTCTCGAAAAGGTTCAGGACCGGCTCGCTCCCTCCTGGCTGGAATGGAAGGAGGTGGTAGTCATGATCCGTGAGGAACCCCGGCAGGCCAGGCATGTCATTGAGCCTGTAGCACACGACCACGACGGTGACGCTGTAGTTGATTATCTCGGATTCCAGCTCCTGCTCCGTGAGGTCAGGATACTGTCTGTAGGCCACGTTGACTAGCCCGGGTGGTGTCAGTCTGTCGGCCAATGAGACCATCAGCGGATCCCCGCTCACGACCCATTGGGTGGGACTCGAGTGCTGTTGGATCAGCCTGGCGTAGTGCTCTTGGATGGGTCTCCCCTGCGCCGCCAATCCATAGGCTCCGAGCCCCGTCGAGACAAGTATCCCGATGACCGCCATGGCGATGATTTGGTTCGCCGACACTACAGCCCTTTTTGTAACTACTGATTTAATAATCGTTTCTGATGATTTCTTTTTGTGTTCAAATGCAGACGATATGAATGCTCCCGCCAGGATGGCAAACGGCGGGCTGAGCATCACTAGATGATGAAGGAAGGTCAGCGGTTGGAATACCATGAATGCGAGAAGGACGAAGGACAACGCTAGGAGGAATCTGTATTCGGGCCGCTCCTTCCACATGCTCCTCGCATTCACGAGCGGGAGCAGATAGGCGATGTTGACCGCGAAGAATCCGAGGATGGAGAGCTTCAGCCCGATCTCGAAGCTCCGGTGGCCCTGGTCGAAGACCATCCCCCGGATCATGTCTCTTGGTCCGAGGGCCACCATGAACAGGGCGACAGGTATCGCCGATATCGCAACGAGCATGATGATGTCCAGTACCTTCCTCCGCTTTGGCTCGCTCTTCGATCTCATCTCCAGGATCATGAAGAGGAGCATCCCAAGGAGACCGAGGACACCCAGAAGCTTGGAGGAGGTCGAGAGGCCTATCATCAATCCGGAGGCGAGGAGCATGGCTCGGCTGCCGCTCCTGACATACACGAGGAATGGCAGCAGGGACAACGCGAGGAATGAGCTGGATATCGCATCCAAAGAGAAGAGTCGGGATTCCCTCAACAGAGCGAAGTCGACTGCCAGGAGCAGACCCGTGATGAGCATGCCGTTGTTCCCGGTCAGCCTCTTCGCTGCGATCATCGAGACCGCTATCGCGAGTATGGACAGCACCGCGACGAACGATCGCAGGGCCAGCACGTTGCCATCCAGCAAAGCGCCGACATAGAATGCCAGAGGTGCTTGGTCAGAGGGGATGTCGGAGTAGAGTTGGTAGCCGTGGCTCACCATCAGGCTCCTCTCGAGCATGATGCCTTCGTCCACGCCGTTGCTCGAGAAGCTCCACCCGATGTGATACAACCTCAAGAACGAGGCGAGGGCGAGGATCAGGGCTGCCGCGATGAGCGCCCTTCTTCTGTCGGTCCCTAGGCTTTGCAGCATCCTCAACCGGTTCCCTCTCAGGACGAGAAGGAGCGACCCCCCTATTGGTTTTAGCGCAACCGGATCAGCCGAGGAGGTCCTGGAACTCCTTGACTAGGTCTGGATGCCTCTTCTCGATGGCCTTGAGGATCGCTATCGTGGACATCCTCTCGACACCCACCTCGTTCAAAGTGGCGATAACCTTGTTGAACGTGTCATCCGAGAGGGTGACGAGCTTCTCCTTCGCCATCCAGTTCCTGTAGAGATGGTTCTCCAACAGGTCCCTCCAGCCATTCTCGTACCTCCTCAATGAGTCCACGCTGAAGTTCCTCTCCCTGGAAGCCTTCGCCAGCACTTCTCCGGCGACCTTGCCCGCCTTGCAGCTGTTCGAGATGCCACCGCCCGTGATCGGGTCGATCTGCCTCGCTGCGTCCCCGACCAGGAGTATGCCGTCGCCGACCGTCCTGTCTATGGGAGCGCATATCGAGACCGCGCCGCTGACCATCTCAAGCGCCTTCCCCTTCTTCAGCCTCGGGTCCGCCTGGATGAACCTGTCGAGGTGCTTCTTCACGTCAGCGGGGTCCTTCAGCTTGGTGAGCTGCATGCCGATCCCGACATTGGCCGTCTCCTCGTCCTTCGGGAATATCCAGATGTATCCGCCCGGCGCCTTGCTCCCGAGCGTGAACTCGCAGTAGTCGGGGTCATGCTTGATGTTCGTCAGCCTGTACTGGAAGCAGCTCGTGATGTCCCTCGGCGCCAGGTTCGTGTTGATGCCAGCCCATCTGCCGACCTGAGACTCATAGCCGTCAGCGCCGACGACGCACCCGCAGCTGATGTCCCTCGTCTCCCCGAACGATTTCACCTTCACGCCAGTCACCTTGTCGCCCTTCTTGAGAAGGTTCACAGCCGAGGTCTTGAGCTGCAGGTCGGCGCCGGCCTTCACGGCGTCCTTGGCGAGCAGCTTGTCGAAGAAGATCCGCTCGATCACGAGCCCAACCTCGTCCCCAGCCATATCCTCGGAAAGGTAGAATGGTGTCCCGTTCGGCGCGACTATCTTGGCCCCCTTCACCTGTCTTGCGACGCTCTTCGAGTCGAGCTTGATGCCCACGGAATCCAGCCAGCTCCTTGAGATGCCCTCGCCGCACCTCACCGGGGAGCCGATCTCCTGGCGCTTCTCAATAATCAGCACTCTCGCGCCGTTCTTGGCCGCCCACTTGGCGGTCATCGATCCGGCAGGTCCAGCCCCGACGACGACCACATCGTAGTCGGCCATCTACTTGTCCCCCATGATCTTTATCGCGCCAACGGGGCACACCTTGATGCACCGCTTGCACATGGTACAGTCATCGTTGAACACCAGAAGTACCTCGTTCAGGAATATCGCGTTCACGGGGCAGGAGCCTACGCAGGCCCCGCAGTGCATGCATCTCGTTATGTCGACTTCGAACTCATCCAGCAGCTCATCCATGATATCAACTCATGTGTACTCGTCCCCGTGCTTCTTCCTCCACTCTGCCAAAGGCACGGAGAACTTCTTCTCGACCTCGGTCCTGTAGACCGGGCCAGAGTTGTAGGCGCAGAATGGGATGATCTTGCCGTCTGGAGTCGTGTAATGGATCATGCATCTTTTGACCCGCTCGATGTCATAGTTGTAGGAGTCCATGAAGTGCATCGCGCCGACATACATCATCTGCCAGCTGAACTTCGCGAGCTGCTTCTTAGTGGACTCCGAGAGCACGCCCTGCAATGACCTCAGGAAGTCCACGCTGCTCATGCCGTCCGGCATCGCGTCCTTCTTCAGGTACTTCCTAAGCAGTCTGAACGCCTTCAGCTTGGAGAACGCCTTGAACTTCTTTGGCCCGGCCTTCTTCGCGAGCTCGTAGAGCTCCATGAACAGCGGTTCGACATCTATGAACCGTGTCACTGGGATGATGTTGTCCGGGTCCTTCACGTACATGTAAGTGGCAATGCCGCAGTGCGGGTGTGTCGTGAGCGTGACCTTCGGATCCCCGTAGAGCGCAGACCAAAGTTCGGAAACAGGCGCGACCACGGGCACAGGGTACCAATCGGTCGTCTTGATCATCCCCTTGGACTGGGACTCCATGTCGTGGGCAAGGTCGGGAAGCGTGTACCTGCCCTTCTCCAGCTCCTCCTTGTCCATCCTCCCCGTGAAGGCGACGGGCTGGAAGTTCACGCCTCTGACCACGTCCATGTTCTCCAAGGCGTAGCGGAGGATGGGCCAGACCTGGTCGTCGTTGACGCCCTTCACTATCGTGGGCACGAAGACTATCGAAGAGTGATGCTTCACCTTCCTGAAGTTCTCGATCACTTTCTTCTTGACCTCGAGGAGGTTCTTGCCTCTCGCGCGGACGTATATCTCCTCTCTCAATCCGTCGAACTGGAGGTATACTGTATTGAGCCCCGCGTCGCTGGCCCTCTGGCAGAAGTCCAGGCTCTTGGCGAACTCGATGCCGTTCGTGGCGACCTGGATCTGGGCGAATCCCAGGTCCTTCGCCGCCTTGATTATGTCGATGAACCTAGGATGAATCGTAGGCTCCCCGCCCGAGAACTGGACGGCCGGAGTGGGAACGGGCCTCTGTGCCCTGAGGACCTTTAGCATCTTCACCACGGTCTCGTAGTCGGGCTCGAAGACGTAACCGGCCTGGTTCGCGTTCGCGAAGCAGATCGGGCATCTGAGGTTGCATCTGTTTGTGAGGTCGACGTTCGCGAGTCCCGTGTGGCTCAGGTGGAGGTCGCACAGGCCGCAGTCGTTCGGGCATTGCTTCGCCTTCGGTATCGCGGGGTTTTCGACCCCGACCCCGTCCTTGGCCCATTTCTCGACCCTCAAGTACATCTCGGCGTCGGACCAGACGGTGTCCTTGAATGCGCCGTGTTTCGGGCAACTCTTCTCCATGACCACCTTGCCGTTCTCCTCGCGGATGGTCGCGGGTATAATCGCAAGACATTCGGGGCAGAGACTCTCAGTTCTCTTCGGCAGACCCGATGGTATAGCACTCTTCTTGGTCAGCATCAGACCACGTCCCGGAGTGGGATTCTCAGGCAATCATTTAAATGTTATGTAGCTCATCGAGCTACATATGGACCTGAAGAAACTCGTTCAACAGCTGGGTGGGGACTTCGATGCACTGACGAAGGAGTACCTCGAGATATCCAGCAATCTCTCACCCTTCGGGCTATCCGACTATGAATCGAGGGCGTATATCGCGCTCGTGGCACTTGGTCCAAACTCTGCCAATCTTGTAGCTCAGGTAGCACAGATTCCAAGGACATCCGCGTACAAGGCGTTGAAAAGACTCGCGTCCAAACGGTTCGTGATTGAGCAGAAGGGCCGCCCAGTATCCTTCGCGCCCGTGGATCCCTCACAGCTGGCGGACACGCTCGCCGCCAAGGTGAAGGAATCGTTCGGCAAGATATCGCGGGTCAAGGACCTTCTCTCCGAGCGTGGAGTGCCGCAACTCGTGTACACCATCATGGGGAAGGAGCGTGTCTTGGACAAGATCGGCGAGATGTTGGACAAATCGACCCACACCTTGGTCATGTCCTCGCCATCGATATCCGTCATCAGACACAAGCTCGGCAAGAGGTTCACGAACGCTATGTCGAGAGGCGTGAACGTCACAGTGATCACGAGTCCGTTCGTGAAGGCCCCTCAAGGCGTCAAGGTCATCAGGAGGAAGGGGCTGATAGCTACGGACGTCATCAGCGACGGCAAGACTGCGCTCCTCGCGGCGCCTGATCTCTCGGCATGTGGGTACACCGACAACGAGACGCTATCGAGGCATCTCGAGGATTTCTTGAGGATCATGGGGGAGAGGAGCGATTGAGGGCCGATGTCCACACTCGCGTGCGAATCATCTAGCTTGGCTCGGATGCTCGGAGCCCGATGCGCGATCTAGTGCTCGTCCAAGAGACACTTGCTAAGGTACGCTACACGTAGCTGGAACCCTTTACCCCCGACCGCCCGCTGTCCAGCCCGGGACGGGTCATGAACAGGACTAGTAGATGGGAGGACAGGTCGGGGCAGGTCTCATTCGCCGTAGTGGCGATCGTGCTTCTTGTCGCATCAGGCCTCACGGGCACCTACCTCGCGAAGCAACAGCTGGACGAATTGGAGGCTGAGAAGCAGGCCAAGCTCCTGGACGCGATGGAGCATGCTATAAAGAAGGTCGTCCAGGAACTTAGCCTGTTGGCTGCGACCGAGGCCCAGAAGACCGTCTCTGGATGGGACTCGTTCCCGGTAAACGAGACCGAGATATCTGATTTCTTCTCTGATCAGATGGCCGAACACATCAGGTCGACATATCCACGCGACGACGGGAGGTTCAGGTTGGACCTTGCCAACTGGTCAGGAGGATTGTTCTTCATCGAGCAGAAGACGCTCGACCTGGTGCCGTCGAACAGCTCCGCGGCGGCGAGCCTCGATATCGAAGGCTCGAAGATGGACTTCTCAAAGCTCCCAGCGCCTTCGGCCGAAGTGCTGGGCGAGAGAACAGTCAACCCTTACTACGTCGCGGTCGGCAACTTCTCCGTGAAGGTGTCCCAGGGAGCTGTCACGCTCTCCAAGCAATCATCCTTCCAGCGACCGATCATATCCGCCCTGCCATTCTTGGAGACGAAGCTCAGGGCGTTCGAGGCTTCCTCGGACGGCGAGTTCTCGGACCTCGGCAAGATGGTGAGCTACATGCTCACGACCTTGTGCGAGCTGCGCGTCCTCGAGGGATATGGCCAACCGATGTATACAGGCCTGGACACATCGGAGATACTGACTGAGCAGGATGTCCACAGAGCGGTCTCGGTCGGCTTGCTCCTCGAACAGGCCCGCCTCTTCAAAGCCTTCGATCCGGCTTTCGAGTCTGCGGTCGCTCAACTATGTGGCGGAGGGAACCTCGGGACGCTCGCGCTGTCATCTAGCAAGCCACGGTACTTGGACCCTGCCGAGCTGTTCCTGTGGTTCCTCGGCAAGACCACCCCGGGTATCGACCCACACACCGTGGTCGCACAGGCGATGTACGGTCTCTCGGACCAGCTTTGCGTGAAAGTGCTTGATTACATGGGTTGGCTCGGGGCGCTGGACGGTGCCGTGGCCACCCTCGACAACATCGAGCAGACGATGGACTTCGTCATGTCTTACCTGACTGGAGAGGACAAGGCCAAGGAGGCTGTCACCACGTGGATTGCGAAGACTCTGGATCGCGCGGGTGTGGGGAGCTCGCCTTTCAGGCCGTTGTTCTCCGGCGATGGTGATTTCGCGGTCTCAGTGCCTCAAAGGCAATACTTCGTCGAGGATGCAGCAGGCAACCTCTACCCCGTTTGGGTCGGGAACATCAGTGCGGTGGTGGACCTACCATCGTACGACATCTTCTCCTCTGACGAATGGAGGGACTTCTATCCAGCGTTCAAGGGATCTCAGTCGAGCATCAGGACGCTGGTTCAGGACAGCGTGACGAGGTTGGCCTTCGACGTCGCGGGCATCGCCGAGCTTGACATGGGTCAAACTTCCATCAACCCTGCTGATGGGAAGGACATATTCTCGGCCATGGCCGACGGGACGGGCGCGGTCAAGATTCGGCTGGACCAGGGGGCGCTCTCCTCGGCCGCCAAGGACCTCCCGTTGTTCAGCGAGGAATACGAGCTTGCCCAAGGGCTCAGCGATTTCATCTTCAAGAGGGACCTGGATCTCGTCGATCGCCCGGGTTTGCTGCAGGACGCTTACTCCGATCTGGTCTCGAGCATCCTTTCCAGCGCCATGCACTCCTACATCCCAGACCTCGTGGTCCCCGTGGAAGAGCAGATCAGGGGACTCGTGACTTCCGACCTCGAATCAGATTCATCTTGGGGTGTCGGCGCCGTATCGACATCCTTCGTCGATGCCATCTGCCGGCAGAGGCTGAGACAGATCGGATCGTTGATCAACGCTTCCGTGGCCAAGACTGATGACGGGTTCGCCGGACCGTTGATCGATTCGGTGGCGACGATGCTCGTCGCAGGCGCTCAGGGCTTTCCGGGCCTGAAGTCCTCGATCGAGAGCAGCCTCACTGGCTTCGCTCGGGGCGTGCTCTCCCAGAAGGAGATGTCCGCATTCAAGGACTCGGTCTACATAGACCTCACGGGTCCGTTCGAGTTCTGGGAAGGTGACCGGGGCTCGGCCATTGGCAAGAACAGGGTCATGACCGAGTCGCTCAGTGTGAGCGTCCCCGACGGGCTCTCGGACATGCAGGCAGTTCCGTTTGATGGCGCAACGGGAGGCGATTCCCTCGACAACATGTTCCCGACCGGCGATCTGTTGGTCCAGGTGAAAAGGCCTTGGCAGTTCGACCGGGGGAGATCGGAGTATCCGAACGTCCACATGACCTCGATCTTCAACCTCTCGGCCACGCCCTTCACCACCCAATGGACCGTCTCCGTGCTCGGGATGGTCGAGATAGTCACGACATCCACAGACTCCGCGTTCCAGTCGCTTCTCTCCGACGGGGGCCCTCATTCAAGCTCCAAGGTGAGGATACAGCTCTCCTTCCCAGTTGTTCTGCACTCGGCCTGGGCCCTTCAGGGGGTAGAGTACAATCCGTCCAACACCATGCTGTCGGATACAATCGCTGCGGCCAAGAAGTTCATCGACACGGTGTGGAAGAAGCTCGAGCCCGCCTTCGGCTGGATCAAGGATGGGCTCGAGCGGCTCTACAGATTCATCAGCCACGCCTTTGAGACTCTCGCGAGCTTCGCGACGAAGATGGTCAAGGCCGTCGCATCGGCCCTCCAGACATTGGTCGAGACGCTCCAAACCTACGTCCAGAAGATCGCGGACTCGGTCCTGGGGAAAGCGGTCCGGGCCTTCATAGACCTCACGGGCCGCGTGGAGTTCCGGATATCGCTGTACGGCTTCGTCGTGATCGTGCAGACGAACCTCCCAGATCTCATCTATCGTCAGGGCACCGACATGCTCAGGCTGATCGTATGCACGAACAGGCTCGGCCCGGGGATATCGGTCGGCGTGAGGATCGCCAAGATGAGCGACGGCAGCTTCGACATCATCGCCAACGGGACGCTCACCATGAGGAAGCTCAGCGTGGACGTACGCGTGGACCCGTTGATGCACATCATGCGCAGGTTCGTCGAGATGCACTGCGTGGCGAAGAAGTGGGCGATGGACCTCATGATCCCCGAGGTGGAGCCATACGAGCTCGCCCAGGTCAGCACGGCGAACATCCCAGGTGTCGGGGCGTTCCTCTCGAACATACCCATCCCCGTGCTGGGGCTCTCGGCATCGATCGAGGCCGGCTTGCGATTGAAGTACAGCGCACCCTTCCCGACGGATGTCGTGATAAACGAGTTCGAGTCGAACCCTTCCGGCATCGACTCAGACAAGGAATGGGTGGAGCTCTACAATCCTCTGGACAAGCCGAAGTGCGTCGACGGGTGGACGGTAACGACCCAGCACGGCAAGAGCAACTCGCTCGTCTTGACCGGGACTATCCCGAAGAACGGGCTCATGGTCTTCAAGCTCCCAGGCATCTTCATCGATAACGGCGCCCCGGACGACCCGTTCAACGATGGCGATTCCCTCGTGCTCCAGGACCCTGCCGGCCTAACGGCGGACGCCACCCCGATGCTGAAGGACACGGCGAATGATGACCGGACATGGCAGCGCAGCTGGGACGGAGGCCCCAAGTGGGTCTTCGTTCAGGGGACCATGGGGAACTCGAATGGGATTCCTGTGCTGCTCGCCAGCTCCGACTTCATCGCCAAAGCCCTGTTCGAGGCGTTCAAGCAAGCGTTCACCGAGACGCAGCTGCAGGAGGTCACGGCCTCGCTGGACTTCCTCGTGCTTTTCGCCAAGCGGGTGCTGAACAACTTCATCGAGAACATGATCTCGCTGGTCGGCGAGATAATCCACGAGGTCACGTTCTTCATCAAGGTGACGGTCAACGATGCGAGCGGCTCCGCGGGTGTGGGCTTCAGGACATCGTTCGTCGTCACCGGAGGGGCGATAGTCGAGCTGCTGAGATGGCTCATCCACTCGTTCGCAACGTTCATCGTGAACCTGGGGAGGGCGAGCAACCCGATCGCATACCCGGCCTTTCCACCGGGTTTCTTCGCCGGGTTGTGCTTGAGGTTCGAGCTGCTGTTCGAGGTCGGCGTGCCGAAGCTGATCCGAGTGATCGGAGGTGCTGGGAGCATCGGGCAGAGGTTCGAGTGCGCGGTCGTGGTGTCGCCGAACATGCCTGCGCTGGGCAAGATAGTGGGGAAGAACTGGGGCAACTGGAGCATCGACTTCGGCGTGTGCCTATCGGGCGTGCCGAAGGAGTTCGCGAAAGCCTTCATGCTGAAGGACACGGGCGATCTGATGGATTTCTGGATCGTGAAGGCGAGGCTCTATGGGATATGATATCGCAAAAGAATAAATGCCTATGATGCATCCTTCGCCCGACATCCATGGACGTCATCATCACCTCGCTCTTGGACGAGCTATTCTCCAAGGTCTGGTTCGAACTGACATTCCTGCTCGTCGTCTCGCTTTTCGCGGGCTTCCTGTTCGCGAGGTTCGGCCAGCCTCGGGTCCTGGGATACATCGTTGTCGGAGTGGTGATCGGTCCAAGCGTGCTGAACATCATTCGGTCCTCGGGAACCTCGGGAACCGGTGTGTCCCCACTTCCGGAAACCGTCCAGATGCTCGCCCTGCTGGGGGCCATCGTGCTCCTGTTCATGATCGGATTGGAGTGCGACCTCAAGCAAGTGTATGGCAAGCGGTCCATCGCCATCGCGTTCGGCGGGGTGGTCGTCCCGTGGCTCGGCGGGTACCTACTCGCGCTCGCTATGGGCTTCGGGCCCGACGCGATTTTCATCGGGGCGACGCTCGTGGCGACGAGCGTGGCCATAACCGCCAGCGTGACGTCCCAGCTCGGCCTGATCGGTACCCCGATAGCATACGCCATCGTGGGTGCAGCGGTCGTGGACGATGTTCTCGGAATGGTCGTCCTTGGCATATCGAAAGAACTCGCCCCAGGGGCGGGGCTCGACTATGGAGCTATCGTACTGCTCGTCGTCGGGGCGACCCTTTTCATCGTGGTGGGGGCCTGGATTGGTTCTCGTTATCTGACCAAGCTTGTCTTTAACGTCCAGGTGTCGGGCTTTCGCAGGAAGCTCCCTATGAGTGGATTCGTGCTGGCGCTCGCGATAGCCTTCCTATATGCGTTCATAGCAGAGGCCATCGGCATCACGGCCATCGTGGGAGC
>Ga0315281_10010558_pt1 | contig 12725 bp, 11 predicted proteins | sample YL17G07_0_MG_FD_204540 | JGI IMG/M metagenome (GOLD analysis project Ga0315281, IMG submission 204540) | Sediment microbial communities from Yellowstone Lake, YNP, Wyoming, USA - YL17G07_0 | ecosystem: Environmental > Aquatic > Freshwater > Lake > Sediment | place: USA: Wyoming | collected... | reverse complement strand
CCATGGCGACAATCTGCGACTTGAATTTCCATTCGCAGCGCCAACCGCGGCGGCGGTTTTTCTCCGCGCCGACACGCTTTGGCTTGTTTTCGACAGCGGCGCAACGATCGATGTCGCTGCGCTGACATCGGACGAAAGTCGAATCGTCCGCGGCACCGTGATCGAGCGCGGCAAAGACGGCGAGACGATCGTGCGCATCCGACTTGACCGGCCGCGGCTCGCCAGCCTTTCCGCCGACGATACGGGCTGGATGCTCAGCATCGGCGACACCGTCACCGAACCGACCCGCCCGCTCGCCATTGCCCGCAGCATCGTCGGGAAGAATCGCTCAAGCATTGCCATCCCGTTTGCCGAGCCGCGCCAGCTCCACCGCATCGTCGATCCCGACATTGGCGACACGCTGATGGTCATCACCGCACTCGGTCCGGCGCGCGGTTTTCTCAAGCCGCAGGATTTCGTCGATCTGCGCGCGCTCGCCTCGACCCACGGCATCGTCGTGCAGCCGCTCGCCGACGACCTCAGCGGCGAGCTTGCGGCCGACAAGGTCGTGATCAGCCGGCCGGGCGGGCTCACGCTGTCGGCGGCGAGCTCCGACGAACACGACAGCGGCAATTTCCGCTCGCTGATGTTCGACACCCAGATCTGGGGCTTCGACCGCGAGGCCAAATTCAACGCGCGGCAGACGGAATTGATCGGCAAGGCCGCCTCCGCGCCCGAGTCCAAGCGTCGGGCGGCGCGGCTCGCTCTCGCCCGCTTTTATCTCGCCCGCGACATGAGCGCCGAGGCCAAGGCCGTCCTCGACGTGATTATTGCCGACGATCACGACGGCAGCGGCGTCACCGATGTTGTGCTCAAGGCGATCGCCAATGTCATGCTCGATCGGCCGGAGGAAGCGCTCAAGGATTTGGCCAATTCGAAAGTCGGCAATCAAAACGATGCGCCGATCTGGCGTGCGGTCGCGCATGCCCGCCAGGGCAAATGGGGGGAGGCACGGGAAGGGTTCAGGAAAGCCGAAGGCGCCATGGCCGCGCTGCCGATCGAATTGCAGCGCGTAGCGCTGCGCGATGCGGTGCGCTCCTCGATCGAAGTGCGCGACTTCAATGGCGCGGCCAACATGCTCAACGAATTTGAGACGCTTGGCGTGCCGCCGGAGATGGCGCCCTCGATTGCAATTCTCACCGGCCGCCTCGCCGAGGGCCTTGGCCGCACCGGAGAAGCGCTCGCCGCTTATGGCACCGCCGCCGCTTCACGCGACCGCCGCTATGCCGCGCAAGGCTATTTGCGCGACGTGGTGCTGCGTTTTAAAGCGGGCGACATCAAAAGCAAGGACGTGATCAACGAGCTCGAAAGGATCACCTCCACCTGGCGCGGCGATGAGACCGAGGTGGAGGGGCTGCAATTGCTCGCGCACCTCTATACGAAAGACAAACGCTATCGCAACGCCTTTCATGTCATGCGCACCGCGCTGCTGGCACATCCCAATTCCGATCTCACGCGGAAAATCCAGGACGAGGCGGCGACGACCTTCGACAGCCTGTTCCTTTCCGACCAGGGCGATGCCATGCCGGCGATCGAGGCGCTCGGCCTGTTCTACGATTATCGCGAACTCACGCCGATCGGGCGGCGGGGCGATGAGATGATCCGGCGTCTGGCCGACCGCCTGGTCTCGGTCGATCTGCTCGATCAGGCCGCCGAACTGCTGCAGCATCAGGTCACGCACCGCCTGCAGGGCGCCGCCCGCGCCCAGGTGGCGACGCGACTCGCTGTCGTCTATCTGATGAACCGCAAGCCGGACCGAGCGCTCGCCAGCCTCAGGGAGACGCGCATCTCCGATCTCTCCAGCGAATTACGCGACCAGCGCCTGCTGCTGGAAGCGCGCGCGCTTTCCGATATTGGACGCCATGAGATCGCCCTCGAAATCATCGACGGCATGCAAAGCCGCGAGGCGATGCGGCTGCGATCGGATGTGTTGTGGGCGGCGAAGCGCTGGCGCGACACCGCCGAGCAGATCGAGCTTCTTTACGGTGAGCGCTGGAAGGAATTCAAGCCGCTCACCGCCGAGGAACGCGCCGATGTTCTGCGCGCGGCCATTGGTTATGCGTTGAGCGAGGAGCCGATAGGCCTTGCGCGCTTCCGCGAAAAATACGCGGCCAAGATGGCCGATGGGCCGGACCGCCGCGCCTTCGAGGTAGTCACCGCCCCCACCGGCACCAGCGGCGCGGAATTTCGCGACGTGGCGAGCATGGTGGCGGGGATGAACACGCTCGACGCCTTCTTGCGCGATCTGCATACGCGTTACCCGGATAAAGATGCGGTTGTGCCCGCTGCCGGCGCGCCGCCGAAACCTGAAGACAATCCCGATACCAAAGCGGACGCCAAGTCCGAAACAAATTCGACGACCGCGCCTGAAAAGAAACCGCCGGCCGGCGCGCCCGTCGTCGACAAGATCTCAAGCAATGCGGACGCGGAGAAGCCCAAACCGTCGGCCTCGCCGCTGCCGCCCAAGCCGCCAAGCGGCACCCCGCTCAAGCCCGACCCGGCGCCGACCGGCTCGATCCCGCGACTGCCGAAACGCCGCGCGCAATAAGATCGTCGCCGCCGGCCTAGACCGGTGATGCGCAGGCGTTCGGGCGTTGTGTGTTAAGTCCCGTAGCTCTGGATCAGCGAACCTGCGACCAGGCTCCAGCCGTCCACCAGCACAAAGAAGATCAGCTTGAACGGCAGCGACACCACCACCGGGGGCAGCATCATCATGCCCATCGACATCAGCACCGAGGCGACCACCAGATCGATGATCAGGAACGGCAAAAACAACAAAAAGCCGATCTCGAAGGCGCGCTTGAGTTCGGAAATCATGAAGGCGGGGACGAGAATGCGCAGCGAGAGGTCTTCCGGCTTGTCCGGCGCCGCTTCCGCCGACATGTTGACGAACAGCTTGAGATCCTTTTCCCGCACGTTTTTCTGCATGAAATCGCGCAGCGGCACGGTGCCGCGCTCGAACGCCTGCTCGGCGGTGATTTCGTTGGCGATCAGCGGCCGGATGCCGGTGTCATAGGCGCGCTGCAGCGCCGGTCCCATCACGAAGGCGGTGAGAAAGAGAGCCAGCGAGACGATGACCGCATTGGGCGGGGCGGTGGCCGTGCCGAGCGCGGTGCGCAGCAGCGAGAGCACGACGACGATGCGGGTGAACGAGGTCATCATCACGAGAATGGACGGGGCGAGCGAAAGCACGGTGAGCAGCGCGATCATCTGGATCACGCGCTCGGTCAACCCGTTGCCTTGTCCGAAATTGACGCTGATGTCCTGCGCGAACGCCGGTGTTGCCGCTGCGATCACTCCCGCTACCCCGGCCGCCACCGTCACCAGACGGACACGGCGGCCGGATGGGGTGCGCTTCAAGTCTTCCCTGAAGGACGGCCCAGCAAGTTGGCCATCTCCTGTTCGAGGCTGCCGTAGGGCGTCTTCGACGGCGCCGGTTTTGTCTCCGGGGGCGGCCTGAGATCGCGGGCGGCGGCGCGCGGCGGCTCTGGGGCTTTCGATGCCGGTGCGCCGAGCGGATCGGTGACCGGCGGGTGCACATCAGCCGCACCCGGTCGGCGCAGCGCGGCTTCGAGCCGCTGCGCCATTTCAGCGAGATTGTGATCGGTTTGCGCCGGTGCCGCCGGGACTGCTTCGCGGGTCGTGATCGGCGGCGCCGACCGGCCGAGCGGCGTGCCGAGATCGGAATTGAATTTGGTCGAAAACTCGGCGACCATTCCGGTGAGACTGTCGGCGGGGCGGGCGCGCAAGCTTTGTTCGGGGGCCGCCACTGGCACCTCGGTGAGGCCGGAGCGATAGGGGCGCGGGGCGGGAACCTGGACGGGCGACGGTTCGGTGGCCGGCTGCAGCGGCCATGAGCCGACATCGCCGAGCGGGACTGGGCGCGGCAGCATGTCGCCGGACGTATTGGCGCGTGCCGGTTCGCGGCTCACTTCGCGAGCGGCGGCGGCGCGCACAATATTCGGTTCGATCACCACATCGGTCGGTCCGCCGATCATCAGCAAGTGTTCGATGTTGTCGCGGCGGATGAGAACCAGGCGCCGTCGGCCGTCGACCGAGGCGGCGTCGATCACCGCCAGACGCGGCTGGCGGCCGCGCGCGGAACTGCCGCCGAGCCGATTGGCGCCGAACCGGCGCACCAGCCATGCGGTCAGCCCGATCAGGGCGAGCACGACCAGGAATGCGACGAAAAAGCGCGCGGCTAACGGTATCTCCGAGCCGAACAGGGTCTCGAACATCAATTTGCTCCGCCTTCCACGCCGTGGCTTCTCGGGCGGGAATCGCCCGAATAGTTAATGCCGCCGGCACTATTTGCCGCCTCGAATACTAACAGAGAATTAACAAAAAGGGGTCAGCCTGCACTCATATGCCGATTCTAGAACGGGTTGCATGGTAAACGCGCCCTAAATGCGGCGGCCCATCCAGCGCCCCCTTTAACCGGACATTAACCATACGCCCGGCAAAGTCTGCCTAGTTTTGGGGCGCGGGCAGATCCGGAGGGGCGGCATGGCCATTACTGACATTCCGATTTTATCGATGCTGCGGACGCGGCTCTCGTGGCACCAGGAACGTCAACGGGTGCTTGCCGAAAATGTGGCCAATGCCAACACGACGGGTTTCCGGCCGCGCGATCTGGTGCAACCCAAGTTCACACAAACGGGTGTCGCCGCGGCGACGCCAGCGACCACGATTGCGCTTGCCCGCACCGAGAGCAGCCATATCGCCGGCGCGGGCTTGGGCGCCTCGTCGTTCCGAAGCGAGATCAAGGGCAATTACGAAATACGCCCGGCCGGCAATGCGGTCAGCCTGGAAGACGAGATGATGAAAGTGGCGACCAACCAGATGGACTATCAGGCGGCGACCGCCGTCTACAGCCACAGTCTCAATCTCATGAAGATCGCGATGGGCCGACGCTAGGCCGCGTCCGTTTCGTCAGGCGAGGACTAAGGCAACGCCAGGAGGAAAAATGGATTTCTTGAAGAGCATGGCTATCGCCGCCTCCGGATTGCGCGCCCAGGCCGGCCGCATGCGCATCATTTCCGAAAACATCGCCAACGCCGATTCGACGCCATCGAAACCCGGCGCCAATCCCTACCGGCGCAGGCTGCCGACCTTCGGTTCCGACTTCGACCGCGCGCTCGATGCCCGCACGGTTTCGCTCGGCCGCGTGCGCACCGACAGTTCGGACTTCCGCCTGAAATACGAGCCGGGCCACCCGGCCGCCGACCTCAACGGCAATGTCAAATATCCCAACGTCAATCCGCTGATCGAAATGACCGACATGCGCGAGGCTCAGCGCTCCTACGAAGCCAATGTCAACGTGATCGGTGCGACCAGACGCATGATCCAGCGCACCATCGATATCCTCAAAGCCTGAAAGACATAACCGATGGCCTCTCCAATCACCGCCGCCAGCGCTTACGCCAATATCGCTCGCCTTACCGCCAATCCCGGGCTCGGCATCGGCAGCGCACCGGGCGGAGGCGATGGTGCGACCGGCTTTGCCTCGATGCTCAAGGACGCGCTGGCCTCGGTCGGCGAGACCGGTCGCAAATCCGACGCGCAGACGCAGTCTTTGGCCAATGGCAAGTCCAACATGGTCGATGTGGTCACCGCCGTGGCCGAGACCGAAGTCGCGATCAGCGCGGTAGTCGCGGTGCGCGACCGCGTGATCCAGGCCTACGAAGAAATCATGAGGATGCCGATCTGATCTTTTATGGGGAGCGTTAAGCAAAGCCAATGACCGGACCCGAAGTTCTCGATGTCGCCCGCGATGCCATCATCACGCTGATTCTCGTCTCCGGCCCGGTCATGCTGGTCGGCCTCGTGGTCGGTCTCGTCATTTCGTTGTTTCAGGCGCTCACGCAAATCCAGGAAATGACCATCGCCTTCGTGCCGAAGATTCTGGCGATTTTCATATCGCTGCTGGTTGCGCTGCCGTTCATGGCCGAGAGGCTGCACGCGCATATGTTGCGGCTCGCCGCCCGTATCGTTACCGGCTGAGATTTTATGCGCATCGACATCTCGTTTCTGCCGGCGCTCGCCGCCGCGTTTCTCCTGGTCTTCGCGCGCGTTGGCACCATGGTGATGCTGCTGCCGGGGATCGGCGAATTGAACATGCCGACCCGCATGCGGCTGACCATTGCGCTGGTGCTGACCGCGATTCTGCTGCCGTTGCATCGCTCCGCCTATGCGATCGATCTCAAGGCGCTTGGGCCGGTCATCACGTTGATGTTTCAGGAGATGCTGATCGGCGCCGTGCTGGGGCTGACCGCGCGGCTGGCGGTGTCCGCGCTGCAGGTGGCGGGCTCGGTGGTGGCCCAGCAACTCGGCCTCGGCTTCGTTACCGCCGTTGATCCGACGCAAAATCAGCAGGGCTTGCTGGTCGGCAATTTTCTCTCCGTGCTCGGGGTGACGCTGATCTTCGCCACCGATCTCCATCATCTGGTGATCGCCGCGCTCAATGACAGTTACAGCTTATTCCACCCGGGAGAGATCCCGCTGGTCGGCGACATCGCGCACCAGGTGACCCGCACCGTCGCCACGGCGTTTCGCATCGGCATTCAGCTGTCCGCGCCGTTTCTGGTATTCGGGCTGTTGTTCAATCTCGGTCTTGGCGTGTTGTCGCGGCTGATGCCGCAGATGCAGGTCTTCTTCATCGGCCTGCCGCTGTCGATCTTGCTTGGCTTCCTGCTGTTGCTGCTGGTGATCGGCGCGATGATGGGTACCTTCGTCGGCTATCTTGAGAGCGTGCTCGGCGAACTCGCGCCGCATTCCTGACCCGGAGCGAGCATGGCCGACGATCGCGACAATACTGAGAAAACAGAAGACCCGACACAAAAGCGCCTGGAAGATGCGCTCAAGCGCGGCGACGTCGTCAAGAGCCAGGAGGTCAATACCTGGTTTGTCATCGCCGGCGGCACGCTGGTGCTGATCTCTTTCTCGGGCGGCATGAGCGCGGGCCTGACCACCACGCTGCGCGGGCTGATCGCCAATTCGTATGACATCCGCGTCGATGCTTTGGGACTGATGCGTCTCGCGGAAAAGCTCGGCAGCGAGCTCATCGCCGCGATCGCCATTCCGTTCCTGCTGCTGGCGCTTGCAGCGATCGGCGGCAACATGATTCAGCACAAGCTGGTCTGGACGTATGAGGCGATGCAGCCGAAGCTCGATCGCATCTCGCCGGCGGCCGGCGCCAAACGGCTGTTCTCCGCCCAGGCGCTGGCCAATTTCGCCAAAGGGCTGGTCAAGCTCATCGTGGTTGGCGCGGTGCTGACGGCGCTGCTGTGGCCGGAACGCGACCGGCTGGAGGGGCTGGTATGGACCGATCCGGCCGCCGTGATGCCGCTGGCCCGCACGCTCTCGCTTAAACTTCTGGGCGCGGTGGTCGCCATGCTGGCCGTCGTTGCCATCGCGGATTATCTGTTCCAGTACCGGCAATGGTACCAGAAGCAGAAAATGTCGCTGCGGGACTTGAAGGACGAGTTCAAGCAAAGCGAAGGCGACCCGACGATAAAAAGCAGGATGCGGCAGGTGCGTCAAAGCCGCATGCGCAAGCGCATGATGGCGGCGGTGCCCAAGGCGACCGTCATTGTCACCAATCCGACGCATTATTCCGTTGCACTTCAATACGAGCGCGGTATGGATGCGCCGATCTGCGTCGCCAAAGGCGTCGATGCGATCGCGCTGAAAATCCGCGAGGTTGCCGGCGAACACGCTGTGCCCATCGTCGAAAACCCGCCGCTGGCCCGCGCGCTGCATGCCACCGTCGAAATCGACCAAGCGATCCAGCCCGAGCATTACAAGGCGGTGGCCGAGGTTATCAGCTATGTCATGCGGCTGCGGCGGGTCGCGGGTCGGCTATAGCCGGCCGGCGCGGTAATGATCCAAAAGGCGGGACTGGCGTCTTGAGGCTCTTGCGCCGACCGCCCACCCTGGGGCACTGAGAGATCGGGCGCAAAGCACGACGCGGCGAGGCAGGGCTCAAGACCGTCATGGCAGCGCAAAATTCACCCCCGACCCCGAGCAGCCGGCAAGAGCGGACGGCTTACGACCGCACCGGCAGCGCTGCGCGTGGCGGCAGCGTCGGGCTCGTGCTGCTGGTCGCCGTGCTGCTGATCGGGGCGGCCGCCGGCTTGCTCTATGTGAGCCGCGACAATGCCGAGTCATATATAATGGCGCTGATCGCGCTGCTCGCCACCGTCGGCGTGTTTTCGCTGTTCGCGCTCGCCGCCGGAATTATGCGCATGGCCGGCCGTGACGGTGGCAGCTCGTTGATCAAGGCGGTGGTGGACGGCGCCGTTGACGGCATCCTGGTTACCGACGCGAACGGGCGGGTGATCTACGCCAATGCCAGCTATCTCGATCTGGCCGGAGCGGCCGGCAGTGGCGACGTGCGGCCGATCGAGCGCGTCTTCATCGGCGACCCCGACGTTTCCGAGTCGGTCTATCGCCTGCTCAAGGCCGCGCGCGAGGGCCGCCGGCTGCAGGAGGAGGTCCGCATCGCCGGCGCGAAGGACGAATCCGGCCGCTGGTTGCGGTTGCGCGTGCGCCCGCTCGGCGACGACAAGCGCGAGGCGCGCATGACAGTATGGTCGATCGCCGATGTGACGCGCGAGCGCGAGCGCCAGGAAAATGTGTTCCAGGAACTCCAGCACGCCATCGACTATCTCGATCACGCGCCCGCCGGTTTTTTCTCGGTCGATGCCAAAGGCGCCATCGTCTATCTCAACGCCACGCTCGCCGGCTGGCTCGATCACGATCTGGCCCGCGTCGGTTCCGGCGGCCTCAAGCTGACCGACATCGTGGCGGGCGAGGGTGCGGCGTTGCTCACGACGCTCAACGCGGCGCCCGGCGAGGTGAAAACCGAGGTGCTCGACCTCGATTTAAAAACCCGCGGCGGCAAGCCGGTTCCTGTTCGGCTGTTCCACAAGGTCGCCTTTGGCGCCGACGGCGCGGCCGGCATCTCGCGTACCTTGGTGCTCAATCGCGCGCGCGAGGACGGCGCCGATTTGCAGCGCGCCGCGGAAGTGCGCTTCATCCGGTTTTTTCACAATACGCCGATGGCGATTGCGACCGTGGACAAGACCGGCCGCATCGCGCGCGACAATCCGCGTTTTGCGCACACCTTCGCGGATATGCTCAAGGGCGACGAACGGTCGATCCTGGCCGTGGTCGCCGAACGCGACCGTCCGGCGCTTGAAGCGGCGGTCCGCAAGGCGGCGGAAGGGCAGGGCGACATCCCGCCGGTGGAAGCCGCGCTCGCCGGGCCCGGGGAACGCTGGGCGAGCTTTTTCGTTTCCGCGGTCGAGGAGGAGGATCGCGACGGCGAAGCGGCGATCATCTACGCGCTCGAGACCACCACCCAGCGTTCGCTCGAGAGCCGGATCAATCAGCAGCAGAAGATGGAATCGGTCGGCCAGCTCGCCGGCGGCATCGCCCATGACTTCAACAATGTGCTGTCCGCCATCATGATGGCCACCGACTTCCTGCTCAACGCCCACAAGCCGACCGATCCGTCGTTTCAAGATATCATGCAGATCAAGCAGAATGCCAACCGCGCGGCGGCGCTGGTGCGCCAGTTGCTGGCGTTTTCGCGCAAGCAGACCTTGCGTCCGCAAGTGCTCGATCTCGGCGAGTCGCTGTCCGACATCGGTATGCTGCTCAAGCGCCTGATCGGCGAAAAGGTCGCGCTCGAGGTCGTGCATGGTCGCGATCTGTGGCCGGTCAAGGTGGACATTTCGCAATTCGAGCAAGTGATCGTGAACCTGGCGGTCAATGCCCGCGACGCCATGCCGGATGGCGGCAAACTCACCGTGCACACCGCGAACGTCACCGCCGATGAAAGCGCCAAGCTCGCCTATAAGGGAATGCCGCAGGCCGATTATGTGCTGGTGGAAGTCAGCGACACCGGCATCGGAATCGCCGAAAATATTATCGACAAGATATTTGAGCCGTTTTTCTCGACCAAGGAAGTCGGCAAGGGCACCGGGCTCGGGCTGTCCACGGTCTATGGCATCGTCAAGCAGACCGGCGGTTTCGTCTATGCCGAGTCGAAACCCGGGCTCACCACATTCCGCATTTTTCTGCCGCGCCATGTTCCCGGCGTCGAGGATATGGTTCCGCAGATTCCCGACGCCGCCGCCCCGGCGATCGCCGGGGCGCTAACGGCTGCCGACCATGCGGCGCGCGCCGCCACCGCCGATCTCACCGGGCAGGGACGGATCCTGCTGGTCGAGGACGAGGAGGGCTTGCGCGCGCTCAATGCCCGCGGACTGGTCTCGCGCGGCTACACCGTGCTCGAGGCCGGCAACGGCGTGGAAGCGATCGAAGTGCTGGAGAAGCAGGGCGCCGTCGATCTGGTGGTCTCCGACGTGGTGATGCCGGAAATGGACGGGCCGACGCTGCTCAAGGAGCTGCGCCGGCGCGATCCGAAGGTGAAAATCATCTTCGTGTCGGGTTATGCCGAAGAGGCATTCAGCAAGAACTTGGCCGATCAGGAACAATATGCGTTCTTGGCCAAGCCGTTCACCCTCAAGCAGCTGGTCGCCGCCGTCAAGGAAGCGATGGCGTCGTAAACGGCGGTGCAGCAATTTCTATGGGCTGAAATAACGCAAATTGGCCTCTTACCAAGCCGGCCGGAAGGCCCTATGTTGTGGCCAACTTCCGTCAGGGGCAACATCATGATTCGCATTCGATCGGTATTTGCGCTGCTCGCGCTGGCGACCGCGTTAACGTTCATGGCCGCCGATGTGCAGGCGCGCGTCGGTGGCGGGTCCAGCGGCGGTAGCCGCGGCAGCCGGACGTTTTCGGCGCCGCCAGCGACCAGCACCGCCCCGAATAGCGCCGCGCCGATTCAGCGCACGATAACTCAACCGGGCCGGCCGGCGGCGGTTGGTCAAGCGGCGGGCGCGGCGGCGCGGCCGGGCTTTTTCGGCAGCGGCCTGCTCGGCGGCCTGGCCGCCGGATTTATCGGCGCCGGATTGTTCGGCATGCTGTTCGGACACGGCATGTTCAGCAACATGGGCGGGCTGGCCTCGATCCTCGGCCTGGTCCTGCAAGTCGGGCTGGTTGTGATTGTGGCCCGGCTGGCCTGGGCTTGGTGGCAGCGGCGGCAGACGCCGGCCTTCGCCGGTCCGGCAGCCCCTGTCGCTCACCAATATGAGGCCGCCGGCAGCGGCTTCGGTGCCAATGCGCCGGACAGCGCGCCGCTCACCATCGACAAGGCCGACTACGATGCGTTCGAAACTCTGCTGGGCGATATCCAGGCCGCCTATAGCGCGGAAAACATTTCCGCGCTGCGCGCGAAGGTCACGCCGGAAATGCTGTCGTATTTTTCCGAGGATTTAACCGCCAATACCAGCCGTGGCCTGGTCAATCAGATATCCGACGTCAAGCTGCTGCAAGGCGATCTGGCCGAAGCCTGGCACGAAGATGATAGCGACTACGCCACCGTGGCGATGCGGTTCTCACTGATCGATCGCATGGTCGAGCGCGCCAGCGGCCGGGTGGTGGAAGGCGATGGCGGTCCGCAGGAGGCCAAGGAATTGTGGACCTTCCGGCGCGCCCGCGGCGGCGATTGGCTGGTCTCGGCGATTCAGCAGGCGTGATGGAAGTCGCCGCCCGAAGCCGCGGGTCAGGCGGCCTCAGGCGTTTTCGGCCGGCTTGCGTTCGACTTTGGCGAGCGGCGGACCGACAACCGCAGAACGGCGCTGGTTTTAGGCTCTCTTAACCGCCGCCTAATGCGGTGGCGGCCTATCACGGCAGGCCATTGCCGATTGCTAAAATGCCATGTGTTGTCGGGCAAATCCACCTGCCGCTTCGGCTCATTCGGCACTGAATTTACCACCGTCATCCATAATCCGCGCCCCTAGCGGCCGCCGGAGCCGTTGACCTCGCGCGCAAATCCGTCTAAGTGCGCGCGCGCAACCTGGTTTTCGGCCTCACCTTGCTGACACGCTCCCGACTTGGGGCTGCGACTCAAGTGATCCCCCAAAACTCGGATTGTAGCCGCCTTCGCGATGCGCGCGCGGGTGGATGCAACGAAAGTGTGAAATGGAGGCCATGATGGCCGTTGGTACCGTGAAGTTCTTCAATACCCAGAAAGGTTTCGGATTCATCCAGCCGGATGACGGCTCGAAGGATGTGTTCGTGCACATCAGCGCGGTGGAGCGCGCCGGCATGCGCTCGCTGGTGGAAGGTCAGAAGATCAGCTACGAGATCGTCACCGAGCGCGGCAAACAGGCGGCAAGCAATCTGCAGCCGGCGTGAGCCGAACCGAAATTCGGTTTTGAAACGAAGCCCGGCGGCGACGCCGGGCTTTCTGTTTTTACATTGGCCCGCGCGGCCGTCCGCCTCTCCCAAATTGGGCGATGAACGGCTACGGTACCGCCGAGGTTCGACAAGGAGAACAAGCGATGGACATCAAACCCTGCGGCGCACTGCCCTCGCGCAAAATGGCAGCGCCGAGCTTCACCGGCACGGTGTGGCAGGATCCGATCATCGATGCCCCGGCGCCCGCGCGCATTCGCGCCAACTGGGTGCGCTTCGAACCGGGCGCGCGTACCGCCTGGCACACCCATCCGCTCGGACAGACCCTCCACATCACCGCCGGGCTCGGCCGGGTGCAAACTTTCGGCGGGCCAATCCGTGAGGTCCGTGCCGGCGACACCGTCTGGATCCCGCCC
>Ga0315281_10010557_pt1 | contig 12725 bp, 7 predicted proteins | sample YL17G07_0_MG_FD_204540 | JGI IMG/M metagenome (GOLD analysis project Ga0315281, IMG submission 204540) | Sediment microbial communities from Yellowstone Lake, YNP, Wyoming, USA - YL17G07_0 | ecosystem: Environmental > Aquatic > Freshwater > Lake > Sediment | place: USA: Wyoming | collected... | reverse complement strand
CGCCACGTGTTCGGCGAGCGCGGGCACACTGGTGCCGGAATCGTACAGTCCCAGCCCGAGACTCCCGAAGGTCTCGCCACGATCCTTCTCCGTCGCGCTCGCCTGCTGCGACGCGCCGCGCAGCTCGGACTGCACGCGGCTCAATTCGGCGTCGATCTTCGCAAGCGCCGCTTTTTGCTCGCCATCGATGGCGGCAATCTGACCTGCGTACTGCTGGCTTTCGGCCGCAAGACGGCTCTCCTCGGCAGAGAGACCGGGCAGGGCCGCGCGGGCCGTTGCCAGCTTGGCCTCGAGATCCGTCTGTTCGGACGTGAGACGCGAGCGCCGTTCCTGCGCGGCGGGATTGGGCTGGCCGGGCGCGGCAGCTCCCCCCTCCAGGGCCGCGAGCTCACCGGGGATCTTCGCGAGCCGCGCCTCGGCCTGCGCAATCGTCTGCGCGCACTCGGTGCGGCGAGAGCGGCCGACACGAAGCGCCGCATCGACGGGGGTTTTCTTCTCCTCTACGTCATGTCGGCGGCCGGAAAATGTTTCGAGCGCGGCGCGTCGTTCCTGTTCGCGCGCCGACTTCTCGCTTTCGAGCTTGCTTGCCGTTTGCGAAATCTCGCCGGCACGCGTGTCGAGAGCGGTCAACCGGTCGCGCAGCTCTGCGAAGGCCGAGAGGTCGACGCGTTCGTCCCACGCCCGCTGTCCGAGCGCGGCCAGAGCCACAGTACGCTCCGTGCTCTGCTGACGCATCGTCCGGCGCAGGGAGAACCGCGAGAACTTGCGCTCGATCTCGCGGAAGCCGGCGACGAGGAAATTATCGGCCATCAGTGAATCGTGCTCGCGTAGGTGGCGACGCGGTCCGCGGCCTGCTGGACGCGTTTCCCCTGAGCGACCCGTGTGATTTCGTCGCCGGGATCGTCCCCGGAGTCCTCGGCTTTCGAAACAACGTATACCGCCCCGCTCGCTTTGGCGCATTTCTCGAAATTCCCCGGCGCGCTTTCATATCCTCCGATCTGCAGCATTCTTTCCAGACCAAGGAGCATCTTCGGATCCAGGTGTTGCATCTCGCATTTACGCAGCAACGCCGCGTAGAACTTGAAGACCGCGGCGCCGTACGTGCTCAATATGTCGGTTTCGGCCCCAAGCACCTGATGCTTCTTTTCCACGATCGCCGCATCCCTGAATGCATCGAAGATGGCCTGCGCGTCCTTCAGATCGCCGTGATCGGCGATGCTGTCCGCGTGTTCGAGATCGCGTCGAGCCTGCTCGGTGTCGCGAGCAAGCTGTTTTACCAGCTCTTGAATCGCCAATTCCTGCAGTCTTCTTTCGATGATCTCGAGCTGGGCGTCAGGCGTGACTGTGTCACGACCCGTCTCACGGTCCTGCCGCGCGACGTCGCGCCGCCACTCGAGCCAATCTCTCGAGCCCGGGGCGGCGTTCATGCCCGGGTGCATAGCGGCCGACGTCTGCGGCCCGCCGGAGACCACGGTGCCGCCTGAGAAGTGCGAGAGGAGCACGCCCGGCTTGCCGCTCGCCGGAAAGCCAGGGCGCGCGAGCGGCCGGCTGGCCGGGCCCTCGGTCTCGAGCCAATAGACGTCTTTGGGCAGGAGACTGGCCGGCACGATCTCCAGCAGCGCCAACTCGTAGAGGCGGGTGCCGGCCGGCGTGATATCGACGCCGTAATGCATCGTCTGTCCAGGCACGCCTGCGATTCCAGAAAGCGGCGTGATGACGATGTCGGCGTCGGTGAGCATCGCCCTGGCCGGGATCGTGAGGCGATAGCGCGTACCCTGCCCGTCGACTGTCTCCACCGCGCCGCCTTTGGCGGCCTTGATGTGCGTCGAAGAGCGATGGGCGATGTCTTCGGTCGCGGTCAATGCGAACGGTTTGGGTTCCTGACCCGCACTCCCGCGTCCGCCGCAGCCGACGAGGACGGTCGGTGCCGCCGCCAGAAACAGCAAGGACACAAGAGAGAAACTTGCCATAATCGATCGGGGTGGGTGGGCGCCCAGCCACCCGATTGTGATGGCATTGCCAAGATCCCGACATATCGGCGCTGTCTTGTCGGGGCAGCGGCTCGTTGTTCTGCTCATGGTCGGGACGGTCCTCGTGTACTTGAACGCGTTCCAAGGCGCCTTCCAGTTCGATGACGCCACTATACTCTCGGACCCGCGCCTTGGGAATCCGTCGACGTTTGTCTCACACCTGGGCGGGATGATCCGTCCGGTGCTGAAGCTCAGCTTCCTCCTCGACCGTCGTCTGTGGGGCGAAACCGCCGCAGGCTACCATCTGCTCAACCTGCTCCTGCACCTGGGAAGCGGCCTCTTCCTCTATGCCATCGTGCGGCGTCTTGTCCGTGAGGGTCCGGCCCCCTGCCGCATGGCTTCGATAAGGACGGTTCCGTTCTGGACCGTACTGCTGTTTCTCCTTCACCCGATCGGCACCGAGACCGTCACCTACGTTTCGGGGCGAGCCACCGGACTCATGGCCTTCTTCTATCTCGCTGGAATCTATCTGTACCTTCGATCGACCGGGCCGCGATCGGCGCCGGCGATCCCCTGGGCGTACTTCGCGGCGATCGGCTGCTTCCTGCTTTCCCTTCTCTCGAAGGAGATCGCCGTCACCTTTCCGCTGTCGTTGCTCCTGATCGAGGCCGTCGGCAGGGGGCGAAACGGGGAGGACCTTCGCCATGCGGTGCGGCGCTTCCAGCTGCCCTTCTGGGGAGCTCTGGTGGCGTTTCTCGCGGCGGCCGCGTCGTATTCCCGCTACGTCTATCTTCTCAACGTCAGCGTCGGCATCCGTCCGGTCTACGAGAATCTGCTCACGCAGATCAACGTTGTCGCCTACGCGCTCTCTCTGTTTGTTCTTCCGGGCCGCCTCAGCTTCGAGCACGACATCCCACTTGCCGGTTCCATTTTCGGCTGGCCGACGCCCTTGTCGCTGCTGCTGTTGCTCGGGCTGTTTGCAGTGGCGGTCTTTCTCGCTCGCGAAAACGCGCTCGCTTCATTCGGTCTGTTCTGGTTCTTTCTCCAGCTTGTCCCGACAAACAGCGTGCTCCCGCGCTACGATCTATTGAGCGAGCGCAACCTGTATCTGGCGGCCCCGGGCCTCTTTCTTGCGCTCGTCGCGGTGTGGAGCGCGGTCTTGACTTTCCTGGAGGGTTCGCCGGCGGGTCGAGGGGCGCGCATCAGCGTGTTCGCGCTCCGTATTCTCCCGTTCACGCTCGTCCCGCTTCTTGCCGTGACGACCTTCGCGCGTAACACGGTCTACGCGACTCCCATCGTGTTCTGGTCCGATGCCACGCGAAAGTCGCCGGCGAAGGCTCGCCCTCACGTGAACCTTGGCCACGCCTATTACGTCGCCGGCGATTTCGATCGGGCGATCGCGGAGGCTCGCACGGCCCTGGCGATCGACCGCAACAACCCGGTCGCGCAGGCAAACTTGCTCGCCGCCTGGCGCCGGAAGACCGAGACGACAGAGGTTCGGTGAGTCGGTCTTCTTTAGCGCGCGCCCCCCACCAGAAATAACCGGTCCTGGCGTTTGAGCGCCCACCGCGTCTGGCCGTCGGCGCCCACGATCATGTCTTCTTCCTGGGCGAACCGAACGGGCTGACCACCCCACTCCGGCACCGGCGTCGTCGCCTGCAGTTCGATCGAGAACCACATCGACGGGATCACCTTGGCATCGCCGCGGCCAGGCACGCCGTCCTGGTAGTCCCACAAGCCGATGAGTGGGCCGGCCCCGTGGCCGTTCATGCCGATCGGGTGCGTGTACATCGTGCCGTCGATGCCCTTGGCCTTCATCCGTTGAAGCACGGAGGCCAGCACCTCGTTGCCCGTTCGACCGGACCGCGTTTCTTCCATCGCGATGTCCTGCATGGCGTTGGCATTGGCCAGCGCCTTCTTGAGCCCGGCCGGCGCATCAGTCTCGCCCGGGAGCAGGACATAGGCGTCGTGCTGCGTGTCGGTGTTCAGGCGCGCCACCGTGATTCCGACATCGCAGTGCAGCACATCGCCAGGCTGGATCGCCGGATCCTCGCCGAGCTGGTCGCTCTTCACGCCCTTTCGCTGTATGTCGACGCTGGGCTGGAACCAGGTACCGAGCCCCTGATCGTTGGTCCGCTGACGCCACCACCACACGAGGTCGCTGGTGCGGGTCGTGCCCGGCACGATCACGCGCTCCGAGAACATCGTCTGCGTCATCTGCCAGACGAGTGCGGTCATCTTTTCGAAAAACGCTTCTTCTTCCGGCAGTCGCGACGCGATGAGGTCGAGCGGCAATCCTTCCGCATTGCGAAACCTGGCCGTCCAGGCGGCGCCCAACGCCTCGCTCATGCCCTGCAACTCGCCGCTCGACAGCCCGTCGGTGAACGCAAACGTCGTGGAACGGTCGATCCCAATCACTTTCGGCTTCCGCTCCTCAATCACCTGCTTGAGCGCATACCACTGTTCGTCGCCCCAGAGCTCGGCCTGGCGCCCGCCGACGGCGGCCACAACGGCCTTGGTGGATGTCCGCGCATCGAAGACGCCGCCCTGGGACGTCCCGCCGAGCGCGATGCGCTCGATGCACTTTGGCGTCACGGGCGCGTTCGCGGCCGCGCAGGTGTCGAAGAATACGTAGATCGTCCGGCGGCGGGCCGCGAACGTCTCGGGCGCGGCAATCGACGAGAACACGGGATCCTCGTTGTACTCGCGCATCGGCACCACCCAAAGGTCGATGCCATGTTTGCGCATGAGCGCGGGCAGGAACGTGTCGAGCCGCTTCTTGAGCCACGACTGCTGTATGGCCGCCTGGTCACGCAGCGTGCCGAATGGGCGATCGGCTGCAGGCATGGCCCCCGGTGCGACACCGCCCTGCGGAGCCACCGTGGCGGGACGCGGCGCGTCTTGGGCCGCGGCGACGAGCGGGAAGAGCAGAGCCAGCGCGGCAAGAGCGGCACGACGAACGAAGGGTAATGACATCGAGATCCTCTCGTGGTCTATTATCTGCAACCTGGCAGCGCGCAGACAAAATGGCGCGCGTGGACGATGGCGAGGCGAGGGCACGTTATTCGTAGCGTAGCGCCAGGATCGGATCGATGCGGCTGGCCGCACGTGCCGGGATCAAACCGGCGGCGGCGGACACCAGCGTGAGCAGCGCCATGGTGCCCACGGCCATCCACGGGTCGTTCGGCTGGATCCCGTAGAGCTGGGTCGACACGAACCTCCCGAGGCCGATCGCCGCGGGAATGCCCACCGCCAGGCCGATCGCCAGGAGCCCCAGCACCTCCCTCATCACCAGCCAGACGACGCCGGCGGGCTCGGCGCCAAGCGCCAGACGGATGCCCAGCTCTTTTCTGCGCCGCGCCACGACAAACGCCATCACGCCGTAGAGGCCGATCGACGCGAGCAACGTGGCCAGCAGGCCGAATCCGGCGGAGAGGAGCGCGATCAGCCGATCCGTCCGCAGGGTTTCGTCGAGTTGCGCCGACAGCGTCTTCAACTCGTACACCGGCATCGTTGCGTCAAGCGTCTTCACCGCGGTTCGCACGAGACTGTACGCGCCGGACGATGGCGTGCTGGTCCGCGCGTAGAACGCGGCGCTGCCGCGGCCCCAGTTCGGCACGAACACCTGCCGCCGTACGCCTTCGCGCGGGCCTTCGTAGAGCGAGTCGGCCACCACGCCGACAATCTCGATGTCGAGCTTCGTGCCGGCGCGCGAGCCCCGCCCGAGATGCCGGCCGACTGCGCTCTTGCCGGGGAAGAAGTGCTCGGCGAAGCGGCGGTTGACGATCGCCACCGTGGTCCGTTCCGTCATATCGAGCGGCGTGAAGTCGCGGCCTTCGATGATGGGAATCCCCATCGTCTCGAAGTAGCCCGGCGACAGCGCATTCATGAACGCCTGCATGTCTTCGCCGTCCTTCGCCTGATGGCCTTCGACCGACGTGCTGCTGTCCCATTCGTTGCCGCTCAGGATCGGGACGACAGCCAGCCCCGCGGACTTCACGCCTGGCGCCGACCGAAGGCGATCGAGGAGGTCCCGATAGAAGGTGCCGGTCCGCGCATCGTCATAGCCGCTGAGGGCGGGTGACAGCTGGAAGGTCACCAGATTGTCGAGCGCGACGCCCGTGTCGGCGCCCTTCAGGTTCTGCAGGCTGCGCACGAAGAGGCCGGCGCCGAAGAGGAGCAGGAAGCTGAGCGCGACCTGCGCCGTGACGAGACCCTTGCGCAGGAACAACGAGCCGCCGCCGCCGGACACCGCGCCCGCCGTGTCCTTGAGCGTCGTCCACGGGTCCGGCCGGCTCGCGCGGAGGGCCGGCAGCAGGCCGAAGACCACGCCGGTGACGAGCGTGAGGCCAAACGTGAAGGCGAGGATTCGGATGTCCGGCTCGGCGTGGATCAGGACCGGCTGGCCCTCGGACGGCACGAGCGCGAGCAGCGTCCGCGTCAATACCACCGCAACGGCAAGCCCCAGCGCGCCACCAACGGATGACAGCACGAGGCTTTCGGTGAGGAGCTGGCGCACGAGCTGTCCGCGCGACGCGCCCAGTGAGAGGCGCACGGCGATCTCCCTTTGCCGCATGAACCCGCGCGCGATGAGCAGGTTCGCCACGTTCGCGCAGGCGATGAGCAGCACCAGGCCCACCATGCACATCAACACGATGAGCGCGGTGGAGAAGTCGTTGCGCAGCGACGAGAAGCCCATCGCGGCGCGCTCGACTTTCAGGTGTCCCTTCATGAACTGCTCGCGCGCGTAAGCCGACCAGTCTTTCGCGCCAGAGAGCGTCATCTCGTGCGCCCGGATCTGCAGGAAGAGGCCCTCCAGCGGCGCCTGCGCCGATTCCACGGTCTGGCCGGGCTTGAGCCGCGCAAAGACCTGGACCCAGCGGGTGCGGGGATCGTCCATGTGCACCCACCCCCACTCCGGCACCATGGCGGACTTCATGAGGATGGGCACGCGAATCTGCGGCGCGCGCACGGGATCGATTCCTGCGAACCCCGCCGCCGAGACGCCGACGATCGTCATGGGGTAGTTGTTCACCAGGATCTTTTTGCCCACCACGCCGGGATCGCGGGCGAATCGGCGGACCCAGTAGTCGTAGCCCAGCACCGCCACCGGGTGGCCCTGGTAGACCTGATCGTCTTCCTGCGAGTTGAAGACGCGGCCCACGGCCGGCGTCACGCCGAGCATCGTGAAGAAGTTGCCAGACACCATCTCGGCTTCGATGCGCTCGGTCTGGTTGTCCACGCTCACCGACACCGCGATGAGCCGCCGGCACAGCACCTCGGCCAGCGGCTCGGCGCGCTTCTGATACTCCTGGTAGATGGGATACGAGTGCATCCGCGTGCCCATGTTGCTGCCGTTGTGCGCGCCCTGCTGGTAGAGCATCACCAGCGCGTCGGGGTCTTTCACCGGGAGCTTCCGAAGCAGCATCTGGTCGATGAGCGTGAAGATCGCGGTGTTGGCGCCAATGCCCAGCGCCAGCGACAGGATCGCGACAATCGAGAAGAGGGGGCTCCGGACGAGCCCGCGCACGGCGAGCCTGAGGTCGGTGGTGGCGAGGGTCATCACGGCCGGTTAGACGAGGCCGGGGTGTCGAAGGTTGGGACCTGACTCGGGCGGCGGGAATGGCCTGCGTCCAGACGCGATAGCCCCGCTGCTCGAGGCGCATCGCGCGCAGGAGGTCGATGGCGAGGCGCGCATCCACCCAGCCCGGTGAGCGCGCTGGCATCACACGTGGCGAGATCGTGACTGCACGGCAGCACGGCCACGCGCGCGCAAGCGGCCATGGCACGATCGAGCACGCGATCGGTCAGCGCCCCGCAGCTCGAACGCGGTGCCGTCGTCGTCACGAAAAAGGTCGGGGCCGTTCAGGAGATCGGCGGCGGCGCGCGCGGGACGCGGTCGGGAGTCTTCGTGGGCCCGCCGACATGATTGAAGACGCCGAGTTTCGCATCGCGCGGCGATGCGACATAATCCGCTCGTGAGAGGGCTCGTCTGGGTCGTCGCGTCGATCGGATTCGCGTTCGACACGTACGAGCTGCTGATGCTGCCGCTCATCGTGCGGCATCGTCCACCTCGAGGAGATCGAGTATCCCAATCCTGCGCGGCACTCCGCGGCCCGATGCGCCGAGTGACATTGTGACGCAGCCACTGGCCCCGGTCCTGACGCCCCACGGCCGCCTGCTGCTCGCGCCGGTGGATGATGCGCCGGCGTTGGCGCCGGATCTATCGCGCAGGATCGGGGCGTCTTTTGCGCGCGGATCCGGTCACGGGCTCTTGCAGCTCGGTGCGGCAGAAGTAGGCAGCGTGCTCCCGCCCGTGTTCGGCTACTGGCGGGAATTCTCCGCCCGCTTTGTGACAGCCGTGTGCACGCTGTCGGACGTCGCCGATCGCGGAACGCTGGCGCCCATCCCAGCGCTTTCGAACGAGGAGCTCGACTCGCTGGCGGCGGCTGCGCCGCCGATGACCGGCGCGGAGTATCTCACAGTCCCCGTGCTTCAGGCGCTCTGGGACGCCCTGGATGCGGCGTTTCGATCAGAGCTGTCCGAGTCGAAGGCCTCGGTTCAAGACTTCCTCTCGCGCAAGAGCGTGGCCTGGCACTTGGTCGGCCGCGTCCACTTCAACCTCGCCGAGAACAAGAAGGATGATGACGCGCCGTTCGCGTTCCTGGCGACGTACACCACGCGGCTGTCCGCGCACGCGAAGGCGCAGCACCTCCCGCTCGGTCAGGCCCTGCGCGAGTACGCAGGCACGGCCCACAAGGCGCGGCTCCTGTCGCTGCTCCTGCCGGTTCAGCGCGCAGCCGAACAGTGCGCGTGGCTGAAGGGGATGGTCGATGCGGGCGAAATCTATCACCCGCTACGCTGGACTCCGGCGGAAGCCTTTCAGCTCCTGACCGATCTCCCGCTCCTCGAAGCCGCCGGCATCGTCGTGCGCGTGCCTGGCACGTGGCGAGCGAACCGTCCGCCACGTCCTCGAGTGAGCGCCACGGTTGGCGGCAAGCCGCCATCCGGGCTCGGTGCGGAGGCGCTGCTCGATTTCGAGATGGAGGTGACGCTTGACGGCGAGCGTCTGACCGCCGCCGAGATCAAGAAGCTGCTCGCAAGTGCTGATGGGCTTCATTTCATCCGCGGCCGCTGGGTGGAAGTGAATCGAGAGAAGCTCGCTCGAATGCTCGAGGAGTTTCGAGCGGTTGAGCGAGCGGCGGCGGGACGCGGACTCAGCTTCGCCGAGGCGATGCGCCTGCTCGCCGGGGCGAACGTCTCCGGCGATCGACCGCTCGACGAAGCTCCCGACTGGTCGCGCATCGTCGCCGGCCCGTGGCTGGCGAACACGCTCGACGGACTTCGTCGTCCTGAGGCGATCGCGCGAATCGAGCCGGGCGATGATCTGAAGACGACGCTGCGGCCCTACCAGCAGGTGGGCGTACGATGGTTGCACTTGTTGTCCACGCTGGGCCTTGGCGCCTGCCTCGCCGACGACATGGGCCTGGGCAAGACGATGCAGGTGTTGGCGTTGATGTTGGTGCGACGCCGGCAGACTGATGGAGGGCGGCGCACGAGCCTGCTCGTCGCGCCCGCGTCGCTCCTGGCGAACTGGACGTCCGAGATCGCGCGCTTCGCGCCAAGTCTGAGAACGCTCGTCGCGCATCCATCCACGATGGCCGCCGCTGATTTGCAGGCGCTCGACGAGAAGCGACTCACGGAGGTGGATCTCGTCATCACGAGCTACGGATCTCTCCTGCGAATCCCCGGACTGGTGAAGGTGCCGTGGCACCTGGCGGTGCTCGACGAAGCGCAGGCTATCAAGAATTCGGCGGCCAGGCAGACACGGGCGGCGAAACAGCTCGATGCGCACGCGCGGATTGCGCTGACCGGAACGCCCGTCGAGAATCGGCTCGGAGACTTGTGGTCCATCTTCGATTTCATCAACCCCGGCCTGCTCGGCTCCGGCAAGGAGTTTTCGAGTTTCGTGAAGCGGCTCGCGGAGCGGCCGCACAATCCGTACGCGCCGCTGCGCGAGCTGGTGCGTCCGTACATCCTCAGGCGGTTGAAGACGGACAAGACCGTCATCGCCGATCTACCGGACAAGACGGAGATGAAGGCGTACTGCCACCTGACCCGCAGGCAGGCGGCGCTCTACCAGCAGGCCGTGAAGGAGCTCGCCACCGAGCTGGACACGACACTGCGAGACGCTGACGACATCAGGCGCCGGGGTGTCGTGCTCGCGTTTCTGATGCGCTTCAAGCAGATCTGCAATCACCCGTCGCACTGGCTCGGCGACGAAGCGTGGGCCGAGGAGGATAGCGGGAAGCTCGCGCGCCTGCGCGAGATCGCCGCCGTGATCGCCGCAAAGCAGGAGAAGGCGCTCGTCTTCACGCAGTTCCGCGAGGTGACCTCTCCCCTGGCCGCTTTCCTCGGGTCCGTATTTGGGCGGCCCGGGCTCGTCCTGCACGGCGGGACCGACGTCAAGAAGCGCCAGGGGCTGGTGCGGCAGTTTCAAGCAGACGAGGCCGTGCCGTTCTTCGTGCTCTCGCTCAAGGCCGGCGGCACCGGCCTCAACCTCACGGCCGCGTCGCATGTGATTCACTTCGACCGCTGGTGGAATCCCGCGGTGGAGAATCAGGCCACGGATCGCGCGTTCCGCATCGGTCAGACGAAGAACGTCCTCGTGCACAAGTTCGTGTGTCGCGGGACGGTCGAGGAGAAGATCGATCAGCTCATCGACTCGAAGCGGCAGCTGTCGGAGGATCTGCTGGGAGGCGGCGCCGAGCTGCTGCTGACCGAGATGAAGAACGACGAGCTGCTGAAGCTCGTCGCGCTCGATCTGCACGCCGCTTCACAGGAGTAACGCATGGCCTACTACGACTACTACGGCTGGAAACCTTACGTGCCCGTCGCCGCTCGTCGTGCTCAGGCGGCGCGCGCCGTGGCGACGCTCGCGAAGAAGGGCCAGAAGACCTCGCCGGTCGTGATCGACGGTCGCAAGATCGCCAAGACGTTCTGGGGCGAGGCATGGTGCGACAACCTCGAGCGCTACAGCGACTATGCGAATCGACTGCCGCGTGGCCGGACGTACGTGCGCAACGGTTCGGTGGTGGACTTGCAGATCGCGCCCGGCGCAGTGACCGCGATGGTGAGCGGTTCGGAGCTCTACCGGATCGAGGTGAAGGTGGCGGCCGTCCCGAAGGCCCGCTGGAGCGCCGTCTGCAGGGACTGCGCGGGCGCCATCGACTCGCTCGTCGAGCTGCTGCAGGGACGATTTTCCCAGGGCGTGATGACGCGCATCTGTCACGAGAAGACGGGTCTGTTTCCAGCGCCGGCGGAGATCGCATTCACGTGCAGCTGTCCCGACTGGGCCTCGATGTGCAAGCACGTGGCGGCGGTGCTCTACGGCATCGGCGCGCGGCTGGACGAACAACCGGATCTCCTGTTCGCCCTGCGCAAAGTCGACCAGCAGGACCTGATCACGCGGGCGGGCAAGGGGTTGACGCGGACGGGAAAAGGACCGAAGGCCGGGAGAGTCCTCGACACCGGCGATCTATCGGAGATGTTTGGGATCGAGATCACGCAGGCTGCGAAGCCGCGAAACGCGGCGGTTCGAAAGAAGCCAGCGGCGCGTAGGGAGCCAGTCGCGACATCTAAGCCGATGGTGCACACCACCGCGAAGTCGGCGGCGAAATCAGCCGCAAGGTCAGCGGTCTCAAAGCGGATGAAAGAGTACTGGCGTGCCAGGCGGAGCCGTCAGGACAAGACGCCGAGCTGAGGTTAATTCATTCGAGGTGGGTATCGTTGACACTCCGAGGACTACCGAGGGTGCGGATGTGCTCCCTGGCAAACCCCGGAATGGTGATGCCACGCTCGATCGCGGTGCTGTCGAACTGCTTCTGTTGAGCCCTATCAAATCCAAAAATCAGGAGCCGCGGCACAGGGTTCAAACCGAACGGGGCCGCAGTAGGCAAATGCGGTGCGTTTGCCAAGCCAAGATCTCGGCGGTAGCTGCAGACCTTGCTGTAAGCCTTGATGATCTCAGGAGGTTCGCGCATCGCCCATTCGTAATACTCAAGCAGTTGGGTGCACACCTTCGGAGACCTACCTTGGGGAGTCGTATCTCGGGAGCGGAGATCGGCATTTGTGTAGAGTTTCGCCTCGACGAGCGTTAATCGTCCCTCCCCATCAACAGCCACCAGGTCGATGCGGCCACTCCCAACAGTTACGCCTTCGTGCGCACCTGATTCGCTGTCCCTACCAAACGCTGCTTCAATGTCGAGCACGCTATGACACGCGACGGCGATTTCGTTTTCACCGATACGGAGAGGGAAGTCGAGGGCGGGCTGGTCCACACGTTCACGACGACGCCAGGCATCGTGCTTGCGATGTACTCAGCCCAGAACATCGACCGTCTTGTCACATTGTTCAGAGCGTGCCGTCAGTCCGGACGTCACCTCGTGCTCGATCTTTACACTGCGTCTATCGCCACGGCGACCGGCAACATGAACATTCCGCAGCCTGGCTTTGACAACCTCCTCGTGTACGTGCCGTTCCGGCAACGAATTCAGGTCAAGGAGTCACGCGAGTTCGACCGGGTGGGCGGCATCAAGGCGGTGCGCATCTTCCCTGAGGAACTCGCCGCGCGATCCCAGGAGCTGGTGCTGACGTTCCGAGCCTCCATGATGTCCGAGATCGAGAAGGCGCATTGCCTGACCGGCGCCAGTGTCGTCTGGTCCATGTGGCCCGGCTACCTGGAGCAACCTGGCC
>Ga0315281_10010556_pt1 | contig 12725 bp, 9 predicted proteins | sample YL17G07_0_MG_FD_204540 | JGI IMG/M metagenome (GOLD analysis project Ga0315281, IMG submission 204540) | Sediment microbial communities from Yellowstone Lake, YNP, Wyoming, USA - YL17G07_0 | ecosystem: Environmental > Aquatic > Freshwater > Lake > Sediment | place: USA: Wyoming | collected... | reverse complement strand
AAGTTTGTTCTTGATGATCTTTTGTTCGGTGGTCATCTGACATTCCCTCCTGATTTTGAGTTGTTCAATTTACCAGAAATGTCAGATTAAATCTTGACTATTACAATTAAGGACTGCCAACATAGCCTCCTCCGAATTTCGAGCAATCTTGCTTTCCATTTGGAAAGTCGGAGGTCTGGGAGCTACTATTTCTATAGGCATTCCATAGCGCAACATAAAACTTATCAATTTACAAAATGTTTCCTGCCATTTATTTACTTTAGTAGCATCCTGTAATTTCATCTCCTCCAGAATGAAATTGAAAATATACTCATCCATTGCAGTAGGACCGCATATCTCCGCCCAAATTTTTAGGGTCGCCTTTTCATCCCTCCCACTGTCTGGATCAGATTGGTGCCGTTCCAATTCAGTTTGTATCTGGTGAAGACTTCGGATGATGCGTCTGCAAATGAGGTATTCACCAAAACTTTTATTAGTAAATTCAAAAGTCGGCTCTCCTCCTGAACGAGCACCAGCTTGTCTAAAATAGAAAGCAGTTAATAGCCGGGTTACACCTTTGATAGCTCCCTCTTGAAACTTATCAAGAAGAATCTTAATCAGACCTCCATGTTCGCAATGGGCTTCAATTTCTGAAACTGTTGTAGTCATGCCATCGCCATGCCAAGCTGATATTCCTATTTCTTCGAGAATACGAAAAAAATTGTCTTCTGGGACTCCCTTCAGACCCGGGTGTTGATCTCCTGCCCAACCCCGTTCGTAAACCCTACTGATTAAATCTTTATAAATTCTATTCATATTTATTTCTTGAGTAAAATCTATTTTCTTTCGGTCATAGCTCAGGGCTACCAAGTAATTCAGCAAAGGCTGGGAGGTGATTTCTTTTAACTTTTCTAATTTCAACTCAGGAGGTATTCCTTGATATCCTTTACCACTGGCTTTGCCATAAAATGTCCACCACACATCCCTTTGATCCTGATCCAATAATCCTTGATTATCGATATAAGTATAAGATTTTCTTAATTCTTCAGAAATAAGATAAGGTAATAGATAAAGAACCTGTTGCGGTTTCCGAAACTCGCTCATGTTTTCTTGCACCACTAGTTCTCGGCCGCTTATTAATACCTGCAAGCGCGGTGTAGCATGATTAAAATGGGTGATCTGTCTATCTATCTCCTGACAAAATTTCTGGGAAATTTCCAACCCCACCTTTCCCTGCATTGAAAACTCATCCAAGCCATCGAAAATGATGAGCATTCGAGGCTCCCCAGATTCTGGATCCAGTGGGTTATGGCTTAAAAATGGATCGAAACGAACAAAGTTACCTACTGCCTCCACTAAATCTTCAGCAAGTTCAAAACGGTATAAAGGGATGAAAAGTATTGGTATCGTATCTTTTTCTGCCTGGTGCGCTGCAAATATCTTAGCAAAGGAAGATTTGCCGCAACCAGGCCCTCCGCTTATTACTCTGATGGCATCACGCCTATCGGCTTTTTGAATCCAGCTTTCAAGCTGTTCTTCTAGGTTTACCACTACTCGCCGGGACTGTTTTTCATCTGGGTAAAGTCTTACACCTTCTCCCCCTTCTTCTTTTATCTCCTCCTCATAATAGGCGCGCAAAGGTACGTATATTTGGCGTAAGCTGAAGGCTTCTTCAAACATACGCTCATCAATCTGTTTTTGGAGCCAAGCAGAATATTGCAACCATCCTTGTTCCTTCTCGGTTGCCTTAATAAAAGGTGTTTGCAGCTTGTCTTTCAATAAAACATAATCCTCCGATCTATTTCGCCATTCTTCGTTGAGGGCAAAGACAAAATATCTTGGGAACCGGTCAACAATAGCCTGCGCTTCTGCCTCATTTAAGCCCAATGCACGAAGCCATTGGAAAAAAGGTTTTTTTATTGATGCAACAACGGATATTTCTTTAGGTCTATCAAAAAAATTATGATCTAATGTAATTTCCAAATCTTCTATAGAGAGGTCCAGTTGCTGGCATAACTTGTCCGGATCATCTGGTTTCTGTCTGATTAAATCATCCTCCCTTATCAAATTAAACATAGCTCGAGAAAGTGAACGATAAATGAGCAGCCAGGCAAAATCCTCCCAATTTTTTCCTAAGCCGACTGCGGATATGGCATCAACTGCTTGAGTGCCCGCCCCTTTCCAATCACCAGCAAATCCAAGAATAGCAACCTTTCCTATGGATTTAAAAAATTCTTTGAAGTTTAGATTAAGAGCTTTATTTAATACTGATACAGGTTTTGTAACGGTGATACCCATAGGTTCCTTCATGGTAGATACCTATTTCTAAAATCAATTTTCTTTAAAATGTTAGCACACTTTATTTGGAAAATATATACTCCTGAGAACTCCCACGCTTTCACATATATTTTGCCATAACCGAAACTTCTTAGTAATTTCAATTAATTACAGATATATCTGAATAATGAAATGTGGTTTTGGTGGGGCACAACACTGCAAACCTCAAAAGAGAAGGTATGTCAGATGGTTTTACGCCTCGATGAAGAGGTTATATGGTCAAGTTTTGTCCGTCACAGATAGTCTCACGCCAAGGCGCCAAGGCGCAAAGGATCACGCCAAGGCCCGGCGGGGCGCCGCCGGTTTGCCGAAGCGTTTCTGGATAAACTCCTTTTCTTCCCGGCGGCTTTTGACTTCTTCGTTCAGGCGGGCTTCCAGCAGTTGGTCCAGCATCTCCTTGATCAGGGGCCCGGGGGTGTAGCCCATGGCCACCAGGTCCCGGCCCTTGAGTTCGGGTTTGATGGTCTTGAGCTGGGTGAAGTAGAGGGAGATGTACCGCCGGGAGGCCTCCTGGCGGGATTTGGCCATCATGTACAGCAGGTATTCCGTGCCCAGGGGGTTCAGCAGTTGGTAAATCTCGTCCCGGGCGGGCTCCCCCAGGCGAAACAGCCGGATCAGGGTCTGGTCCGCGGCTTCCTTTCCCTGGGTGACCGCGGCAGACAGGCGGGGAGGAAGTTTGAAGCGCTGCACCATTTCCATAAATTCCTCGGCGGTCAACGGCTCTACCAACCCCAGGAAATAGACCAGCCACCGCTCGTATCTTTCCTCCAGGTATAGCAGGTCGAACCAGGACAGCACCGCCTGGACCCGCTCCAGCATGCTTCGGGTGCCTTCGTCGAACCAGAGGCGGGGGTGGATGTATCTGAGCAGGTCGAACTCCGCCAGGCGGGCGATGGCGGCAATGGGGTTTTCCTCCTGCAAGATCAGCTTGAGTTCCCCAAACAGGCGGGCCCCGGAGAGGCGGTCGAAAAAGTTGTTCTTCACCGCGTTGGCGATGAGGTTGGCGGTGAGTTTGGTGATGCGGAACTTGAAGCGCTGCTCGAAGCGAATGGCCCGGAAGACCCGGGTGGGGTCTTCCACGAAGCTCAGGTTGTGCAGCACGCTGATGGTGCGCTCCTTCAATTCCCGTTGGGCCCCGAAAAAGTCCAGCAGGGTGCCGAAATCCCGGGGATTAAGCTTCACGGCCAGGGTGTTGATGGTGAAGTCCCGGCGGTAGAGGTCCATCTTGATGGAACTGTACTCCACCACGGGCAGTGCGCCCGGGGCTTCGTAATATTCGGTGCGGGCCGTGGCCACGTCAATCTTGAAGCCATCCGGGAAGATGATCACCGCGGTCTTGAATTTCTGGAACTCCCGGGAGCGAGCGCCGTAGCGGGCGGCGAACCGGCGGGCAAAAATGATGGCGTCCCCTTCGATGACGATGTCGATATCGAGATTTTCTTCCTTGAGGAAGAGGTCCCGGACGAACCCTCCCACGGTGTAGGCGTGGTAACCCAACTCCGCGGCCGCCTCGCCCACCTGCTCCAGAATCTTCAGGATCTTCCGGGGCAGGCGCTCCCGCATCATGGAGACGATGTTCTTTTTGCGCACCGGCTGGGACCACTGGGTCTCCTCTTCGGCGGCAATGAGCAGGTGCAGGAGATCGGTGCGGCTGATGACGCCGATTAGTTGGCCGTTTTCCTCCACCGGCAGCAGGCGCTGCTTGTTGATCACCAGTTTTTCCCGAATTTCGGCCAGGGTGGCCTCCGGGGGGACCGTGGCCAGCTCGCTGGTCATATAATCCCGCACCGGGTGGCGTCTGAGCCCGTGATAAATCCCTTTTTCCACGATCTGGCGGGTGATGAGGCCCAACAAGCGGCCCTGGCTGACCACCGGCAGAGCGTTGACATTGTAACGGTTGAGCAGCAGCTCGGCGCCCTCCAGGTCGGTTTCGGGAGAAATCCACTTAACCGGGAAGCTCATGATATCCCGGGCCCGGCGCTGGGGCCGCACCTTGGTCTGCAGGACCTGGCGGAGTTTTTCTTCCACCTGGGCCAGGGGCATGTCCTTGATGGCCGCGGAGGCGGCGTAGGGGTGGCCGCCGCCCCCCAACTCGGCCAGGACCTGGGCCACATTGACTTCGGGGACCCGGCTGCGCCCCACCACGTACACCCGGTCCTCCATCCGGGCCAGGGCGAAGAGCACCTTGATGTTCTCCATGTCCATCAGCTTATGGGCCAGCAGGGCAAAGTCGGCCACGTATTGGCCCGTCTGGGTCCGGGCCAGGACCACCTCGATGCCGTCCACCAGGAAGCGGCCGGCATTCTCCACCAGATCGTTGAGGAGGGCCAACTGCTCGGCGCTCAACTCCCGGCTGACCATTTCGGAGACCACGTTGAGGTCGGCGCCCTGGCGGAGCAGGTAGGCCGCAGCCTCAAAATCCTCCGGGGTGGTGGACGTGAAGGTAAAAGAGCCGGTATCCTCAAAGATCCCCATGGCCATGATGGTGGCTTCCTGGGGTGACAGGCTGAGACCGCGCTCCCGGATGATTTGCGTCATCAGGGTGGTGGTGGACCCCAGGGGCCGCACGATTTCGAGGCTGCCGTGCACGTCGTCGGGGGAGTCCGGGTGGTGGTCGTAGATGTGGATATCCACTTCCGGGGAGGCCGCGGCCTCGGCAAACTTGCCGATGCGGGAGGCCTGGCGGGTGTCCACCAGGATCAGGCGCCTGATCTCCTCCGGGTCCACGTGTTTGGCCCGGGTGAAGTCCATAAAATAAAAACTGGAACGCACGAAGAAATCCCGGAGATTCCCTTCCTGGGCCCCGGGAAAGACCAGGAGCGCCTGCGGGTACAGCTTCTTGGCCGCCACCATGGAAGCCAGGGCGTCGAAATCTGCGTTCAGGTGAGTGGTGATCACCTCGAGGGTGCGAACAGGCGGGCCGGAGGGATTCATGGTCGGGGATGAGCCTTCTTGAGCACCTCGCGCAGGCGGGCCGCATCCAGATGGGTGTAAATGGTGGTGGTGGCCAAGTCCGCGTGGCCCAGGAGCATTTGCAGGACCCGCAGATTGGCCCCCCGGGCCAAAAGGTGCGTGGCAAAGGAATGGCGCAGGACGTGGGGACTGAGGTCCCGCACCCCGGCCAGGCGCGCGTAATGTTTGATGATCTTCCAGATGCCCTGGCGGGAGAGGCGCCCGCCCCGGCAGTTGACAAAGAGATAGGGACTCTCCCGGCCTTTGAGCAGCGCCGGGCGGCCCTGGGCCAGGTAGCCCTGCAATTTTGTGACCGCCTGGGGCACCATGGGCACCAGGCGCTCTTTACGGCCTTTACCCAGGGGGCGCACCACTCCCCGGCGCAGATCGATTTGCTTCAGGGTGAGATGCGCCAACTCCGACACCCTGAGGCCGGTGGCATAGAGCAGCTCCAACAGGGCGTCGTCCCGTTCCCCCGTGGGCGTGGTCGGGTCGGGGGCGGCCAGGAGCGCCGCCACTTCCTTTTCTCCCAAGACCTGGGGCAGCCTCTGGGGTAGACGGGGGGAATCCAGCAGCTCCGCCGGGTTGGCAGCCAACTTTTCCTCCCGCTGGAGAAACCGGAAAAACTGCCGCAGGGCCGAAAGGCGGCGGGCCCGGCTGCGGGCGGATAGATTCCGCCCCTCAAGGACCCCGAGGTAGTCCTGGAGGTCGGCCAAAGAGACCGCGGCCCAAGCGGAGATGGACCGGGACTCCAGGAACAGCCGGAAATCCTGGAGATCCTGGGCATAGGCCGCCAGGGTCAGGCGGGCCAACCCCCGTTCCACCCCTAAATGATGATAAAATTGCTCCAGGTCCGCGTCCATGAGGTTTGGGGAGAGGTTGATTTTGAGGGGAGAGCCGGGGGAGCAGTGGCTCCCCCGCCCTCCCCTCAAGCTCCCCTCCCAACCCCCTTTACAGGGATTTGATTGAGAGGGCAGTGTATATGAAAGACAAGAACTCGCCTTCGCCTTACTTTTTCCGGATACTTTTCAATATTTGCTATAATCGATCTGGTCGAATTGATTATACCCTTTGTTTCGCAAAAGTCACAGGAGTATTGCCTGGCAGACGTTGAAGTTGATGGGCCGGTGTGGGCAAGGCCGTCGGCCTCGCCTCCACCGGCCTAAACTTACGGGATTGGGAGAGGGGGTTTGGGGGAGAGGGTAAGGGGCTGCGCCCCTTAGCCCTCTCCCCCAATCTCCAAAATCATGTCACATATCATCTACGGCCGTCATCCCGTTCTTGCCGCTCTGCGCCGGGCTGAAAGCCCTCTGGAAGAAATCATCATTGCCCAGGGGGTGCAGGGCCGATGGCTGGCGGAGGTGCATCGTCTGGCCCGGGCCGCCGGGGTGCGCCTGAGGGTGCAGGAGCGGGCGGCCCTGGACCGCATCTGCGGCACCCCGCATCACCAGGGGATTTTGGCCCGCCGGGGCAGCTACGCCTATCGCTCTGAGGATGATTTGCTGGCTCAGCTTGCCGGGCTGGCGGAGACGGCCCTCCTGGTGGCGGCCGACGGTCTCACCGACCCCATGAACCTGGGAAATCTCAGCCGCAGCGCCCTGGCCGCCGGGGCCCAGGGCTTGATCATCCCCAAGGATCGGGCGGCAGGAGTGACTGGGGCGGTTCTCAAGGCCGCGGCCGGCGCCCTGGAATACCTGCCGGTGTACCGGGTGACCAACCTGGCGGATTGCCTGGCGCGCCTCAAGGCGGCCGGCCTGGCAGTAATCGGCACTGACAGCCGGGCTCAAGAAACCCTGTACCAGGCGGACCTGACCGGCCCCCTGGTCCTGGTCATCGGCGCCGAGGACCGGGGATTGCGTCCCCGGGTGCGGCGCCAGTGCGACCAGGTCCTGGCCATCCCCCTGGCCGGGCCGGAAATCGGCTCCCTCAACGCCGCCGCGGCCGGCGCCGTGGCCCTATTCGAGATTCGCCGCCAGAGATTGGCAAGGAAAGAGAGTTAATAGAAGGCGTTTTAAAAACCGCAAAAAATCCTGTCCAAATTTTAGACAAATTTTGTCCTAGGCATATATGCCTATTTTCATAGCTAAAAGTAACTAGCCGTCTTTTTTCTGGGAAATTTTGTCCGAAATTTAGGCATTTTTTTTAGTGCGATTTATCTTTGACTGGCTAACTGATTGATATTTTTAATATAGCTCTCTTGGCACATATACTGCAGGACTTAGGTGCAATCAGTTTTTATTACTAAATCGGTAGAATTCTCCCGGAACTTGGAAATATGATAATCCATGACTTGAAAAGATGTCTCCTTCGGCCTTTTGCTTATCGCCTGCACCAGTTTCGAGCGAGCCAGGAGGGAAAATGACCTTTAACCCGTTCATATACTTATGGGATGATCTGGAATTGCCTCCGGAGAATTTCAATGGCAACGGTCACCCGCGTCGTCCCATCCGGCTGATCCACCAAAGACGATACGGCCTCAATGCACCGTGCCCCCCCCTGTATATACTGGGACAGCGAGCGTCATTGGCTCGTCGGGAAAGCAAATCGAATTGAACCGTCGTTAGAAAATAACCGATATCGATAAAAAGTCTGGGGGCGGCCAGCCTGCCCCCTTTTGATTTCCCCAGAACCTGGGGAGATGTGAACTCCTGCACCCTGTTCAGGCAACCGGAATGGTTGCCTTTTTTATTCCCCTTGGCTGCCCGGCGGGGGGCAGGTCCTAACCAGGCTGCGCCAAAAAAGGTAATTTATCTTTTGTAGTGGCGGACCCGCGTGTCCGCTTAGGACTGCGGGCGCACACACGGGTGCGCCCCTACAGGCCAAGACATTATTACTTTTTGACCGCAACTCGATATGCCAAGGCGCCGAGGGACTGGAACAATTTCTCAGGAATGGGCTTATTCCAGGAGAGCTTTGATGGCCAGGAGTTCTTCCCGGATGGAGTGGAGCAGGGCCAGGGTGACATCCCCCGGGGTCAGGGGGACGGCCGCTGGGGGGCGGTTTTCCCAGCCGGCCGGGCGGGGCTGCAGCCGGCGCCGCATGGCCGCGAGGGACAGCTTCTCCTCGTCCCGGAGGCGCTTGATCTCCAAGATTAATTGGATGTCGGTGAGGCGGTAAAGACGGTGGCGGGAGCGTTTCCGGTTGGGCCTGAGAATCTTCCCCCGGGATTCCCAATACCTGAGCACATGGGGCCTGACCCCGGTGATGCGGCTCACCTCGCCGATGGTGTAATAGGGCTTCCTCGGGAGTTCTTCTTCGGCCTGCATCTCTATCGCAGTTCGGCCCCCAGTTCCTCTTGCAACTCTCGAATCATCCTCTGATGATGCTCATGCACCAACTCGTCGGTAAGCGTGCGCTCCGGGTCCCGGTAAGCCAGGCGAAAGGCCAGGCTGCGTTTCCCCGGGGGGATGGGGTCGCCGGTGTAAACGTCGAAGAGCCGGGCTTCCACCAGCCAGGGGCGGCCGTGCTCGTAAAGGGCCTGGGTGACCCTGGCCGCCGGCACGGCGCCGGACACCACCAGGGCCAGATCCAGGTAAACCGCGGGATAGCGCGGCAGGGGCGTAAAAAGGGGTAGTTCCGCCTGCTTTGCCAGGGCCTCGAAGCGGAGATCGAAGACATAGATGCTCCCCGGGAGATCCATTTTCTCGCCGATCTCGGGCTGGAGTTCCCCCAGCGCCCCCAGTTCCTGGCCCCGGGAGTAAACCCGGGCTCCCAGGCGGAGATAAGGGGGGAGTCCGTCCGGCAGAAAGCTCACTTCCGGGATCATGAGGCCGGAAAGCAAGGCCTCCACCGCCCCCTTGAGATCGAAGAAGTCGACCTCGGCCTTTTCGGCCAGCCAGGTGGGCTCCTCCCGGCTGCCGTACATGACCCCGGCCAGCCGCTGCTCCTCCCGGGGCAGATCAGCCCCCGGCACCGGAATAAAGACCTTGGAGAGCTCGAAAAGGCGCACGTCCATGATCTGCTTCAGAGTATTGCGGCGCAGCGTCTCCAGCAACCCCGTCAGGAGCGACACCCGCATGACGCCCTGCTCTTCGCTCAAGGGGTTGGCCAGGGCCAGGGTCGAAATGGGAGCGGGGTCATCGGGCACCAGGGCCCGGAGGCGCTCCGATTGGAAGGAGTAGGTGAGGCATTCATAGAACCCCATTCCCAGGAGAAGCTGCTTGACTTGCTCGCGCAGCCGCACCGCCGCGGGAGGCCGGGGGGTCGCCACCTTGCCCCGGGGCAGGGTCACGGGAATGGCCTCAAAGCCGGAGAGCCGGGCCACCTCTTCGATGAGGTCGATCTCCCGCTCCAGGTCGCCCCGGAAGGAAGGCACCTGGACGGCTAAATTCTCCTCATCCAGGACTACGGTGGGGAGGTGCAGTCTTTCCAGCAGCCCGGAAATTTTTTCCGCCGAAAAATCGGTGCCCAGGACCGCGTTGGTCCGGGAGACCCTGAGGGCCAGGCGGGGATGGACCTGGGGCGTGGGGTAAACGTCCAGATGTGGGGCCGGGGTGCGGCCCTCGCCCAACTCCACCATGAGCTGGGCGGCCCGTTCCAGGGCATGGATCACCCCTTCGGGGTCCACGCCCCGCTCGAAGCGATATGACGCCTCGCTGCTCAGACCCAGGCGCTTGGCAGTGCGGCGGATGGTCCGGGGATTGAAATAGGCGCTTTCGATGAGGACCCGGCGGGTCTCCTGGGTCACCTCGGATTCCAGGCCCCCCATGATGCCGGCCAGGGCCACCGGTTTGGCGGCGTCGCAGATAAGGAGGGTTTCGGCATCCAGGGGCCGGGACTGGCCGTCCAGGGTGACAAAGGCGCCCGAAACCTCCCCGGGCGAAGGAAGGCGCACGACAATCTGGCCCCCTGCCAGGCGGTCGAAGTCAAAGGCGTGCAGGGGCTGGCCGAATTCCAGCAGGACGTAATTGGTGACATCCACCAGGTTGTTGATGGACCTGAGCCCGGAAACCTCCAGACGGCGCCGGAGCCAAAAGGGCGAGGGCCGGACCTCCAGCTCCACCACCAGGCGGGCGGCGTACCGGGGACAGTGCAGGGGGTCCAGAATAGTCACCCGGGCCGCGGCCTCCCCCGGGGCCGGGATCGGGGCTACCTCAACTTCCGGATGCCGCAGAGGCTGGTGGAGCAGGGCCGCCACTTCCCGGGCCAGACCCAGGATGCTCAAACAATCCGGCCGGTTGGGAGTGACGGCGACCTCCAGCACCACGTCGGCCAGTTGCAGCGCCGCAGCCAGATCCCGGCCCACCGGCAGATCCTGGGGGATCTCCATCAAACCGACGTGATCCGCGGAGATTCCCAGCTCATCTTCCGCCAGGAGCATTCCTTCGGAGAGCTCGCCCCGCAGTTTGACGGCCTCGATCTTCCGGCTGCCCAGGATGACGGCCCCGGGGGGAGCGAAGGGATAAAGGCGGCCGGCCTGCACATTGGGGGCCCCGCAGGCCACCCGGTAAGTGCGGCGGCCGTCATCAACCTGGGCCATTTGCAGGCGGTCGGCCCGGGGGTGGCGCTCCACCCGGTCCACCCGGCCCACCACCACCCCGGCAAATTGGGGCTTCACCTCTTCCAGGGCTTCCACTTCCAGACCGGCCATGGTCAGTTTATCGGCCAACACCGCGGCCGGCACGGTCAGGTCCACGAATTCCTTCAGCCAATTGAGAGAAAGTCGCATAATGGATTAATTTATCCTTCCTGGCCCCAAAACTCAAGGCTCCCGGCCCAATAAAAAGAGAGGGACCTTTTGGGTCCCTCCCTGGAACAGCCGGTAGTTTGGCCAGTCTTATCCCTTGTTTTTCACTTGCTTCTCTGCCTCAGGCTGGTTTGCTCAGGTAGTCTTGCGCCGAAAACCCCGTTCACCCAGGCCCTTTTCTTTGGCCAACTTGCGGCGCTGCTCAGAGTATTCTTTGCAGACCAGGGGGAATTTCTTGGAATCGAGACCGTATCTGCGGAAATACTCCGCCGGCGCCAGATGGTGGGCCTTACGCAGATGCGCCTTCAAGGTGCGCATCTTCTTGCCGCATTCCAGGCAGATGACGTATTTCTCGGTGACGATCTGATCCAGCGGGACGGGCGGTTTCTTTACTACTTCCGCTTCTTTGGCCTTTTCCGGCGGGGCGGCGGCCACCTCCGGGATGGGCGCGCCGGCTTCCAGCGAGGATAAGAGACTATAAACTTCTTTAATCTCATTTACTAATTCGCCGGGGGAAAGCTCACTCATCGAGGCATGGGAAATGACGATCTGGGCCGTTAATTTCAGCACCTCGGTGGCCATAACGCTCTTCCTTTCCTTTTATTTTTTTTATAACTGATTGTGGGTTGGTTATTGCAGAATACTACTCCTCAATTGGGTTTATAAATGTTGTAGTTTTATTGTCAAGTTATTTTTATATGGGATTACAATTTTTTTCATAATCTCTCCTGCTGTTGTCCATCAATTGATCAGATGCTCTTTTCAGGTAAAATTAGGCCCTACTGCTCAGAATTTAGTTCCCCGAGCCACTTTCTGCAACAGCAGTGGATCTCTCACGGTAATCAGCCCTCTATCCTCTGATATCGCTCCCAAACTTCTCAGTCGCGCCAGGGTCCGGGATAAGGTTTCACTGATAGTGCCGAGATAAGCTGCCAGGTGAGTTTTGCTGGTGGGCAACGCAAAAGTCAGCCCCTCAGCTACACGCCCATGCTGTTCCTGACATTGTTCTAAAAGGTAACGGGCTAACCGGGACGAAACCTCCTTGAGCGACAAATCTTCCAGTTGGCGAGTCAAGTGATAGAGCAACTGGCTCATGGTGGCTAACATATTCCGGGTTAGGCTCGTGGAGGACGCTAGCAACTTTAGAAACGGCCCCTTAGGAAAGAACAAGGTCTGACATTCTTCCAGGGCAACGGCAGTGGCCGGATAAGGCGATTCAGTGAAGACCACGGCCTCCCCGAAGGTCTGACCGGGCCGCACCAGCCGGATAATATATTCCTTGCCCTCCGGAGAACTCTTCACGAGTTTCACCGAGCCGGCAATCAAGATATAAAAACCCCGGGGTTCCCGCCCTTCCCAAAAAATCGGCGTATCCTTGGGAAAGCTGCGGCCGACCGCCAACCGGGCCAGGGTTTCCAGATCGCCTTCCGGAAGCCCGGAGAAAAGATGAACCTTTCTCAGGATATCCGTTCTTTTGCCAGACACAGGCTATCACCTTTGCCAATTTTTCCAAATTGTTACCTTTTTAGCACTGTTAATCAAGGGGATAGTGCGCCGATGGGCTGAGAAAATCGGGTGAGGATATGGGAGGACTGGGGGCTGCGGCCAGGACGCCGGCCTGTCAAAGCCGGCGAAGAATCAGGCATTATGGCGGTTCCAAGTGATAGATTCCCTAGTGGTATGTTTCACAATTAACTACCATTAACGACATTTGTATAAAGTGGTTCGAGTTTCTCAAGGATTTGTTCAGCCGTTTTCGTCCAGATATAAG
>Ga0315281_10010555_pt1 | contig 12726 bp, 14 predicted proteins | sample YL17G07_0_MG_FD_204540 | JGI IMG/M metagenome (GOLD analysis project Ga0315281, IMG submission 204540) | Sediment microbial communities from Yellowstone Lake, YNP, Wyoming, USA - YL17G07_0 | ecosystem: Environmental > Aquatic > Freshwater > Lake > Sediment | place: USA: Wyoming | collected... | reverse complement strand
AGGGCTGGCACGGCGACGGGGCGCGCACCTTCATCGTCGGCGAGGCCAGGGCCGAAGCCGGCCGCCTGGTGGAGGTCACCCGCACCGCCATGATGGCCGGCATCGCGGCCGCAATGCCGGGCAACCGGATCGGCGACATCGCGGCAGCTGTCGAGGACCTGGCCAACGAGGCCGGCTTCGGGATCGTTCGCCAGTACGTTGGCCACGGCATCGGCACGGCCATGCACGAGGAGCCGCAGGTTCCGAACTTCCGCTCGGCCAACCGGGGCATGCAACTCGTTCCAGGGATGTGCCTGGCGATCGAGCCGATGTTCACCCTGGGCAGCCACGAGGTCGATACCCGTCCGGACGGCTGGACAGTGGTCACCCGGGACCACTCCCTGGCCGCCCATTTCGAGCACACCATCGCCATCACCGAGCAGGGTCCGCAGATCCTGACGACGGCCTGAACGGAACGGTTGCCTGGACCGGCCAGCTTTGGTATGCTGACCATTCGTGTGTCAGCCCAATGGGTCGACACACCATTCGAGAAAGGGAAGATGTTCGCCTGTGGCCAAGAAAGACGCGATCGAAGTTGAAGGCACCGTCATCGAGCCGCTGCCCAACACGATGTTCGCTGTCGAACTGGAGAACGGCCACCGGGTCCTGGCGCACATCAGCGGCAAGCTCCGCATGAACTTCATCCGCATCCTTCCCGGCGACCGTGTCCGGGTGGAGCTTTCGCCGTACGACCTCAGCCGGGGTCGGATCACGTACCGACTCAAGTAGCCAATTCGCCCCCGAGGGGGCAGAGCGAGGATCCGTTGAAAGTCAGAGCCTCCATCAAGGCCCGGTGCGACAACTGCAAGGTCATCCGACGGCAGGGCACGGTGATGGTCATCTGCACCAATCCAAAGCACAAGCAGCGGCAGGGGTAGGCAGGCATGGCGCGCATCGCCGGTGTGGACATCCCGCGGGAGAAGCGGGTCGAGGTCGCCCTCACGTACATCTACGGGATCGGCCTGCCGACGAGTCAGAAGATCATCGCGACCACCAACATCAACCCCGACACTCGCGTGCGGGACCTGACTGAAGAGCAGGTCGGCCGCCTCCGCGAGCTGATCGACCGCCGCCACAAGGTCGAAGGCGACCTCCGTCGCGAGGTCGCGCTGAACATCAAGCGACTCATCGAGATCGGGTCCTATCGAGGACTCCGACACCGCCGGAACCTCCCGGTGCGTGGGCAGCGAACCAAGACGAACGCACGCCAGCGCCGCGGACCCAAGAGGACGGTTGGCGTCCGGCGCAAGAAGTAGAGGGGATCGACGTCAGGCATGGCCGAACGCAAGCGGGCGACCAAGCAGCGCCGCAAGGAGCGGAAGAACGTGCCGCAGGGGCACGTCCACATCCAGGCGACGTTCAATAACACGATCATCACGATCACCGATCCGACCGGTGCCGTGATCAGCTGGGGCGCGGCCGGCGTCGCGGGGTTCAAGGGCTCCCGCAAGAGCACCCCGTACGCGGCCGCCCTGAGCGCCGAAGGTGCGGCCCGGCGGGCCATGGAGCATGGCATGCGACAGGTCGAGGTCTTCGTGAAGGGTCCGGGAGCCGGGCGAGAGCAGGCGATCCGGTCGCTCCAGGGAGCCGGCCTGGAGGTGAGCGCCATCACCGACGTGACGCCGATCCCCCATAACGGCTGCCGCGCGCCCAAGCGGCGTCGGGTCTAGGCAGGAAGACGACCATGGCCCGATACACCGAATCTGTCTGCCGGCTCTGCCGGCGTGAAGGCGCGAAGCTCTTCCTCAAGGGAACGCGCTGCTATTCAAAGAAGTGCGCCTTCGAGCGGCGGGCATCACCCCCTGGCCAGCACGGCGTCCGGCGCCGCAAGGTCGGTGAGTACGGCCTGCAGTTGCGCGAAAAGCAGAAGGTCCGCCGCACGTATGGCGTCCTCGAGCGCCAGTTCCGCAACTACTTCAACGAAGCCGAACGGCGCCCCGGCGTCACGGGCGAGAGCCTTCTCCGCTCCCTCGAGCTCCGGCTTGACAACGTGGTCTACCGGATGGGCCTGGCCGCCTCGCGTCCCCAGGCTCGCCAGCTCGTCGGACATGGACACTTTGCGCTGAACGGTCGTCCCAGCAACATCCCGTCGCATCGCCTCAAGCGGGGTGACCGGATCGAGGTGCGAGAGTCGCACCGGAAGCTGGAGCCGTTCAAGAACGCCGCCCAGAACCGCCTGGGTCAGGCACCGGAGTGGCTGAGCGTCGATCCCGCCAGGCTCTCCGCCATCGTCGTCGAGTTGCCGCGTCGCGACCAGATGCCGCTCGACCTCAACGAGCAACTCGTCGTCGAGTACTACTCGAGGTAATCCCCAGAACATGATTGAACTCGAAAGCCCGCAGATCGAGTCCGTCGAGGAAGCCGGAACGTACGCCAAGTACGAGGCTGGGCCGCTCCAGTCCGGGTATGGCGTCACGATCGGGAACGCGCTCCGGCGCGTCCTGCTGTCCTCGCTCGAAGGCGCGGCCGTCACCTCGATCCAGCTACGGGACGTCTACCAGGAGTTCTCCACGATCCCCGGGGTCAAGGAAGACGTCACCCAGATCGTCCTGAACGTCAAGAAGCTCCGCCTCAAGAGCTTCGCCAGCCACCCCGTCCAGCTGCGGCTCACCAAGAGCGGCGCCGGTCCGGTCACCGCGGCTGACATCACCGAATCGGCGGACATCGAGATCGCCAACCCCGATCAGACCCTGATGACGATCGACTCTGACGACGTGACGGTTGAGATGGACCTGACCGTCGAGCGCGGCATCGGCTATCTCGGGGCCGAGCGCGCCGATTCGCTCCCCATCGGGGTTATCTCGGTGGACGCGATCTTCACGCCCGTCACCAAGGTCAACTACTGGATCGAGAGCGTCCGCGTCGGACAGGTCACCAACTTCGACAAGCTGACCATCGAGATCGAGACAGACGGCACGATCACCCCGGAAGAGGCGCTGTCGCGTTCGGCCGACATCCTCGTCCGGCAGTTCCAGCCGTTCGTCAACATCGGCCTTGCAGTCCAGCCGGGCGAGCGGTCCGCGGGCGGCGTGCCCCAGCTGCCCCCCAACATGCTCGACATGCCGATCGAGGAGCTCGACCTCCCGATGCGGGCCTACAACTCGCTCAAGCGCAACAACATCGTCAAGGTCGGGCAGCTGCTGCAGCTCTCCGATGACGATCTCCTGCGGATGCGGAACTTCGGCAAGAAGTCGCTCGACGAGATGAAGGACCGGCTGCGCATGCGCGGCTTCATCGTCGCGGCGAGCGACCCGGACGTCGAAGAGGACGCCGAGGCTCCCTTCGACGACGAAGCCGAGGAGGACTGAGATGGCGCACCGGATTGACGGCCGCAAGCTCAGTCGCAAGATGGGCCCGCGGCTCGCGCTGTACCGCAACCTGACCGTGTCCGTGCTCCGCTACGAGCGGATCCGAACGACGGAGGCGAAGGCCAAGGAGATCCAGGGGGCGGTCGAGAAGGTCATCACGCTGGCCAAGCGGGGCGACCTTACCGCCCGGCGGTCGGTCGTGTCGCAATTCCCGAACGAGCCGCTTGTCGTCACCAAGTTGTTCGATGAGATTGCCCCCAAGTACGCCGACCGGACCTCGGGCTACACCCGGATCACCCGGATCGGGCAGCGTGCCGGCGATGCCGCCGAGATCGTGCAGCTCGAACTCGTCTGAGAGAGAAGGCGCTCGAGAGGGCGCGCCCGTGCGGTATCGCGCACGGGTTGAATACGACGGAACGGATTTCGCCGGGTTCCAGGTCCAGCCTGGCGCCCGGACGGTCCAGGGGGAACTGGAGACCGCACTCGCCCGGTTGAACGGGGGAGTGCGCATCCGGGTCGATGGGGCCGGCCGAACCGACGCCGGGGTGCATGCCATCGGGCAGGTGATCGCGTTCACCTATCCGGGCCGGCTCTCGGCAGCGGAACTCGGACGGGCACTGTCGGCGGGGCTCCCGAAGGACGTCGCCATCGATGTTCTGCGACGTGTTTCGGCGAGGTTCCATCCCCGGTTTGCGGCGCGGTACCGGGAGTACCGCTACACCGTGTGGAACGGGCCGCCAAGTCCGCTGCGCGAGCGCTATGCGCTCCGTGTGCGGACTCCACTCGATACCGCCGCGATGGCGCGGGCCGGGTCGGTCCTCGTGGGCCGACACGACTTCTCGGCCTTCGGGGCAGCGGACCGGCAGCCGGTCCGGACCCTTCATCGGGTCCGGGTGCGGCGGGAAGGATCGCTCGTGACGATCGACGTCGCGGGGGACGCCTTCCTGAGGCAGATGGTTCGGCGGATCGTGGCCATCCTCCTTGAGGTGGGTCACGGGACGATGGATGAGCAGGCGGTCGCGGAGGCCCTGGCCTCCCGGCAGCCGGCCCTGCATGGAGCCGTCGCTCCGGCCCGGGGCCTGTGCCTGCGAAGGGTGGTTCTCGGGCGGCCGATGTCGGATCGACCGGGAGCGCCGATGGCGCGGTACACGGCGAAGCAGATGCGAGAGATACGGGAGCCATGAACAATACGCGGACATACAGCCTGCGGGAACGCGACATCGAACGGAACTGGTACGTCGTGGACGCCAGTGACCAGATTCTCGGTCGCCTGGCGTCCCGGATCGCGCGCGTCCTGGAGGGCAAGAACAAGCCCACCTACACGCCGTCGATGGACGGTGGCGATCACGTGATCGTCCTGAACGCCTCCCGGATCGCCGTCACCAGCGACAAGCGGCTCACCAAGCTGTACATCCGGCACAGTGGCCATCCGCAGGGATACAAGGAGGAGACGCTTGGCCATCTCCTCGAGCGCCGACCGGAGGAAGTGCTTCGGCGAGCCGTCAAGGGGATGCTGCCGCGCAACCGGCTCGGGATCCAGCAGCTCCGCAAGTTGAAGATTTACGCCGGCCCCGAGCACCCGCATCAGGCCCAGCGGCCTGAGCCGCTCGGCTGAAGGAGTCTGTTCTCATGACCAGCATCCCGTTCTTCTCCGGAACAGGTCGCCGCAAGACCGCCGTCGCCCGTGTCAGGCTGCTGCCGGGCGAGGGTGAGATCGTCGTCAACGGCCGCTCGCTCATCGAGCACTTCGGCAACGCCGTGAACGAGTCCGAGGTCCGGATGCCGTTCCGTGTCACGGGCACCGAGGGCCGTTTCAACGTCATGATCAAGGTCGAGGGCGGCGGTGTGACGGGCCAGGCGGGAGCGATTCGCCACGGAATCGCGCGGGCGCTGCTCCAGATCGATCCGCTGACCAACCGGGTGCCGCTTCGCCAGGCCGGGTTGCTCACGCGTGACCCGCGGATGAAGGAACGCAAGAAGTTCGGACTCAAGCGAGCGCGCAAGGCGCCGCAGTACACCAAGCGCTGACAGGCGGCCGACCGTGGGTCTGCCGCCGGTCGATCCCGCCAGCGCAGGTGCGCCGATCTTGTTGCGCGGTCGCGACCTACTGAGCATCGCTGACCTGAGTCCGCTCGAGATCGAGCACGTGCTGGATCGCGCGGCCGCCCTGAAGGCCGAGTTCCGGACGCTCCGACGCCACCCGGATACATCCCTGGCGGGCCGCACGCTGGCCATGCTCTTCGAGAAGCCGAGCCTCCGAACGCGCGTCACCTTCGAGGCCAGCATGAGCCAGCTGGGCGGGCACGCCATCCACCTCGGTCCCGGCGATGTCGGCCTGGGCAAGCGAGAGAGCGTGGCCGACGTGGCCCGGAACCTCGACCGCTGGGTGGACGCCATCACCATCCGCACGTTCGCCCACACGATCGTCGAGGAGCTCGCGGCCGAGGCCGCCGTCCCGGTCGTGAACGCCCTGACCGACCTGGAGCATCCATGCCAGTCGCTGGCTGATCTGCTGACGCTGCGCGAGCGGCGTGGATCGCTCGCGGGCCAGGCCGTGGCCTTTGTCGGGGACGGCAACAACGTGTTCCATTCGCTTGCCCTGGCCGGTGCGGTCATGGGCATGGACATCCGCCTCGCGCACCCGCCCGGCTACGGTCCTGATCCGATCGTGGTTGAACGTGCGCAGGCGCTGGCCGCCGCGTCGGGCGGCCGGCTGACCCTTGGACACGATCCGCGGGCCGCGGTCACCGGCGTTGCTGCCGTGTACACGGATACGTGGACGTCGATGGGCCAGGAGGGTCAGGCGGCGGTCCGACGCGCGGCGTTCCAGGGCTTCACGGTGGACGAGGAACTGATGGCGATCGCCGGCCCCGAGGCCATGGTGATGCACTGCCTGCCGGCGCATCGTGGCGAGGAGATCACCGCTGACGTGCTGGACGGCCCCCGCAGCCTCGTGCTTGACCAGGCCGAGAACCGCCTCCACGTCCAGAAGGCCTGGCTCGTCGAGGCGATCGGCGTCTGAGCGGCCGATGAGCTCCGACCTCCTCGAGCGCTACCGGGATGCCCTGCGACGCGGTCACCTCGCGTCGAGGGCCGGTCGACTCGCTGAGGCCGCGGCCGCGTACGAGGAGGCCACCCAGCTGGGCCCGGATCGGGCGGTGCCCCATGTCAGCCTCGGCGATGTCCACCGGCGACTTGGACAGCCTGATGCAGCGCTCGGGTCGTACCTGGCTGCGCTCGGCCGCGCTCCCCGTGACGAAGCGGCGCTCGCGGGACGCGCCGCGGTGCTCGAACGGCTCGGGCGTCCGGCCGAGGCGGCCGATGTTCTGGACCTCCTCGCCGAGGTGCAGAGTGAGGCTGGACGACTCGCGGACGCCTGCGAGACGCTCTGCCAGGCGCTCGAACTGGCGGAGCGCAAGGATCGTCGGCGCGAGCTGGGCGAGACGATCGTCCGGCTGCGAGAGTCTCTCGGGCCGCGCGATGGGGACCAGCACCCCGTGCTGGCGAGGGCTCTGCGGATCGTGGATTCCTCGGTGGGACGGACGGCTTCGGTGGCCGATGGGCCGGGTCAGGCCGGCCTGGCGGCGGCCGATGCCTCCGGGGCCGAGGCTGAACCGGAACCGGACCTGCCGGCCCCGCAGCAGCCTGGGGCGGAGTCGGCTGCCGCTCCCCTCGATGCGCTCCCTGGCGGGATCGCCCTCATGGCCAGCGCGGATGCGGCGCTCGACGGCGGTGACCGCGAGAGCGCCCTCCTCGACTATCTCGGCGCGGCTCGCGCCCTGGCCCGCGATGGCCGCACCGCCGCCGCGCTCGACGCGTGCTACGCCGCCCTGATGGTTGCCCCGGGCTCGCCAGACCTGCACCTGCAGCTGGCCACCATCTACCTCGACCTTGGCTGGACGGCCCGCGCGGCAGACAAGCTCATGCTGCTGGGTCGCCTCATCACCCTCGATGGGGACATGCCGGCTCGCGAGCGGCTGTGCGCCATCGTGGCCGCCAGCTTCCCGGGTGATCAGCGGCTCGCCGGCCTCTGCAGCTGAGGGAGGGCGATCCGGGGGTCGTCCGGGCCGGCCATGGCCCGATGCTACACTCGCCTCGGTATGCCCCAACTGATTGATTCGATCCTTGATCAGGTAAGCCCGAGCACGCTGCTCGATGTCGGGATCGCCGCCCTCCTGATCTACGGCCTCTTCTCGCTGATCCGCGGAACCCGGGCGGTCCGCCTCTTCAGCGGCATCAGCGTCCTGTTTGTCATGTATGCGCTGGCCCAGGCGCTCGACCTGCGGCTCGTCACCCAGATCCTGCAGACCGGGGCTGTCGTCGGTCTTTTCGCCTTCGTGGTCGTCTTCCAGCCCGAGCTTCGGCGTGGTCTCGAGCGGATCGGACGGGTGGGCTCGTTCGGCTGGCTGATCGCGCCGGCCGAGCAGCGCACGGCCGAGCATGTCGCGGCCGTGGTGGCCCGCGCTGCCAGTGTCCTGTCGTCCCATGGTCACGGTGCGCTGATCGTTCTCGAACGCGAGACGGGCCTCGAGGAGATCGGCGAGACGGGCGTGATGATCCACGGCGACCTGACTGCCGATCTCCTCGAGACGATCTTCATGCCGCGCAGCGCCCTGCACGACGGTGCCGTGATCATCCGCGGCGATCGGGTCCTGGCAGCCGGCGCCCTGTTGCCGCTGGCCGAGCTGACCCTCCAGAGCCAGCGACTGGGGACGCGCCATCGCGCGGCGCTGGGCATCACCGAGCAGACCGACGCCGTCTGCGTGGTGGTTTCCGAGGAGAACGGCCAGGTGAGCCTCATCGAGCGCGCCAGGATCGTCCGCAACCTGAACGAGGCCCAGCTCGCCAGGGCCGTCGGTACCCTCCTGAACCCCGCGTCTCGCCGCCAGTCCATCTTCGGCCGGCTCTCCGAGACGGGTGAGGACCGGCCCCGCCGACGCCGACGACTCCGACCGTTTGGCGGAACCGTCAGCAGTTCGGGCACGGGTCGGGCTGATCCCGCAGCCGCGGCTCCGGAGGCGCCGTCCGTCGAGGCGGATCGGGGCACCCAGTGACGCGCGCCATCGGGCTCCTCGTGGGCAACTGGCCGATGAAGCTCGGGGCGATCGCCCTGGCCGTGGTGCTCTACGCCGGCCTTGCGCTGACCCAGAATACGCGGACCTGGGCTGGCCGGGTGCCGATCGAGCCGGTCCACCAGCCGGCCAGGGTGTTCATCCTGGGGGGCCTCCCGGACGTCACGAACATCCGGTACTTCGCGCCCGGGGACGCCGCGGACCGCCTGTCGAGCGCGGCCTTCTCGGCCACGATCGACCTGGCGGGCGTGCAGCCAGATCCCGGTTCGCCGTTCGTGGCCGTGCCGGTCCGGCTGCTGGTTGCCGACCAGAGCATCAGGATCATCGACTTCCAGCCGCGCCAGGTGTTCGTCCGCCTGGACCCGATCATCGAGCGCTCGATTCCGGTCATCGTGGTCCAGGGAACGGTTCCCGAGGGCCTCGCGGCGAGCGTCCCCGACGTCTCCCAGACGACGGTGGTCGCATCCGGGCCGCAGTCCGTGGTCGACAAGATCGTTTCGGCCGAAGCCCGCGTCCGGATCCAGCCGTCGGGGATCGACGTGGACCAGCTGGTTGACCTGGTCGCGGTGGACGGCCGCGGCGAGCGACTGCAGCCGGTCGACCTCGGCCCCTCGAGCGTCCGGGTCCGGATCCAGGTCGGATCGCAGCTGACGACCAGGTCGGTCCCGCTGGTCCCGCAGATCAGCGGGACGCCGGGCAACGGCTTCGCCGTCGCCTCCGTGACGGTCAGTCCGCTGGCGGCGACGATCTCGGGCGCGGCCGACCTCCTCGCCGGGATCAGCTCGCTCGAGACCATGCCGCTCAGCGTCGACGGCGCCACCAGAACGGTGACCGGCGCCGTCGAACTGCGCCTGCCCGAGGGCGTGAGTCTTGTCGGGGGAGCCGGCGTCACGGCGACGGTGACGCTGCGCCAGCAGACCTCGACCCGCGACTTCAACATCGGCGTCGTCATCGTGGGCGCGGCCTCCGACCGGACCTACCGGATCGGCGCCGAGGGTGTCGTGGTGACGCTCGCCGGGGGCGATCAGGCCCTCGGAGGGGTCGACGCCACTCGTCTGACCGGATCGATCGATGTCTCCGGCCTGATCCCGGGGACCTATGACCTGCCAATCCGGCTCGCGGTCCCCTCGGGCCTGCGTCTGGTCACGATCAGCCCGTCCCAGGTGAACGTGGTAGTGATCGCGCCGGCCACGCCGTCACCGACGGCGACCCCTGCGCCGGTCCCGCCCTCGCCCTCGCCGAGCCCGTCGGCCTGATCGGTGACGCGTCTCTTCGGCACCGATGGCATCCGGGGCGTGGCCAACATCGACCTCAAGCCGACCCTGGCCTATGCGCTGGGGCGGGCGACCGCGGCGCACCTCGTGCGGGCCGGGAATGCCCTGGTCGTGGGCCAGGACACGCGACGCTCGGGTGACATGTTCGTTGCGGCGATCAGCGCGGGTGCCACGAGCCTTGGGGTTGACGTCCACCAGGCCGGCGTCGTTCCCACGCCTGCCCTCGCCTTCCTCGCCGCCCAGCCCGACTTCCTGGCCGGGATCATGGTCTCGGCGTCCCACAATCCCGCCCGTGACAACGGCCTCAAGGTGCTCGATCGTCAGGGCATGAAACTCGACGAAGCCGTCGAGGACGCGCTCGAGCAGCTGGTCTGGAGAGCCGAGGAGCTGGGCGGTGTCGGCAATGAGGGCACCGGCCGGGTTGTCGTCGGAGGGGACCTGATCGAGCGATACCGTCGCCACCGGCTTGATCTCGCCGACACGATCCGGGCACCGATCCGGATCGTCCTCGACTGCGCGAACGGATCCGGCGGGATCGTGGGTCCGGAGATCCTCCGCGCCACCGGGGCCCAGGTGACCGTGATCCACAACGCGCCCGACGGCGTCAACATCAACGCCGACTGCGGAGCGACCTCACCCGCGTCGCTGGCCGAGGCCGTGGTGGCGCACGGCGCAGATGTCGGGTTTGCCCTGGATGGAGACGCCGACCGCCTCATCGCGGTTGATGGTCGGGGCCACGTCGTCGATGGCGACCAGGTCCTGGGGATCCTTGCCCTCGACCGGCTGGAGCGCGGAGCCCTGCCGCACGGCAGCCTGGTCGTCTCGATCCTCTCCAACGGCGGGCTCCAGGCGGCCATGGAGGCCGCCGGAGGCCGGGTGATCCGGACGCCGGTCGGCGACAAGCACATCCTCGACGGGCTCCAGGTCAGCGGCGCGACGCTCGGTGGCGAGAAGAGCGGCCACGTGATCATCCTCGAGCACACCACCAGCGGCGACGGCATCGTCACCGCCCTCGAGGTGCTCCGGGTGATGGTGCGGGCTGGAACGGGACTCGCCGAGCTGGCTGCCCGGATTCCGCTCCTGCCCCAGCAGCAGCGGACCGTGCCCGCGCGCCACAAGGACCAGTGGGAAGGCGACCCGATCCTGCAGGAGGCGATCCTGGACGCCCGGCGCCGCCTGACAGCCGCCGGGCGCGTCCTCGTCCGGCCCTCGGGGACGGAGCCGGCGCTGCGAGTCATGGTCGAGGGGCCGGATGCAGCCCTCGTCGCCGAGCTGGCCGACTCCATCGCGACCGTTGCCGCTGAGCGTCTACACTAGCCCGGCCCTCGGGCGAGGACTCGGCAGGAGAGAGCGCAGATGTGCGGCATCGTCGGATACACCGGGCCCCGCGAGGCAGGCCCCATCCTCATGGAGGGGTTGCGCCGCCTGGAGTACCGGGGATATGACTCCGCGGGGATCGCTCTCGTAGACGTCGCCGGCGACCTCTTCGTCGAGAAGCGTGCGGGGAAGCTCGTCAACCTGACGACGGCCCTCGGCGACCGCACGCCCCATGCGGGCCTCGGTGTTGCCCATACCCGCTGGGCGACTCACGGCCGGCCCAACGATCTCAACGCCCATCCCCACGCGGACTGCACCGGCGAGATCACCGTCATCCACAACGGGATCATCGAGAACTTCCGCGAGCTGCGTGACATGCTCGAGGCGGAAGGTCACACGCTCAGCTCGGAGACGGACACCGAGGCGATCGCCCACCTCGTGGAGGATGCCTACGCCGGCGACCTCGCCGACGCAGTGCGAGCGGCGCTCTCGCGGGTAGAGGGGGCCTACGCGCTCGTCGTGATGCACCGCGGCGAGCCGGACCGCCTGGTCGGAGCCCGGATGAACGTTCCACTGGTGGTCGGCCTGGGCGACGGCGAGAACTTCCTTGCCTCGGACGTGGCGGCCATCCTTGCCCACACGCGCCGGATCCTCTTCCTCGAGGAGGGCGACATCGCCGATGTCCGTCCGTGGGGCGTGACCGTCACCGGGCCGGACGGTGCACCTCGCGAGCGCGTCGCCACCACCGTGACCTGGTCGCCTGAGGCAGCCGAGAAGGGCGGCTACTCCCACTTCATGCTCAAGGAGATGTACGAGCAGCCCCAGGCGATCCACGCCGCGATCGCCGGCCGGGTGACCACCGACGGCAGGATCCGTCTCGATGAGCTGGCCGGCTTCGAGGATGTCCTGCGGGCCGTGGACCGGGTCGAGATCGTCGCCTGCGGCAGCGCGTTCTACGCCTCGATGGTGGGCGCCACGCTGATCCAGGCCTGGACGGGGCTGCCTGCCCGAGCCACGGTCGGCTCCGAGTTCCGCTACAGCCCGCCGCCCCTCGACGAGCGGACCCTGGTGATCGCGGTGACCCAGTCGGGCGAGACGGCCGACACGATTGCCCCGACCCGCCTGGCCCGGGAGCGCGGCTGCCGGGTGATCGCGCTGACGAACACGGTCGGCTCGGCCGTCACGCGCGAAGCTGACCGCGTGGTCTTCCTGCAGGCCGGCCCGGAGATCGCCGTAGCGGCGTCGAAGACGTTCGTGACGCAGGTGGCGGCGCTGGTGATGCTCGCGGCCGTGATCGGGCGGACGCGGGGGACCTTCCCGGCGTCGTCCGAGGCTGACCTGGCCGGCGGCCTGCGCGCCCTCCCGGCCCAGGCGACGCGCACGCTGGAACTCGCGGGGAACTCCGCCGACCTCGCCCGCCGCTACGTCAACTCTCGCGGGTTCATGTTCGTCGGTCGCGGCGTCACCTACCCGGTGGCGCTCGAGGGCGCGCTCAAGCTCAAGGAGGTCAGCTACGTCCACGCCGAGGGCTACGCCGCCGGCGAGCTGAAACACGGGCCGATCTCGCTGCTCGACGCGGACGTGCCGCTCGTAGCAGTGGCCACCCGGTCGGCGACCTACGAGAAGCTCATCAGCAACGTCATGGAGGGCCGGGCCCGCGACGCACGGGTCATCGCCGTGGCGACGGAGGGCGATCCGCAGATCGAGCGATTCGCC
>Ga0315281_10010554_pt1 | contig 12726 bp, 9 predicted proteins | sample YL17G07_0_MG_FD_204540 | JGI IMG/M metagenome (GOLD analysis project Ga0315281, IMG submission 204540) | Sediment microbial communities from Yellowstone Lake, YNP, Wyoming, USA - YL17G07_0 | ecosystem: Environmental > Aquatic > Freshwater > Lake > Sediment | place: USA: Wyoming | collected... | reverse complement strand
ACTCTCAAGGATCTTCTGAGGAAGATCCCAAGAAGGCTCATGGGCATGAAAGGCGAGGATTACATAGACGGTTTTCATTTCATATTCTCACTCTTTAGCCTCCCCGAAGGTCAACTCTGTGGCTACCTCTTTGTGTTCCTGAAGGTACTGCTCCTTGAGTTTTTTAGCCTTCCCGGATTTTTGCCAGGTATGGGCGGTGGTCACAATCAGATTGAACAGTGCAGATGCCTTGCTTACTGATTCGTGAGCCAACGATTGGCTTACCTCATTTACGGCGTCCCGCAATTTCATGGCTCCCGATTCTATCATCCCCGTATCCCACCAGGGACGACAGCTCGCCCACCAGTACTGACAGCTGTGTAGACCCTCGTCTAATAGACGACGGGCTTTGGGGTAACCCGTCGCATTTTCAGGGACTTGGCGTATAAGTTCTATTGCCAGATAGGTGAGCTGCCACTGAAGTCGGTGAAGCTCATGACTGGGGAAGTCCCACTGAGGATAAGGGATGCCTTTTGCCATTTCGTCCTCCCAGGTGCTCCAAGAGGAAGGCAGTGGACTTGCCTCTTCCCTCGCTTGGAAGAGGTTCAGAAGCTGTGACAGTGTGCATGTCTTAGGCTGTTCTGACCGAAAGACATCCTTCAGCAGCCTCTCCTGACCCGGGCGGTGATGACCGTAGACCTCGCCATCGGTTCCGGTGAGCAAGTAGGTGTTAGTGGTGAGCCTGTCCTTTAGTGCTTCAAGGAAGGGCTTGGCATCAGGGTAACTTCCGTAGGTTATGCCGGCGCTGAAAGGGCGTTCCTTGAAGAAGACCGCCAAGTCAGGAAGCCCTTTGATGGTATATATCCTGTCATTCTTGACTTGGCCAATCCTGCCATTAAAGGCTATCTCATCAATTATTATCCAGCGAAAGCCCGCCTCCGCTACAATTTTGGCCACTTCAAGGCTGTAGCACATTTCAGGAGGAAAGAAGCCTTGAGGTTGATAAACTTCTCCGAAGTAATGGCGATTGACCTCGGTATTTAGTCTAATCTGGCGGATTACCTCCTCCCTGGGAATGAGAGGTAAGATGGGATGGTACATGGCGCTGCCAGTGAACTCGATTTGTCCCCTCTCTGCTAGTCTCTTCAGTCCTTCTATCACATCGAGGAATCCATATCGGCTCAGTTGCTCAGTGAGGATAGCGCTAATATTTAAGGTTATCTTGGAGTCCGGAGCTTCTTCCAGTACCTTCACTAGAATGCGATAATTCTCCTCTGTGACCTTGCGGACTATTTCCTCGGTCTGGGTTGGTGGCTGGTAAATGTGAAGAAAGTTTGCCCAGTACATATGTATGCCTCACAGAATGAAAAGCCGGTCCACTATTTTGTTCCTGATATCCCGGGCAGCAACAAGCTTGTGGTAGTACTGGGTTTTTATTTGTGCGTCCGCTCCGCTCATATTGATGGCTCGGTAGGCATTAACCAGAGCCCGCCACTGGCTTATCAACCCCAGATGGATAAGGTTTACATCCCACATTGGACGGTGACTCGCCCACCAGAACTGGCAACTGTGCTCGGCGACGTCAAGTAGCCCACGAGCAATACCGGCGAAGATCTTGCTTTGCTCATTACCAGCGTCTTCCACCTCATTCACCCACTCCGCTATTGTTACCATCTCAATACAAAGGCGTAAGTGCTCCCACTGAAGTCGGTGGATTTCATTGTCTTTGTCCTGCCAGAGAGGGAAGGGATTGCCATTGGCTGTATCCTCAGCCGAGGTGCTCCACGAAGAAGATTTAGGGCTGACCACCTCACCACGGGGGAAGATTTCTAATAACTCGCTTATGGTCACGGTTTTGACCTCTTGAGCAAACTCTGGACTACCCAAGAGTGCTGATTGCAGAGCTGCCAGCACCGTCGCCTGCTTGATTGCAGCGTAGGTCTGCTGACTCGGCCGCAGCTGCTCGTAGACTGCTGCCAAGAACAACTTTTCCCAGTTCTGGATATGATGCCCGTAGGTTTCGGCATCCATAGCTGTTATGACATAGACGTTCTCCTTATCGCCCTTACTCTGCTTTAGGTGCTCGAGGAAATCTCCGGATCCAATCTTCTTAAAGCTAATCTTATTGCTCAAGATATCGTCTCTGAAGAAGACTGGGACCTTCCTCCCCTCGTGCTCAATTTCATACACCTTGTCTACTGGCCATGCAACAGGGCAGGCAATTCCGCTTAGGATAATCCACTTATGGCCTGTGGCAATCACATCCGGAACGATTTCACCATTAAAACACATCTCCGGTGGGAAAAACCCTTTTGGCGCGTAATCTTTTCCCAAGAAGTATCTGAGAGTCATAGCGTTCAACTCAATTTGTCTTCGTCTTTCACTCTGAGGTAGCAATGGCAGAATTGGGTGATATTTGCCGCTGCCGGTGAACTCGACTTGGCCCTTTTGACCAAGTTCCCTAATGCTGGCGATGATTTCCCTATGTCCGTAATCTTGTAGCATTTCAAAAAGGACACCACTAATGTTTATAGTAGCTTTGGCGTGGGGATGCTGGCGAAACACCTCAAGAAGGGGTTTGTACGATTCATTGCAAATCTTCTCCAGTATCACGGGTATCTGAGTCGGAGGTTGATAAAAATGGAACAATTGCGCCCAGTAGATCATATCGCCATATTATAACATAAACACACGCCAACCTAGGTTTTGGCGTTTTCAGAAGCAAGGCACAACTTCAGCAGTAGCGTTGGTCGCTTTTTCCTCTGTTCTACTTTCTTGGACTAAAGATTCGAGGAGCCACCAGCTTCCGAATCTCATCAGCAACGAAAATGCTACCAGCTATCAATATGACAATTCCCCAATCACCCAAGTCTAGCGCTACAGTATAGAAGACCTTCTGAAATACAGGAACATAAATGACCATCAATTGGAGGAGGATAGCCAACCCGATTCCACCTAGTAGCAAACGGTTGCTGAACAAGCCCAGCTTGAAAAGAGACTGCTGGTCGGAGCGAGCATTCAGGGCATTAAACCACTGGAAGGCTACCAAGGTGCAAAAGGCGATTGTTCTGGCTTCCTCGAGACCAACCCTGGGCAATTCCCATCTGAACTGGAAGAAAGTCCCCAACGACATGAACAAGGCAATGAAGGCAATTCTTAGCAGCATTCCACGGTAGACGATGCCTGCCTTTGGTTTGCGTGGAGGTTCTGCCAACACATTCGTGTGTTTTGGCTCCAGACCCAGCGGTATAGTGCATACACCGTCGGTAACTAGGTTTATCCACAGAATCTGAACAGCGACTACGGGAAGGGGAATACCAGCCAGGATGGCGGCTATCCAGGTAAACAGTTCGCCCATATTAGTGCTCAATAGATAGAAAACAGAGCGGCGGATGTTGCCAAAAATAACTCTGCCCTCTTCTACCGCCGCGACAATGGAAGCAAAATTATCGTCGACAAGAACCATGTCTGAAGCTTCACGGGCGACGTCCGTGCCCTTAATTCCCATGGCAATTCCTATATCTGCTGCTCTCAGTGCCGGACCATCGTTCACGCCATCACCAGTCATGGCTATAATATAGCCCTTCGATTTCAGGGCATTAACGATTCTCAACTTGTGGAGAGGCTCAACCCGGGCAAAGACCGAAATATGCTCAATCTGTGCGTTGAACTCTTCATCGCTCATCTTATCCAGTTCCAGGCCAGTTACCGCTTCTCCGGGTGGCAGACCGAGTTCTTTGGCAATTGCGACAGCAGTTGCCTTCTGGTCACCGGTTATCATCACTACCTTGATTCCAGCACGTTTGCAATCAGCGACCGCCTTCTTAGCCTCCTCCCTGGGAGGATCAATCATCCCTGCCAGGGCAACAAATGTCAACCTCTGTTCGAGATGCTCAACACAAAGTTGCTCTGAAGAATCCGGACATTCTGTATAGGCAAGCGCCATTACCCTTAGCGCCTTTGAAGCCATGTCTAGGTTGACCCTATCAATCTCATCCCTCTTATCGGGTGACAACTCTTGAGAAACTCCGTTCTCAAGCATGTGCCGGCTCATCGCCAAGACTCTATCTACCGCCCCCTTAACGTAGACTATCGCTTTACCATTCTGGTAATGATGTAACGTTGCCATATAGCGCTTTTCGCTCTCGAAGGGAAGCTCACCGAGACGTGGCTGTTCTTGCTGTAAGGCTTCTTGATTCAATCCAGCCTTCAGTGCAGCAACCAGCAAGGCTCCTTCGGTGGGGTCGCCTAGAAGCTGATGCTTATCGCCGTCTAGCTTCAAAGTAGCGTCATTACATAGGGCGCTTATTCTGAGTGCTAGGACAAGACTTTTGTCTTCCATCGGGTCCACTACTCGGCCGTTTTCCAGAAACTCTCCCTGGGGCCGGTAGCCAACACCAGTAACTTCAATTGTTCTGCCCGGAAGGTATATCTCGCGCAGCGTCATCTCGCTTTCAGTGAGAGTGCCCGTTTTATCTGAGCAGATTATGCTGACAGCACCCATCGTTTCCACCGCCGGCAGCTTCCTGATGAGAGCATGCCTTCGGGCCATCCGTCTCATGCCGAGGGCCAGAACCACCGTAACCATGACTGGTAAACCTTCAGGTATGGCAGAAACCGCCGCGGCTACACCGAGGGTAAATATCTCCTGAAAACTGTACCCCTTAGCGAGTCCCACCACAATGAGTACAGCAATGATGCTAAGAACCAGAATGCCGATATAACGCCCTAATCTAGCTACATTTCGCTGAAGGGGGGTGGCTGGGGGCTTAGTTTCTTGAACTCGGGCAGTGATCTTGCCAATTTCGGTGTCCATGCCAGCGGCAGTCACTGTGGCCACGCCTCGTCCATTGGCTACGGCACACCCCATGTGCACCATGTTGCCCATGTCAGCCACAGTTGCTTCACCTTCAATAGCACCCGTATACTTCTCCACAGGAACTGACTCACCGGTAAGTATGGATTCATCGATTGAGAGATTGACCGCTTCAATAAGTCTGGCATCAGCGGGAATCTTGTCTCCGGCTTCAAGTACAACAATATCACCAGGGACGAGGTGGCTACTGGGAACTTTCGCCAGACTACCTTGCCTTAGCACCTTTGCCTGGGGCACAGCCAGTCGTTTTAGTGCCTCCATTGCCCGTTCAGCTCGGCTTTCCTGCACAAAACCGATTATTGAGTTGATAGTGACGACTGCTAGTATCACTGCTGCGTCGCTGGGCTTATGCATAATAACTAGTTCGACCACAGCGGCAACAAGCAGAATATAGATGAGAGGACTGGCGAACTGGCGTAAAAGGATAATTATCCGGGGAGTTTTGCCTTTTTCTCTAAGCTCATTTGGGCCATAGCGTCGCAGGCGCTCCTTGGCCTCTTCCTCTGAGAGGCCAAGACGGCTTGAGCCCACTCTGTTCAAGACCTCTTCAGCGCGTAGGTTATACCATTTTACTGCCTGCTGGGAGCTTATCATCCTCTATTCCACCTACAGTCAATTCCATCCCGTTGCACTAACAATCAGAGCTAACACAAACACCAAAATGCCAGAACTGCTTTAGCCTTTACTGTTAGATGAGCTAAGGCTCAACGAATGGAGTACGGTTCCTCTTTCCCAAATTAAGCTTGTCACGGATACAGGCAGCGAATCTATCTACGATCCACGAGTAGTATTCGGGCGGGAGTGCTTCTGGAATGACCTCAGGGACTTCATTGTAAGCGTCGATAACCCACCATTGCCCCTGCTCGTCCACACACCATTCCACCACGTTGACGTCCAAATCCAGGGCTTGGTTCAATTGGATGGTTAAAGTGGTCAATTTCTCCTTGATATCCCCTATACTGCTTGGGTCACAATAGAGGTATTGCCCCATCGCCAAAGGCTTAGGAATCCATTTGATGAAGAGTACATCCCGCTTATCAAAGCAAAAGACGCGGAAGTAGCTCTCGAACTTGATTAACTGCTGCGCCAGCAATACATGCCGTGAGGATAGAGAAAGATAGAGGTTTTGCAGTTCCTCAGCGGCCCTGACTACGTAGACATCCTCCCAAGCATATCCGTCAAACGGTTTCAGAATACAGGGAAAACCCAACTCCTCAGCCACGCGGCGTAGATCCGGCTGGGTAACCGAGCCGTCTGTTTCCTCTGTGACTGTTCGGTTAGGCAGAACAATGGTTTTGGGGAAGGTCAGACCGAGGCGGCTTCCCAGCTCTATGTCAAGTATCTTATTAGTTGCGGATGCGGTAAACGGGTTATTTATTACGTAGGTCCCGCTAAGCGCCAAGCTCTTCACTACCTCTTTGAGAAAGGGGTGACAGAAGCTCAGCCGATCCACCAATACCCGATACCGGCACTCAAAGGGAGCTCTCTCAGCTGCTAAGGACACGAATTCTACAGAGACACCATTGAGCCGGGAGACGACGTCATTCATAAAGCGGTCGTTCCTGGACTCCAAAATACCGACAAGCATTGCATCTACATTAGCTACCATACGCCGCACGAATTCATGAGAATAAAACTCCTTGATGTCACTGGCTCAAAAACTAGGGAGACTTCCAGATTTCTGCCCTTAGAGATAGATGACGTCCTCCAGATGTTCCAGCGCCAAGAATAAAAGCAGGTAATCTCTGAGATGACGGGTTATCAAGAAGTTATACCTCACATGCTCCCTCCCGTTCTCCCCCAGCCACCTGGCATACTGGGGGTTAGTCAGTAGCTGTCTTATCGCGTAGGCTGTCCCCTCTATGCCATAAGACAAAAGGCCGGTGAACTTGTTCTTTACTTGGAGGGGTATTCCCCCCACCGCTGAAGCCACCACAGGCTTTGCCTTCCACAGAGCCTCGGTTACCGTAAGCCCAAAACCTTCCCTGTGCGACTTTTGAACAATAACTGTGGATGCCCTTTGCAACGCATTTATCTCAATATCACTGCCCGGTGGAATAAGCAGAATATGTATGTCAGGATTGTTCCCGGCTCTCTCCCTAACCTCAGCCAGCACCTTGTCAGACTCCGGGTCATCGCTAGCGGTCCCACCGGCGAAGACAAGCCGGCAGTCTATGCTCTTCCTCACCAGTTCAAAAGCCTGGATTACTCCTACCGGGTCTTTGAGGTAATCAAAGCGTGAGATCTGGGTAATAATAGGTTTATCTTTAGGTATACTGTATTTTGCCAAGACTGAATCAATCGTCTGTTGTTCAAGCTCCTTGTTCTTATCACTCAGCGGGTCTATCGATGGCGAGATGAGAAACTGACGGATAGGTAACTCATGGGAAAAGGCCGGTGCCGAGAAAACCGCAGCATCATACTGAACAACAAAGGGTTGAAGAAAGTTCCATACCTTCTGATTGGGATGTGACAGGTCAATATGGCATCGCCATACCCATTTCTTACCCAGCTCTTTTTTCTTGGAGACTAGTCCTACCGGCTGAGGGTCATGAACAAAGATAATATCTCCGTACAGTTCCAGCTCCTTAATATTCTTCTGGGTTGTTTCCAGAAAGAGCGCAAAGTCTTTAGCGGCAATTCTTTCCTGCCTGCCGTGAAGGGTGTTGTGGAATTTCTTGGTCACTTGGAAAAACTCGTCATCCCCCTTGATGACGTTCCAGCGGGCATTCACACCAAGCTGCCCCAGCAAAGGCACCATGCGGCTCAAAATCTCAGCGACTCCCCCGCCGGTGAAAGTGGAGTTTATGTTCTGGATGACCTTGCCCGATAGTTTGGCAGACAGGAACCGGAGCTCCTCAATGGCACTCCTGCCAACGATAGGTTCATAGTCCGCAATGCTTATTTGATGCGTTTTTCGATAAGTTGTATCAGCGCTGATCTCAGTCCCTCCAGAGTATAAGTATAGGGGTCAAGCCGGGCAATGTCTTCAGCAAGCTCAGCTTCACCCAAACTATCCTGCAGCCAGGTTGAGAAATCATTTAGCCCCTTTCCCAACCTCAACCTTGACTCGAAGACATGGAAATAGAGGGAACCCAAGCTTATCTTGCGCAAGGTTTCTGCAAACTCCCTGAGGTCATGGGCAACATAGGGAGTGGGCAAAACCACACTCACCGACTTCATAAAGTGAAACTCTCTTCCCGACATTGCCTCTCTGAAATTGGAGCCAGTGGCAAGGTATTCCTCAATTATGCCAACCAATCTATCCCTGAGAGCTTCCAGATTGGGGAATCCGAAGGTATCAACACTAGCTAGTCTTTCGCCCAGAACCTCGTCGCCTAGGGCATCGCTTACCCAGACAGCGAAGTCATTGGACGGCTCAGGCGTCAGGTAGTGGTGCTGTTCTAAAAAGTGGTGAGTGTGATAGTAGATTACTCCGTCGGGCGCCTTTTTCAAGACCTCAACAAACTCACGCAGATTTTTTGCCTTAAGCCCGGTCAGCTCCGTCAGGTGCGTTCGGCTATGAAAGCGGAAGGGTTCTTCCGCTTTTTTCAAGGGGCGCCCGTAATTGATAACTGTGTGCTGAAGAAGCTGGCTGTTGGGGATAATAACGATGCTTCCATCCAGAGCTTTAATCCAAGTATTATTCCAGCTTATTTCCGTAACATAGCCTTCCTCCCCGGTTTCCAGCTTGATGTAGTCACCCACCTTAATTTGCTGAGTAGCGCTAAGCTGAAATCCGGCAAATAGGTTAGGAACCGCATTCCTAAAAGCCAGCGCTGCTGCCACAACTGCCACCGCTATGAGGAGCAGAAGAGGGGTGGTGGGCATACCCCAAATGTCAAGTACTATTAGGACAACAATAACGATGATAGTGATTCTAACAACATTTATTGCCAAGGCGGTAGTTGGTTGGGGAGCTTTCATTTTGGGCAAATACAGCTTGAGCAATCGTTCACTCAAAACGATAAGTACCCACCCTAAGGATAAAACAAACAGACCGCCTGCTACCCTAGCGGTTATACTTTTGGCTTCCGGCGGCGATACCGACACTTGAAGAGCTATACAAACGCCTAATAGCAAAACCCAGTATAAGAAAGGACGACGTACTATGGCAACAACTAATCGGCTGCCTTCCCATCTTGTCCTGGCTGTCCAGCGTTCAAAGGCATTATTGACCACCCCTCGCAGCCACAAACCGACAACGTAAGTGGCGAGAAAAGCCAGTACTGGAATAGCTATCTTAAGCCAATTATCAATTAACCACTCAACCATCTACCGATCACCCCAATTTAACACCTTCATAATATCAGTCTGCTTATCATTCTACCACAGAAAAGGTCTCCCTTAACTGCCGTAGTCATCTAAAACCCTTTCGGGCCTGCTCTAGCAACATATCCAGAAATATGGCCACCTCCGACGGCGACTTTAAGAAATAGCGTGCGGTGCTGTGCTGGGCCTCTTCTCCAACAAAGACCGAGATGCCACTGCCATAATTTTCAATAACCCTGAATCCATCTTCATCCGTTAGGTCGTCACCAAGGAAAATTGGTAAAAGCTCGCTTTTTCTACCCCCTTTCCCATATCTCTTCATCAGCAGCTTTACTGCCTTGCCCTTGTCCCAGGTGACAGCCGGTCTCACTTCGTACACCTTTTTGCCGGAAGTTATCTTCGTCTGTCCCGTTGCCTCAGCGCCGCCGACGACCCGTTTCACGATTCTTTCTACCTCTCTGGCTCTACGTTCCTCGACAAGCCGATAATGAACGCTAAGACTGAGGCCTTTATTCTCTACTAATACTCCCTTAATTGCCCCCAGAGTCCGGCTCAACACGTAATGCATAATACGAAGGATTGGTCTCAATTCTTCAGCCAGTGGATTCACAAAGCTAATCCCAGAGCCTTCTATCTCCAGCCCATGGTTTCCGGCATAAATTATGCCGGGAATACTCACTTTATCCTTCAGGTCTGCCAGTGCTCTGCCGCTGATTACCCCGACGGTGAAATTATACCGTTGTGCCAGCGCCTCGAGCATCAGTCTCGTGCTCTCCGGGAGATTTGCCAGTTCCGGCCTTTCCATAATAGGAGTAAGAGTGCCATCATAGTCAAGGAGAAGCAAGGTATGTCTGGCGCTCTTGAGTTGCTTGATAATTTTAGGCCAGGCAGATAAGAGATGCTCCAACTATCATTCTCCAAATTCAAATTTTACTAACTCCGAGATTATATCGGCAGCCCACTTGTAGATGTTATTCTCCCTGACTACCTCCCTCATCTTTACCATTCGCTTCCGCCTTTCTTTCTGGGGCATTTCCAAAGCAATTTTTATGGCGTCAGCAAAATGGTCAGTAGCATAGGGATTAACCAGCAGGGCATCGGTCAGCTCTCGGGCTGCCCCGGTGAACGGGCTCAGAATAAGGATGCCATCTTCGTCAAAGCGGCTAGCAACGAATTCCTTAGCTACCAGATTCATGCCGTCGTGAAGAGAGCTTACCACAAAGAAGTTGGCCAGGCGCCGCAGTGCCATCAATGTTACCGGAGATAAATGCTCACGAAGATAAATTATTGGCTTCCAACGCCCCTTGCCATATTTACAGTTTATCTCCTCTACCAGGCTATCTATCTCCTCATTCAATTTCTTGTATGCCCCGAGCTGGATTCGGCTGGGGACTCCTGCTTGAATAAAGACCACTTGGCCTTGATACTCAGGATATTTTTCCAGAAAGCGGGCAACAGCCAGAAACCTATCTGGGATACCCTTGGTATAGTCAATCCGATCCAGCCCGACCCCTACCATTTCAGCCTCAATCCTCAACGTGTTCTTCAGCCTTTGTATCTCTGTGGCTACCTCCTCTTTTTGAGCTTCGTTGGAAATCTCTTCAAAATCAACGCTAATCGGGAAGGGACGCACGGCTGTTCTCTTGCCCCCACGGGTCACCTCGTACCTCTCCCAGTCAACTTTTGCCTCAATCGCTCGGTCCACGGTATCTAAGAAATTATTACAGTGGTAGCGGATATGGAAACCAAGAAGGTTATTGCCCAGAAGCCCGTGCAGAATTTCTTCCTGCCAGGGACAAACGCGGAAAACCTCTCGGTTTGGCCAGGGAATATGCCAGAACTGGGCAGTAATAATGTTAGGGTTTTTCTCTTTAATTAATCTGGGCAGCAATGTCAGATGATAGTCCTGGATAAAGACAAACGCTTTTTTATCTCCAACCTCATCCAGGACACTCTGGGCGAAAATTTCGTTAACCTTTTTGTAGGTGTTCCAGTCAGACTCAGCAAACTCTGGTCTGGTATAGGCAATGTGACATAGAGGCCACAAGGCTTCGTTAGAAAAGCCATAGTAATAGCCATTCTCTTCCTCCTTGGAAAGCCAGACCCGCTTAAGAAAATATCGCGGCTCGTCCGGAGGGACGCTTACCTTGCTGTCCTTATCTACTACCTCTCTATCGGCATCGCCTCTACCACTGGCAATCCAGATGCCACCACAAGCCTGCATTACCGGGTCCAGGGCGACCGTAAGACCGCTGGCAGGTACTTGGGTTACAATCTTGCGGCCAGCGAAGGTGTGTATATATGGCTCCCGGTTAGATACCACCACAAAAAGATAGCCTGATAGTTTTTCCTTGACCAGGTCATTAAGGTTCTGCTTCGTCCACATAGAGCACCCCCTGTTGGTTAGTCAGAATCCAACTTCAACGCTTAATGACAGCTTCGCGAAATGTATTCCAGAGAGGTACATACTTCTCTTGAGGGTCAAAACTATAGTTGCTTAGAGCCCAGATATTGACCAGTCCCTGTATTATGCCAAACAAAACCATCGCTGCTGCTTCCAGGTCAATATCTCCCCTCACTTCTCCAGCCTTGACTCCTTCAGCTAGGAGGTCCTTGAGATGACTTATGTACTTATTCAGGGTGCCAGTTATCTTTGCGTTAAGCTTTTTGTCAGCCAGACTGATAATCTCAGCGATAACCAGAAAAGAGATGCCATCCCTTTGTTCAATAGCTGAGAGATGGCTTCTAAGCACAGTGTCTAAAATCTCCAGAGGAGTATGGCCCTCGGCGGTGGCTTTTGTGATATCCCCTAGTAAATTTTCCTCAATATGGTCCGCCAGCAGAGATAGTATATCTCTCTTACTCTTAAAGTGGCGGTAGATAGCACTTTCAGAGAAGCCTACCTCTTTGGCAATTCTCTTGACGGTTACATGCTCACTGCCATACTTAATTATTGTTTTCCTTGCGGCATCTATTATCTGCTTCTGCCGTACCATGGTACTTTCGTGTTTTCTAACCATCGAGAAATACCCTCCTTTTATGCTAGCACAAAGTGGGCTAAACAAAAACTAGAATCATGTCCCCGAAGCCTTATTACCCCTAATATAAGGCGGCAAATTGCCAAAATAGACCTTGGTGTGAGGCCAGGGGATTTCTATACCTTCTTCATCAAATGCTTTCTTCAGCCTCTTCCGGAGTTCCCCCATGACATCCCACTGGCGAATTGGCTTGGTATCACCCAATATCTTAATGTCAACGCCCAGAGCATACACCAGGGCTGCCACAGCATAAATGCCTAGCAAGTAGAGGGTAATGTACAACCCTTTGGAGAGGTATGAATACAGCACGGCTTCTAGAGGAAGAAAGCGAACCGAGAGATACAAACCCGTAACGACGAGGGTAACAACGACAGGTTTTTCCAGTGCTGATATTATGGCGTCGCCCAACTTCGTTTTGGTCTTTTGTGCGAGTCTCCTAGCAGCTCTCACTAGGAAGATGTGGAAAAGGCAGGCAAGTCCAATAAAAACGACGGGAATGGACAGCGCCAGTAATATTTGCCTTAAGGACAGCTCTCCAAATATCTGTTCTAGCATTATAAC
>Ga0315281_10010552_pt1 | contig 12727 bp, 9 predicted proteins | sample YL17G07_0_MG_FD_204540 | JGI IMG/M metagenome (GOLD analysis project Ga0315281, IMG submission 204540) | Sediment microbial communities from Yellowstone Lake, YNP, Wyoming, USA - YL17G07_0 | ecosystem: Environmental > Aquatic > Freshwater > Lake > Sediment | place: USA: Wyoming | collected... | reverse complement strand
TTCACGGAATTCTCCGCGACACGGTTTGATGGCTGACGGTCGTGCTTCACCTGGCCGTGTGCATGGCGAATTCCTGATACACAGGTGCCCCAGAGTTTTGACATGGGCTTCGACCCGCAGGTCCCGCATCGAAGCCCATATTCGGCAGCAGAAGGTAGGGGTGAAAATGAAGCTGATTTGACTTGAGAGAAACGGCACCCGGCCCGCCGTCCGGGCCAATGGAGGGAGAGGAAGCGAGATAATGGCCCGTAGCTGGACGGCGTATTTGCGAGACAGGGACATGATAGGTGCAGATGACTTGAAGGTCAATCCGAAATGTCACGTCACCTTGTCTCGGACTCAGTTGCTGAAAGGTAGCCCTTGGCCCAATGCGGCAGGACAAAGGGGGGGGTAAACGGACCTGTTGTACGGTTCCCTCGTATGGGTAGGCATTCGTAAGATATTGTGATGTAAAGACTTGCAGTAGGAGGGATCTTCTCTGCTTCCCGCATGTCTCCTTTTGTCTCCACCCGCTGCGCCGCGGGACTGCATCGATGGCCTGAGCCGCGAAAACTGCCGATATGATGGAGACTGTGAGAAAGCCATGGGTTTACAGACGAAAGGGCGTCAAAGGATGGTGGAGGGGCTGGTATGAAAGCGGCAAGAGGAAGGCCAAGGCGTTTCCGAACAAGAACTTGGCCGAGCATTTCCGCCACATCAAATACACCCAACTCAACTCCGATGTGTTCACCAGCGTCGTTGACTTCGACTGGCATCAGATGATCGAGGAGTACAGGCAGTTCAAGCACGTGGGCGGCTTAGTGGACGAGTCGATCTACGAGGTCCTGCTGACATTGCGACATTTCAAACGGATAGTCAGCCTCAATTCCTCAAAAGAAATCACGCAGCCGAATCTGGATGCGTTTGTTCTCAAGCGAAGTGAAGCGATCGGGAAGAACACGCTAAACAAGGACATACGGAACATCAAAGCATTCCTTAACTGGGCCGTGAAGAATCGGTTCGTGACCCCGGGTCTGGAGATCAAGAAGGTCAAAGTGCCGCAGAAGCCGGTGTCCGCCCTGTCCCAACAGCAGGTCAGGGATCTCCTGATCGCCGCCTCAGGGCATCCGACTCTGCGCTTACGGGTTCTGCTGGCCGTAACGACAGGTCTTCGGCGCGGTGACATCGAAGCCATCCGTGTTGGTGACATCCACTTTGATCGGAACACGACCGCGACTCGGAACCGCAAAGCGGGGAAAGCCATGCCAGAACGACCGATTCCAGAGGAGATCATGACAGAATTGTCCAACCATGTCGCCACACTGCCCGACGGACAAGAGAGACTCTTCACGGACCGATTCAGTGCGAAGAAGTGGGAGAAGATTCGGAAGGCTGTGGGCTTGCCCGAGCTGAAGTTCCACGATCTGCGGAAGACGTTCGCCTCCCTGCTGGCTCAGAGGGGCGTATCTACTGCCGTGACTCAAAGGCTGCTGGAACACTCGAGCCCACAGCTTACGAATGACGTGTACATGAACGTTGATCCTGTTCTGCGTCAGGCGGTCAACCTGCTGCCCGTGGCGGAGTGGCTGTGATTGACACGTTCGGAGCCACGGCTCCTCTACGTTGGATAGAAGAGCACCTCCCGGGAGAAGGATGCCAAGGACTGCGCTTACTCGCAGCCCTTGGCGAAATGCAGAACCCGCCCGTGAGGCCTATTCTGTTCTGGCGGCAACGTGCGGATAGAGGAACTTCAACGCGGATGCAAGTTGATATCGCATGTGTGTGAAGTGGTCGCCATCGAAGGCGTCACAGCCCTCATGCTTGGGCTCGATGATCTTGTTGAGACCTTGGTGAATCCTCTGATGATGGCAGTAGTTAAGATATTCGGACATAACATAGCGCAATTGGTCTTCGGACGACAGGATGAGATGGTCGAGACATTCCTCTTTGATGGACCTGACAAACCTTTCCGCGTGGGCATTGAGATTGGGACTTCGTGTCGGTAGTTTCACCGGGGTCACACCCGAGGCTTTCAGGATGCTGTCGAAGTTGTCTGTATACAGTGCATCTCGGTCGTGTATCAAGTATTTCTTGCTTGCGTCGATCAGCCAGAAGCACTGAGCTCGACTTTTGCCATTTTTGTGAGGCGGTCAATGGCCTAGAAGAAATGCTGGTGGAGGGAGCAGACTCCTGCCGACGCTTATTACGGACGAAGGTAATAGAGTCGGAAAGGAGTCCCTTATGCTTTCTCTTCCATCGGCCGCCAGACCTCTTTTGATGAGTTTTTCCGTCGCGTTCACCGAGCCCACGTTCCGCCGAGTGATTCTCCTGGTGGTGGGAGCCTTTGTCGCCCTGCGTCAGCGAACCGTCACCGCCGTTCTGCGGCCCCTGCGCGGCGTGGTCCCCGGACATACCAGCACCTATCATCGCGTCTTCTCCCGCGCCTCGTGGTCGCTGTGGCCCTTGGGGAAAGTTCTGGCCCACGCCGTAGTCTCTCTGGTTCCACCCGAGGAACCCGTGCTGGTTCCCATGGATGATACCACCGCCCAACACCGCGGCAAGTGCGTCTATGGCAAGGGCTGTCATCATGATGCCGTACGTTCGGCTCGTAAGCACGTGGTCTTTCGCTGGGGACATCGCGGGGTGGTCATGGCGATCTCGGTCCCGTTCCCCTTCACCTCTCGGCGCTGGGCCCTGCCCGCCCTGGCCGCTTTGTACCGTCCCGCGTCCTTGGACCAGGCCGAGAATCGTCGGCATAAGACCGCTCCGACACGGGCCCGGCAACTGATGGCGGTGCTGATCCACTGGTTTCCCGAGCGAAAGTTCATCTTCCTGGGTGATGGAGGCTACGCCTCGCACGAGTTGGCCTGGTTCTCTCATCGCCATCGTCGTCATGCCACGCTGGTGAGCCGATTTCGCGGGGATGCCCGTCTGTATGCCCCCGCTCCCAAGCGACGCCAGCGCATCGGACGGCCCGGCCTCAAGGGCCGCCGGCTCCCCACCCCGGAGCAGATCGTGGCCCGTCGGGCCCTGACGAGAACCACCGTTGCCTGGTACGGAGGTGGGGATCGACGTGTGGCCCTGGCCAGCGACACGGGCCTGTGGTACAAAGCCGCTGTCGGGGTCGTGCCCGTTCGAGGGGTCTTCGTTCGGGACCGCCAAGGCACCCATCGCGACGACTACTTCTACACGACCGACACCGCGCTGGCGGCCCGGCAGGTCGTCAGTTGGTTTACCGCCCGCGGGCCGATCGAGACGACCTTTCAGGAGGTCCGGGCTCACTGGGGCTTTGAGACGCCGCGACAACACGTCGCCCCATCGGTGCTCCGGACAGCCCCGTGTCTGTTGGGCTTGTTCAGTGTGATCTGCCTGATCTATGCCGAGCATGCCAAAGGGCATCCTATGCCCATCCGCCAGAGGGCCTGGTATGTCAAGAACGAGCCCACCTTCTCGGATGTGATGGCCAGCGTCCGACGCCTCTTCTGGCAAGAAACCATTTTTCCAGAGCTTTCCTATCACAAGGATCTTCAGAAATTACCCCGCAAGGTTAGGAACTGGATGCTTGACCAACTCAGTCAAGCTGCCTAACCTTCAAAAATGGCAAAAGTCGAGCTCAGGGTGTGGTAATATTTGCACCCTACGACCTTGAAGGTCCGATCATGTATGTGCGGCTCGATTGCAGTTCTTGGTTGTATGCGCTGAAATTGCACACGGGAATTGAGAGCACCGCCACGCGGCCACTTGGCCTATGGTTTGCCGCTATTCGGGTCGGTCGGGTGGTCTTCACCCCGGATTTGCTTTTTTCGGTATTGAACATAAGCTCCACGCATCGCCACATACGGATCCGCAGCCGCCGACTTGAAGGCTTCGTAGTCTCCGATGTGCAACGAGCCATCGTTAACAGCACTCTCGACGGATATGCCGATCGAAACCTCCGAAGGCTCGACGTAGCGAACCGGATTCAAGAACTGGTCGCCCAACATACCCACCGAATCCCGCAAGGTCGATGGACCCAGGAACGGCCACACCAGATAGCATCCGTCGCCAAACCCATACACGGCCAGGGTTTGCCCCAGGTCCTCCTCTGCCGGCTCCAGCCCCCATCGGTCGTGTGCCGGGTCACCGAACCCGAGCACACCTGCCGTGGTGTTGATGGCGAAACGACGCAACTCGGTCCCCGCCGCTGAGCCTTTGCCCTGCAGAAGGCTGTTGACCAGACGTGCCGGAGTGGCCACATTGTGAAAGAAATTACCGATGCCTATGCGAGCTGGCTTGGGCACCACGCCTGCATAGGTATGCGTGACGGGCTTGACGGCCCAAAAATACAGCACATCGTTGACGCCGTACATGATCCGATTCACGGGCTCCAGCGGGTCCGCGATGATCACCTGTTTCTGGGAGAACTCCTCCTCCAATTCGTCGACGGCAGCCTCGCCCGATGAATTGACGTCCCTGGGTGCGGCGGCCAGGGATTGTGGATTACTCTGGGTGGAGGTCGCACAACCCGCCCCTGCGACAACCCCAACCACGATCAGGAAGCATGCTTTCATCGGCCATTCTCCTCGAGGTCTTACCTGGTCCTGGGCTCCTTGCCATAGGGCTTGATCACGACCAGCAATTGGGGCAGCACGGTCAACGAGGCCAATAAGGCCATGGTGATCGCCAGCACGGTCAGCAGACCGAAGTAGATCGTCGGGACGAAATTCGACAGGCTCAGGATGGAAAACCCAATGACTAATGTCACCGTGGTATAGTAAATGGCATGGCCGATGCTGTCGTGCGACCGGTGCAGCGCCTCATGGTAGCTCCCGTCGGTCTCGACCTCGTGCTTGAACCGGTGGATGTAGTGGATCGTGTCGTCGTCGGCCAAGCCCACGCCGATGGCGGCGATGGTGATCGTCATCATGTCCAGGGGGATGCCCAGCCAACCCATCACGCCCAGCACGCAACTGATCGCCAGCAGGTTCGGGAATATCGCTATAACCGCAATCCGCAGAGATCGGAACAATACCACGAAGGTTCCCATCAGGGACAACGTGGCAAAACCCATGGTTACTATCTGGGAGGTGTACAGGCTCTGAAGCATGTTGTTGTACAGGACCAGCGCACCGGCCAGGTGTACCTGCTCCGGCTGGAAGCCGAGCCTGCCGGTCAGGTCTGTCCGAATCTTTTTTAGCAGCTCGTTTCGGTTCAACGAGGGGGCTGAGTCCTTGATACGTACCGCGACGCGAACCTGGTTGTGCTCAACTGACACGTATGGCCTGACAAGCATCTGCTTGAGTTCATCAGGTATCTGATTGAACAGCAAGGCCAGTTCCACATTGTCCAGAGGCTTACCGTCGTTGACTCGCTCTATCATCCTTACGAGGGTCACTACCGACAGGACCTTTCCCATTTCAGGCAGGTTGTCAAGATAGTCATGCACAGCGGCGATACGCGCCATCTTCTCGGGTGTGAACCAGTACTTGTGTTTAGTCTCCTGTGAGGCGGTCTCGATATCCTCGAACTCATCGAACACATCCTCGGTGTTGGCCGTGGTATTGGACGAGGTCGCCTCTGACGGCGCCGTCTGTCCAAAGTCAATGACCACATCGAGAGGTGTGGTCCCGCCGAGCTGCTGGTCCAGGACCTTCATCCCCTGGTGTATCTCGGTGGTCGATTTGAAGTAGTTGATAAAACAGTTCTCCACCTGAAGTTTGCGTATCCCCAAGACATTGACGAACAACAAGACCGCACTGGCAACGATAATCAAGGTGCCGTGGGCCATTGTGAATCGGCCCAGCATAGGGGTCAGCGACCACCTGGATTTGCGCTTTGACCAGGGCCTGTCTCTCGGCACAAGTACCAGCACGGCCGGCAGAAGCAGGAACGGCACAATAATGGAAATGGCCACACCCACGACCATGATATAACCGAAGTTAATTATCGGCCGGATATTGCAGAATATCAGGGACGCGAACCCCATCAGGGTGGTCAGGCCCGAATACACGCACGGCCGCCACATAGCCTCGATTGTGCGGAGAATCAGTTTATGCTGACTGGCCTGTGGTTGTCTGGCAGCCAACTCGCGGTAGCGAACCATGAGATGGATGGTCATGGCCAACGTAATGATTAGTTGAAGGGAGATGAAGTTGGAGCTGACAACCGTGACTTCCCAGCCGAACCAGCCCAGGAATCCCACAGTGCAGGCTACGGAAACCAAACAGGTCAGTGTGGGCAGGATGACCCAGTAGATTCTGCGGAAGATGACCGCGATGGTGAGCACCAGCAGCAGGAATACCGCGGTCCCGAAAACCCGCAGGTCGCTTTTGATGAAGCTTATTATGTCGTCGGCTATCATACTCATCCCGCCAAGAAACAAGGCGCCGTCCTGGCGATACCGGTCCATTATCGCGCGGATGGCCATGATGTCGTCGTGACGCTGTTGACGGACCTTGTCGTGGTACTGAGCGAACTGACGGACCACAATCTTCAGCTCGACCTGCTCAGCAGGCGTCAACGAACCTGACGCCCTCTTCTCATGCAAAACGTTTCGTCGTTCCACGAGGTCTTCGTAGTGTAGATCGTCGGGGAACGTGATTAGTATCGCCGTGGTTTTCAGATCAGGACTGACCAGAAGGTCATTGTAGAGGGGGCTTTCCTTTAGCTCCTTTCTGGCCAGGGCCTTGTCCACGTCGGGTGACTCCAGGGTACGGGTCGTCGAGCCCAGTTCCTTGAGGGGGATCGGCGGACTCTCCAGCAGAGGCACATCCAGGATAGTCAGTACAGACTCGACGTCGCTCACACGCTTCAGGTTGTCGCGAAGCCGCCCCAGTTGGCTAAGCACCCTGTCCGAGAAGAGGTCTTCATTCGGTTTAAATGTCAGAACAAGAGAGTCATTACCCCCATACCGGGAGTCTATCTGACGGGCGTACTTGAGGTCCTGGTCGTGCTCCAGAACCAGAGTTTCCTCAGAAGCGTCCAGCCGGAAACGTCTGACCCCCAATCCGAAAAAAACGATTGCCGCCAACAGGCACGCAATCACTATTTTGGGATGCTCCAGGACCACCCGGTCGAAAAGAGACCGCGTCAGTGAGCGATCCTTCGTCACAGTACCGGTTCGATGGAATAAATGGTGCATCATTGACTCGGCGGCTTTTCCAGGTGAGAAAGAAGATCCTGAACGGTGCCCCGGCGAAGAATATCATCGAATTGCGACCGGTATGTCAGGACGATGCTAACGCCCTCTATTTCCACATCATAGATTTTCCAGCGTACGTTCGCCTTGCTCTTGCTCTGTTCGTCCACCTTGTGAAGCTTGTATAGTATGGCTAGCTCTTTGTCATCGGATATCAGCACCACAGGTATTTGGATGGTGTTCTTCTTTTGCACCGCAGGTTTGAGTGCGACCTTTTCATTCGTGTAGAGGGTGATTTTTTCCAAATACAAGGCCTTGAGCCGTTCGACAAAGAGCCTGGTAAATTCCTCGCGCTGCGCCGGGTCCAATTTGGGCCAGTGTGTTCTGCCCAAGGCAAGTTGGCCCATCAGCGGGAAATCGAAGGTAGAGCTGACGATTTTGTCGATGACCCTTTCTTTGACCTTCTGATCCAGGTCTTTGGCCTGGAGGACCTTGAGAACAGCATTCCACTTGGCCGCCAACAGCTCGTTGGGGTTGTTGGGATCCTTAACCAAGACGTCCCACCTGCTCCACCACAACTCGTTTGGGTCGTTCGCATCCTTCGCACGGGAGGCCGATTGACCCCCAGGCCGCTCCTTTGCGCCCTTCGGACCCTTTTCCTCCGCATCGACGCCCTGCCCCAATGCCAGCAGAACGAGAATCACGGACCAAAGAGTCCCTAAGGCCCACATGGCATCTCGTTGGTGCTCTCCCCCGCGCCACGATTTCTGCATGCGGCTGCCGGCGCCGCAAGGCCGAAGGTGCGATCCCAGACCCGTCGGTCCGCGATCGGCTACAGCTTCTGCCCATTCTCTCTTCTCGAATCGTCCGGTCATAAACCGTTGCCTGACTGCCATTTCCATACGCACACCTCGACAGCGATGATGAGCCTTCCAACTATCAACAATCAACACGTCCATCCTGATCAGGCTTTCCCATCGGACTTCACAGCCTGTATTCCAGGGTCCTGGGTATCCTATGATAACGCCAGGATCACGCCCACGCCAGGCATCGTCAGCAGGCATTCGTACGCCGGCTTGAGATGAGCGTGTTCGAGGACCTTTTCCTCGAACCCCTTGATCTTCTCACGGAGCAGCTTGATGAGATCCACCTGCTACGTGGTTACAAACGCAAGACAGTCGTGGTCCCCGAGAAGCTCTGTACGCTCCTCGTCGCTGAGCTTTCGAATGGCACGCCAGCCGAGGCTCTGAGGGCGCAATACCCGAGTTTATCATCTCAACCTTTTTTTGCTTGCGTATGTTGCAACCTGCCCCATGAAACTGAAATCTCACCATATTTGTTTGCATACTCTCTTGGCTTTGCGTATAGTCCCGCCATGATGAAATACAAGCACGTTTTGGCCCTGAACCCGTATTTCGGGGATTCGACCGCCGCGATGGGGGTGTTCCCGCCAACCGGCCTGGAGTACATCGCCGCGAGCATGAAGGGCCTCGTCGGCAAGGTGACGCTCCTCGACCTGCGATACGAGAAGGCCTTCCAGGACCCTGGGGCGCTCAGCGCGTTCATCCGCCGCGAGATTGACCTCGTATGCATCAGCGTCCGATGGCACGCGCAGTTTGAGAAGATCCTCGACTTCGTCTCTCAATTGCCCGACGAGGTTACCACGGTCGTCGGGGGTTACCAGGCGACGCTGGAAGTCGAGCACCTGTTCGAGCGCTGCCCGAACATCCACGCGGTCGTCCGGGGTGAGGGAGAAGAGATCATCAAGCAGTTCGTAACGGGAGTCCCGTTCGAGGACATTCGCGGGCTCTCCTATCGGCGCGATGGCAAGATCACGCACAACGAGAATCAGGTTTTGCCCGACCTCACGCACATTGCCTATCCGGATCGATCTCTGAGAAGGCACGACTATTGCTGGACTCAGGGCGGCGTTCGCTTCAGCCATCTGACATTCGACACGGTTCTGACCACGCGGGGATGCCCGTTCAAATGCAAGTTCTGCACGTTCAGCCTCAACCCATTGGGCCAGAAGAGGGAGTACACGGAGCGGCCGGTCGACTCGGTCATCGAGGAGTTGAAGACGGTCACAGCCGACGTCGTGCTCTTCAGCGATGACAACATGTTCACGAACCCCAAGAGGGCCGAGCAACTGTGCGACCTGATCATCGAGAACGGGATCCGGAAGATTTTCGTGGTCCAGGCCCGGATCGACGTCGCCAAGCACCGCCGGCTCCTCGACAAGGCCCAGCAGGCGGGTTTCAAGGTCTTCCTGATCGGAGTCGAGTCGCCGCACGACCGAATCCTGGGCCAACTGCAAAAAGGCATCACCCAGCAGCAGATCCGAGACGCGTTCGCCGTCCTGACGCAATACGATTTCCACCTGCACGGGTACTTCATCTACGGCAACATCGGCGAGACGGAAGAGGAAATGCTCTACATCCCGAAATTCGCCAAGGAGATCGGGGTCGATACCATCAGTTTCCATAAGCTCCGCATCGAGAAGTTCTCGCCCTTGAAAGAAGTGGTGGAGGCGACGCCCGGCTACTACTACGAGCGCATCGGTGGTCCCGTGTATTCAGACCGGTACGGGCTCAAGGAGCTCAAGCGCATCCGCAACCGCATCCGGTCGGAGTTCTACGGCGTGCCGCAGCTCCTGCGGATCGCCAAAAAGGCCCGGCGGATCGGGCTGGTCGACGGCCGCGATGCCGTCGGCATGCTCCTGAAGCTGCCGGTCCTCGCGTACAGCCTGGTCAAGAGCCGTGCCCAGAAGAAGAAAAAGAGGCGCCACACCGCCGGCGCACACCAACCCACACGGGAGGAACGACCCAAAGTCACGGTCCCTGACCGTACCTGCGCGGATTTGTCATCCTGAGCGGCAGCGAAGAGCCTGTCCTGAGCTATGTCGAAGGAATCTGGGCCGCGACTGAAATGAACCCTCTGCACACGGCGCAAGCTCGCGTTCGCAGGCCGGATGCTTCACTTCGTTCAGCATGACAGTACACTGGTGACTTGTCCAAACGCAGGTCAGGCAAAAAACTGATGCTTCAGGACACTGAATTACTGCGAAGATGGAAACTACCACGAATCTGATAGGGGGAGCCGGCAAGTGGGTGTGATCGCCACTTCCTTGTTCGGGCCTTGGCCCTTTCGTCGCAGGCGACGCTTCTGGATACGCAGCTTACGCTCGGACAAAAGGGATCGTGGTCTTCTGACGGCCATACCAGTGGATATCCCCGGCGGCCGGGGGGTCCGTTTTCGGGGAGTGCATTCAATAATTCCGGGTAGGGTTACACCCACAGACACGAAACGACCCACCACGTATCATCTGAAAGAATAGGCCGAAGAACGTAGCAACAGAAAGAAGCAAGTGTGAAGGACTAAATAGCCATGGGGGGCAAGGGCAAGAGGCTCGCCAATCGCTGCCGACGGTGAGCCCATGGCCAGTTGAGACAAGGATGCCAAGTTGTGGCCGATGAATTCGATAGCGTGATGAAGTTCGAAGGTTTAGGTATGAAGCGCTTTACTACTTTAGAGAGAGAATGGGAAATGAGAATTGCAGTTGCTATCCTGACGATGTTGGCTCTGTCGGTCGGTCCGCTCTATGGCGGCATCACCGAACAACCCCCACCAACCCCGGCTCAAGAGCAGCCCGAGGTTCTGACCCGCGGCCCGGTGCACGAGGCCTTTGCCGAACCAGTCAACCTGCAGGTTCAGGGGGGCCTGGTGGTCCCGGATCAGCCGCCAGCCAAGATTGAGGAGATCCCGCCAGCCGAAAGGCCGGAAGGCGCCCAATTCGTCTGGGTGCCGGGCTACTGGTCCTGGGATGGGGACCGGAATGGCTACATCTGGGTCAGCGCGTGCTGGCGAGCCGCTCCGCCGAACATGTACTGGGTGCCGGGCTATTGGGCCCGGGTGCCCGAAGGTTGGGAGTGGGTAGCCGGTTTCTGGGCCCCAGCCGGCGCCCAGACGATCGAGTATCTGCCAGGCCCCCCGGCATTCGACGACGTGCAACCGCCGGGTCCCCCGCCATCCGCTGACGACATATGGGTGCCCTCGTGCCAATACTGGTACCAGGGCCACTATGTCCAGCGGCCGGGGTACTGGCTGCGGGAGCAGCCGGGCTGGGTCTGGGTGCCGTCTCACTACACTTGGACTCCGCGGGGTTATGTATTCGCCGAGGGGCACTGGGACTACTCGCTCGACCGCCGTGGCGTGCTGTTTGCGCCAGTCTATTTCCCACGGCCCGTCTATGAGCGAGCGGGGTTCTCTTTCTCGCCCAGCATTGTCATCGACATCGGCATGCTGCAGTTCAGCCTGTTCGCCTATCCGCGCTACTGCCACTACTATTTTGGCGACTACTACGATGACGCCTATCTCCGCATCGGCATCTATCCGCGGTTTGAGAGCGAGCGGAGCCACACGTGGTACGACCCCATCTACAGGTATGACCGCTGGCAGAACCGGCGCACCGAACCTCGCTGGGAGGAGCGCGCGCGGCAGGAATACGATCTCCGCCGCGCCGACAAAGATCTCCGTCCGGCGAGGACATATCACGAGATGGAGACCCGGCAAGCAAGGTTGCCCGAGCCGCAGCGAAGAGACCTTCAGATGGCACGGCCGCTCACCGCGGTCGTCACCGCCAAGGCGACCCCGCTGACCTTCCAAAAGATCAACAGCGACACACAAAGGAAGATCGCGACGCAGGCGACCAGCGTGCAGAAGTTCCGCGAGGAACGCAACCGCTGAGAGTCTACGGCGACGGAGCAGAAGACAGCCCAACCACCCACGGAACGCAAAGGCCCTGTGACGCCACGGATCGAGCGCAAGGAGCCGGTGCCTGCACCCGTGGAGGGCAGGAGTTCGGTGAGTCCACCCACGGAGCGCACGCCGCCATTCGTTTCGCCGCGTGCGGTCCAGGTGACCAAGCCGGAGACGGTGAAGATCCGCAGGCCGCCGATCACCGGCAAGCCGGCCAATTCGGGTAAGCGGGAGGTCGGCCCCCCGCCCAAGCCGGCCGAGGAGCGTCAGAGGACGCGCGACAGCAAGAACCAGGATGCAAACAAGAATAAAGAGAAAGACAAGAACAGATGAGCCGACTTCGCAAAGCTCTGACTCTTGAAGGAGGATTCCATGAGTAAGTACATGACTCAGTCGAAAGCAACGCAGATGTCCGCCATGCAACAGGGGCACAAAGCCTCGCATCCCGGGTCGGCGGCTGCCGGCATGCCTAAGCACAACGACATTGCCAAGCGGGCGTATGAGATTTACGTCGAGAAGGATTGCCAGCAAGGCCAAAGTGAACAGAACTGGCTGCAAGCCGAACAGGAACTGAAGAACCAGCAGAACTGGCTGCAAGCCGGACGGGAAACGGAAAACCAAGACCAGGCCGGAGACCCCCGCAACCTATTGAACCATACGGGCGGGGGCCGCGCGTGACGTCCACGGCAGCGGCCTCCGTCGTTCTTGAGAACATCGAAAGGAGTCCATTATGGGATTCATACTATTTCTACTGTAACCGATTTTCTGCGGTTGCCGAGCGTGAAATGCCGATGGATTAGGTATGGATACCATCGAACAGACAGGGATGTCGTTGTTGGAGCATCCGCAGGCACAATTGCTTTGGGCAGACGC
>Ga0315281_10010551_pt1 | contig 12728 bp, 14 predicted proteins | sample YL17G07_0_MG_FD_204540 | JGI IMG/M metagenome (GOLD analysis project Ga0315281, IMG submission 204540) | Sediment microbial communities from Yellowstone Lake, YNP, Wyoming, USA - YL17G07_0 | ecosystem: Environmental > Aquatic > Freshwater > Lake > Sediment | place: USA: Wyoming | collected... | reverse complement strand
GGGTCTGATGTGCATCGAATTCAGCGACCGGCTGCTGGAAGCGGGAGTCGCCGTAACACCCGGAATCGCTTTTGGGCCGAGCGGGGAAGGCTCAGTAGATCACGAAATCGGATGAAGTTCGATTTTCGTAAGCGCGACCTGATATATGAATGTGATGCCTAACAGATGCTCAATCACTTGTACAAGCAACCGTGCTAGACGGTGTAACGTCAGCCAGACCCTGTAGACCCGATGCCCACGCTCGGCGTGCCGCACCGTCAACCAGACTTGGCGCAACGCCATATGGGCGTTCAGATTGAGCAATGCCAACCCAACCAAGAGTAACCGCAAACCGGGATGACGCGATGTGGTGCGCGCTCGTACTTGGTGCACTTACCGATACCCACTTTCAACCCCAAAGCGCCAACTGTAGAGCCAGTGAATCTGGTGAGGTTCAGGGCGGCCAATGCAATAGATGGTCTACAAAGCACCTGAAAAGCAATACCTTGCTCAAAGGTTCCTCTCGATTGGCTAACAATTCCGGCAAAAGAGCTGTTCTGCCAACATTCACATCCACAAAATGATGCGCACGGTAGAGCGATTGCGCAACACCTACAGCCGCCGCGCAATGCACGATGACGGCGGCATCCTGAATTGCACGCGCCCAAACATCACGGTCACGAATATGATTCAATTGAAACTCGGTTTCTGGCGGTATGTAGCAAAGTCGTCCTGATGCATGTACTTGTGGATCAAAGCTGTCAAGAATAGAAACAGAATGCCCCAACGAATGCAAACGCTCACATAGAAACAAGCCGATGAAACCAGCCCCGCCAGTCACCAGGCTATTCATCTTGTTGATCATTGTCCTCTAGACACAGAGAGATGGTATTTTTTCAAAACCTCGATTTGTGTCTTGATGTAATCAAGTGGTGCCCAATCATAAAGGTGGTACAACACAGCGTCGTTCTCTGGCGATAACAGCTCCGTCCGCAGAGGAGAGTAGTATTCGTAATGCATTGGGAAGTATCCGCTCCATTGTATCGAATTCAGCGTCACCAAGCCCACGATTAGAATGACGAGCGAGTATCCAGCGCGCTGTCTGATATTACCACGGTCAGTCATTTTCGCCAAAACAAGCAGCAAAACGTTCACCGCAGTCCAGAAAAGTGAAGAAAACGTAGCATACTGACTAGACATGGCTTGAGCAGGTCGGAAAAACATCCTTGCAGAGCCTGCTTCCAGCGCGGCGAGAGGGCGTCCAGCCATTGTCCCAGCGTCTCTTGACGTCGGTCGGCGAAGACGGCGATCACACAGCGCTGCTCCAAGCCGGAGAGCACCAAGCAATACGAGTCCTCCCCCTTGGTCAGACTAATCTCATCGATGCCCAAGATACGCACATTCAAGGAGACCGGCTGTTTGCGGGCACACGTTTCGCCCAGCGTTTGAGGATGTCCAGCACGGTAGCCTCATGCAACCATTCCTCCTTGGCCACCTGCTTGCGGGTGCTGGTCAGGCAGCTCTGATAGATGTGCTGCTCAAAGCGCCCGGTCTGTCGCCGACGGGTGTCCACGCTCGCCAGCGTTTCGGTGAAAGATCGTCCCCAATGCGCGCAGTCGAAGCGGCGACAGCGAAAGTGCAAAAAGAAGCGTTGACCCAGCAAATCCAGGTCGCGCACACTGCGTCTAGTCGTGTCATGCCCTACCGCCGGGGAAGTTTGACAGCGCGGACACAAACCTACGGCATGACGATGTTTGCAGAACGGATCCAGCACTTTCTGCCCTTCGAGCTGTTCATTCACATAGCCGTCCAATTCAAATTCGGGCAAGTAGAGCCACTGGCTCAGCGTGGTAGTGTGTATTTAGCCTGAAGTGTCGGAGAGCGCCCATATAAAAGGCAATCATGCAATATTCACTACTGCGCTCAGACTTTTGAATAGAAGGATTTAAGATCTATCCAAGGTTCAGCGCCGTTCATTCTTTTCGGTGCAATAACTCTTCAAATAGCACGGCGGTCTGCGATTCCGAATCCCCGTTCTTCAAGCCAAAACACACTTTTACCCACGCGCACAAGCCCATTGCCAGAACATGAAAGCCGTCCACCGCACTCGCTCCCTTTTTGTAGAACGGCACCTCGATGAGAAAATCATTGTTGATGCGATATTTCAGCATCGCCAGGATAATGCCGACCTCGAATGCACCGCTGTAACGATACCCCGAAAAATACTCGAGCAGTTTCGAAAAGACGTGGGCGCGAGAAAAGCGGTAGTTCGATTCGACATCATGGTAGTGAAACCCACTCAGAATGCTCGCGATGAGCGTCAACGTTCGGTTGCCAAAACGCTTGTAACGCGGATACACTGAAAAATCGCGGCGGGCTAGCACAACATCTACCTGATCCCGAAACAACTGTCGCAGTTTTGGAATGTATTTCGGATCATGTTGTCCATCTGAATCAATCTCCATAATCAGATCGTCAGGCGCTATCACACCATGTTCGAGTAAATGCTTAACGAACACATAGCCCACCTTCAGCGCACCCGACGCGCCAACATTCTTGGAGAGAGGAATCAGATAGACACCGGAACGATCTTTACGCCATGCCTCAATCAATTCAACTGTGGCATCCGTCGAGCAATCGTCAACAAGAATGAAAGCGTCCACATGCAGGGCGACCCGATCGAGAACGCCAACGATTGCGTCCGCTTCATTGTAAGCCGGCATCAGCGCGATTAGTTTAGACATCTCATCCTACTCCTGCCGTGTCGCCGCGCAAGATTCCGTCCACGGATTTGATGATGCGCGCCGGATTCCCCGCGACCTTCGTATAGTCCGGCATATCTTTGGTGACCACGGAGCCAGCTCCCGCCACCGCTTCTTCCCCGCCCTCACCCCCGGCCAGATGATTGCCCCGACTCCGATATACGCGCCGCGGCGAATCACGACGCGCGCCGTGTGCACGCCACCGACGCGCTCCTCCAAAGATAGCGATGGCGCGAAATGCGTGAGAATCACGACGTTGCGCGTGATGTACGCTTCGTCCTCGTGTTCAACTAATTCCGTGAAGCGCGAGTCAATCAGCACATTCCCGGCGATGAACACGCACGAAATATTGCGAATCCGCACTGCGCGCAAGCGCTGTGCCCAGGAAACCAGCCAGGCGGGCCCACACAGGAACGATGCAATTACGCCAACCTATATCTTGATCCAGGTCCGCAGCCCCCAAGGAGGAACGAGCGGGCGAGTCATCTGCTCGCCTGCCGGCGCGCCCCTGCGATGGCTTGGCACACTCGGTCCACTTCCGCGTGTGTCATTTGTGGAAAGAGCGGCAGGGTCAGAGTATTCGCAGAAATGTATTCCGTCACCTGCAGCGTCCCGGCGAATCTCTCCCCCAAATAGCGGTAAACTGTCTGCAGGTGAATCGGAGGCGAATAATACTTTTTGGTGACAATCCCGTGCGCGGCGAGAGCATTGCCAAGCGTGTCGCGGTTCATCCCAAATCGTTCGGCGTTGATGACAATATTGAAGTCTTTGTATGTGGACCGGACAGTTGAATCGGCAAGTTTTTGCAAACGCACACCCGGCAGTTCTTCCAACATTGGACGGTAATATTCAACTAACGCAATCTTTTTCTCCACCGCGGCATCCACCAGATCCATGCTCTTCAGCCCCAGGATTCCGTGAAATTCGGACATTCGGGAATTCAAGCCGAACAAGTGACAATCGTACTCCGCATCCACACCTTGGTTGCGCGCGAGGCGACACTGTCCCGCAAGCGCATCGTCATCGGTCGTGATCAAGCCTCCTTCGCCCGTCGTCACAATTTTGGTTGGACTGAGACTGTATACTTCGACATCGCCGTATCCGCCGACAGGTTTGCCGCGATAGCGCGAGCCCAGCGCGTGTGCGGCGTCGTACATCAATTTCAGATTGTGTTTACGCGCAATTTCGCCAAGCCGATCCACATCTGCGGGGTTCCCAAACATGTGGACGGCAATAATCGCCGAGGTTCTCGGTGAAATATACTGCTCCACTTGGTCTACATCAATATTGAATGTGTACGGGTCATTGTCCACCAAGATCGGCTCCAAGCCATTCCACACGACCGCATGAGCTGTCGCCGTGAAAGTAAAACTCGGCAGAATCACCTCGCCGTGCAGATCAAGCGCGCGCAGCGCCAAAACCAGACCGAGCGTACCGCTGCTCACCGCGATGCAGTGCTTGACGCCGAGATAATCAGCCACGCGCCGTTCGAATGCCTCAACATACTTACCATTGGTAATTAATCCACTCGCTACGATTTCGCGAAACAGCGGCTCCAGTTCCTCAAACTCTGGTAACCAAGGTCGCATGATCGGCAAAGTACTCATTGCTTCGAGCCTCCTCTCTGCAAACTGCGGGCAGGTACACCGACAACGGTATCACCCGGCGCAACATCGTGGAGCACAACTGCGCCCGCACCCACGGTCGCCCACGCACCGATGCGCACACCTGGTGCCACGGTAGCCCTGATGCCGATAAACGCACCCTCCTCCACAACAACTGTGCCTGCCAGGTTTACACCGGGTGAAAGGTATACTCCTTCACCCAGAACGACATCGTGATCCAAGGTACACGCCACGCAGAGATTACAGTTATCGCCAATAGCAGCGTTCGGGAGAATCGCACACTGCGCGCCGATAAAAATGCCCCTGCCCAACCGCGCGTCACGATCGACGTATGCGTCCGGCGCAATGACATTGAAAAAGCGAAAACCATCGGCACACATTTGACGGAAGACTTCTCGACGCGCGGCTTGATAGCGACTGCCAAAGCCAACAATGCAGAAAGCGTCGCGGTGGTTGGTGCGTGCCGCGAGTGTGCCCAGAACAGGAATACCGTTCACCTCAGGCACAGTGACGTGGTCATCCAAAAAGCCTAACTCGTTGTCAAGGTGATGGCACGCGCCGGCAATCGTCCGCCCCGCGCCTCCTGCCCCCAAGATGATATGAGTAATCGGCATTAGACTACAAAATACCCTTCGCTGTACTGCATCTCTTGCATCTCGCGTTCTGAACGGCGCAGCAAATCTTGAATCAAGTCGTGTCCCACAACATAGTCACGGGAACAGTATTCCATCAGTTTGGATTCTTCCCTCGGTTGCGAAGACCAGGGAGAGACGACGAAATAGTCGCCGTAATCCTGGCAGCGGGTTGCCTCTTCCTCGGAAATCAGAATCTCATGCATTTTTTCGCCAGCGAACTGTCCGATAAACTTGATCTCTCGTCTTTCGCCACCAGCCAAATCCATCAGGGCTTCGGCAATATTCACAACATAGGCAGCCGGCGCCTTTTTCACAAACAACTCGCCTCCGTTCATGTGCTCCATGGCATAGAGGACCAGATCAGCCGCATCGCCAAAGGTAAGCAAAAAGCGCGTCATCTGAGGATGCGTTACTGTCAGTGGCTTGCCATCCCGCAATTGGCGCTTAAACAACGGGATGACCGATCCGCGCGAACTCATAACATTCCCGTAGCGGACGCAACAAAACTTGGTGCCCCGGTTGTGCGGCGAGCGATTGGCATTGATAATCAGCCGTTCCTGCAACGCCTTGGTCATTCCCATCACGTTCACGGGCTTCACCGCCTTATCAGTGCTCACCGCGACCACCCGTTCGACGCCATTCTCGATCGCGGCACTGATCAAATTCTCGGCACCGAGCACATTTGTCTTGATTGCCTCCATTGGGAACAATTCACAGCTAGGTACCTGTTTAAGCGCAGCCGCGTGAAAAACGATATCAATCCCACTGCAAGCTTGGAACACTTGTCTGACATCACGCACATCACCCACTATGAAGGTGACGTTGGGACACGCGGCAAACTCGTGCCGCATATCAAATTGCTTCTTCTCATCGCGGCTGTAGATACGAATCTCTGCCGGCTCCTGACGCAAAATACGCCTAGCCACAAAGTGGCCAAAAGATCCAGTGCCTCCTGTGATCAAAATGCGTTTTCCACGCAACATGCTTCACCTCATAATCCAATTATGCAAGGAATCACGATAGCGTTTTGGTCTGTGCATAAACGTTCCGCGCCAGCAACGCCGCATCTTCTTGGGGGGCAACTGGCTCCAATACTTCGGCTCTGCGGATCCACTGACTGCCAACCATTGTGTTTTACGTCTGTTTCCGTGCGGATACCGACGCGTAGCAGAGTGCTGTCAGATCGCCTTCGATAAAGCCCTTCGTCGTAGCCCGTCATGCACCTGAAAAGCAATAACTTGCTCAAAGGTTCCTTTCGATTGGCAAACAGTTTCGGCAAAAGAGCTGTTCTGGCAACATTCACATCCACAAAAAATGATGAGCACGGTAGAGCGATTGCGCCACACCTACAGCCGCCGCGCAATGCACGATGACGGCGGCATCCTGAATCGCACGCGCCCAAACATCACGGCACGAATATGATTCAATTGGAACTCGGTTTCTGGCGGTATGTAGCAAAGTCGTCCTGATGGATGTGCCTGTGGATCAAGGTTGTCAAGAATAGAAACAGAATGCCCCAACGAATGCAAACGCTCACATAGAAACAAGCCGATGAAACCAGCCCCGCCAGTCACCAGGCTATTCATCTTGTTGATCATTGCCCTCTAAACACCGAGAGATGATACTTTTGTAAAACTTCCCTTTGCGTCTTCATCCAATCTAGCGACGGTGCCCAAGGATAAAGAAGTTTCAACACATTGTCGTTCTCTTGCAATAGCAGCCCCGTCCGCAGAGGAGAGTAGTATTCGTAAGTCGCTACGAAGAACCCGCTCCATTGTATCGAGTTCAGCGTCACCAAGCCCGCCATTAGAATGACGAGCAAGTATCCAGCGCGCCGCCTGCGCTTATTACTCATCTCAGTCGTTTTCGCCAAAACAAGCAGAAAAACGGCCAGCGCAATCCAGAAAAGTGAAGAAAACGTAATATAGCGACTAGACATGGCTTGAGCAACTCCGAATATTGACCTTGTCAAATCTGCTACCAGCGCGCTCAAGATAGCGTAGAGTGCCATACCCACATAGGGTGTCAGTGTTTTGAGTTCGACCTGGCGCCAGAGTGACCATGTCACATAGCCAAACAAAATCAGCCCTGAGAGACTGGCAACAATAGCAGCGAATATTCCCAGCTCACAGTTGATACCGTGCATGTAACAGTCAAATGATGTGGGCGTCACCGGTGTGCCCAGAAAGACCAATACATACTCAATAGACTCCAGCGGTTTACTGAATGCGAAGAATGTCGCAAGTCCCAAAGTGGAAGTAGGGTAATCATAAGTGTACAACAAAATCGTCAACCCGGCTGCCACTACCCAGATTGCCACGCGAGAAATCATCAAACGCCTGTTGTCAAACGTAAGGACGAGCAGAATAAACAAGCCAATGAACCAATACAACAGACCATTCCCGAAAGAGTAACTAGCGATGACTCCTAGCAAGATCGCTGCCGAATATTTCGCCCAGTTATTGGGCGTTTGCAATAGGACGAATCCCGCCACAACGGCTAACACGTTCATAGGCTCGGGAATTTGTATTCCATATAACCAGGTCTCTGCCTGGCTCAATGAAAAAATCATGATAGAAAGGACCGGGATCAACCACTTGAGCTGTACCTGGAGTAGCCGTTCCGTTATTCGAATCTGGTATACGAGGACAAAGAAGATGACAATGGTGAGCAGAATAATAAATGCAAGCTCATATGTCATATTCCAGCCACTGAATCGCTCGAGGAGAAACAGCACGATCCTGGGGAAAAATGGCCGGTGTCCGTTACGCGGGGCCCACAGGTCTTGAAGCGAGAGAGTCCCTTGATAGAACTTGTCCAGGAATGGAACAAGTTCCCACGCATCCCAGACAAGCACATCGACGTAGTATCTATATACCATGAAGATCAAGCACAAGAAAGGCAATAGTGTCAAAGCAAGATACAATAGTTTGAAGAAAGTTCCCTTTTGTGCAGTGAGTCGTTGCATTTTTCGCTTCTCCCGATTGCCAATATTTTCCAATGGTGCGCCGAAATTCTCACGCCGACGAGCGGTCACTAAAATCCCCCGTATGTCCGGAGAGTCGATCGGCAACCGTGCAATCTTCGATGCACGCCAATTAGACGGCAACGCGTCTATCACCATATTTCCTGTCATTCGAATGCTCTGGTCATCGATTCCTTCCCGGAGCAGATTCTGCCGCGCGGTTTCCGTCGGCGCGAAATCGAAATCGCTTATCCTAACGACTATCTTGCGGCTGATCTCTTCGGCGAAAGGATAATACTTGTTCCATATCCGCAGCCCAGCTTCGACAGGGCCTCCGTTCACTCGGCGGTAGGACGCGGCGAGAGCGGCAGCCAGGGCCGTCGTCACACGCGGCGCGGTCGATCCAGATCACCGCCTCAACCAGCGCTCCCAGACGAATGGGTAATCCCAATCGACACGGTGGGTCCTAGCGATTGCCTTGCGGATCCTGCCCCTGCGCGAGTATGCCGCTTGATACCACTCGTGAAATTGGACCTGCAAGATACGGCAACGCGCCACGTATCCCGTCTCGGCGAGCCGCTCCAGCAGTCCATACTCTCCTCCCTCGATGTTGATCTTGACGAAATCGATTTCGTCGAGACCGAGCTCGTCGATGACGCGCTTGATGTCGCGAACCTCGACATCCACTGTGGACTCGTCGGCTCTGCGGGGATTGGCGCTCGCCTCAGCGAACAGCGTCGAACCCATGTGCCGCAACGTGAGCGTTGCGGTGCCATCCTCGGCGCCCAACGCATAGGGGAAGAGCGTCACCTTCTCAAAACGCGCGAGGCGCCCGCGCGCTTCCTCGAGCACCCCGGGATTCGGCTCGAACCCATACAGGCGCGCGCCGTACCGCTCGGCGACCTTCTCAGCCCACGCGCCATCGTAGGCGCCGACGTCGAGGACGACGCTCTCTTCGTCGATGGGCGCCTCGGTGAGGGCGACCTGATCGCGTATGAACCGATAGAACGCCGGCGAGTAGTTTAAGGTCTCGAGCATTTGGCGCAATAAGAGCGGGCTGTTTCGCTCCCGCCACCGCATCATCATAATGTAGGGTGTGATAAGTGTCCGCTTGATCGAGTAAAGATCTATCTTGACATTCAAAAGTGCAATCCCCTCTGCTCCGCCGGAAACGCCGAGGGCGCGAACAGCATGTGCGCGACCGCGTAGCGCGTCTTCGTCATTCCGGGAAGCGGTGTCAGCCGTCGATCCAGATCACCGTCTTGACCAACGCTCCCAGACAAACGGGTAATCCCAATCGATGCGGTGTGTCCTGGCGAGGGCTTGGCGGATCCGCCGCCGGCGCGAGTAAGCCGCTTGATAAGACTCGTGAAATTGCACCTGCAGGACGCGGCAGCGCGCCACGTATCCCGTGTCGATGAGCCGGTCCAACAAATCGTACTCTCCGCCTTCGATGTTGATCTTGACAAAGTCAATGTCGTCGAGAGCGAGCTCGTCAATGACGCGCTTGATGTCACGGACCTCGACCTCCACTGTTGGCTCGTCGGCTTGGCGAGGATTGGCGCTCACATCAGCGAACAGCGTCGAACCGGGGTAGCGGAATGTGAGGGTGGCGGTGCGATCCTTGGCGCCCAACGCGTAGGGGAAGAGCGTCACCTTCTCGAAGCGCGCGAGGCGCACTTGCGCTTGCCCGAACAGCCCGGGATGTGGCTCGAATCCGTATATGCGCGCGCCATACCGCTCGGCGATCTGCTCGGCGAATTCGCCGATGTAGGCGCCGATGTCGAGAGCGACACTCTCTTCGTCAATGGGCGGATCGTAGCGAGAAATCTTGCCGGAATTCTGATCGCGCAAGAACCGATAGAACGCCGGCGAGTAGTTTAGGGCCTCGAGCATCTGGCGCAATAAGAGCGGACTGTTCCGCTCCCGCCACCGCATCATCAAGATGTAGGGCGTGAGGAGTGTCCGCTTGATCGAGCAGAGATCCGTCTTGACTTTCAAAGGTGCAATCCCCTCTGCTCCGCCGAAAATGCCGAGGGCGCGAACAGCATGTGCGCGACCGCGTAGCGCGTCTTCGTCATTCCGGTAAGCGGTGCCGTCCTATGCAAGTAGAGATCGTCGAAGAGAAGGACATCGTTTTGAAGCATTGACCAATTCCAAAACAATCCTGCGGCAAGAATGCTCGATTCTCTCGCTTGACCTTTTGAATCAGCGGCGAGCGATCAACTTAGCGTAACCGCCTAAGCAGAGACCGCCAGAGACTGACCAGTTTCCAGAGTTTTGAGGTGTGGATCGTATCCAGTTCCCGTGCCATGTTCACCTTTTCCGTCTGCGCGGCAAGTTGCGTTGTGAGTGTCTCGACCGCTTGCTGACGCTCGACAACCTGGGCAACCAGCATGTTTACCTTTTCCGTCTGCGCGGCAAGTTGCGCCCCCAGCACTTCCACCGCTTGTTGCCGCTCAACGACAAGGGTCACTAGGTCTTGGATACGTTGCTCCAATGCAGCCGCATGCCAAGGCGGCGTACCGAAGAGTGAATCGAGTTCCCGCGCGTTCCATTTCTCCAACACCCACGTCATCCCGCGCGCGTTGACCAATTCCAAAAACAATTTGGCGGCTGACACACTCGCCTCGTTCGGCGCGCCTAATTCCGGCACAAAATCAAACAGATTCTGAATCACTTTGCCGTGCTTCTGGTAAAAGTGCGCCATCGCCTCAATCAAACCTGCCCCGCGTTGCCGCACTTGTTCGCGTGGTTCAGTTTGCAGGGGCACCTTGAACTCGTGGTAATGAATCGCTATCGCTTCTACGCAGCGATAGAACGTCAAGGCGTTGCTCTGCTGGACGCGATAGCACCATTCCAAGTCGTCGTAACACACGCGCATCTGAGCGTCGAGGGGATCCTTGCGCAATACGTCCGGGCGAAACATCGTGCTGCCGCCATTCACCCAGCGGCAATTTCCCGATTTGCCCAGCGCAGCGTCGACTAGCGTTTGCCCGAATCCCAACAGCACAATGCGCAAAACGTCACTCTCAACCGCGAAATCGCCGCCGCACACTAGAATCCGTCCATTCGGAAGCACCAGCGTCCCCGCCACTGCCGACACGTGCGGCCGAGTCTCCAAAATGTCAAGCAAATGCTCAACGGCGCCGGGTAACACCTCAATGTCATTGTCGAGAAACATCACGTACTCCGTCGTCACACGACTGAGCGCGAAGGTCCTGCCGCCCGGACATCCGAGATTCTCGTCCAGCAAGATCAATTCGGCAAAATCGTACTGTGCGACGGCGCGTTGGAGTTGCGCTTGTGTCTCGCGCCCCGACCCATTGTCAATCAATAGCAGTTTGAACGGGATGGCGACATTTTCTTTCAACGCACGCAGCGCGTTCAGGGTCTGATCCAATCGCCCATGCGAGAGCATTACAATAGTGAGATTCAGTTCGCGCTGACGCTCCCAAAAATCTCTGGGGAGCAAGCCGCGATTTGCCTGCGCACGCGCCATCAAGTGCGCCCGGGTTTCTTCAGTGGTCCGCGCCGGCGCTGCCGTCGCTTCGGTTGCATAAGCCGGCAGCGCCGACATAGTGTTGGATTTGGGCGCGCAATGCTCTGCCGGTATCCGAGTCACCGGGAACTGCCGGAGCGCGTATTCAGCAATTGCTGGAACCTTGTGGTAATTCGAGGCGCAATATTCGACTTGCTTGCCGAGCAATGCCGCCGCGATCATCACGTGTGCGCGATCGGTGCGAATGATCTGATGCCGCGCAATCGTCCATAGCCAGTCGTCCAGACTGGAACACGCGATGGAAATATCCCGATTGTCGTTGGGCAAACTTGCCAACGCAGATTCTTTGTCGGTGCGAAAGGCGTTCAAAATCCCCGCGCCCTTTTGCCGGTAGGGCGTGTAGTCAAAGAAAAACGCACAATCGTGCGCCAATTCGGCAGCGCACAGATTCTGAATCTGACGGTACGATTCCGCTTCCCGTGCGAATACGCGCGCGCGCGTCTTTGCCAACGCGTGGCGCACGCTTTCGACGGAAACGTCAAACGATGACGGCAAAATAATCACGCGTTCGAATCGTTCTTCGATGGGAGCGAGAAAGCGCGGCATCTCTTGGTACGGCTGGCACCACCCGCCGCTCCCCGCGATGAGCGCGGTATGTCCGCGCACATCCGCCAGATTGAGCATACTGACTTCGCGGTAAGGCATACCGGCAAGCAATTGCCGCGTGCCGGCGTAAATCAAATCGTCACCCAGATTACCGTACGCCCGAATGAATACCACGTCGGGTGAATCCCCGAGCGCGTCGAGCAACTTGGCTCGGCTGGTTTCAATCTCGGTCTGGCTCATCGTTCTGTTCTATCCGCGTCAAGGGCTCTGGTTTTGATCTAACCGAAATTCTGTTGATATTCCGCCACAACCGCTTCGGCAGCACCGCTGGCGCGCACCTGACCGTGATCCAGCCATACGGCGCGCTGGCACATCGCCTGCACCGTCGCCGTGTTGTGTGTTACGAGCAGAATTGTTGCACCTTGCTCGCGAAATTCTTGCATCCGCGCCGCGCTCTTGCGCTAGAAGGCTTCGCCACCCACTGCCAACACTTCGTCCGCGATCAGAATGTCCAACTTGACACTCGTTGCAACCGCAACGCCGCGCCGCGCGTTCATTCCAGACGAATACGTGCATTGCGGCGCGTCAGTGAACTCAAGGGGTTGAGGTCGTCTCAATCCGTGTGACATACTCTATCGTTACAGATTCGCCTGC
>Ga0315281_10010550_pt1 | contig 12728 bp, 14 predicted proteins | sample YL17G07_0_MG_FD_204540 | JGI IMG/M metagenome (GOLD analysis project Ga0315281, IMG submission 204540) | Sediment microbial communities from Yellowstone Lake, YNP, Wyoming, USA - YL17G07_0 | ecosystem: Environmental > Aquatic > Freshwater > Lake > Sediment | place: USA: Wyoming | collected... | reverse complement strand
GAGCTCAGCGACCTCGACGACGAAACGCGCGAAAACGCCAACAAAATGCGGAGGGGGTGGGATTCGAACCCACGGAGAGCTTGCGCCCTCAGCGGTTTTCAAGACCGCCGCATTCGACCGCTCTGCCACCCCTCCTTCGAGCATTCTCGCGTGTTTTCCAATGATCTCAGTGATTCTTGTTCCGCCGTTGTTCGCTGACGTTCGCCACTGTTCGCCACTGTTCGCCAACATGGCACCACAGATGGCACCACTTGGCACCACCTTCGGGGTTCCATGGAGGAGCGGCAGCCCTCTGATTTAGGCCTGTTTCAGGGCATTTGGACCGAGCGCATTTTCCGGGGCATGTCAGCGGTGTGCAGTCACTGGATCCCCAGCAGGAACGTGCGATCCGGGAGCTCGTCGCCGAGGCGCTGAGCCAGGCGAACATCGCGCCGCGGGCTGCGCGGCGCGGCCGGCCGCCAACAGGTCAAGGCGAGGCGCTCGCGACCACGAGCGACGCCGATTGGCCGGACGACGGACGGCTGCTGCTGGATGAGGGCGAGGCAATGCGCGCGTTGGGCGTGCGGCGAACGAAGCTCCACCAACTTGTCCAAAAGGGCGAGCTGAAGCCGCGCTACCTCGGCCGCCGAGCGAAGCGCTTCCTGCGCGGTGACCTCGTCGCCTACGCCGCCGCGCTGCCGACGCGACCGACATGAATGGAGTGACTACGACGACGACACGCAAACGGAAGCGCGGCTACGGCGACGGCTCGATCGTCGAGTCCGAGCCCGGCCGGTTCCGGGTCCTGGTCTCCGCGGGCCGCCACCCGGTCAGCGGCAAGCGGATCCGGCTCACGGCATACGCCACCAGCGTTGATGAAGCGCGGGCGAAGAAGGCCGAGCTCCTCGGCCAGCGCCTCGCTCCCTCCGGCGTCGTGGTCATCGATCGCAATCTGACGTTGGGCGAGTACTTGGATCTCTGGCTCGAGCGCAAGCGCGACGTCGAGACCACCCACCATTTCCGCCTCGACAAGCTCCGCCCGGTCAAGCGGCACCTCGGCCGGGTCCGGCTTCACGCCCTGACCGACGATCAGGTCAGCCAGCTGATCAACGTGCAGCTGCAGACCAAGGACGAGCTCGTGGCGCCGCAGACCCGCAAGCACGTCCTCAGCGTGCTGCGGGCGGCACTGAACGACGCGTGCCGGCACGAGCAGATACGGCTGGCCCGCAATCCCTGCCTCACGGTGACGGTGAAGGGGTACCGCGAAGACGACTTTGACCCGCGGATCCTGAGCGACAGCGAGTACGAGGCGTTTCTGAAGGCGGCGCACTCCTTTGATCAGACTCGCCGCAGTGCGGCCGGCCCCGAGGGGACGTTCGTGCCGATGGAGGCGGCCTGGACCCTGTTCTGCGAGCGCGGCCTCCGGGAGGGCGAGCTGCTCGGCCTGCGCTGGGCCGACGTGGACCTCGACGCCGGCATGGTCCGGATCCAGTACCAGGTCCAGCGGCGCCGCGGGCTCGGCTCGACCAAAGACAGGAAGAAGGGCGCCGGCGAGAACATCGTCCACGTCCGTCTCAAGACGAAGGCGAGTCGCCGGCGGATCCGACTCACCCCGCGCGCGCTCGCGACGCTGAAACGCCACCGCGCGGAGCAGGACGGCCTCAAGGCGCTCCACGGCGACGGCTGGAATCCCCGGGACATGGTCTTCCCCACCATCACCGGCATTCCGATGCAGGGCAGCGCGCTGATGGCGGACTACTTCCGCCCGGTGTGCCGACTCGCGGGCATCACGTTCAGCGATCGGAATCACCCGGGTGGCCTGCGGATCCACGATCTCCGGCACACCTTCGCGACCCGTCACCTGAAGCAGCACAGGAACTTGATGCTGACGATGACCGTCTTGGGTCACTCAAGCGTCAAGATGACCGAGCGGTACGTCCACCTGGCCGGAATCGATGAGGAAATGGACCGCACTGCGGCCGAATAGGCATGATGTGCGCCCGTATGGCGCTGCCAACGGCAGTTGGCTTCGAACTCTGGGCGAGCCAGCGGCTGGAGAACGCGCCGGAGGAGACCGGGCTCGACGCAGACGGCGGGGAGTTCTTCGATATCTTTTCCGATCGTTCGCGGCGAATCTGCTACCCGGACGGGAGTGTTGTCCGAAGCATTTCAGTCGTGTTTCGCATCCCAATTGATTCGCGCGCGCGGATGCGGCTCAGTGCCGAATCCCGAGAGCTCCAGGTCGTGCGCCGATCCGAGCGCGCATCGCTGAACTTTGCGTCGCCGCATCGCATCATCCGGGAACGCTATCTGTCTGGGGCGAGCGGACCGTTCTTCGAATAGGCCAAGCAATCTCGTCTACCTTGCATGCTGTGAAGCTCCTTCGGGTTCAGAAAGTGCTCTGCTACGTCGTCCGCGACGGGCGGCTCCTTGTGTTCCGGCATCTCGACTACCCCGAAGCGGAAGTAGAGGTACTGGCCGGAACGCTTCGCGTCGGCGAAGCCCCAGCGCTCGGGGCGATCCGCGAGACCGAGGAAGAGACGGCATACGTGGGCTTCTGACCACGTCAGTTACCCAGTTTGGTCAACACGGAGCGGGAGGCTGACCGCCACCGCTTGCGCTCTCCGGCAGGGTGTCGCCGTTACGGCGCGGCGGTCGACGGGCGCGGCGCTTCGGCGCTGACGACGCGCGGCGACGACTCATACCAACGGCGTGAACGATTGACGAGTCGTGTCGCCAGCAGCATGACTGGGACCTCGATAAGCACGCCGACGACTGTGGCGAGTGCCGCGCCCGACGCGAACCCGAAGAGCGCTACCGCGGTCGCGACGGCGAGCTCGAAGAAGTTGCTCGCACCGATGAGCGCGGAAGGGCCGGCGACGCAGTGCGGCGACCCGACCGCCCGGTTGAGGAGGTATGCGAGCGTCGCGTTGAACAGCACCTGGACCGTGATCGGAATGGCGATGAGCAGGATCACCAGCGGCTGACGAGCGATCTGGTCGCCTTGGAAGCCGAAGAGCAGCACGAGCATTGCCAGCAGGGCGGCGAGCGAGATGGGGTGCAGAAACGCGATCAAGCGCCCGAGCGCATCGCCGCCCTGTGCCCGCCGGAGGAGGGAAGCGCGGATCAACTGCGCCGCGGTGAGCGGCAGCACGATGTACAGCAGTACCGACAAGAGCAGCGTTGCCCAGGGCACGACGACGGCGGAGAGGCCGAGGAGCAGCCCGACGATCGGCGCGAAGGCGACGAGCATGATCGTGTCGTTCAGTGCGATCTGGCTCAGGGTGAAGTTGGGCTCGCCGTGGGCGAGGCGGCTCCAGACGAAGACCATCGCTGTGCAGGGTGCCGCCGCGAGCAACACGAGTCCTGCGATGTACGAGCTGATCTGGTCCGCCGGCAGCCACGGAGCGAACAGCGACCCGATGAAGAACCACCCCAGAAGCGCCATCGAGAACGGCTTGACCGCCCAGTTCACGAAGAGCGTCACAGCGACACCCCTCCAGTGCGTCCGTACGTCGCGGAGCGAAGCGAGGTCGACCTGCAGGAGCATCGGCACCACCATGAGCCAGATGAGCACCGCGACGGGCAGATTGATGCGGGCCACTTGGAGCGCACCGAGCGCCTGGACCGGCCCCGTGAAGACGCGCCCGATCGCGATGCCCGCGGCGATGCAGAGGAAGACCCACAGCGTCAGGTAACGCTCGAAGGGTCCGAGAGCGCCCTGCGACTCGTGATCGGTGCCCGCGTAGGCGGTGACAACACCGCCCGCGGCCGGTGCTCCTTGGCTCACGGCTTGAGCGCGCGGATCGATGCGCTGGCGATTCGTCCCTCGACACCGGGCAACGTCACCTCGCGGGTGATGTCGACATCGATGCCCTCGAAGCCCGCCCGCTCCAGCTCGGCTACGTAGGCGTCGCGGCTGATCGTGCCGGAGATGCACCCGGCCCAGAGATCGAGGTCGCGCTTGGCCTCCGGCGGCATCTCCTCGAGGGCGATCATGTCGGAGACGGCGAGGCGACCGCCCGGGCGCAGCACGCGGAACGCCTCGCCGATCGCCACCGACTTGTCCGCGGCGAGGTTGATCACGCAGTTGGAGAGCACCACGTCGACGGAGGCGTCGGGCAACGGGAGGGCCTCGATCGTGCCCTTGAGGAACGTAGCGTTCGTCACGCCGGCCTTCACCTGGTTCCCCTTGGCCACCGCGAGCATCTCGTCGGTCATGTCGACGCCGTAGGCGTGGCCGCCGGGCGAGACGCGTTTCGCGGAAAGGAGCACATCGAGGCCGGCGCCCGAGCCGAGGTCGAGCACCATCTGGCCCGGCTTCAGATCGGTGAGGAGTGTCGGATTGCCGCAGCCGAGGCTCGCTCCGGCGGCCATGCCGACCGAGGCGAGTTCCTCGGCGGTATAGGCATCGCCGCAGCTGACGGCGACATCGCCGCAGCAGTCGGACTCGCAGCAGGCTGCATCTTGTCCGACGATGGTGAGAGCGCGTTCCGCGTAGCGCGCCCGGACCTCTTCCCGAAGATCGCTCATGATGGCCTCCTGAGGCATTGAAGTCTGTCTATCCGCCATGGTTCCACAACTGATAGACAACTGTCAATGTCTCTTGCTAGGCTAGGAGCGTGAAGAAGCTTCCTGTTGCGCCGCAGCGCGAGCGCGGGGTCTGCTGCCCGGTGAAGCTCGAGCTCCCAAAGCCGAAGGCGGCGGAGACGGCCGACCTCCTGAAGGCGCTCGGGGATCCGACGAGGCTCCAAATCGTCCTCGCCCTTCGCGCATCCACAGAGCCGATCTGCGTCTGCGACTTCACGGACGCGTTCGGCCTCTCGCAGCCGACGGTGTCGCATCACATGGGTCGGCTCCGCGCCGTCGGCGTCGTCGAGGCGACCAAGCGAGGCATCTGGACCTACTACCGTCTCCGACCGCATCTGCCGGAGGCGGCGCGGCGAGTGGTCGACGCCCTGGCGTAGCGGGACGCCAGCTTTGCAGCGGGCCCTCTTCCTCTGCACGCACAACTCGGCGCGCAGCCAGATGGCCGAGGGACTCCTGCGCACGCTTGGCGGAGGTCGCTTCGAGGCGCACAGCGCCGGCACCGAAGCGACCTACGTACGCCCTCTTGCGATCAAGGCCATGGCCGAGCTGGGGATCGACATCTCCGGGCATGAGTCCAAGACGCTCGATCGGTACCTCGATCAGCCCTTCGACTACGTGATCACCGTCTGCGATGACGCGAACGAGAGCTGCCCGATCTTCCCGAACGCGCGCACGCGGCTGCACTGGTCACTGCCGGACCCCTCGAAGACGACGGGTCTCGACGAGGAACAGTTGGCGGTGTATCGGAGCGTCCGCGACGAACTCAAGGCTCGAATCGAGGGGGACCTGCTGCGCCGAGTTTCAATCGGTAGCCCGGAGGGGATTCGAACCCCTGACCTCTTCCTTGAAAGGAAACAGCCGCAGGAAAGCGCCCTAGAAAGTATCGACCAGGCGAATGCTCGTAAGCCAGACACGAGTTGACGCGCCGGACGGACCAAAGCGCGCGTCAGAAGAGTGACGGCTGATGTTCGTTTGGACGACGCTCACGGCATCCGGCACAGGGCTCCCCGCCGGACTTCGCCCGGCACCCTCGGCGAACATCTGCCACGCTTGGCCGGGTGACCTTTCGGCGCGTCCCGCCAGACCTCAACGCGCTCCTTGGGGCGCTCGACGCGCGCGGCGTCTTGTTTGTCGTGACAGGTTCGGTGGCTGCTCTCCTACACGGCCTAAGCCTCGAGCCCGGCGACCTCGATATCACGCCGTCGCTCGACCGCGAGAATCTGGAGCGGCTCGCGCGTTCCCTCGACGACCTGCGCGCTCGCCTTGACCCCGACGAACCGTTCGGGCGCTGGGAGACGGACGCACAAGGTGAGCGTCGGTGGGTCACGTTCGAGCCGACCGATGCAGATCGTGAGGGACGAGCCCGATGGCGGCCCGACCCCGCGGAGATCTCTACGTTCGACCATGTGCTGCAAACGCGCCACGGCACGCTGGACGTGGTCCCGGTCTTATCCGGGACATACGAGGAACTGCGCCCGCGTGCGATCGAGGTCGATGTGAATGGCCGTCGCGTGCGGGTAGAGTCGATCGCTGACCAACTTGCGACTCTCACGGTGCCCAGACGCCAGAAGGACATTGAGCGCGTGCGAGGTCTCCGCACGCTGCAGCGCGCTATCGGCTGAGCGCTTCGAACCGCACCCGGCGGCTATCCGCTGCTTTCGTCCAAAGAGAGACGTGAAGGGCTGTATCTTGCGTCCCGCGTGGGCGGGGCTGGCGAGGCGCAACTTCGCCGTCGAAGGCGCTCGGTACGGATCCGCACTGTCGTGCAGCGATGCGGCGTACTCCGCACCCCGTCCCCTTCTTGACTAGTCGCACGCTGCCCAAACACCCACAACTCCGCGCGCAGCCAGATGGCTGAAGGCCTCATGCGCCACCTCGCCGGCGGACGCTTTGAGGCGTTCTCCGCCGGCACGGAGGCGACCGCAGTGCGGCCACTTGCGATCCGTGCGATGAGCGAGCTCGGGATCGACATCTCGCAGCACGAGTCCACGACGCTCGATCGCTACATCGATCAGCCCTTCGACCCCGTCATCACCGTGTGCGACAACGCGAACGAGAGCTGCCCGGTCTTCCCGAACGCGCGCACGCGCTTGCACTGGTCAATGCCCGACCCGTCGAAGGCCGGCGGGACCGAAGCTGAGCAGTTCGCCCGTCTACCGGAGCGTTGGGGATCAGCTGCTCAAGCGCATCGAAGCGGAGCTACTTCCCCGAGCCGACTGAGTGGCGCCGGAACAACTCGTCATGGGGGACGGGATCGATTGTTCTTCGCGTGGAAACGACGGACGTCTCACGTCGTTGGGCGACTTCCTCGGCGCTAAAGCCGTGAAGGATACCCATCAGTGGACTTGCCGTGGCGTCGCTCGTCATGACCGGGCCGCGACGGGGAGCACCAGACGGAACTCGCTCCCGTGGCCCGGCTCGCTGCGAGCCGTGACCTCGCCACCATGCGCGCGCGCAAGCTCGCGCGCCACGGTCAGTCCTATACCGCTGCCCGATGCGTCTGCGACCTTCCCCCCACGCCAGAAGCGATCGAAGACGTGCCGCAGGTCGTCCTGCGCGATCCCAGGTCCGTCGTCGGCAACGTCGAGGAACGAGCGCGCATTGTCGCTTCCCGTCCCCACGCGCACGTGCCCGCCGGCGGGTGTGTACTTCAGCGCATTCGACAACAGGTTGCGTGCGACCTGACCCAGCCGATCCGGATCAGCGAAGACCTCCGCAGGCTCGGTAGCCATCTCCAGTGAGACGCCTTTCGCGCGAAAGCGGTCCGCGAGCTCCGCGGCAACATCTCGCGCGATCTGCGACAGGTCGCAGCGTGCGCGTTCCAGTGAGAACCCCGCCGCCTCGGCGCGAGCGAGCGCCTCGAGGTCGGCGACCAGGCGGCCGAGGCGCGCGGCCTCGTCGTGAAGCGACGCGAAGGTCCCCGGCACGACGGGCAGCACGCCGTCGCGGAGCGCCTCCAGGTGGCCCTGGATGTTCGTGAGCGGGGTCCGCAGCTCGTGCGCCACGTCGCCGAGGAGATGGCGGCGGAGCTGGTCCTCGCGCTCGAGCGCGTCGGCCATCGAATTGAACCCGCGGGCGAGATCGCCGATCTCATCATCGCGTGCGACGGCAACGCGCGTCTCAGGCTCCCCCCGGCGCAGCGCCTGCGTCGCCGCGGCAAGTGCGGCAAGCGGAGCCGTGATGCGCCGCGCGACGACGACCGCGAGGACGAACGCGATCAGTGCGGCGGCGAGGGCGCCCACGAGCTGCGCGCGGACGAGGGCGTCGCGCGCCTCACGCTCCGCGGGCAGCAGGTCGCTCGCGGGAAAGCGCAGCCCCGCGGTCCCGACCACGCGGCCGCTGACCGAGATGGGCACCCGCCGCTCGGAGCCCAGCACGGCCGCTTCGTGGACTCCAGGCATCATCGTCATCGGCAGCTCGTTCGGCCCGAACACCTCGGCGCCGCCCGCGTCGTACACGACGAGGGAGGCGCCCGAGGCGGCCGCGAGGTGCTCGGCCGCGATCAGGTCCGGCACGGACCACCCCGCACGCGCGGCGTACACGTCGGCAAGACTTGCGACAACCTGCGTTGTGAGCTCGTCCTGCTGCGAGCGCGAGAACCGATCGAACTCGAGCCGAAGGGCCAGGACATCGATCGCCGCGAGGACGGCGACCGCGAGAAGCGAGGCGGCCACAGCGGCGAGCGCCAGCCGCCGGCCCAGGCGACCGAGCCTAGGCATCCGGGTGCAGGCCGAAGCGGTAGCCGACGCCGGGCACCGTCTCGATGAGTCGCGGCGCCCGGGCGTCCCGCTCGAGCTTGCGACGCAGGTTCTTCACATGCGCGTCGACCGTCCGCTCGTAACCCTCGTGCTCGTAGCCCTGCACGCGGTTGATGAGATCGGCACGCGAGAACGCCCGCCCCGGCCGCCCTGTGAGCGCGATGAGGATGCCCCACTCGGTCGGGGTGAGCCGCACGGCCACGCCGTCGCGGAGCACCTCGTGCCGGCCGACGTCGATGACCAATGCGCCGCGGTCGAATGCGAACGCGACCTCGGAATCGCTCTCCGCCCGCGGCGCGCCGCGACGCAGGATCGCGCCGACCCGCAGGACGACCTCGCGCGGGCTGAATGGCTTGGTCACGTAGTCATCCGCGCCAAGCCCGAGGCCCGCCAAGCGATCTTCCTCCGACGCGCGGGCGGTAAGCACGAGCACGGGCGTGCCGCCATCACGGCGGAGCTCGCGCAACACGCTCTCACCGGGCACATCCGGCAGTCCGAGATCGAGGACGACGAGCGCGGGAGCGGCGCGATGGACAAGCTCGAGCGCGTCGGCGCCGGACGCCGTGGTCAGCACGGAGAAGCCCTCCTGCTCGAGGTAGACGCGCAGCAGCTCGCGGATCTTCTGCTCGTCGTCGACAACGAGGATCGGCCCTTGCATGGACCCATTCTCGTCGGTCGTGATCAGATCCCTCGGTTGTGGACCGCGGCGACGATCGGTGACCGGTTCTTAGCCCGTACGGCAGCAGACGGCGCTATGGCCGGGCGCGATGGGAATGGTTCGTGTGGTGCTGTCGTCGAACGTACATCAGCACGATCATGGGCGCGGTCATTGCGACCAGAGCGAGGACCAGGAACTGCTCGAGGCCAAGCGCAATGCCAGCTGCGAGGAACAGTACGCGTGACAGCGGCATCAGCGTCAGCATTCCCGCGAACATGGCCAGGTTCATTTCCACGATGTCACGCACGGACTGACGCCGATAGAGCATGAGCGCGGTCATCGGCACGACCATGACGGCGATCCCGCTCAATGCGACGGCGAGGAAGGGCAGCGATAGCCCGGCGGCGGGCAGGGCGATCCGCACCAGGACGAAGAAGACGCCGAACGGAACGACCATCGAAAGCGTCATCTCGGCCATGTGTCGGTAGAAGCTGGTCGGCGGCATCACCCGGCCTCGACCGTCCCCATCATCCCGAGATCCTCGTGTTCGAGGATGTGACAGTGGTAGACGGTCTTGCCGGCGAAGTCGCGGAAGCGGACCCGCAGCGTCACCGACTCGCCACGGCGCACGTTGACAGTGTCTTCCCAGCCGCGGAACGGAGCGGCCTGCCCGTTGACAGCGACGACCCGGAAGGGATTGGTGTGGAGGTGGAAGGCGTGATCCATCTCGCCGTCGTTGCTGACGGTCCACTCCTCCGTCGTCCCCAGCCGCACGCGGGTATCGAGGCGGGTCTCATCGAAGACGCGCCCATTGATCATCGGGACCATGCCGCCGGGGCCCATCGCCTCGGAGAGCACGAACTGCCGCCGCGCCGCGACCGCATCGGAATTCGCGTCCTCAACGGGCAGCAACCGCTCGGGCAAGGCCGCCGATATCGGGTCGCCGCGCACCACCAGTTCGAGCAGTGACCCCTCCGCGGGCACGTCGCCCGCGCTGTGGTCATGGCTGTCCATGCCCATCATGTCGTGCCCGCCGATCATCTCGTGCCCGCCGCCACGGTCGTAGGCGAGCGTCGCCAGCTTGTACGAGCCGGCCGACCCGGCCTGTACGAGCACGTCGGCGCGCTTGGCCGGCGGCAGGAGCAGCTCATCGATCGCCAGCGTCGCGGGCAGCGGTCCGAAGTCGCCGGCGATCTGGTGCAGGCGGTGGCCGTCGAGACGCAGCCGGTAGTAGCGGGCGTTGCTCGCGTTGATGAGCCGCCAACGCTGGACCTCGCCGGGGCGCAGCTCGAGCGACGGTCCGAGCAGACCATTGATCGTGAGCAGCGCGCCTTCGCGGCCGTGCATCCGCTCCATCATGGTCGGCGCGGGAACGCGGCCCGCGGCGTCGAGTGTGGTGTCCTTCAGGATCAGGAGGCGCTCACTTGCCGCTGCGATCGCCGGCACGCGGTCGAGGTCGCCCTCGATGACGATCGCTCCGACCAGCCCCTTGAACACCTGATCGGCCACGCTGCCGTGGATGTGCGGGTGATACCAGAAGGTGCCTGCGGGATGGTCGGCGGGGACCGCGAACTCGTACTGAAGGGTCTCGCCCGGCATCGCGTGAAGGAAGGGGTTGTCGGCGTTGCCTGTGGGCGGCACGTGCAGCCCGTGGAAGTGAAGGTTGGTCGGCTCGTCGAGGCGGTTGACCAGCTTGACGCGCACCCGGTCGCCTGGCCGGACCCGCAGCGTGGGACCGGGGACGGTCCCCTCGTAGGTGAGTGTCGTGGCCGGACGGCCTGCGACCGTCGTAGCGGTTAGGCGCGCCTCGAGCGTGGTCTCGAGGAGGCCACCACTGCTGGCGCGGACCACGGGCTCTTTGAAGCCCTGGGCCGACGCACCAGCGGTCGGCCGCGCGCCCGAGAGCGCCGGGAACGCGCCGAACGGCGCGCATGCCGCCGCGGCCACACCGCCGAGACCGATGACCGCGGCGCCGCGCAAGAGATCTCGGCGTGGGCCGCGCCATCCAGAGCTCATCGGGTGGCCCGCCCGAGCGCCAGCTTGCGGGACTGGAACTCGTCGGCGTCGATCTCGCCGCGCGCGTATCGCTCGGCGAGGATCGCAGCAGCGCGATCGCCCTCGCGTGCCGAACGCTGCACCCCGAGGACGAGCCAGCCGACCACGGCGACCACCAACAGCGGGAAGATCACCATCGCGAGCCAGCCAAGGAGGCCGAAGCCCCAACCGATCCCCATGCCCATACCGACCATCGTCGCTGCACCTCCGGCCGCTCTTGCTGACTCGGAGGATGCGCTCGCGCCATGCGAGGCTCGTGCGCGATCGATGTAGGAACGATGAAGAGCCTCGAACGGCGCCGCCCCAGGGTCCTTACGCAGCTCGCCGAGCTGATGCGCTGAGCGAGCGTGGGCAGGCCCGCCCCGAAAACGAGGATCAACACGATGCGAACCTCGCCGCGAAGGCGTACCGCAAGCTCGGCGCGCACAACGCCGCGGCCGCGGTGCTCGCACACCGCGACGCGCATCCGTGGTGCTGCTCGCGCATGGACTTCGGGCCAATCCTCGAGCGCAACAAAGGGGGCGCGGTCGAGGTAGCGAAGACGCCATCCGTGAGTGCCCGCTAACGCGGGCTTTAGCCCACTTGTCGCCTGTGGAACGCACTCGCTCCGTCGGAGCGGAACGCGCGTCAGGCCAACGCCCACCGTACGATCGCGCTGGCTGAAAGAATGGCTTGAGGTGACAGAGCGGACCGGTGTGGTGCCGGAGGCGCTTCCGCCCCGGGCCTCAGCCGTGTGGGAGGTCGCCCGAGCCGCGCTCCAGCTCGGTCTCACCTCATTCGGGGGCCCGATCGCCCACCTGGGCTATTACCACCGGGAGTACGTCCTCCGGCGCCGGTGGCTCGACGAGGCGACCTACGCGGACCTCGTGGCGGTGAGTCAGTTCCTGCCCGGGCCTTCGAGCACCCAGCTCCACATCGCCATCGGCACGCTCCATGCCGGTCCGCTGGGCGGGTTCGTCGCCTGGCTCGGGTTCACGCTGCCCTCTGCGATCGCGCTCGTGCTCTTCGCTCAGCTCTCGTCCGCCGTCGATCTCGCCGCGGCGGGCTGGGTCCACGGATTGAAACTCGCCGCCGTAGCTGTTGTCGCGCAGGCGGTGCTGACGATGTGGCGCGGCCTCGCACCGGATGTGCCGCGCAGCGCGCTGACCATCGGTGCCGCTGGCATCGCGCTGCTGGTCCCCTCGCCGGCCATCCAGGTCATCCTGATCGCCGCTGGGGGCCTCTTCGGCTGGCGCTTCCTTCGCGCGAAGGCGTCGGTTGCGGCGGCCGACACGCCCTCGCCACTCAGCCGCCGCGTCGGGATGGCGTGCCTCGGCGCCTTCGTCGCGTTGTTGGTCGGTCTGCCGATCCTGCGTGCGCTCGTGCCGGACCAAGAGGTCGCCGTGGTCGAGAGCTTCTACCGGGCCGGCGCACTGGTGTTCGGCGGGGGTCATCTGATCCTGCCGCTCCTGCGCGAGTCCGTCGTGCCGCCCGGATGGGTGAGCGACAGCACCTTCCTGGCCGGCTACGGTGCCGCCCAGGCAGTGCCTGGACCGCTGTTCACCTTCGCCGCCTACCTCGGCGCGGTGATCGCAGCCCCCGCACACCGGCTGCTCGGCGCCGCCGCGGCGTTGGCGGCGATCTCCCTGCCCGGGTTGTTGCTGATCTGGGGGGTGCTGCCGTTCTGGCACCAATTGCGTGGCAATCCG
>Ga0315281_10010549_pt1 | contig 12728 bp, 16 predicted proteins | sample YL17G07_0_MG_FD_204540 | JGI IMG/M metagenome (GOLD analysis project Ga0315281, IMG submission 204540) | Sediment microbial communities from Yellowstone Lake, YNP, Wyoming, USA - YL17G07_0 | ecosystem: Environmental > Aquatic > Freshwater > Lake > Sediment | place: USA: Wyoming | collected... | reverse complement strand
ATGTACGCCACCGTAGTTTTCGTGGTCGCACTAACAACCCTGTTGGCGCCCATCGCGCTTCGCTATTTACCGCCGGACACCCGAGAATGACGAGGGATAGGATGTTTGACAAGTCCGGGGCCGTCGACCCCGCCATTTTTCAATCAGTTGCAAGCCGGGAATTCCCCGGTTTGCTTGCGGGACAACAACGGATCGGCGTTTGGACCCGAGTGTAAAACAAACGTGCAAGCGCTTAGGCAACAATTGTCAGAAGAAGAACTTATGTACGCCATTTCACGCGCCACGGCAGTTTTCATCGTCGCCTGTTTCCTTGCCGCCTGCGCGCCAATGATGCAAGTCGGGCGTTATTTTGAGATTAGCGGGTTTCAGGCAAAAATTCAGGTCGGAACAACGACAAGAGAGCAGGTTCGCGCGTGGCTCGGAGAACTGTCCGGCGTAGGAAATAGTTTTCTAAGCCCCCAGTCTCCTTTTTTTTAAGATTAAACATCCCACAACTCACGGAGTTTATCAGCAGTTTAATAATTGGGGGAATTTTTCATCTTGGGCATTGACTTTGCAGGGGGGGGTATAAAATGTAATTATAAGGAGATTATGCTGGACGAGTATGGATACGCATTATTAAAAAGACTCTTATTTGCCGTTGATGTAGCAACCACGGATGATGTCTTATTGCGCCAAATATTGGAGGCTAGTCTCTCCCAAGAACAAAAGGAAGAAATACAAGAAATGGAAAATATTCGAAAAGCTAACCTTTAAGTGTCTTCGTTCGGCAAACAGGGGGGCCGTTCCCCCATTTTTTCCAAATCCTGAGCCGGGAAAATATTTTTGTCGCATTTTTGAAAATACCTGCTATACTCCGCTCTTACTATTTGAAACGCCAAATTTTGGCTGAAACTGACTTAACCTGCTTTATTCGCCGAACGAATAAAGATGAACGATCGAATAGAGTTGGAAAGTCGCAGTTCGCAACGTAAGCGAAGCGGAACATTTTTAACGGGCGATGCACGACGGTGCGTTACCGAATAAAATGCGAGGCTGAACGGATCGCGGCAGAACAGCGGCTTTAATGCGTAGCCCGCCTCAGATTTCCCACCCAGAATTAGGTCAATTGTCCGAGAGCCTTTTGGCTTTAGGGCTAAAACATTTTTTTAAGGAACTAGTACTACATGAACACCAACGATACTAAACACACATCCGCAACAAAGCTTAACCAGGAAACCATTAACGCCCCCGCGATAAAGTTTTCCGACATGGGGCTTATAGAGCCCCTCTTGCGCGCGCTTCGAGACGAAAAATACGAGTCGCCCACGCCCATACAGGCGCAGGCTATCCCGCATCTTCTGGAAAACCGCGACCTGCTGGGTTGCGCACAGACCGGAACCGGCAAAACGGCGGCGTTCGCCCTGCCCATGCTACAGAAGTTCGCGAAGGACCCAAGGCCGGTTAAACGCGGCACTCCGCGCGCCTTGGTGCTGACCCCCACCCGCGAGCTTGCGGACCAAATCGGGCGTAGCTTTAGGTCATACGGACGCAACCTTAAAATATCCCACTACGTCGTTTACGGCGGCGTGAGCATGGGGCCGCAGGCACAGGCCCTTTCACGCGGGGTCGACATACTGGTCGCCACTCCTGGCAGACTCCTCGACCTGATGCGCCAAAAGCTGGTCTTTTTGGACAAGCTGGAGGTGTTCGTTCTGGACGAGGCGGACAGGATGCTGGACATGGGCTTCATCACCGACGTCAAAAAAATAATCGCATACCTGCCGAAAGTTCGGCAGACCCTGTTCTTTTCCGCCACCATGCCGTCCGAGGCGGCGAAACTTTCGACCACGCTTCTCACCAATCCGGTGCAGGTGAAGGTCAACCCCGTCTCCTCCACCTGCGAAAAGGTGGAGCAAAGGGTCATGTTTGTGGAGACCAAGAACAAGGAGGCCCTGCTACTCGACGTTCTTAAGGACGCCGCGATAAACAGGGCGCTAATCTTCACGCGCACCAAGCACAAGGCGAACAGCCTAGCGGAAAAACTCAACAGGCACTTGGTTCGAACCGACGCCATCCACGGCAACAAGTCCCAAAACGCCAGAAGCCTGGCCCTGAGGAATTTCTCGACCGGCAAATCCCGCGTGCTGGTCGCCACCGACGTGGCGTCCCGCGGCATCGACATCAAGGGTGTGTCCCACGTCATCAACTTCGAGATGCCGAACGAGCCGGAAAGCTACGTTCACCGCATCGGAAGGACGGCGCGCGCCGGCAAATCTGGCATCGCCATATCGTTCTGCGACGGTCAGGAGCGCGGGATACTGCGCTCCATCGAACGCACCATAAGGATATCCATCTCGGTGGACGAGAACCACGCGTACCATTCTGCCAAGGGAGCCAGCGGCCCGCAGAGAGAGGGGTTCGGAGGACCGGGCTTCCCGAGACGCCAGAATAACTTCAGGCCGCGCCAAGGCAACGCGCGGTTCGGGGCCAGAAGGGACTAAATCCCAAACGCGAAAGCCATGCTATGATAGCGCGCGAGTGAGACTATGATGAAAACAACAAACGCCTCTTCGCGCGCGTCAGCGCTTATTTTATGCCTCTTCGCCACAATTTTGCTTTTGTCCGCGCCCTCCTTTGCCGAGACAAAAAAGTTCGTCAAGGAATACACCTACAAAATCGAAACGATGGACAACCAGGCGACCGGCAGGACGCTGGCGCTCTATCAAGTTTCCAAACTTTTATTGCGGGAAATAGCGGAATCCATCCAAGGAACGCTTAAGGACTCCGATTCGTCCGCCGGCAAATCCCCGGAGGAGAGGTTGGATGAAATTCAACTCCTCCTTCCGAGCGCGGTGATGGTAAACGTCGTCAACGACAAATGGGACGGCGGCGCCTTCTTCATAAAGGCGGAGGTGGAGGCCGATCCGGCCGATATCGCCAAAGACGTGGAAAAATTCCGCCTCAACGAGGAGAGAACCAGGCTTCTCAAGGATCTTAAACACAGGAGCGACTCCGCCCTCAAGGAAATTGCCGAAATGCGCAAAACCGGGGACGTCGCCACGTACAACAACGCGATTATAAAGCTCAGCGCCACCGAGTGGTTCGCAAAAGGGCTCAAGTATATCGATTCGGGCAATTTCGACAAGGCGGCGTTCGCATTTGACTACGCCATAAAACGCGACCCGGAAAACGCCAACGCCTGGGAAATGCAGGGTTGGGCCTACCACGAGCTTGGAAACTACAAGCGCGGGATAGACAAGTTTGACGAGGCAATAAATCTCGACCCGACACTGGCAAAGGCCTACGAGGGAAGAGGAAGAAGCTACGGCGACATGGGCGACCCAAAACGTCAGATTGAAGACATGAAAACCGCCGCCAAGCTGGGTAGCAAAAGCGCCAAGACGTTCCTTAAATCAAAAAATTTAGAGTGACCACCTTGCCGTCTATTCCCCTTTGAAGAAGGGGGACGACCGGTAACCGCTCTCCAAATGAGACAATAACACTTTCACCACAGCGGCTGTCGGAACCGCCGCTATAACGCCGACGACTCCAAGCAGAAGCCCGCCTATAAAAACCGAGACCATAATCGCCACAGGGTGAAGCCCGACCGACCTGCCCATAACGTGCGGGGTAAGATAAAATCCCTCGAACGCCTGCGCTCCGCCGTAAAGAGCCAGCACCGCGACAGGGTGCAACAGGTCGCCGAAATAAAGGTAGGTCAACAAAAGCGACGGCAACAGCCCGATCGCGAGGGGCATATAAGGGACAATAACGGCAAGACCGGAGAGTATCCCCACAAAAGCAGCCATCGGCGCCCCGATAAGGGAAAGCCCCGTCGTGTAAATAGTCCCGAGCGTGATTACCACGACGAGTTGTCCGCGCACGTACGCCGAAAGTGTTTTGTTTACGTCCTCAACAATGCCGTTAACCCTCCCCCGATGCCGGGCAGGCACCAAAGAGAAGAAACGATCCCTTATTTCGGAATAATCCAGAAGAAGGTAAAACGACGCCACCGGAACTATCAAAAAACCGAGTAACGCCATGGCAAACGCCGTCGCGGAAGAAAGGGCGGAGGATACCACGGAGTATGCCCAACGCAAAATTTCCGGAGGAATGGAGCCGAATTTTTCGACCGACGACCTCAACGCGGCGTTTGCGTCATATCCCAGATATCCGCCGTACTTGACCATCAGCGGCCCCATCTGTTCGGATAGCCTTCTGCCATATTCAGGCGCCTGGGACGCGACGGAGCGCACCTCCCTATCCATCTGCGGATAAGCCAACAAAACAAGCCCCGTAAAGGCAAGGCCGACGCAGGCCAGCAAAATTAAAACGCCCAACGCGCGGGGAATTTTTTTCTCTTCCATCCAAGAAACGGCCGGGTTGAGGGCGTAAGCGACAAGGAACGCCACTATGAAAGGAAGAAGCGCATCCCTCACCACAAAGGCAAAGGCAAAAACAAGAAACGCGACCACGCCCATCCAATACATCAACCCGGCCCCTTCTTTGAGGCCATCCGTCTGGTTATGAATCCGGCCGTCTCGTCCCTCATTTTTTCCGCGGCCAACCTGATGGTTTTGAACTTGTCCGTCTGGTCGGTACTTTCCAGCGACTCGGAAATATCCTTGACCCAAAGAAGTTCCGCAGTTTTGCCGTCAAATATTTTTAGGGAAACCGTGCCGATTATCTTGCCGCTTACCTCGACGGCGTTCGTGGCGCCGACCACCACAATCCCGGCCTTAAACTGGTCGGCAAGCCATTTAATCGAGGCCGTGTCCCCTTTTATGGCCCTCATTATTTCGTCGTCGTTTTTAAGCGCGCGAAGCTTCGTCCTGTTTACCGCTTTCAACCCGGCCCACTCAACGGCCTCGCTTATCATATTTTCCGTGGGGGACGACGTGAGAAGGTAGCCGGACGCCGTGATGTTCCCCATCGGCCTGTCATCCACAACCACGACCGCCTTTGGCGACTCGGCCAATTGCATGCCTATCTTTTCCAGCGCGGCGGAAATATTGTTGGCAAAGAAGGACACTTCCAACGACACGTAGTAGGAGGTGTTCGTAAGGTCGATTTTTTCGTCGTTGAATTTATAGCTGTGGACGAAGTCTATGGCGTTGTTGATTATCTGGCTGGTTATGGCGGCCTTGTTCTTCTCCGTCTGATCCGGGGATGAAAGCGACACCACAGCCCTCCATATCGCGTCGCGCAGGGCCTTGTCCTTGGCCCTTTGCCTTGCGTCTATATAATCCCCCCCCTCAATCACCACGACACCCTCGCCCACATGGGCTATGGCGTCGGTTTTTTGAGCCTCCGCGAACGAGACGCACGGCCAGGACAGGGCGACCAAGGCCGCAAGAACCGTAATTATTTTCATCGGCGTATTATATGCCTATAATGGAGCGGATGGAAAACAGGAGATTCCTTCTTCACATATGTTGCGCCCCGTGCTCCCCTCACGTCATAAGGGAATTAAAAAAGGAATTCGAGGTCGCGCTCTATTTTTACAACCCCAACATCCATCCAAAGGACGAATACGACCGCAGGCTGGAAGAGGCGGAGAAGCTGGCCGCACTAGAAAAAATACCGATATTCCTAGGCGAGTACCGCCATGAAGAATGGACAAAAGGCGCCGAGCAGTGGAAAAACGAGCCGGAACGGGGCAAGCGGTGCGAGTTCTGCATAGGGGGCAGGCTTGCGGAAACCGCCAGAAAAGCGGACGAGCTTGGAATAAACCTTTTCGGGACGGTGCTCACCCTCTCGCGACTAAAAAACGCGATAATGATAAACAGTCTCGGAAAACGCGCGGCGGAAAATTTCAGCGGGATAGCGTTTCACAAGGCCGATTGGAAAAAGAAGGACGGATTCAACATCTCCGCGAAAATATCGGGTGAGATCGGACTTAAGCGACAGGACTACTGCGGATGCGCTTACAGCATACGCCCCGCCAAGACGCCAGCCTCCGTTGATTTTAGAGATTAGCATGATGATATAATCCATCGCTGGAGTGCATGTTATAAATACACCATCGACGCGGAGCGCAAACTGATAGTCGGGCTGGACAGATTCAAAGGCGAGAAGCTGAGTTCGCGGCTGACGTGGTCGGACATCCGTTTCGGCAAGGACGTCGAGGAACCGGCAAAATAACAGGAGGAATCATGGAAGCAATAGAGTGCATTCTAACCAGAAACAGCGTCAGGAAATTTAAGCCGGACGTCGTCCAGAAAAAGACGCTGACTGACTTGCTTGAGGCCGCAATGCGTAGCCCGTCCTACAGGAACAGCCAGCCTTGGTCGGCGGTGGTAGTGTCGGGCGAAAAGAAGGACGCGCTTTCCCGTCTTCTGGTGGATCTGATAGAAAAGGAGACTCCGTTAAGGCCGGACATACCGGAGCCAAAATCCTGGCCGCAGGAGATTTTGGAAAGGATGAAAGCTTCGGGAGCAAAGAGAACCCAAACCCTCGGAGTGGGCGCCGCCTTAAGCCCGGCGGAAACGCTGAAAAAAAGCAAGCTCGCCAACTCGCGGTATTACGGCGCGCCACATGTAATATTTATTTACCAAGACTCCGCCCTGCCGCTTTGGTCCCTCTTCGACATAGGTTGTTTCGCGCAGACTCTTATGCTGGCCGCAAAAGCTTTGGGGCTTGGAACCGTTCCGCAGGCGTATTTGACCGACTATTCGCCAGACGTGAAAAATTTCCTCGGGATACCGGATTCAAAACGGCTGGTGCTGGGAATTTCCATCGGCTACCCCGACGTTGCGGAAAAGGCCGCAGTCTATCGCTCGGATAGATTACCGCTTGACGAAGTCGTCAGATGGGTCGAGTAAAGAAAGGTTTCAACCCGGCCTGTCGATCGAGAACATGCTCCACGGATAGTCCAGGAACAGTTGCAACTGGCCCCCCTCGTCGCCAAACGCCAGATCCAGCCTGATGGTTACCCCCGAGAAAAGCGCGCGAAAACCGGCCCCGTACGAAGGCCGCAGTTTAACGTGGAGGTCGGCGTTGGTCTCGGCAACGCTACCGAGCTCGCCAAAAAAGGCAACTTGGAAATTTGTGCGCAACCCGCGAAGCAGGTACCAGTCCACCAGAGTCCTTTCGTCGGTTAGATTTAGCCTTAATTCCGTTCCGTAAAAAATCACCTTCCCCCCGAAATACCTGCCGTTAGGGTAGGCGCGAAGCCGCTGGGTGCCCCCCAGCCATGTGGCCTCGCCGTACTGGTTGTGGGCCACGCGGTCGTCAAGAAACTGCTGTTGAGCTACCTCGCACTGTGCTTTCGCCGCCGGGTCGGTATAAGCGGCGCAACTAAGGCCAAGGGCGTTTTGCACCTCGGTGCGGTCGGTGGAGGCGGACGCCACTTTTTCGGCGGCTGAATAAAAGGTGTTGAACACCCACGTGGAGCTAACCCCCACCGGGAAATAGGCTGTTAAATTCAGGTCGTAAACGTCGAATTGGCTCGTCATGTATTGTTGCCCGAATGTGGAACGGCGCACCCCCTCCACCCTCCCCCCTTTTCTCGGATCCTGCACGTCGTCGGTTATGTCCACCGTAAACCCGAGGTTGAGGCTGTTTTCCGTGTGCACGCTTTTGTCGATGTTTGAAAATTCGTTGTGGTTTTTATCCAGAACCTTCGTGAGGCTCCCGGACGAGTTCATAAACCTGGCGTACACCTCGTACCTTCTTTCGGAAAAGGTCATGGTTAGCTGTGCCGGCGTTGACTGCCCCTCGAAAAACGGCAGGATGTAATCGTCCTTGCTTGAAAAAATTCCGCGCCTAAACACCATAGGGGATACCTTATAAGTGTACGACCCAGCGTTTAACACCAGCCGTTCGGGAATGATGTGCAGGTCGGTAATCGCCAGACCGGTCGCGTGAAAATCGCCGTCGATATAGAACCCCGTGAAGTCGACGTTTGTCTCTTTTATATTCGCAACCGTCGCACCCACGCCGGAGGCTGTGCCGAGGCCGGGAATGCTTCCGGCTATTGGATATACGAAATAGGCGAAATCTTTTGAGAACTGGTCCCTTCTGCGTTCTATGTAATGACTCTCTTTGACGTCGGCCCCGTCGCCGGCTTCCTCGGCAAAACCGATTGACGGCAAAAGTAGGGACAAAAGCGAGATAAATGAAGCTACGGTTATCGTAAACCGTTTGGCAAAAACACTCCTGTAAAGCACCTGTGCAACGCCTCCGACAGTCCAACTACGGAAATAACCACCTTTGGTAAAATGGTATGTCTTCAAGCCACTGCTGTCAAGCTTCGGTAGTGTCTTAGAATGTCATCTATGAAAGCGCGCCGTTGGTCAAGCCATATTTTCCTTTCTTTTTTCTTCCATAGCCGTTCTATAAGCATAGGTTTCCCGTAATACCCAAAAAACAGCCGTTTTCCGGAGTCATCTATTCGCCGTCAATGCGACATGGTTTTGTTTCGGTGGCAAGTCGCAATCATTCCCCGAGCCTCAAGGACTAAGGAGGTCTTTCCGCCACTGGATTTCACGCGCGGGACAGTTCCAGAATACGAGGCGAAATGATGAGAGCTTTAGAGTCATCGGGGGCGAGACTCCCTCCGGCTGTCGACCGGAGGGGATGCTATTGGCGGGTTTGTTAGGCTTTCGGGGCGGCGGCGGTGTCTTCCGCCTCTACGCGCTTCCGCCTGCGTTTGGGCGCGGCGGCCAAATCCCTGTCCACCATCTCTATGATTGCCATCTGCGCGGTGTCGCCGTTCCTAAGACCGGCCCTGTAAATCCTGGTGTAACCGCCTTTGCGGGCTTTGTAGCGCTCCGCGAGCGCGGCAAACAGCTTTGCCACGACGGCCTTGTCCATAATGTAGCCAAGCGCCTTCCTGCGCGCCGCGAGGTCGCCCTGTTTGCCGAGGGTTATCATCCTCTCGGTGTAGCGGCGAAGCTCCTTGGCCTTGGGCAGGGTGGTGGTGATCTTTTCATATTGCAACAACGACGTCACCATATTGCGAAACATGGCGACTCTATGCGATGTCGTGCGGTCAAACCTTCTTCCGTCTTTTAAGTGACGCATTGCCAATACTCCTTATTCGTGCCGTGTATAGAAACTTCGTTACTCGGCGGCTATCTGCCTAATTTCGTCCTCGGACATTCCGAGGCTCAATCCCATTCCGACCAGAATCGCCTTTATCTCGTTGAGCGATTTCCGTCCGAAATTTCGGGTTTTTAACATTTCGCTGTCGGTCTTTGAAACAAGCTCCCTGATGGTCTTTATGTTGGCCTTCTGGAGACAGTTGTACGACCTGACCGACAGTTCCAACTCCTCGACGCTTCGGTTGAGGTTGACCATCGGCCTCTTGTGCTCGGACTTAATCTCGACCTTCGGCATCTCGATCTCTTCGCCAAGGTTGATGAAAAGGTTCATCTGATCCCTTTGCATCTTCGCGACGTCGGAGACCGCGTCCTCGGGGTCTATGGTTCCGTTGGTCCAGACTTCCAAGACCAGCTTGTCGAAATCGGCGGAACCGCCGACCCTGGTCTTCTCAATGGCGAAGTTGACCTTGCGCACCGGCGAGAAATTGCTGTCCACCGGAATGATGGAGATGTCGGCCTCGTTGACCTTTATCTCCTCGGAGGGGACGTATCCGCGCCCGACCCGGGTGAAAAGCTCCGCCTTGAACTCGGCTTTTTTGTCCATGAGGTTCGCTATGTGAACCTCGGGGTTTATGATGGTCACCCCTGGCGGACATTTGATGTCGGCGCCGGTGATTTCCTTTTTGCCTTTTTCGTCTATCGTGAGCACCGCGGACTCTTCGCCGTCCTGGGCGATAATGACCTCCTTGAGGTTCAAGATTATGTCCGAGACGTCCTCGTACACGTTCGGTAACGTGGAGAACTCGTGGTGTATTCCGCTTATTTTGACGGCGACGATCGCCGTTCCGGGAATGGAGGAAAGAAGATAGCGCCGAATCGTGTTCCCCAATGTGACGCCGAACCCGCGCTCAAGCGGCTCGGCCACGAATTTTCCGTACGTGTTGTCGTCGTTTGTCTCGACACAATCCAGTTTCTTGGGCTTTACAAAATCTCTCAACCCTGTGTTCATTCGTTACTCCTTACTTACTTAGAATAGAATTCTACGATCAGCTGTTCCCGCACCGGCAACCTGACCTCTTCGGCTTTCGGATCGTCTATCACCTGCCCCTTGAACTCGCCCTCGGTGAGGGAAAGCCAATGTGGCGGCTGGACGGTAGCGCGTTTCTCCATCATGGAGACGAAATGTTTCTTGGTCTTGCTTTTCGGGGCAACCTCTATAACGTCCCCTTTTTTAACCACAAACGACGGGATGTTAACAACCCTGCCGTTTACCATAACGTGCTTGTGGGCTACGACCTGTCTGCCCTGTATCCTGTTCGCCGCGAACCCGAGCCTGTATACTGTGTTGTCAAGCCTTCTTTCAAGAAGCTGTATGAACACCTCGCCGGTTATCCCCTTGGATTTTTCGGCGTTGTGGAATATCTTTCGGAACTGCCTCTCAAGAACGCCGTATATCCTGCGCGCTTTTTGTTTTTCCCTCAGCTGTATCCCGTACTCCGTCACCTTGGTGCGCCTCTGCCCGTGTTGACCGGGGGGATAGGCCCTCCGTTCAAGCGCGCATTTCGCGGTGATGCAACGGTCGCCTTTAAGAAATAGTTTTGTGTTTTCGCGCCTGCAAAGCCTGCAAACGGCTTCCCTGTATCTAGCCACTCCGAATTCCTCCTACACTCTTCTTCGTTTTGGGGGTCTGCATCCGTTGTGCGGAACCGGAGTGACGTCCCTGATGTTTTCAACCGTGAGTCCCGCCGCCTGAAGCGCGCGTATCGCCGCCTCGCGTCCGGCGCCCGGGCCGGTAACCGCAACGTCAACTTTCAACATGCCCATGTCGCGCGCCTTCTTTGCGGCGTTCTCGGACACCACCTGCGCGGCGTAAGGGGTGCTCTTCCTAGAACCCTTGAACCCGACGTGTCCCGCCGAAGACCATGCAATCACGTTCCCCATCAAGTCCGTTATGGTGACGATGGTGTTGTTGAACGACGCCTTCACGTGGGCGATGCCGTTGGCCGGAACCTTTATGCCCTTCTTTTTGGCCGCAGGTTTCGCGTCCTTTTTCTTTTTATCTTTCTCTTTAGACTCTTTATTTTCTTCCGACATTTAATCCCCTATTATTTTACGTTGGCGACTTTTTTGGACGCCGCGACGGTCCTTCTGGGCCCTTTGCGCGTGCGCGAGTTGGTTTTGGTTCGCTGTCCGCGCGCTGGCAGACCCTTGCGGTGGCGCATCCCGCGATAACAGTTGATTTCCATCAGGCGCTTTATGTCCATCTGGACGTTTCGCCTAAGGTCGCCCTCGACCGTTAGCTTTTTCTCGATTATTCCCCTCAACACGTTAACCTGCGCGTCGTTGAGGTTTTTAACCCGCATGCTGTCTTCTATGCCGGCCTCTTGCAGTATCTTTCTGGCGGTCGTGTGTCCGATACCATAAATATACGTGAGGGCCACCACCAGCCGCTTTTCCTTCGGAATGTCTACTCCTGCTATACGCGCCATATTTACCTCCCGGTCATCCCTGGCGTTGTTTGTGTTTGGGGTTCTCGCATATCACACGCACCACGCCGGCACGTCGTATTACTTTGCACTTTTCGCATATCGGTTTCACCGACGCGCGCACTTTCATATGTTCTCCAATAAAAATTTCATTTGTACCTGTACGTGATCCTGCCGCGCGTAAGGTCGTAGGGGGAAAGCTCCACCTTTACCTTGTCCCCGGCAAGTATGCGGATGTAATGCATCCTCATCTTCCCGGACACGTGCGCCAAAACCACATGTTTGTTGGCCAACTCCACGCGAAACATCGCGTTCGGCAACGCTTCCGTCACGGCCCCTTCCATTTCAATTACGTTTTCCTTCGCCAATTACCGCTCCGAAAGTCCGCTTAAGACGTCCGGGCCAGCCGCGGTTATCGCCACGCTGTGCTCGAAGTGGGCCGAGAGCCTGCCGTCGCAGGTCACAACCGTCCATTCGTCCTCAAGAACCTCCACCGCGCTAGATCCGGCGTTTACCATCGGCTCGATAGCCAATACCATTCCTCTTTTAAGAATCGGCCCCGAACCCGGCTTCCCGTAATTCGGCACCTGCGGATCCTCGTGCGGGCTGGTGCCCACTCCGTGACCGACGAAATCCGTCACGACGGAAAACCCGGCGGCCTCCGCGTGCGTCTGCACCGCGTGCGAAATGTCGGAGAGGTGGTTCCCCTCCCTCATCTGCGCGATGCCTTTGTAGAGCGCCTCGCGGGTTACTTCCATAAGCTTCGCGGCCTCCGCCGACACGTTCCCGACGGGAACCGTTATCGCGGCGTCCCCGTAATATCCGTCAAGTTCCGCGCCCAAGTCGAGACTTACGATGTCCCCCTCCTTAAGCCTGCGTTTGCCGGGGATGCCGTGCACGACCTCGTCGTTCAAGGATACGCAAAGAGACGCGGGAAATCCGCGGTACCCCTTGAAGGCCGGACGCGCCCCGGAGGAGCGAATAATATCCTCCGCCGCGCGATCCAAATCCGCCGTCGTCATTCCCGGTCTAATCATTTCCTTAAGCGACTCCAAAGCCCGCGCCACAATCTTGTTGGCGGCGCGTATCTTTTCTATCTCGTCGGGTGACTTCAAAATAATCATGTCTCACCGATAATCTCCTCAATCTTTCCAAAAATCTCATCCACCCCGGCGGCACCGTCTAACTTGCGGTACTTGCCGGAGGCGTTGTA
>Ga0315281_10010548_pt1 | contig 12728 bp, 9 predicted proteins | sample YL17G07_0_MG_FD_204540 | JGI IMG/M metagenome (GOLD analysis project Ga0315281, IMG submission 204540) | Sediment microbial communities from Yellowstone Lake, YNP, Wyoming, USA - YL17G07_0 | ecosystem: Environmental > Aquatic > Freshwater > Lake > Sediment | place: USA: Wyoming | collected... | reverse complement strand
AGCCGGTGGCCGATTCGCTGGGTGTAGCTTTGAATAGCTATGTGGCCCTTTTACGGTGAAAAAATATGACAGGCGAGATGAGGCCGAAACTGAGGCGCTTACAAGTTGGCCGAGGCCAGCAGCATGGACAGCAGGTGCTTGTCCTCTCCGACCCATGGGCGCTTAGCGATTGTGCTGTGGTCCTCCCGGCAAGCCTGGCGCCAGTCCTGGAGCTGTGTGACGGAACCCGCGATGTTGCCACTTTGAGGACAGTTCTGGAACTGAAAACTGGATTACGAGTGGGGCCAGATTATTTGGAAAAGATGTTCGCTGCCCTTGATAGGGCGCTTATGATGGACAATGAGCACTTTGCCCAGGTATATGAGGAGGCCGTAAGGAAGTTCAGGTCTGCTCCCTCGCGTCCGCCCACCATGGCGGACAGGGTATATCCTGCTAACTCAGAGTTGTTGGAGCAAGTACTCTGTGGGTACTTTGATGGCCTGCTCCCGGACACGGAGAGCATGGCTAGGGCTGATGAGGTGCGCGGGCTGGTGAGTCCTCATATCGATTATCAGCGTGGAGGTATTGTCTACGCTGAAGTATGGCGGCGAGCGGCCCAGGCAACGCGCGCTGCCGAGCTTGCCATTATTTTAGGCACCAACCACTTCAATGGTCAGAAGCTGGTTACTCTGACAAGACAGAGCTATTCTACCCCTTGGGGGGTGCTGGCAACGGCCAGTGATGTGGTGGATGCTGTGGCTTCTGCTCTCGGCGAGGGGGAGGTATTTGCTGAGGAGTTCAATCATCGCAATGAGCACTCTGTGGAGGCGGCCACTGTCTGGTTGCACTATCTGGTGAAGGATAAGAGCTGTGAGCTCGTGCCTGTTCTCTGCGGCTCCTTCCAAAGGTTTATAGACGGTGATGGGAGCCCGGGTGACGATGATAAGATCGCTCGCTTTGTTGAGGCGGTGAGAAATGCGGCTGGTAATAGGCGTACCCTTATTGTAGCTGCTGCTGACCTGGCTCACATCGGCCCGGCTTTCGGAGACCGCTATCCGATAAATCTCCTGGAGAAAGCCAGGCTTTCGTCAGCCGACAACGAGTTGATATCCGCCATTACTAGGGGAGATGCTGAGGGAATGTTCCAGCTAGTGAAGAAAGAGGTGGACCGGAGAAGAATTTGCGGCCTGTCCTCAATATATCTGGCACTGCGGCTCTTGGGAGAAGTCAAGGGCGATGTCACTGGCTATGCCCAGTGCCCCGCTGACGAGCAGGAAACCTCCTTTGTATCTATCTGCGGAATTGTCTTGACCTAGTCGAGTCATCCGTTACCATGTCGAAAACAGCGAAGTTGATTTTAAATGAAAAATATCTCGGATAAGAAAGCCACGATTGAAATTCATTTGCAGGCTGGTGCCAAAAGAAATGAGATAGTTGGCTTCAGGGAGGGCGTTCTCTACGCGAAGGTAACAGCATTGCCCCAGAAAGGCCAGGCCAATCGAGCGCTTTTGGGGCTTATGGCTCAGACGCTGGGGATACCCAAAAGCTATGTTGACATAATTCGAGGTCAGTCCAGCCGAAGCAAGGTTATAGCTGTGCATGGCTTAACTGGTGAGGAAGTGAAAGAGATATTAGGCCGGGACTCGTCCTGTAAGGATTTCATACATTTGTTAAGAAACAAGTCCAGCTCTTAGCCTCTCTTGTCTGCGAAGGACTCTTAGCGTAAAATGAGTGCACTGAGTTCTAAAGGGCTTGATCCCACATCTCCCATATTAAACTGAGACTTAGTCCTGTTGCTATGGTAAAATAGCTTCAAAGGCCCCGGTGTTTAGCTTCGCGGCGAGGGGGCTGGCTGGAGGAACCCAATGGGTGAAAAGGCTAAAGAGGCACTAAAGCTTCAATTCGATAAGCGGTTGAGGCTGGAGTTTCACGGTGCCAGAATTACTTCGGATGCAGGGCTGCTGGCCTGCCGGGAACTTGATGGAGCGCTGGAGTTGACGGAGATAGCACCGACCTATCTGCGAGAGACCCGGGGAGGCAGGAATGTGCAGCATGAGATCGTACCGCTGTTGCGGCAGTCGGTGTATAGCCGCTTGGCGGGATACCAGGACACCAATGATGCGGCACGGTTGGCTAGAGATCCCGCTATGCAAGCGGTGGTCGGGCGCCGAGCCCTGGAGAAGCAGGCCGCCAGCACCAACACCTTGAGCCGGTTTGATACTGAAGTCCTTGTTACCGAGGAGAACCAGAAGGGGCTGGAGCAACTGAATGCTGAATGGGTCGATCGGTCCATGATGCGAACTCGGCATCAGAGGGTCATCCTGGACATGGACAGCTCCGAGAGCCCTGTATATGGGGAGCAGGAAGGGGCAGCCTACAATGGGCACTTCCAGTCAGTGTGTTACCATCCACTCTTCCTGTTCAACCACTTCGGGGACTGCGAGGGAGCCATGCTGCGGTCGGGAAACGTCCACAGCGCTGACCGTTGGCAGGAAGTCCTGGCGCCGGCGGTGGAACGTTACCAGCCCAAGGGGGTGCGTCTGCTCTTCCGGGGCGACGCCGCCTTTGCCAAGCCGGAGATGTACGAGTATCTGGAGTCCCGGGGCATTGGATACGCCATTCGTCTGCCAGCCAACGATATCCTGGAACAGGAGGTTAAGCACCTGCTGAAACGTCCTGAAGGGGAGTTACCTGAGAAGCCCGTAATCCTCTACCACGACTTCCAGTATCAGGCAAAGAGTTGGAATCACCCCCGGCGGGTGGTAACTAAAGTGGAATGGCACCGCGGGGAGCTATTCCCCCGGGTGGGCTTCATCGTTACCAATCTGCCCGCCAAAGCCAAGGGCGTAGTGCACTTCTACAACGGGCGGGGGACAGCGGAGCAATGGATCAAGGAAGGTAAGTATGCGCTGAACTGGACCCGGCTTTCCTGCCACCGGCTCGTTGCCAACCAGGTGCGGCTCCAACTTTTTATCCTGGCCTACAACCTGGGGAACTTTCTACGCCGACTGGGCTTGCCCAAGGCAATCAAAGACTGGTCATTACGCAGCCTTCAGGTGAAGTTGATCAAGATGGGGGGCCGGATTGTGCGCCATGCCCGGCAGATTGTCTTCCAATTGGCTGAGGTGGCGGTGCCCAGAGAGCTGTTTGCTGCCATCCTGGAGCGGGTAAGCCGGTTACGCCTGGCTCCTGGCTAGCACACTGAGGGCACACGGGCAGCCAGATGGAAAAGATAGGGGAAGTATTTTCTTTTTTCGGGTGGAGAGCTACTTTGGGGTTGCTAAACAGGTGTTTTGGGGTGTCCGAACTGAACTTCCGGGATGCTATGTGTTGTCTGGGGGGTTCTGATCAGGATTTACAACCGGATGCGCTTGGTATATCATTGGTGTCGAGACCAAAGAGGTACGAGGTCGGCTCACTATTAGTTGATATGGGGAATCCCGGCTTGTCCAGTCCTTGACACGGAGTTCTGTTGGCGAAGTGATTTGCCCTTAGTTTAGCAGTCCGAAAAATAGGAGGCTAGTATGATGAAAAGACTACTCCGTTTTTGCCACGGTTTCGCCTCAAAGGACCGAAGGCAACAGGGCGCTCATGAGCGCGCCGCCGGCAGAAGCCGGCACAGGTTGAAGAATTGGGTCGGGCTTCTGCTCATAGCAGTATTGCTGTTGTTATCATTAGACATGGTACTGACTTCTCCTGTTCCCGTTTTTGCAGCTGGCGCCCCTCCGACCAACCTCGTCGCCACCGGGATTAGCGCCGGCCAAATCAACCTGACTTGGAATGATAACTCGAATGGCCAGACCGGGTTCAGGATTGAGCGTTGTTCTAATGACGCATTTGAGGGAACTTTTGATTATTGGGATGTAGCCGCTGGCGTGACCGCATTCAGCGATACCACAACGGCCGTGGGAAACCTATACTACTACCACGTTTATGCCTCACCAAAGACACCGGATTCGGTACCATCCAATGTCGTGGAAGTAAGTACATACGCGCCTGCCCAGCCAATCGTGACCGTTACCCACCTTAGCTCGAATCGGGTTGACCTGGCCTGGACATCAGACCCTGAGGCATCGGGCACATGGAGCGGCGGCGCCACTTTCCAGGTCGAATGCGCTACCGGCAACCCGATAACGGAATGGATTACGATAGCTGCTAGTTTAACGTATCCGACCACCAGTTACTCGGATACGACAGTTGCGGCGAGCACAGATTATCACTACCGGGTGAGCGCCACCAATGTCATGGGTAGTTCGCAGTCGGCGCCCCCAACGGATGTGACAACGCCGTCGGCGGACGCAAGCCCTGAAATCACCGTAAAGTGGAACGGTACCGAGATCGTCAATTTGGGGAGTGTCATCGATTTCGGCAATACTGAAGTCGAAATTGAAGCGGTTGAAGTCTTTACAATCGAGAACACAGGCGATGCGCCTCTAAACCTTTTGGGCCCAGGGTTTAAAGTGGTCATCGGTGGAGACGATGCCCTTGACTTCTCTGTGCCCGCCCAACCCCCATCCCCAATCCTCCCAAATAACTCCGTCCCAGTTGCAGTGACATTCAGACCATCATCCCCCGGCCAAAAGACTGCCACCGTCAGCATCGCCAATGACGATCCCGATGGGGATGAGAACCCCTACACCTTCACCATCCGGGGCAACGCCACCGCGCCACCCGCCGTCATTGACGTCACCCGCCCTTCCGGCTGGGAGTCCTGGGTTGTCGGAAGTTTTCAATCTATTACGTGGGATTCTTTTAATGTTACTGGCTTAATCGATATCGCCATTTCCCGTGACAACGGTAGCACATGGGCGATAATCGGGAATAATACCGCTAATGATAGTGAATATCTCTGGATCGTTACCGGTCCGGTTACAGCCCAAGCGATTATCAAGGTTTCTTCGGTAGATGCGCCTTCGGTCTTTGGTGAATCCGACCCACTCATCGTCGTAGCCTCTGAAATCAAGGTTTCATACAACGGAGTTGAAATAATAGCTGGTGATTTATTCCCATCAACAGTTGATGGGACCGATTTCGGCGACGTTGAGGCTAACGATGGCACCACTTCGCGAGAATTCACGATAACCAATACCGGTACCGCCAATCTTGACCTCACCGGCTACCCGGCAACGGTTGTTATTAGCGGTGACCTTCCGCTCTATTTCAGTGTCTCTAAAGCTGCTGCCAATGACGTGTTGTTACCCGGTGGTGATGCTACTACTTTTGAAATAACGTTTGACCCCAAAGCCTTGGGCGCCTTCAATGCCCAAATCACCATAGAAAGTAATGATGTTGATGAAAGCCCATACACCTTCGCCATCAGCGGTAACGGAACTCCCAATCCAGTGCCCGTCGCCGTTGACGACGCTTATTCCGTTAATGAGGATGGAATCCTTGAAGTGTATGCTCCCGGTATCCTTTCCAATGACACCGATGATGATACTCTTGTAGCCATTCATGTGGCTGGACCGGAACATGGCATCCTCTATCGTTACGGTACTGATATTGATATATCAATCGGCTACTTCAGATACACTCCTGCCCCCGACTACTGCGGTCCCGATTCCTTCACCTACAAGGTCTACGACGGCCTGGCTGAGTCTAATATCGCCACGGTCAGTATCACTGTGACTGCGGTGAATGATGCGCCGGTGGCGGAGAATGATGGCTATGTGACCAACGAAGACACGACGCTCGTCGTATTGGGCGTGGGCATCTTAGTTAATGATATTGATGTTGATGGCAATTTCTTAACTGCCACTGTGTCTGGTGGCGTGACCCACGGTACTCTCACGGCTTTTCCAGGCAACGGTTCCTTCACCTACACCCCCAATGCCAACTGGTTCGGTACCGACTCCTTCACCTACAAAGCCAACGACGGCACGGTGGACTCTAACGTTGCCATGGTCACCATCACCGTATATTCGGTGAATGATGTGCCGGTGGTTAATGACGACACCTATACCGTAGCCGAAAATGGAGTGCTTACTGTCCCTGCGCCCGGCGTGCTGGGCAACGACACCGATGCCGATGGGGTTTTAACGGTGATCGCATACAGTAATCCGGCTCGCGGCACCTTCATCCATAACTCCAACGGCAACTTCACCTATACCCCCAATCCCAACTGGAACGGCACAGATTACTTCACCTATTTGGCTTCTGACGGCGAGCTCTCTATTTGGGCTACGGTCAGTATTACCGTAACTTCGGTCACCGATACTTACACCATCACCGCCAGCGCTGGTTCGAATGGTAGTATAACACCATCCGGAGCGGTATCAGTTAATGATGGTGTCAGCCAGGAATTCACCGTTACCCCGAATACTCTCTACCATGTCGATACGGTCACAGTCGATGGTTCTCTGGCCTCCTTAACCGATGGCAAGTACACTTTCCCCAATGTGACTGCTGACCATACCATCACTGTCACGTTTGCTGCCGATAAACTTACACCGACAGTGACCGTCACAGGTGGCACTTTTATTTATGATGGCAAACCGCACCAGGCCAAAGCCAAGGCTACCGGAGCCGGAGGGGTCTCTGTTTCGGGTACCTTCATCTTCATCTACACGGGTATGGGTGGAACCACGTATGGCCCCGCCAGCAAGCCGCCTATTGATGTGGGTGGCTATCACGTTGATATCAGCTTCATCAGTAGTGACCCGAACTACGCCAACGCCACCGGATCAGGCACAATAATCATCATCTCTGCGACAACAGCCCTTAAAATAACCACCGCTAGCCTGCCTACTGGCACGGTGGGTGTTTGGTATAGCACGACTCTCCAAGCTAGCGGAGGCTCAAATACTGGCTATACTTGGTCAATTGTAAGCGGTTCTATTGACAGGCTTACGCTTGACCCTCCAACAGGCACAATCTCTGGCAAACCGACTAAGGCGAGTACTCTAAACTTTAAGGTGATGGTGACCGATAGCTCAGGTAATACGGCAACCACGTCTTTTGCTATCAAGATTAATAGCAAATAGCATCTAGTCTGGGTTCTATTGCAGGCGTATAGTGGGCACCCCTATCTGGTGCCCACTATTTTTCGCTACGTCAATTGTATTTGCGGCAATGTTTTGGTTACAGCTATTGCAGCCTAAACCAGATTAATTTACACTACTCATTGAAAAATACAGGGGGGCAAGTGGATCGGTAGTTCTTTATAAATCTCAAAATGAGTAATCGTTATTGATATCTCAGACGCAAAGGTTATCGACTGTGAAATATGTCTATGTACATGTGACTGAGGGTGAGGACATCGGGTTTGAAGGAAGGTCTTATAGAATAGCCGAGGAGCTATTGGATTATCAGGGGCGAAAGGTTCTGTATTTAAATTCTGAGGCTTCAGGGGTTTCCTTCTGCGATCGTAGCTATGCTGTGCATCTGGGAAGCATCAACGTGAAAGGCTATGTTGTGAGGTGGAAGTATGGTGCAAATGAAAAGGGTGAGGCTCTATCTGAGATAGAGCCCATAACAGATGAGGGTGAGCAGCGGGAGATAAGCAAGCTTCTCAAAGTCAGGTATAATGTGTCTGCGGTTAGATTCGGATAGTGAATAGTTTGGCTGGAGAACGATGCAGTCTATAAACAGTTTTCTGAAATCAGCTCTCGATTGGATGCGCCACAGGGCGACAAAAAGCTTCATCTTAAAGCTACTCACGGTCACAATAATAGTAGTTCTTGTCAGTGCTGTTGGCGTTTATCTTATCGAGCGGCATGACCCTGCCCAACCAGCAGATAGAGGTTTTTATTCCATAGGTGAGACCCTATGGTGGATGGTGGTTGTCCTGACGAAAACTCCTGGATATGTTGGCGTCTATCCTATCGCTCCGGCAGCACGCGTCCTTGCCCTTCTTCTGATAATCATCGGTATTAGCTTTATTCCTTTGATTACCGCAAAGATTGCTTCGTATATGGTCACACGACAGTTGAGGGAGGAAAGAGGATTGGAAAAGGTAAAAAATAAAGAGCACACGGTAATCTGCGGCTGGAATGAACACGTAGAGACGATACTGGAGGGCATTATTGCCAAGCGGGAGCGTCCCGAAGTAATACTGGTGAACTCGTTAGTCCCGGAGAAGATTAATCATGTGTTGCTGAAATACAAGTCCATCAAGCCGAGGTTTGTGCATGGTGACTTTACCATTGAAGCGATTCTGGACCTTGCCAATGTAAGGCAGGCAGCGACGGTGATAATCCTGAGTGACACAGCGCAGGGTGACACAGCCAGTGCAGATGAGAGGGCAATATTAGGGACGCTGGCCGTGAAGACTATGAACCCCCGGGCCCGGGTATGTGTAGAGGTAACGGAGCCCAAGGCTGCGCCGCATGTACGACGTGCTGGCGCTAGCGAGGTAATAGTGCATGGGGAGTATGATCCATTTTTGATCACATCGGCGGCGATGGCAGAGGGGATAGTGCTGGCAGTGAGGCAGTTGTTATCGTATGGTGATAAGAGTTGTCTACAGCAGAAAGTGATACCTGCCGAATTCATAGGGAAGAGATTTGGGGAGCTTGCCGCTCATTTTAGAGAGAGACAGAATGTCATACTGGTGGGGTTGTTCTGCAAAGGCAGAGCGCTATGTGCTGAGGATGTACTCAGTGGTGATTATTCGCTGATAGACGACTTTATAGAGCGGAAATTCAAAGAGGCGGGGAAGGAATATCTGGGTGCACAGCTTGAGATACCTCAGGCGAATCTTAATCCAGGTGACGATTACGTAATAAGGCAGAATGAAGTAGCTCTAGTGATAGGGAGCTAGGAGTATTCATAAGGCATAGCTAAAATAAACAGTACAGGGGATGGCGATGGGAGTATTGATAGAGAAGATAACCAAGGCACCAATATTCAAGGGGCTGACGAAGGAAGAGATGGAGAAAGTGCTGTCCGTGGCACATGAGATAAAGTGGGGTGAAGGTGACACCGTAATCACAGAGGGAGATATGGGGGAGACGATGTACATCATATATTCCGGGTCGGTGAAGGTAAGCAAGAGGCTGACCTTGCCGCAGTTCTCTGACGAGAGAGGGCATAGTGAGAAGACATTGATAAGGATGGATGCGGCTGAGCCGATAGTGGTGGGAGAGGTAGCGATGCTGACGAAGGCCGAGCGGTCTGCGACGATAACGGCGACGAAGGAGTGTTTGGCGTTAGAGATATATGGGCCTGACCTTGCCAAGCTGTGCGAGGCAGATACGAAGATAGGGTTCAAGATAATGGGTAATCTGGCGCAGCTATTAAGCGATCGGTTAAGGCAAGCCAACCATGATGTAATCAGGCTGGCCACAGCGTTGAGTGTAGCTTTGGGCTAGGGAGGCAAAAGCCCGTATGCGAAAGGTGAAATCATGATTTACTGGGCGCCTCTGTTGCACTTCTATCAGCCGACTAACCAGACCCACTGGGTGTTGAGAAAGATATGCGAGGAATCCTACAGGCCTCTGGTGAAGCTGTTCAACGAGTTGCCACATGCCAGAGTTACGGTGAACATCAATGGTGGCCTCACGGAGCTGCTGGATGATCATGGGATGTCGGATGTCATCGCCGGTATGCGTGATTTGTGCGAGAAGGGGCGGTTGGAGTTCACCGGCTCTGCGAAGTATCACGCTATTCTGCCTCTTATAGGGCAGGATGAGATGCTGAGGCAGATAGTGCTCAACAATCAGACCAACAAACAGTTCTTCGGTGATTGCTATTCGCCGCAGGGTTTTTTCCCGCCTGAGATGGCCTACAGCCGTGATATAGTGAAGCCGGTTCTGGAGACAGGACACAAGTGGATTATTATGAGTGGGGTTGCCTGTCCTGTAGACTGGCCTAGCAATGTCGTCCATAGCATATCGGCGGGCAGGCAGAAGCTGGTGGCGTTCTTCCGTGATGACATATTAAGCAATAAGGTATCGTTTCGTGATCTCGATGCCAGTGGTTTTCTGGAACAACTGAGGCAGCTTCGGGGGAACTACAAAGATGTCTATGTGGTAACAGCTATGGATGCCGAGACCTTCGGACATCATATTAAGAACTGGGAGAAGCTGTTTTTGGGTGAGGTTTACGAGGCACTGGAGCCGTTGGAGCCTATCGGCAAAGGCGGCAAGCAGTTGCAGCGTATGGTCGATACACAGAAGGAGATATTCGGAGCGGCCGGTAAAAATGATAAGACGGATATTGAGGTGGTTACCATCAGTAAGCTCATGGAGATATTCCCACCCGGGCAGTCTATCGAGCCGCGGGCATCGTCGTGGAGCACTACGCTGGATGATATAAAGGATGGCAATCCTTATCCTTTATGGAATGGGAAAGGCAATGCGCTGCATCAATTGCAGTGGCAGCATCTCAAGATTGCTATGGACATGACTTACAAGGCAATGAAAGTGGCCGATACTGACGCCGTTAAATTACATGCTGATTTAGCGAGGGGGCTGCTGGACAAAGCGTTGCAGAGCGACCAGTTTTGGTGGGCCAGCCGCAGGCCGATGTGGGACATCAACCTGATTCACCAGGGCCTGCTGATGCAGCGAGAGGTGATACTCAACGCTTACAAGGCTATAAAAATGAGCGACCTGACTGAGGACGAAAAGATGGAATATTACTATAGAGTTGTCGCAGGGCGTGACCTAAGGAGCAAGATCACAGACCAGCTTCTTCTGTATGGATGATTTCAACCCCCTTTACCCCCCAATCTTTGGGGGATTTTAGAAACTGGGGGACACCCCCAGACCCTTGGCAGGAAGTTTGTCTTGCATCTTTCTGCTAGTCTGCGCGTAGCTGGAACCTATGCAATGTGAAATACTTGAGTGACTGGGTAGGCCACTGCAACTCTTCCTCAAATGTTCTAAACGTTTTGGGATTTTGGTTTTGAATGTGTTTGGGATTTCGCGCTTATAATTTAGGATTTATCGTCTGGAGTTTGTATCTCCTCATGCTCAGCGAGTTGGTTACCACGCTGACTGAACTGAAAGCCATAGCTGCGCCAGCGATTATGGGGTTGAGCATAAAACCATAGAACGGGTAAAGTATGCCAGCGGCTATGGGTATGCCTACGACATTGTAGAAAAAAGCCCAGAACAGGTTCTGCTTTATCTTGCGCATGGTATAGCAGCTCAACTCCAGGGTGCGAGCTACGTCTCTGAGGTCGTCCTTCACCAGGACTATGCCTCCGGACTCGATAGCTATGTCAGTCCCCGAGCCTATAGCGATGCCGACATCCGCCTGAACCAGAGCCGGAGCGTCATTGATGCCGTCGCCCACCATAGCCACCTTCTCACCCTTATCCTGAAGCCTCTTTATCTCGTTTGCTTTGTCTTCGGGAAGCACCTCAGCCAGGACTCGGTCGATTCCGAGACTGCGGGCTATGCTTTCCGCTGCCCGGCGGTTGTCACCGGTTATCATCACAACTTGTCTTCCTTGTTTCTTCAGCCAGGCCACTGTCTCAACAGCAGAAGGTTTGGCTGTATCCGCAATCGCTATCATGCCGATAATCTTGCCCTCTATCCCCACCAGCACTACTGTTTTACCCTCGCCCTCCAGTTGGGCGATTCGGTCTTCTGTACCCTTTATATCTACGCCTTTCTCGGCGAATAGCTTTCTGTTCCCCACAAGGATAGTGGTTTTGTTATATCTTGCTTCTACCCCCTTGCCTGTGATGGCAGAGAAGCTATCTATCTCGGGGATAGCTAATTTCCTCTCCTCGGCCTTGGCGACGATAGCCTCGCTGAGGTGGTGCTCCGAGCGCTTCTCGGCTGCTGCGGCCAGTTTGAGAATTTCGTCGGCGGAATGAGGGTTGGATACAGGAATAATGTCTGTGACCTCGGGCTTGCCCCGGGTCAGGGTGCCTGTTTTATCGAAGACTACGGTATCTACCTGGCAGGCCCTCTCCAGGGTGGCGGCGTCCCTGATGAGGATGCCGTTCTCCGCCCCTTTGCCTGTGCCCACTATTACCGCAGTGGGCGTGGCCAGGCCCAGCGCGCAGGGGCAGGCGATGATGATTACAGCGATAAATGCGGTGAGGCTGAATGACAGAGCTGACCCCGATAGATACCAGGCGAGGAAGGTGATCAGGCCGATGCCAAGTACGGTGGGAACGAAATAGGCGGATACCGTGTCCGCCAGCCTCTGCACCGGCGCCTTGCTGCCCTGAGCCTCCTCCACCAGCCTCACAATCTGGGCCAGGGCGGTGTCGCTGCCCACCCTGGCGGCCTTGAACTTGAGCCAGCCGCTTTTGTTCATGGTGCCGCCTATGACCTCATCGCCGACGTTCTTTTCTACCGGTATGCTCTCGCCGGTCAGGAGCGATTGGTCGACTGAGGAGCTTCCCTCCAGAACCACGCCGTCTACGGGTACATTGCCCCCTGGCTTCACTATGACTGTATCCCCAACAATGACTTCCTCGACGGGGATCTCCTGCTCCTTGCCGTCTCTGACAACCAGCGCCGTTTTGGGCTGCAATTCCAGCAGCTTGCGGATGGACTCCGAGGTCCTCCCCTTAGCCAGCGCCTCCAGCATCCTTCCCAGAAGAATGAATACGATAAGCAGACCTGCTACCTCGTAATAAAGGTCGTGGCTCATATAGTTGGGATTGCCGGTCCAGATGAGTATGGATATCGCCAGGCTATAGAGATATGCAGTGCCTGTGCCCAGCGCGACCAGGGTATCCATGCTGGCCCGGTAGCTCTTGATGACAGCCCTGAGCCCTACGGTATAAAACTGGTAACCTGCGCCGATTATGGGCGTGGTGAGCAGTAATTGGAGCAGGGCCA
>Ga0315281_10010547_pt1 | contig 12729 bp, 7 predicted proteins | sample YL17G07_0_MG_FD_204540 | JGI IMG/M metagenome (GOLD analysis project Ga0315281, IMG submission 204540) | Sediment microbial communities from Yellowstone Lake, YNP, Wyoming, USA - YL17G07_0 | ecosystem: Environmental > Aquatic > Freshwater > Lake > Sediment | place: USA: Wyoming | collected... | reverse complement strand
AAAATTTTTCTGTGTATACAACAATGCACCAAATTCGTAATACAGTTCAGCATTGTCAGGTTTGGGCTCAAGAGCGCTACGATAATTATCGATGGATTCCTTAATTTTATTTTGTATGTGATATATTTTGCCAAGATTTATATGTGCTTCAGCAAAGTTCGGTTGAATAGTTAATGCACGTAAATATGAGGTGACAGCCTGGTCGAGTTCGTTTTCATGGAAGTAGATATTTCCAAGGAAAAAATGGAAGTCGGCCAAATTTTCATTTAGCATGATCCCCCTGGTAACAACCTCCTTGGCAGCATCCACCTGTGCTGCCTGAAATAAAGCATTGCCAAGATTTAGATAAATAGCTTCTATATCAGTTCTAAGATCCAATGCCTTGGTGAGGTGCGGAATTGCCTCGTTATAGCGGCCTCTTTCCAGCAGCAAAGAGCCTAAGTTGAAATAAGCGTTAACCAGAACAGGATTGATTTGAATAGCGTGTTGTAGAGATTGTTCAGCTTCGTCATACAATTTTTGCTCTATGAATACACTGCCGAGGTTGTTATAGGCTTCCGCAAAATTTGGATCAGTTTTTATCGCTAGCTGGTAACTGGCAACAGCCTCTTTTAGCATGCCCTCGGAGGAGTATTTGTCCCCAAGCACTTTATGGTTGGCGCTATCGATTGAGCTGCAAACTGAAATTTCAGTTTTTTCGACAGTATCTGATTCCGTCACTGTATGTGACAACTCAGTAAATATTGGAGAGGATTTTTTGAGCCAGTTGAACATGTTAGAACCAGCTTAGTTAAGAGTGGGATTTTTCTTTGTGTAATCGGCAATCATTTTAATATATGCACTCTCCATATTGCGTGTAAAACTTTCACTGTCGAATAAGGGAGAAGTTTCGCGGTTGGCGATGATCTTGTTTCGAATTGCGGCCAGCTTAATCCTGTCTGTTGCTAGCTCCAAAGCAAGATGATAATAGTCTTCCAGGTTGTAGGTAATTAATTCTGGTACATCAATTGTTGTTAGCAGGCTACCTGCCATTCGGGCTGCAAATGTATCACCCGCACAAGTTATAACTGGTAATCCCATCCATAATGCGTCACTGCAGGTTGTGCCGGCATTGAAGGGCAGGGTATCAAGGAACACATCGGCACACTGCAATCTGGCTAGGTAAGCTTTGCGCGGCAATATCGGTGCCACAACCAGACGGGCACCATTTATCCCGCGTATTGCCAACTCCTTAAGTAAATTGTATTCAGCCTGTGGGTTGCTGGAAGCGATCCACAGAATGCTATCTGGTACTGCAAGCAACAATCGACACCAGATATCGAATACTTCAGACGTGATCTTTAGCGTTTGGTTAAAGCAGCAAAAGACAAAAGCTGTCTCGGGTAGTCCACACTCAGTCCTGCTTGGTGCTGATGGGCGAGGTCTTTGGCGATCGTTCGCCTGAAAGCAGTCAGGCAAATAGGCAACTTTCTCCGTGTAATAATGGTGTGACGCTTCCGGGATGACAAAGCGGTCTGCTATGATGTAGTCCACAAAATCAGCACCCATGGTTCCGGGGTAGCCTAGGTAGTTTACCTGCACCGGAGCGGGGTGCAGAGTCATGATCTCGCTTTTTGAATGCTGAGTATGTCCGGTGAGATCAACGAGGATATCAATATTGTCCGCATATATTCGTTTTGCGGCATCTGAAACTGATAAATCACTAATATCTACAAATTCGTCAAAGGCTAGATTAAGCCTTTCACGCATTAGATTTTGTTCATTTCCGTTATAGTTATAGGCGGTCACATGAAAGCGACTGCGATCATGCAACTCAATTACTTCAGCCATCAGATATGAGACCGGGTGTTCCTGAAAGTTGGCCGACAGGTAGGCGACGGAAATCTTTTTGGTTTCTGTACTTTTTAAAGGGAATCGGGATGAATTATACCGAGGTGAGGATGAAGGATAGATTCTGTTAATACATTTAGCAATGCAGTCTTTTTGCTCTTGAGCATTTATTCCCGGCAGGGATATATATGAAAATGGCGCAATCCAGTTCTTGCTGCTTGAGAATTCAGGAGCAGCAATGGTTAACTTCCTGATTTGTTCCACAATCAGAGGCAATCCTTCCCATTCACACATGTGCTGCATTTGATGTGCCAAGCCACCCAAAGCAGCTAGATGTTCAGGGGAGAGCTGTAGAGCTTTTTTTAAACTGTCGCGAGCATAAGTTCTATTACCTTGATCGGCATAGGCCAAACCCAAGTTATAATGTGCGTCCTCACAATCTGGCTGAATTGCCAAGGCTGCTTGATAATGTGATATAGCATCATTTAGCTGCCCTTGCTTACTCAGTAGTATTCCGATATTCAGGTGTGAGATAGCTAGTGTGGGATCGATTTCCAGTGCCCTCTTATAGCTATTTAACGCCATTTGTTGTGAGCCAAGATCGTTGTAAATATTGCCAATATTTACATATGTCGGAGCATGGTCAGGTTCTAATTCAATGGCCTTAAGATAACTTGACAGTGCGTCATTCAGGTGATTCCCGCCTAATTGAATTTGACCAATTTTGATAAATGCTGCAGCTATATCTGGATTTAGTTCAATCGACTTCTGTAAATAGAAGATTGCATCTTGATGTTTACCTTGTTCAAGCAAAAGAGAGCCGAGATTGTAGTAAGCAAAAGTAAGTTGAGGGTTGTATTTAATGGATAGTCGCAAATGTTGCTCAGCTTCAGCAAACCTGAGTTGCATTTGCAACACATTGCTTAGATTGACATGAGCTTCTGCAAATTGTGGGTTAAGACGGATGGCGTGTTGATAGTGGTGTATAGACTCTTCCAGCTTGCCCTCTTCAAAACAGTTATCCCCCAGGGATTTATGGATAGTGCTGTCATTCTGTAAAGCAGCCTGAGAGACCAATCTTTCAGAAGTGGGTGCGACCACCACTTGTGGTGTGGCTAATGAGGAAGACGATTTCTTTAGCCAGCTTAGCATGATTAAGGTTTGGCACTAATTGAAGAAGTGGATTTTTTTGAATAGTCATCCATCATTTTAATATAAGCTTTTTCCAGATTGCGGGTGAAGCGCTCACTATCAAACAAGGGGGCAGTATCGCGATTGGTGATGATCTTTTTGCGTATGCCCTCAAGCTTATTGCTATTTGTGGCCAATTCTAGCGCAAGCTTATAGTAGTCTTCCAAATTATAGGTTATCAATTCAGGAGCACCAATAGCAGTGAGCAGGCTTCCTGCCATCCTCGATACAAAGCTGTCGCCAGCACATGTAACAACAGGTAGGCCCATCCAAAGTGCGTCACTGCAGGTGGTGCCTGCGTTAAAGGGAATCGTGTCCAGAAACAGATTGGCACATTGCAGGCGAGCCCAATGTTCTTCCGCTGACAGGAACGGCGCCATGAGTATCTTCTCTTTTGAAACGCCACGTTTTTCTGCTTCTCTCCAAAGGTTCGCTTCCGCGAGGCTGGTATTGGTTGGTAACCATAATATACTGTTTTGTACTGAGTTTAACAACCGGCACCAGACACTAAATACATCAGGCGTAATTTTAAAAGTTTGATTGAAACAGCAGAACACAAAGCTGCTTTCTTGCAAACCACACTCTTTGCGCGAAGGAGCGGGAAGTCTTTTTCGGGTACTATCATTGGCTTGAAAACAGTCTGGCATCCAAATGATTTTTTCAGAATAGTACTGTTTCATTTCTGGCGGAATGGTGAATTCGTCGGCAATCATATAGTCAATGAATTCTGCGCCCATCGTACTCGGATATCCCAGATAATTAACTTGTACCGGGGCCGGACGCAGGGCTAATGCACCGCTACGGCTATTTTGGGTGTGTCCTGTGAGATCAACCAGAATATCGATCTTGTCCTCGTATATTCTTTGTGCAATATTCTCGTAGGTTAGGTCACCAATATCCACAAAGTTGTCAAAGGCATTTTCCAGTCGTTTGCGAATAGGACTGTGGTCATTACTGCCGTAGGAATATGCGGACACTGTAAAGCTGCTGCGATCATGCAGTTCAAATACTTCGGCCATCAGGAATGAAACAGGATGTTGCCGAAAGTCGGCAGAAAAATAGGCAACGGAGATTTTTTTGTTCTGAGAGCGGTTGTAATTATAGGAAGAAAAGTTGCAAGTGGATATTAAAGTATTAAACTTGTTATTTGAATATTTTTCTGCGCAGCATTTGTGTTCCGCTGCGCTTGTTCCGGGTAACGCCAAGAATGCCAATGGAGAGGGTCTGTGAGTATCTGCTTCATATGATGCTAGAACTTTCTCACGAACAAATTCAGTGTGTTGCAGCAAATGATCCCATTCACAAGTATGTTGCATCAAATGAAGCATGTTCACCCTGCCCTGAAGATGAGATGGGTCAAGCTCAACAACTTTTTTGAAACAGGATAAGGCATCGGCCATTTCACCTTTACTCTTGTATGCGTCACCCAAATTGTAGTGTGCATCTACAAAACCAGGATTGATCTCAAGCGCTTTTTGATAACAGTTAATTGCTTCGTTGAGGTTGCCTCGGTCTGTATAAATAATACCAACGTAATTAATGGCTTCCACAAAGTTTGGGTTTAAAGCAAGGACACTTTTGAAATTCTGTAATGCTTCATTAAATCTGGATTGTTCATGTAACATTGAGCCTAAATTGTAATAAGCATTGGATAACTCGGGCATGATCAATATTGCCTGCTTAAAGTAATGCTCAGCCTCTTCATACAGACATTGCTCTCTTAATGTATTACCAAGGTTGCTGTAGGCCGCTGCGAAGGCTGGGTTAATGGCAATCGCTTTACGGAATGCTTCTTCTGCTTGCTCTAAATTCCCCATATCTAAGTATGCATCCCCTTCGTTTTTTAGAAGCAAGCTTTGTTCTGCCAAGTCTGATTGTATGGCTAATCTTCTTGTATCAATATTTTTGATAAGTTGAGGCGCTTGGGAAGAATCAACAAGTTTATTTTTTAGCCAGCTAAACATGGTTATGTGTGAGGATTAGCTGAAGTTGTGAGTTTACTTGTAGCTGTATTTATCATTTGAATATATGCATTCTCCAGATTGTGTGTAAAGCGCTTACTATCGAACAGCGGGGATGTATACCGGTTAGCGTTGATTTTGTTGCGTACGGACTCATATTTCTTTTTATCTGTGGCTAACTCTAAAGCAAGGTGAAAATAGTCTTCCAAATTATAGGTGATAAGTTCTGGAGCGCCTATGGATGTGAGTAGGCTTCCCGCCACCCTGGATGGGAACGTTTCGCCAACGCAGGTTATGACTGGCAAGCCCATCCACAAAGCATCGTTACAGGTCGCATGTGCATTGTATGGATTAGTGTCGAGGAATAGGTCTGCACATTGCAGGCGGGCTAGGTGTGCTTGTATCTCTGGCAATTTGGCTGCCATGAAAATTCTCTCAGAAGCAATGCCTCGTTTTGCAGCTTCCAGCTTTAAATTTTCTTCTGCTTGTACATTGCTTGCTGGCAACCATAAGAGACTGTCGGGTACAGCCTTTAATAGGCGGCACCATATTTCGAACATATCTGGGGTAATTTTGTAGGTCTGATTGAAGCAACAAAACACAAAGCCATCCGCTGGTAATCCACAGTTTGTGCGGCTGGGTGCAGCAAGCCGGGGAAGTGTGCAATCCCTCGGCATGAAGCAGTCTGGCATACGAATAACAGTTTCTGTGTAGTGCTCCTCATGTTCTGGTGGGATAACGAATTGATCTGCTATCAGATAATCAACGAAATCAGCCCCCATGGTGCCGGGATAGCCCAGATAATTTACCTGGATAGGGGCAGGGCGCAGGGCTAGTATTGCACTCCGACTATTATGGGTATATCCGGTAAGATCTACCAGAATGTCAATTCTATCATCGTAAATTCTTCTGGCTGCATCTTCATAAGATTTGTTCTCAATATTGGTGAATATGTCGAACGCATTTTCCAAACGCTGACGTGTTTCACTATAGTCGTCCGCGCCAAATGAATAAGCTGTAATGTTGAAACGACTGCGGTCATGGCGTTCTATTACTTCGGCTATCAAAAAGGAGATTGGATGTAGCCTGAAATCGCCCGATAAATAGCCAATATTAACTTTTTTGCAGCGGCTTCGATTGTGATTGAATGCTAATTTGTTGCGTATAGATAGTATAGGATTAAAAACATTTAGTACCAGCTTTTCAGCACAATTTTTGTGTTCGGCTGCGGTAGTACCGGGCAGTGATATAAAGACAAAAGGATCAATTCTGCTTTGAGTCGTAGCATTTATGCTGGACACTGCATTTTTTAAAGAGCGTATTCCTTGTTCCCAGTCGTGCCATACACAAATTTGCTGTAATTCTCGCAATAAATTGACATGTGCTGAATGATGTTCAGGGTTCAATTCGAGAACTTGCCTAAAAGATGAAATAGCTTCATCTCGTTTTTCAATCCGTACAAGAGCTGTTCCAAGATTGCATCTGGCATCAGTTAATTCAGAGTTAAGGGCAAGTGCTTTTTGATAGTAATTGATGGACTCCTCCCAATCCTCCTGTTCCTGAAGCAAGACGCCAATATTGCTTAGTGCACCCGCTAAATCAGGTTTGTGAGCAAGGGCATTTTTGTAGCATGCCATTGCTTCGTCAGGTCTTCCCTGCAACTTGTGCAGATTGCCCATAATAAGATATGGGTAGGCAAAATCAGGTTTAAGCGATATTGCCATTTGGTAGCACGAAATGGCTTCATTCAGATTACCCTGCTCGTAGAGTGCATTCCCCAAGTAATAGTGAGCCTCTGCAACATCTTGTTTGCATGTGACAACCTTCGTGTAGCAGGCTACTGCCGCATTCAAATTCTTTTGTTGCAAAAAAGTGTGTGCAAGAGAGATATGTAAATCAATCATATTGGGGTTAAGCTCTAACACTTTGCGAGAATAGCTTAAAGCATCTTCAAGTTTCCCTTGGGATAAGAGTGCTTTCCCAAGATTTGAAAGCACCTCAACATTCATAGGTTGACTCGACAAAGCCTGGTGATAACAAACTACGGCCTGCTCAGTGTTTTTTTCATACAGATAGATATTACCTAAAAAAAAATGGAAATCTGCAAACAGTGGGTTGAATGCAATCCCCTTTTCAATGACTTGTTTAGCTAATTCAATTTTGCCGGTATGAAAAAGAGCATTACCTAGTTGGCTGTACATGAATTCAATATCTGGTTTGAGTTCTAAAGCCTTGCTAAGGAACTCAATCGCCTCGTTTCCCCGACCTCGTTCAAGTAGTAACGTGCCCAAACCGAAGTTGGCATTAGCCAGTTCAGGCTTGATCATAATGGCTTGCTTCAAGCAGTGTTCAGCTTCATCAGCAAAGCCTTGTTCCTTGAATACATTTCCAAGGTTGTTGTAAGCTTCAGCAAACATTGGGTTGAGCGAAATTGCTTTCTGGTAAAGTTTTTTTGCATCTTCAAGCAGTCCATCATCGAAGGCTTGATCTCCTAAATTTTTGAGAGCAGTGCATTCAACTATCAAGTAAGATGGTAATTTTGGTTCATCCATATTGGCAGTGACATCTATACCTGACACGTGTGCAGAAGACGACTGAATTTTTTTTAGCCAAGTGAACATGGTTGATGAGGATAGTCTAATGAGCTGGTAAATTTTTAGTTCAATCATCCATCATCTGGACAAATGCTTTCTCCAGATTGCGGGTAAAACGTATACTATCGAAAAGGGGTGAGGTGTCCCGGTTAGCGACAATCTTGTTGCGTATTGCTTCAAGTTTCTTTCTGTCAGAGGCCAACTCTAAAGCGAGCTGGTAATAGTCCGCCAAATTATAAGTAATCAGTTCGGGTATAGCGGCCGCTGTTAGCAGGCTTCCCGCAACTCGAGACGGGAAAGTATCCCCCGCACAGGTAATCACCGGCAGCCCCATCCACAGAGCATCACTACAAGTGGTGTGTGCATTGCATGGGGAGGTATCCAGAAATAGGTCGGCACATTGTAGGCGTGCAAGGTGCATTTCTGGCACTAACGCTGGTGCCATGATCAGTCTTCCCGGATTTACGCCATTAATTTTTGCATTTCTCTTCAGGTTTTCTTCAGCATTGGGGTTGCTGGCAAAGAGCCAGAGAATGCTGTCTGGAACAGAAATTAACAATTTGCACCAGATTTTGAAAATTTCAGGAGTTATTTTGTAGGTCTGGTTAAAACAACAAAAAACAATGACACTTTCTGGTAATGAACAATCTGAACGTGTTGGGGTAGATGGCCTTTGACGAAAGCTATCGTTCGGCTGATAGCAGTCCGGTAAATATACGACCCGTTCAGCGTAGCATTGTTGCTGAGTTGGAGGAATGATGAATCGATCTGCAATTATATAGTCAACAAAACCAGTGCCCATGGTGCCAGGGTAGCCTAGAAAATTCACTTGAATAGGTGCAGGGCGCTGGGCAATTATTGGGCTTCTACTGTTTTGGGTGAAACCTTTTAGATCGACCAGGATGTCAATTTTATCGGTATAAATGTCACAAGCAGCATCTGAGTCAGATTTATTTCTGATATCGATAAACTGGTCAAATGCCATTCGCAGCCTATTCTGCATTTCACTGTTGTCATCCGGCCCGTAAGAATATGCAGTAATATGAAATTGATCTCGATTATGAAGTTCGAAAATTTCAACCATCAGCCTGGCAGTGGCGTGATCATGGAAATCTGCAGAAAGATATCCAATTTTTATCTTCTGGTTAGAAGGACGCTCAAGTTTAAACTGAAATTGTTGGTTGAATTTATCAACGCCAGAAGTTTCAGACTTAAACCATTTTTCCGCGCAATATTTTTGCTCCGTCGCTGTCGTACCGGGTAGGGTTAAAAAGATAAAAGGAGAAAGTATATTTTCATTTGATACTGCAGGCTGTGTAACTGCTCTGCGCAAAGTTGCTATGCGCTGATCGAGCTGCTCCCAATCGCATATTTTCTGAGATTGGTATACTAGTATCGCCAGAGCAGCATAGTGTTTGGGGGCACATTCCAGGGTTTTGGCGAGGTATTCAATTGCCTTTATTGGTTTGTTCTGGGTCAAATATAGGGACGCTAGATTGTAATAGGAGTTGGCGAGATCAGGTTTGATTGTAATTGCAAGTTGCAGGTAGTGTTCCGCCTTGTCGAATAAATTTAATTCAAGGTATGCATTTGCCAAATTATTACAGGCTTCCGCATGGTTTGGATTGATTGTAATTGCTAGTTGGTAATATTCTACAGCTTCCGCAAATTTTCCTTGTTCCAAGAGCAAGTCGCCCATTTTTTTGTAATGGGCACATGGGCTAGATATCTCGGATGGAGTGTGGAAATCTGGTTTAGGTGCTGCTATCGTGTTTGTTCCGAGAGGTGTTTGTATGCCAGCAATATGATCCTTGAACCAATTGAACATGTGTGTTTTTTCTGCCGTAAATTGACAAGTTAGAGTTTGAGCATTAACCCTTTTGTCATTTGGTTGATAAATGCGGAATCGTAACCGGCATTTATCAACTCGAATTTAAAAGCACTGCCCAGTTTGGCCTTTTTATAAAAATTTAATTTGTGATTTCCCTTGAACTGGTCAATCATGAGATAAAGCTTGTCCGCCACCTCAAGCTGTTTGGTTAATGATTTATTTTTTGCCTTATCCTTGGAGTTTGGAACTCTCTCGATAACAAATTGAGCCAGCGTTTTTCCGAATTGCTCGGCTTCACTTGCATTAAACCAGTTGATAGTCATTATTGATTCCTTGAACTAATTTCAGGTAGATTATTGTAATTCATAATCAGTAACTTTATGAAGGGAAGTTACCTTTTTGCCTGTGCTGCCGCAATCTCCCGATATTGCCTCAACTCGGTTTCAATAGTTGAAAGCTCGTGAAAGTCCTTCCCAGTATGCTTTGCCAACTCGAGTTGTTCAATGGCGCCACGCAGGTTTCCATGCAAAATATTGTAGTAAGCTAGTGCATGGTGTTCTTCCTGGTTTCTCCCTAATGCAGAATATGTTCGTGCCTGAAACTCGTATAACTGCGGGTCGTTGGGGTGTGCGGCAACTTGCTGGTTCAGCAGGGTCACTGCCTCGTTATAACGTTTTTCCTGCTGCAAAACCTCGATATACCCATACATCAGGGCACGGTGCTGGGGGAAATTTTGTGTGGAGGTAAGGAAAAAATCGTTAATTTTTGCTTCCTTTATTGCACCTGCGCGCCGTAATTTACCGGCCAGTGTGGTTATCATGGCGTTGACCTGAACGTGCTTGCGCAATGGCTGGAATTCTTCTGCGGCGCGTTCCATTTGTCTGTTTTTCATCAGGGCAATTACCAGCCCATAGCGCTGCGCTATGGGATTGCCAAATTTTTGTTCACCCAGCGCGCTATTGAAATAGGTGATGGCTTCCTGTGGTGATTTCTGCATGGTTTGCAGTTTTGCGCGCACCAGATGATAGTCCAGGCTGCTGGCAACGGGGCGATAGGGGATTTGCTGTACCCGGTTGGCCGTATCGGCAATACGCTCATTGGTCACAGGGTGTGTGCGCAAATAGGCAGGCGTGTTTCCTTCCAGTAGTCGTGTGCCTTTTTGCAGGCGCTCAAAGAACACAGGCATGGCTCTAGTGTCGAATCCGGATTTTTGCAGGATAGCGAGACCGATTCGGTCTGCTTCCTGTTCATGAACCCGGGTGAAGTTGATTTGTCGTTGAATGCCACTCGCCTGTACGCCAATCACCGTAGCCATTGCCGCATCCGGGTTGCTTCGTGCGGATAAAATCGCGGCAGCGATAAGCGCCACGGAAGCAAGCGAGTCGAATTTTTGCCCGGAGATCATGCGGGCAATGTGATGCTGGGTAACGTGCGCGACTTCGTGACTGAGTACCGCGGCAAGTTCGGATTCGCTCTGGGAGGTCAGTATCAGGCCGGTATTTACGCCGATAAATCCGCCTGGCATGGCAAAGGCATTAATTGAGTTGTCGTTGATGGCAAAAAACTCAAACGGCTGCCCGGGTTCGCTGCTGTTAAAAACCAGCGTCCCGCCCAGGCTATTTAGATAATCTGCAATTTCAGCATCGTCAAGATAGCTTTTGTCAGCGCGTATCTGAAACATGCTTTGCTCACCGATCTGGCGCTCCTGCTGGGGCGAAATCGCCTCCTGGGAGATATCACCCAGATCAGGCAGCCCTTCGGCATAGCCTGCAAAAGAGCAGGCGCAGAGTGCGGTAAAGATGATTTTTTTCATGACCCATATGATAACCGCTTTATGCATTAGTTCCCATAATGCAGCCAGGGTGCAAGGAGCCGATATGGAAGATGACGGGTCGTGGTAATATTGCAGAACTTTGGATTTAGTGAGCCGTAATCACCGTTGCGTACGAGTAAAATAATGGACAGTATTGGTAAATACAAAATTATCAAAGAGTTGGGGCATGGTGCCACTAGCACCGTATACCTTGCCGTTGAACCGGGCTCGCATATGCAGGTGGCCATAAAATTATTCAACCTGGATGTATTGCACAATAATGAGCGTGCAAAGGCATTCCGTAAATTGCTCGAAAGTGAAGCATCTCTGGCGGGCAAACTGTCCCATCCGCATATTGTAAAAATTTATGAAGCCGTGATGGATGATGGCGAACTGAATTACATGGTAATGGAATATGTTGAAGGTGAGAGCCTTGAGAAATTATCCGAAGTTGACCATTTGTTACCGCTTGGCAGTGTTACGGAACTGATTTATAAATGTAGCAAGGCGCTGGAATATGCGCAGTATCAGGGGGTTATTCACCGCGATATCAAGCCTGCCAATATCATGATATGCGGTGACCACGACATCAAGATTTCTGATTTTGGTTCTGCACTGATCGAAAGCCAGCAAACAACCCAGGTAAGTGGTGTAGGTTCGCCAGCCTATATGTCTCCCGAGCAAATCAGGGAGCAAATTCTGACACATCAAACGGATATCTATTCTCTCGCGGTGACGATGTACAAGTTGCTGACAGGAAGGCTGCCGTTTGACGCACGTAATAACTACAGCATGATCTATCAGATCATGAATATCGAGCCGCCACCGCCCAGCACTTTTCGCCCTGAAATACCGCCCAAGCTGGACAAGATAGTGATGCGTGCCATGCAAAAGGACATCGCAAAGCGATACCAAACCTGGGATGAATTTTCCCGCGATCTGGTCGGTTTTTTCAGTAACAAGCAAATCCCCCAGGATGACAAGATTGATACCGCCAAATTTGACACCTTGCGCTCGCTTTCATTTTTTAAAAATTTTAGCGATGTGGAGCTGTGGGAAGTGTTGCGCATCAGCGAATGGCGCGAAGTAAAAAAGGACGATGTTATTTTTTCAGATGGGGAGGAAGGGAACACCTTGTTTATCCTTGCCCATGGCACAGTTAAGGTGCTCAAACAGGGTCGACTGCTGAATCTCCTGCATAAGGGTGACTGCTTTGGCGAGATGGCGAATTTCACCGAGAAAAAGTTCACCCGCACCACGGACGTGGTGGCTAAAAACGATGCAACCCTGATTGAAATTAAATTGAAGGTGCTGGACAAAACATCGGCGGAGTGCCGCTACCAGTTCAGCGATTCTTTCCTGCGTATGCTGGTGAAGCGACTGTCAGTGGCGAACACGAGAATCAGCCATCTGCTGGCAGAGCATGGTACTAATCCAGAAGAGTGACTATATTATGCCGGAGCGCCGACGTCCCCGTCGGCAAGTAACTTGAAAAAGCCGACGGGGACG
>Ga0315281_10010546_pt1 | contig 12729 bp, 17 predicted proteins | sample YL17G07_0_MG_FD_204540 | JGI IMG/M metagenome (GOLD analysis project Ga0315281, IMG submission 204540) | Sediment microbial communities from Yellowstone Lake, YNP, Wyoming, USA - YL17G07_0 | ecosystem: Environmental > Aquatic > Freshwater > Lake > Sediment | place: USA: Wyoming | collected... | reverse complement strand
GCGCGCCCAGAATCGGCGACGCAAAAAAGTTCGCCACGCTGAAGGTAAACGTCACCGCCCCATACCAGAAGGCCTGATCCGCCTGCGAGCCGGTGAAGCTGCCGACCAGAGCCGGCAGCACGGGAATGATCAGGCCTATCGCCACCATGTCGACCAGCGCCGTCAGCATGATGAAGGGCATCGCCGCCTCGCGTTCGCTGCGCGCGGAAAAGAGTTTAAAGGGAGGTCTGGATGGGTTCATAGGCGAAAGGTACCAGAGTCGGCCGAAAGCCGATGTACAGCGGCTCTCCTGGGAACAAGCCCGCGACTCACTACCGGCATCCAGGGTGCGCCTGGGTGCGCCTTGCCAAATTTTGCCAAAATCTCTACCATGACTGTATGAGCACGATGAATATCTCCTTGCCCGATCCGCTCAAGAGCTTCGTGGACGAGCAGGTCAAAGAGCGCGGCTACGGCACCAGCAGCGAGTATGTGCGCGAGCTCATTCGCAAGGATCAGGAGCGTAGCCGTTTGCGCGCCATGTTGATCGAGGGTGCAGCATCTCAGCCCGTCGGCTCTGCCGATGGCGCCTATTTCGACGGCCTGCGTAATAGTGCCAGGCGCCACAGCAAGCGGTGAATGTCAAGCGCGCCATCCTGCGCGCCCTGGCTGACCGGGATGTACATCAGGCGATCGATTACTACATCGGTGAAGGGGCAGAACAAGCTGCGTTGAAGTTTATCGACGCACTCGAGCAGGCCCTCCAGCACATCGAGCGTCATCCCGCAACCGGCTCCCCTCGCTACGCCCATGAACTCGACTTGCCTGGTTTACGCTGCTGGCAGATGAAGGGCTATCCGTATCTCGTGTTCTATGTCGAGCGGGATGATTACGTCGACGTCTGGCGGGTTTTACACGGCAGCCGCGACATTCCAGCCTGGATGCAGGCACCCGATTAGCACAACGTGCACCTGAAAGGCTTGACCTATCTCTTTTTCAAAAGTCAGGAGCGGAATATTATGAATGCGAGTCTGCTAAGCCGAATCACCATGGAACCGGGAAAGTGCGGCGGCAAACCTTGCATCCGCGGCATGCGTATCCGCGTGAGCGACATTCTCGAAATGCTCGGTGAAGGTGTGAGCATGGAGGAAATACTGGCAGATTTTCCGGATCTTGAGCGCGACGACATTCTCGCCAGTCTGCAATTTGCGCCACGCCGTAGCGACATAATGCACCTTGCGGCATGAAATTCTAGGTTGATACCCAGTTGCCGCCGATGTTGGCAAGCTGGCTATCGATGATGTTTGATGTCGAGGCTTTCCGTTGCGCGATCCGGGCTTGAGGGATTCGATAGACGGCGAAGAATCCATCTGACCTCCAAGCAGGGCGGGACAAGGCTGGAGAACAAGGCTGCACCTTGCCCGCAGCTCGTCTTCCGCCTATAGTACGGCGCTCCAAGCGCAATCGAGGACGCCGGGAATGGCACGCGAACAATTTACCTTCTGCCACAGGCTGCGCGTGCGCTGGGCGGAAGTGGACATGCAGGGCATCGTTTACAACGTCAATTATTTTCTTTATTTCGACGTTGCCATCACCGAATATTGGCGCGCCATCGGCATCAATTATCCCGACGGCATCGTGAAAGCCTATGGCACGGATCTGTACACAGTCAAGGCGACCGCGGAATATCACGGCTCGGCCGAGTACGACGACTTTCTTGATATCCACGGCCGCACGGCGCGGCTGGGCCGCTCCAGCATGCAGTTCCTGCTCGAAATCCGGCGCGGCGACGAGCACCTGGTCAGCGGCGAGCTGATTTACGTCAACGCCGATCCGGCAAGCAAGATATCGGCCCCGCTGCCGGAACTCCTGCGCCAGAAGATTATCGGCTACGAGCGCGTCACACCCGAGCTACCCGAAGCCAAAGCCTGATGGCGATCAAATATTACTGGGAAGACTTTGCCCCGGGCCGGGTGTTCGAAACCGCAACGCGCACGCTGTCGGAGGAAGACATCGTGCGCTTCGCCCTGGAGTACGACCCGCAGACCTACCATACCGACGCGGAAGCCGCGCGGCACTCGCCGTTCGGCGGGCTGATAGCGAGCGGCTGGCAGACCGCCGCCGTGGGCATGCGCCTGATGTGCGACGGCTACCTGCTCGAGACTTCCTGTGTCGGTTCGCCCGGACTGGACGAGCTGCGCTGGCTGAAGCCGGTGCGCCCCGGCGACACGCTGCGCTTGCGCAGCACCGTCATCGAGTCCACGCCCTCGGGCAAGCAGCCAAACCGCGGCACGGTGCTGTTTCGCTGGGAGCTATTCAACCAGAACGATGACGTCGTACTGTCGATGCTCGGCCGGCAATTGTTCCTGCGCCGCGTGCCGGCGCCGCTTGCGTCCGCTTAGGGTTAGCGTATGAGCTACAAGTATTATTGGGAAGACTTCTACCCCGGCCAGGTGCGCGAGACCGGCGGCTACAGCTTGTCCGAAGAAGAGATCATCGAATTCGCCAAGAAGTACGATCCGCAGCCCTTTCATACCGACAAGGACAAGGCGCAGCAGTCCTATTTCGGCGGGCTGATCGCGAGCGGCTGGCAGACCGCCAGCCTGGCCATGCGCATGATCTGCGACCAATACCTGCTCGAGGCGGCGAGCCTCGGGTCGCCCGGCGTGGACGAGGTGCGCTGGGTAAAGCCAGTGCGCCCCGGCGATACGCTGCGGCTGAAATCGACCGTGCTCGAAACGCGCGCCTCAGACAGCCGCCCCGACATGGGCACGGTGCGTTCGCGCTCCGAGGTCTACAACCAGCACGGCGAACTGGTGATGCACATGTCGGGCGTGGGCATGTTCAGGCGCCGCAGCCCTAGCGAGTAGCGAATTCCCGGCGCGGCTAGCGCTTCGCTCCGTAGCCTGCCACGCCCATCAGCAGCCGCGTGCAACCGTACGCGCTCCAGATGAGCAAGCGCCGCCACAGCGGCTGGCGATGCCATATGCGCTTCGCCACCACCTTGGCGCCGTCTTTCATATGCGCGAGCAAGCTGCGGCGCAGCTCTTGCGAAAAATGCAGGTCATCGACGACGATATTGGCTTCGCGCGCCAGCATCAGGCTGAACGGATCGATGTTGGAGGAGCCTACCGTAGCCCAGCGCCTGTCGATCACCGCGACCTTGGCATGCAGGAAGCTCTTGTGATATTCGTATATCTCCACCCCGGCATCGAGCAGCGAGCCGTACAACGCGCGCGAGGCGTAATGCAGCAGCACGTATTCGACCCGCCCCTGTAGCAGCAGCACGACGCGCACGCCGCGGCCCGCCGCGGAGCGCAGCGCATGGCGGAAGCGCGCGCCGGGAAAGAAATAGGCGTTGGCGATGATGACTTCCTTGTGCGCCCCTCGGATCGCTTCGAGATAGGCATCCTCGATGTCGGATCGATGCCGAAAATTGTCGCGCACCACCAGCACGGCGTGCTGGGCGCCGCGCGCGGCGGCATCGACCAGCGCATGCCGCAGCGAACCGCGCTTCAGGCTCGCCCAGGAAACCCGGTGCCACAGGCGTTGGGTCTGCTCCAGCACGCTCGCGATCAATGGCCCCTCGATGCGCACGGCGTAGTCGTAGCGCGGCGGTGTATGGCGCGGCGTATGCATGTCGTCGATGATATTGATGCCGCCGACGAAGGCCACGCGGGCGTCCACCACCACCAGCTTGCGGTGCAGGCGCCGCAGGCGGTTTCGCCGCAACGTCAGGGGAGAGGTCTTGGGGCCGAAGATCAGCACCTCGATATTCGCCGCGGAGAGCGATTGTCGCGTTTGCTCGAACAGGCCCTTGGAGCCGAAGCCGTCGACGAGCACGTGCACGCTTACACCGCGCCCGGCCGCGCGCACCAGCGCGGCGGCGATGGTTCTGCCGGTGTCATCATCGGCGAAAATATAGGTTTCGAGGTAGATCTCGCTTTGCGCCGCGTCGATCGCCTGCCGCAGCGCCGGAAAATACGCCCTGCCGTTGGTGAGCAACTGCAACTTGTTGCCGGCGAGGAATTCCAGCGTCATCGCAGTTCCAGTTCGACGCTCAGCGCGGCATGATCGGATATGCGCGACCAGGGCAGGCCATGGTGCACTTCGGCATGGCGCACGTCGAAACCGCGCGCATAGATGCGGTCCAGGCGCAGTAGCGGGAAGGCGCTGGGATAGGTGCGCGCCGGCCGCCCGCGCTGGTCGCGGAACACCTCCTTCAGGCCGAGTTCCGCCACCAGTTGGCGTCCGGCGGAATTGCGCCAGTCGTTGAAATCGCCGGCGACGACCAGCGGCGCGCCGGCGGGCACCAGACGCTGCACGCGTTCGGTCAGCGCGGATAGCTGCCGCCGGCGTCCGTGCTCATACAAGCCGAAGTGCACGCACAGGCAGTGCAGGCGCGATTCGCCGAGCGCAATTTCACAATGCAGCAGGCCGCGCTGTTCGAAACGATGGGCGGACACATCCTGGTTCTCTGCGCTGGTGATGGGGTAACGGCTGAGGATGGCGTTGCCGTGATGGCCGTGGTCGTAGACCGCATTGCGGCCGTAGGCGTAGTCCTGCCATACCTCGTCGGCGAGGAACTCGTACTGCGGCTCCGCCGGCCAGTTGAGGACGTGCCGGGCGTGATGCTCATGCTCGCCCTGTACTTCCTGCAGAAACACGAGGTCCACATCGAGCAGGCGCAGATGGTGGCGCAGCTCGTGCACCATCATGCGCCGGTTGAAATGTGAAAAACCCTTGTGGATGTTGTAGGTGGCGAGGCGCAGCTTCATTTGGATGACGCTCAGCGTAGAGGTGGCTATCGCGGAAATTAGGCGTAGTCACTTATGATTCAGGAGTACCGAAAAATGGCGAGTCTGCATCCGCGGGGGGGATTTGCAAGGGGGGGTGCATCCCCCCCTTGCTCGTGGAATGAGGGCTTTTCCTTGGCCGGAGACACGCTGTTTGATTCCGGCTGATCCGGTTTAAGGTTTCAGGCCCTGAAACAGCTTCTCGCGCCCGACCTTGATGAGAAATTCGCCGTCGTACATGAAAATGTCGGCGGTGGCGAAAGTATCGCCGAAAGCCTCCGGAATGAAAGAGCCGGTGCCGATCACATCCACCGGGGCGCGCGCGTGGCCGAACATTTTGCACTTGAACGGCGTGAACCCGCTGGAGCCGACGATGCGCGCCGAGTTGAATCCGGAGGCGTCCAGGGTCTGGCGCATCTTGATCGCGCTCGCCACCGACACGCCGGTGCCGAACAGCACCTTGCGCACGCGGTCCTTGACGATGTTGAGCGTGTCCGAGTCGTAGGCCTCCTCGCCCATCACCGCCCGCACCGCCTCGTACTCGTTCAACACGTGCAGCCAGTTGGCCACCAGTTCGACCGACTGCTCGTAATCCAGCCCCTCGGCATAACGCTCGCCATGGGTGTCGATGCGAAACGCCAGCGTGCGTGCGCTGGCGGGATCGCTCGGCAGGACGTCGTTGTACCACCAGCGGCAGACCTCGAGCGCATCGCTGAATTCGCGCGCATAGTAATCGACCAGCACCGTGAGGTTGTCCTGCGGGTGCGTCTCGGCGTACATTTGCGCCGCTCTCAGGGTGGAGCCGGCGTAGCCGACGATGGCATGCGGCATGGTGCCGAGACCTTTTTCCAGGCCGTAGAAATGCGCGGTCAGGTCCTGCGAGCCGCCGACGAAGCCGATCGCGCCGGAGAGCTTGGCGATGCGACTGCCGACCGCGGCGCCGTACGCGGCCAGAATGGACAGGTCGTCACCACAGGCGTGGCGCGCGTGCATATCGATGAAGGCGACTTTGGGCAGGTCGGTCGCCATCTTGTAGGCGTTGTAGGCCGACACGCAGGCGGTGCCCACGCGGCGCAGGATCAGCGTCTCCAGTTCGACCAGGGCGGCGAACGAGCCGGTATAGGTGAAAATCGGCTTCTGATCCGGGACGAAGGCGCCCTCCTCGTACAAGCGCGTGATCTTGAGCGGCACAGCGTCCCGCGGGTAGTATTCGCGCAGGATTTCCAGCGCCGGGTTGACGGCGCAAATGGTGCCGCGGCGCAGGAACACACCGTAGGTAACGCTCTTGTCGCCGAACTTCTCCACGATCTGGCGCGACTTGGTGAAATACTTGTCGGTGCGCGAGAGCACGTAATCGGCACGCTCGCGGCGCTCCGATTCGAGTTTCAAGTCCAAGGGATTATTCATGGCTAAGGGTCATTTATCCAGATGGGTAGCTATTATGGACGGCGTCGCGCCCCCGCGGCAAGAGTCAGGCTCCAGAGTCAGACCGGCCCTAGGTACGTTTGCCGCGTTGTTGCGGCAGCAGCAGGATGGCGTCGCGATTGGTCCACGAAAGCGTGCGCTCCGCCGCCTCTTTCCACGGCAGCCATTCGTGACGCAGGTGCTCGGTCGGTTCCAGCCGCACCGGCATAATTTGCGGCAACTCCAGGCCGAATACGCGTTCCTCATTGTGCGTGATGCCTTCGGCATAGCGGCTGAGATGCTTCTTGAAGATCTCGAAGCGGTTTTCGATTCCCCAGTCCGTGAGGCGGTACTGTGAGGCATCGATTCCGGTCTCCTCGCGTACTTCACGCGCGGCGGTTTCGATGAGCGGCTCATTCTCGCGGTCGATGCTGCCCGTAACCGATTGCCAGAAGCCGGGCCAGCCGGCGCGTTCCAGCATGAGCACCTGCAGGTCGGAAGTGTAGACCACCACCAGGACCGAACGCGGGATTTTGTGGCCGTGTGACACGCCGGGCAGAAGCAAGACTCGATCAGGCCGAGGGCAGCGGCGGCAATCCGGCATCCCAGCCGTCCGGACCGCTGACGATGGCCCAGAACGGCTTGCCTTGCCCCTGCCAGTATTCCGCTACGCCATCGAGCACCTCCACCGCGGTGACGAACTCCTGCTTGTGGCCGGCGCCGAAATGCTTGCCATGCTCGAGCAGCAGCACATAGCCCGGAGCAGGCTGCCAGGAAAGGTCGCCGAGGCAGTCTTCGAAGGCGTCCCAGTTGCCGCCGAACCACTCAGGAAAAGCGAGCGCCTTGGCCACCAGGCCGGTAAAGCCCTGTTTGTCGTGCACATGGCCTATGTCCACGCGCCACAGCGCGAGGCCCGCCGCCTGCGCCGCATCGGCGATGAGGCGCGTGTCCGGCCCGGTCGTGTATACGCCGGCCTTGTCCTTGTCCCGCAACAGTTGTTCCAGGGAATTACTCACGCACCCGCCTGAATGAGTTGTAATGATTGTTGCTGTAATAGTACTCGCCCGAGGTGCGCGCATCGCCCGTCGTGCCTGTGCCGGCGACGATGCGGCGCGCGCCGCGGTCGCGCGCACCGGGCGTCTTTACCGTGTATTCTCGGTAGTAGCCCCGCTGGCGCGAGGGCAGTATCCTTTCACGATTGCCGAACACGCTGCCATCGCTGGCGTATGGAAACGGCCCGCCCGCCTTGATCAGCGCCAGGGTCGCCTGCGCTTCCCTGGGCAAGGCGGCGGCCGCAATATCGCCAATCGGGGCCTGGCCCTGCGCCAACACCGCGCCGGTCATTGCCAACAGCGTCCAAAAGACGATACCGAACCACTTCATGTTTGTCGGTCCGGGGGCCAAGAACCGGGGCCTCTAGCTTTTTTCCGGTTGTTTCTCTGCGCCGCGCAATCGGATGTGCAATTCGCGCAGTTGCTTCTCGTCCACCGCGCTAGGCGCCTGGGTCAGCAGGCACTGTGCCCGCTGCGTTTTCGGGAAGGCGATGACATCGCGGATCGATTCGGTGCCCGCCATCATCGCGACGATGCGGTCCAGCCCGAAGGCAATGCCGCCATGGGGCGGCGCGCCGTACTGCAGCGCGTCGAGCAGGTAACCGAATTTCAGCTTCGCTTCCTCCGGCCCGATGGCGAGGGCGCGGAACACCTTGGATTGCACTTCCTCGCGATGGATACGCACCGAGCCGCCGCCGATTTCCGATCCGTTCAGCACCATGTCGTAAGCCTTGGCAACGGCTTTGGACGGATCGGCCGCGAGATAGTCCTCGTGTCCATCCTTGGGTGCGGTAAAGGGATGGTGCATGGCGACCCAGCGCTTTCCTTCCCCGTCGTACTCGAACATGGGGAAGTCGACCACCCATAGCGGCTTCCAGCCGGCGACGGCAAATCCCTTCTCATGGCCGACTTTCACCCGCAGCGCGCCCAGCGCATCGTTCACGATCTTGGCTTTGTCGGCACAGAAGAAAATGAGGTCGCCGTCTTTGGCCGCGGAGCGCGCAACGATGGCCTTGAGCGCCGCGTCGGAGAGATTCTTCACGATGGGCGACTGCAATCCATCGCGGCCCTTGGCTACCTCGTTGACCTTGATATAGGCGAGCCCCCTGGCGCCGTAGATGCCGACGAACTGGGTATAGGCATCGATCTCGCCGCGGGTGAGCGCGCCACCGCCGGGGACGCAGAGGCCGGCCACGCGTCCGCCGGGCGCATTGGCCGCAGCGGAGAACACCTTGAACTCGACGCTCTTCATGATATCCGTGAGTTCGGTGAACTCAAGCGCCACGCGCAGATCCGGCTTGTCCGAGCCGTAGCGCTCCATCGCCTCGGCATAACTCATGACCGGCAAGGGATCGGGCAGATCCACATCGAGCGACTGCTTGAACACGGCGCGCATCAGCCCTTCCATGATGCCGCGGATTTCTTCCTCCGCCAGGAACGAGGTTTCGATATCGATCTGAGTAAACTCGGGCTGGCGGTCGGCGCGCAGATCCTCGTCGCGGAAGCACTTGGTGATCTGGTAATAGCGGTCGAAACCCGCGATCATCAACATCTGCTTGAACAACTGCGGCGACTGCGGCAGGGCGAAGAACATGCCGGCCTGCACGCGCGAAGGCACCAGGTAGTCGCGAGCGCCTTCCGGCGTTGACTTGGCGAGCATCGGTGTCTCGATGTCGATGAATCCGGCCTCATCCAGATACTTGCGCACCGCCATCGCCACCTTGTAGCGCAGGCGCAGGTTCGCCTGCATTTGCGGCCGGCGCAAGTCGATTACGCGGTGAGTGAGCCGGGTGGTCTCCGACAGGTTGTCTTCATCGAGCTGGAACGGCGGCGTGACCGCCGGGTTGAGGATCTCGATCTCGCGGCACAGCACCTCGATCTCGCCGCTTTTGAGCTTGGGATTCACCAGCCCGGGTTCGCGCCGGATCACTTTGCCCGTCACCCGGATCACGAATTCGTTGCGGATTTTCTCCGCTACGGCGAATACCTCGGGCCGCGTCGGATTGCATACGACCTGCACCAGGCCTTCGCGGTCGCGCAAATCGATGAAAATTACGCCACCGTGGTCGCGCCGCGTGTGGACCCAGCCGCACAGGGTGACGGTCTGATCGAGCTGCGCGGCACTGACCAGGCCGCAGTAATGGGTACGCATAGTATTGGCTATCGGTGAAGAGTATCAGGTAATGAGTCAGGGGTAATGAGTCAGCCCGCTACACTCATTACCCATTGCACATCAGCATATCATCACTTCCTTTTTCCGCTCCCGTTGGGCGAGGCCACGCCCATGGAGATCACGTATTTGAGCGCCGTGTCCACGCTCATGTCGAGCTCGATCACGTCTTTGCGCGGCATCATGACGAAATAACCGCCGGTCGGGTTGGGCGTGGTCGGCACATAGACGCTCACGTAATCGCCCTGCAGGTGATTGGTGACGTCGCCGCCGGGCACTCCGGTGAGAAATGCGATCGTCCACATGCCCTCGCGCGGCCACTGCACCAGCAGCGCCTTGCGGAAAGCCTCGCCGCTGGAGGAAAACAGCGTGTCGCTCACTTGCTTGACGCTGGAATAGATCGAGCTCACCACCGGAATGCGGTGCAGGATTTCGTGCCAGAAATGCACCAGGCGCTGACCGATCAAATTCGCCGTGACCGCGCCCGTCAGAAACACGATCAGCAGCGTCAGCAGCACGCCCATGCCCGGGAGGTGGATGCCGAGCCAGCTCTCGGTGCGCAGGGCCAGCGGCAGCAGCAGCAAGCTCTGGTCGAGCGTGTCGACCACCAGCTTGAGCACCCAGATGGTGATGACCAGCGGAATCCAGATCAGCAGCCCGGTGATGAAGTATTTTTTCATTCAGCCTTGACTGTGCTCGCAGCAGCAGCCGGTGCGGCGGCCGCAGCAGGCTGGGCCTCGGTCTTTCCGTTGCTCCTGCCGTCGCCCTTGCTCTCGCCCGTAGCCCCGGTTTTGCTCTCGGCATTGCTCGCGGTCCCGCTCTGGTCCGCAGTCTTGGCCGCGGGCTTGGCGCCGCTATTCTTGAAGTCGGTCGCATACCAGCCGCCACCCTTCAACTGAAAACCGGCGGCGGTAAGCATCTTGCCGAAAGTCTCCTTGCTGCATTCGGGGCAGACGCTCAACAAGGGATCGCTTACCTTTTGCAGATACTCTTTCTGGAACCCGCACGACGAGCAACGATATTCGTAAATAGGCACGAGACGCTCCAACCAGCGAAAAAGATGTCGATTATAGCGGAAAAGCGAGGCCTCCCCATACGCTATCTATGGGCAAACCCTGCCTTTTCAAGGAACTAGCCGCCGACCCGCCGCCCAGGCGCAGTTCTAGAATGGAATGTCGTCGTCCATGTCCTGGAACTGGCCGACAGGCTTCTTCGCCGGCGTGGATTCCCCCGCCGCGGACGGTTCGCGCGTCTCGCGCGGTTCACCCCCGCCCATGCCACTCCTGGAACCCAGCATCTGCATGGCGTCGGCGATGATCTCGGTGGTATAGCGGTCCTGGCCTTCCTTGTCCTGCCATTTGCGCGTGCGCAACTTGCCCTCGACATAGACCTGGCTGCCCTTCTTCAGGTATTCGCCGCATATTTCCGCGAGTCTGCCGAAACTCGAAATGCGGTGCCATTCGGTCACCTCTTTCTTTTCGTTCGTGGCCTTGTCGGTCCATTTGTCCGTCGTAGCCACCGAGAAATTGCAGACCGCCTTGCCATCGGGCAGGAAACGGGTTTCCGGATCTTTGCCCAGGTTGCCTACGACTATCACTTTATTGACCGATGCCATTTCAATTCTCCTCAATGATTTTCCATCTCGTACTACCCAGCCGACCCGTTGCCCAGCGCCGCGCCTGCAACCGTGTCCGCGCCGCATTCGCGCGCGCGCCGCGGCACACGCATACCTGCGGCGATCATTCCCCACAGCGCAATAAGCGCGACACCGAACATAAACACCGGCGCCTGCCCCTGATGCTGCATCAGCCAGCCACCCGCGGCACCGCCGACGAACAGACCCAGCGCCTGCGTCGTGTTGTACACCCCCAGGGCCGTGCCCTTAGCGCGCCCCGACACCGTGCGCGATACCAGCGATGGCAGGCTCGCCTCAAGTATATTGAAAGCAACGAAGAAGCCCAGCATCAGGATGACAAGCGCGGTGAAATTATTCAGCGCGAACACGAAACCCAGCTGGACCACCGCCATCAGCGCGATGCAGGCGAGGAATACCGGCTTGATGTTGTCCTTTTTCTCGGCGTAGAAAATCGGCGGCAGCATCAGCACGAACGACGCCAATACTACCGGCAGATAGACTCTCCAGTGCTGATCCACCGGGAGTCCGCCCGCGTTCACCAGGGCGAGCGGGACTACCACGAATATCGCCATCTGCACCACGTGCAGCGAGAAAATGCCGAAGTTGAGCCGCAGCAGGTCCGCATTTCTCAGTATGTCGCCCAGGCGGGCCGATTCGAGGTGCTCCTCGGCCTCGATGCTTACTAGCGCCTCTTCCGGCACCACGCTCACCACCACCCAGATCGCCAACAGGGCCAGCACGCCAGTGGAAACGAATATGCCGCCCATGCCGATATGGCGGTAGAGCAGGGGCGAGCCGACCAGGGACAGGGCGAACATCAAACCGATGCTCGAACCCACCAGTGCCATCGCCTTGGTGCGGTGCTGCTCGCGCGTCAGGTCGGACAGGAACGCCATCACCGGCGCGGAGATCGCACCCGCACCCTGGATGGCCCGGCCCGCGATGATCACGTAGATGTCGTCCCCGGCGGCGGCGATGAAGCTGCCCAGCGCAAACAACACCAGACCCAGAATGATGATGCGCTTGCGGCCATAGCGGTCCGAGGCCATGCCGTAGGGAATCTGCAGCACGCCCTGGGTCAGTCCATAGACGCCGAGCGCAATACCCACCAGGGTATGGTCGTCGCCGCCTTTGAGGTGCATCGCGTGCACCGCGAACACTGGCAGGATCAGAAACAGGCCCAGCATGCGCAGGGCAAAAATCGAGGCAAGAGAAAGACTTGCGCGGATTTCCAGGGGTGACATGCGATGCGGGGAAACGGACGGCATAACGTAGCAGTAGCGCGGTGGCGGCGTAATCTCGTATATTAGCAGGTTTATATCTCCGGCCAGCGCCCAAGCCCATGGACCAAATCAGGATTCGCGGCGCACGCACGCACAATCTGAGGAACCTGAATCTCGACCTGCCGCGCAACCGGCTGATCGTGATCACGGGGCTATCGGGCTCCGGAAAATCATCGCTTGCCTTCGACACGCTCTATGCCGAAGGCCAGAGGCGCTACGTGGAATCCTTGTCGGCGTACGCGCGGCAGTTCCTGCAGCTCATGGAAAAGCCCGATGTCGACCTGATCGAGGGCCTGTCGCCCGCGATCGCGATCGAGCAGAAAGCCACCAGCCACAACCCGCGCTCCACCGTCGGCACCGTGACCGAGATCCACGACTATCTGCGCCTCCTGTACGCCCGCGTCGGCAC
>Ga0315281_10010545_pt1 | contig 12729 bp, 12 predicted proteins | sample YL17G07_0_MG_FD_204540 | JGI IMG/M metagenome (GOLD analysis project Ga0315281, IMG submission 204540) | Sediment microbial communities from Yellowstone Lake, YNP, Wyoming, USA - YL17G07_0 | ecosystem: Environmental > Aquatic > Freshwater > Lake > Sediment | place: USA: Wyoming | collected... | reverse complement strand
GCAAAGGCGTTAGGTGAAAAGTTGAACGCAAGTGTAAAGTCCCATCAGAGGTTTAATACTGCCCAGGTGATTACAGGTAAATTGAAACTCGATGTGGCAACAGCGAGAACTGAATACTATGAGTCACCTGCGGCTCTTCCAAAGGTTGAGAAATCGTCTATCAAGAAAGATCTTTACAGGAGGGATTTCACTATTAATAGTTTAGCTATTAAATTAAATCCAAAGGATTTCGGACTCCTTATAGATTTCTTTGGTAGTCAGCGTGATTTAAAAGAAAAGACGATCAGGGTTCTTCATAACCTAAGTTTTATCGAAGACCCCACAAGGGCATTCAGGGCAATTAGATTTTCTGAAAGGTTTGGATTCAAAATCAGTAAACATGCAGAAAATCTGATAAAGTCAGCCGTAAAGATGAATCTCTTTGAAAAACTTTCAGGACCCAGATTGTATGAAGAACTCTTACTCCTGTTTAATGAAACAGAACCCGGTAGGGCTCTGAAAAAATTATCGGATCTTGGTCTTTTAAAAGTGATACATCCAGCATTAACATTTAATGAAGAGCTTGAAGAAACGCTGAAGTCTTTGCATGAGACTGTTTCTTGGTTCAATCTGCTCTTTCTTGAAGAAAAGACTGACAGGGGAGTTCTCTATCTTATGGCATTATTGTCAGAATTAAAAGAAGAAGAAGCAGAGGAAGCTGCAGAACGTTTATCACCACCTCCAAAGATAAAAGATATGATTGACAAGGGTATTTCTAAGGCGAGAGAAGTTGCAAAAAGACTTCCTTCAGAAGATCCTGTAGAAACATATAACCTTCTGAGAAAACTCAGACTCGAAACAATCCTTTTGGCAATGGCTTTAAGCAAGGACAGGCTCAAACAGAAAGTTATATCCCGGTATCTTACGGAATTGCGAAAGATAGAGCCAATTCTAAAGGGAGAAGATCTTAAAAAAATTGGTGTAAAACCAGGGCCTGTTTATTCGAGAATTCTCAAAGAACTCCTTGAAGAAAAACTGAGAGGCCATCTCAAATCCAGGGAAGATGAAGAGAGATTTGTCAGGAGAATAACAAATAAGCTCTCAGAGATGCAATCTCTTTAATGCTACTCAGGTTCAAACCTCTTGTCAAAGGCAGGGTCATCAAATAAATCTCTTGGACCGATAAGTTTTCCGTTAGCAATCTGGAACCCTGCAGGCCATTTCTCCTCATTCATTTTTTTAGAGTTTTTCCAAGTCTTTTTTCTATTGATTTTACCTTTTCCTCTATTCTATTTGGTTTTCCCTTTCTATCATCTATGGTAATAGTTGTAATTGCCCTCTCCCCTGTTTTTATTACAGCCTCATGGCATTTCTTTATAAGTTTCATTATTTCATCCCATTCTCCTTCGATAACGGTACTCATAGGATTCACCTTATAGGGAAGTCCACTTGCATCGATTATTTTTAATACCTCGGCAAGCTTGTCACCAATACTGCTGCCAATGCCTATTGGGATAATACTGACTTCAGCAAGCATAACTCCTCCTTTCTTTTTTGCTCATGTAAGTTAGCAAGCTAAGGATAGCAAAAAAAGGTAAAAAGAAAAGGGGTATTTCAGTCACCCCTTTTCTTTTTTAAAAAATTTCAATAATTATATCCAGATCATCTTACTGCGTCTTTTAATGCCTTGCCAGATGTAAACTTCGGTACTTTTGCAGCAGGGATTGTGATAACATCGCCTGTTCTTGGGTTACGGCCTTTTCTGGATTTCCTTTTTATGACCGAGAAAGTACCAAACCCAACAAGAGTGACCTTTTGACCTTTTTTTAGGGCACCCCTTATGGAATTTAAGGTAGTGTCTAACGCCTTTCCCGCGTCTACCTTACTTAATCCTGTGCCTGATGCGATCTTGTCGATAAGTTCCGCCTTTGTCATTGACTATTCCCCCCTTTCATATACAAAGTTGTTTTAAAAAAAGCTGAAACTAAAGTATCAAGAAGGAATCCTTTTGTCAAGCCAAAAATTTAATTCTCTCACAGAAAAGTTTGTGCCAGTCTATGTTGAACGTAAATGTTCATTCAAAAGATTGATAGATTAAGGAAATAGAAAGTCTTTATTTATTAAATTCATCTATTTGTATTAAAAAGTATAGGATGATTTCCATTTTCTATCTAATTCATCTTCTCCCTTTATATGACTTATAAAAACAATTTGCATGTTTATCTGCTCAATATCTAAAAAATGAATCTATAGAATACTCTCATTTTTTAGCCTTAACAGAGAGTTCCCAATATATAGTATTTATCTATTCCTAACATACAGGATATTGGGAACCCACATTTTTATCTTGACATTATTTTATTTCTTCACTATATTTTGTGGTAGAAAGTGGTAGAAAGTGGAGGGAAACGAAGTGCCTTCCTTCTCTGGAAAATACTATTATTCGGTTGATCCAAAAGGCAGAGTCATTATTCCTGCTCCTTTTCGGGAAATCATTTCGAGTAATTATAGCACGAAACTCTATATTACAAATGATCCTTTTGAAAGGTGTATTTCTATATATCCATTGGAGGAGTGGAACAAGCTTCAAGAAGTTGTTCGGACAAAGCCAAAATCTGATAAAGCTATTAAATATTTTAGGAGGAGGGTCATTGCCTCTGCCATTGAGATAGAAATAGATAAGCAGGGTAGGGTTTTGATACCAGCAGCCCTCAGAGAAGATGCACGGATAAATACAAATGTGGTTATTGTCGGCCAGTTGGAAAGCATAGAAATCTGGGATAGGGAAGAGTGGGATAACCTATCTGACCCTTCAAAAGTAGACAAGCATACTATTGAAGCGGGACTAACGGCCCATGGTCTATAGGAGAGAGAATTACATGAAGGTTTTCATTTTCCATTTTAAAATTTGCATTCTTCAATTTGGAGTAGAAAATTTAGTGTAGAAATTTTTCATATCCCGGTGATGTTGAGAGAGGCAATGGAAGCTCTTAATCCGAGGCCAGGTGGGATATATGTAGATGCGACAGTTGGAACCGGGGGACATTCAGAAGAGGTATTGAAATTTATTAGTTCTGAGGGGAAGCTGATTGGCATTGATAGGGATAATGAGGCCTTGAAAGTTGCACAAAAGAGGCTGTCAGACAAAAGGGTAATCCTTAAAAAGGGAAATTTTTCAGATATGGAAAGTCTTCTCTCTGAGTATGGGATCTTTGAGGTTGACGGTGTTCTTTTTGACCTCGGTGTCTCCCTGTTACAACTCAAGAACCCAGAAAGGGGATTTAGTTTTACCTCTGATAGACGTTTGGATATGAGGATGGATCAAGATCAGAAATTCTCTGCATGGGATGTTGTAAACAAATATCCTGAAAATGAACTTGAAAGGGTGTTCATGGAATTTGGTGAAGAACGCTTTTCAAAAAAGATAGCGAAGTCAATAGTCAGGTGGAGGGGCAAAAAAACAATTGATACCTGTTATGAACTGGCTCAGATTGTGCAAAAAATATATGGAGGAAGAGGAAGAATTCATCCTGCAACAAGGATATTCCAGGCATTGAGGATAGAAGTGAATAGGGAGATTGATGAGCTCAGGGCCGGGCTCGATTCTTCCTTAAGGCTTCTCAAAAAAGCTGGAAGGTTGTGCATTATCTCCTATCACTCACTTGAAGGCAGGGTAGCGAAACATTTCTTGGCAGATAGTTCAAAAAAGGGATTACTGAAAGTGATTACAAAAAAACCTGTAATGCCAAGCCCTGAGGAGCTCAGGCTAAATCCTTCTTCAAGGAGTGCGAAACTCAGAGGAGCCGAGAGGATATGATACGCATAAGCAGAAGTGGAAATATAATGTCCTTAATGCTTAAACCTTTATGCATTGTCCTTTTATTGTTTGCCCAGTTCGGACTTGTGTGGCTCAAGTCGAATGTTATTACATTGGAATATAACATCAGTAACCTTGAAAAGAAAAAGGCTGAGTGTCTTAAAGAGAGGAAGATACTGTTTGCTGAAAAGGCTGGTCTTCAGTCTTTTGAGAGTATTGAGTCATCCCTGAGTGGAGATTATGGCTTTGTTTTCCCTGATAGAGTTAAGGTGATCCATGTAAAGAGGCAAAAAGGCTCTCTCCCTTATAAGGCTTCTCTGGAGAGAAGTCAGGTTGGAGGACCATGACTGCAGAGGTGAAAAGTTTTGAATAAAAAGAGATGGATTATATTAAATACAATAATTATTTTTAGTTTTTTCGCGGTATTCTTACGTCTTATTGACTTGATGATACTTAACCACAAACTACTTTCAGCTAAGGCTAAACAGCAGCATATAAAGGCCGAAGACATCCAGGCAAGAAGAGGAGCAATATTTGACAGACAGGGAAGGGAGCTTGCTTTGAATCTCGAATTGGAATCTCTCTACTGCGAACCTGAGGTCATTAATAGAGATGATAAAAATATAAAGAAACTTGCCTCTGCCATGGGAAAGGAACCTGAGGTAATTTTTACTAAGATACCAGTGTCGGGTAAATTTGCATGGGTTGAAAGAAAGCTTGAGCCTTCAGTAGCAGAGAGAATAAGAGAACTTAATATCAAGGGAATCGGTTTTATGAATGAAGCAAAAAGGATATATCCTAAGGGAAGACTTGCCTCTCACATACTGGGTTTTGTTGGAGTTGACAACCAGGCGCTCGAAGGGATTGAACTCCAATATGACAGATATCTGAAAGCAAGGGGCGGAAAGATATTTTTTGGTAGGGATGCAGGTGGCAGGACACTCTCGTCAGGTATTGATAAAGAGGTAAAGGGAAATAATATCGTGCTAACCATTGATGAAGGTCTTCAGGGTATTGTTGAAAAGGAGATTGAAAAGGCAATGTTGAAATGGAAGGCTTCTGCAGCATCGGTTATCATGATGGATCCTTTTACCGGTGAAATCCTTGCCCTTGCTAACAGACCTTCCCATGATCCGAACGACGCTGGGAACTACAGGGATTTCGAAAAGAAGAATCGGTCTATTACTGATTTATATGAGCCGGGGTCTACTTTTAAGATTGTTGTCGGTGTAGCGGCACTTGAAGAGAAGATTGCAGGACCTGACACTCTCTATGATGTCAGTCAGGGAGGTATTAAGGTCGGAGGCAAAATTATTCGGGATGTACACAAGCACGGGGTTCTGACATTTAAAGAGGTTATACAGAAGTCTTCCAATGTGGGTTCTATTATGATCGGCATGAAACTCGGGAAGGAGAACATATATAAGTACGCAAGACTTTTAGGCGTTGGTGAAAAAACCCGGATCGATTTGCCGGGTGAAGTCTCTGGGTGGATACATCCACCTGAGAGGTGGTCAGCTACATCAATTGGTGCTATAACAATCGGCCAGGAGGTTGCAGTAACACCACTTCAGATTTTAAGGGCTTATTCAGCAATTGCGAATGGAGGATTCCTGGTAAGGCCTCATGTTGTGTCAGAAATAATCTCTTCTGAAGGACAGATGCTTTTTTCTTTTGCTGACAAGGAAAAGAATCGAGTGATTTCTCAAAAGACAGCTAAGACATTTAGACAGATTCTCAAGGGTGTCGTATGGGAGGGAGGAACTGGCGGGAGTGCATCTGTTAAGGGGAATGAAGTTGCAGGCAAGACAGGTACAGCCCAGATTATAGATCCGATAACAAAAAGGTACTCGAAGCAAAAATACGTTAGTTCTTTTGTCGGGTTTGTCCCTGCAGATAACCCGAGGTTTGCACTTATTGTTGTTGTATATGAACCCAAGGGACAGATTTATGGCGGAGTGGTGGCAGCGCCTGTTTTCAGGGATATTGCTGACAAATCACTTTCATATCTCGATATACCGAGGGAAGACAATCCTTATGAAACCCTCTTAGTGGTATCGAGATGAAACTGAGGGAACTCTTAAAGGAAGTTTTGAATTTGGAATCAAGCAATAAGAATATGGATATAGATATCTCGGGCATTGCTTATGATTCACGGAAAGTGAAAGAGGGTTATCTATTCGTTGCGATAAAGGGTGAAAAATATGATGGACATGATTTTATCACTGAGGCGATTAAAAAAGGTGCAGTAGTAGTCGTGTATGAGAGAGATGTTAGAGAAAGGAAAAACGGGGGTCCTTTATATATTAAGGTTAAAGACAGCAGAAGTTCTCTTGCATGTATAGCTCATAATTTCTACGGTGCACCATCGAAATGTCTTACCCTGATTGGAATAACTGGCACAAATGGAAAGACGACAACAACATATATCCTCAAATCCATTCTTGAGTCATGGCAGAAAGAAGTTGGTCTCATCGGTACAATACAATATATGATAAAAGATAAAACCTTTCCAGCTCTGTATACAACGCCAGAATCCTTAGAATTCCATGGTCTTTTAAGAGATATGCTCTCCTCAGGCTGTACCCATGTTGTTGCAGAAGTTTCTTCCCATGCCCTCGCCCAAAACAGGGTTGACCAGGCAGTCTTTAAGGTTGCTATTTTTACAAACCTCACAAGAGACCATCTGGATTTTCATAAGACCATGGAAGATTATTTCAGGACAAAGGAGAGGTTATTCAGGGAACTTATTGACAGGGAAGGAACATGTGTAATAAATCTTGATGATCCATACGGGAAGAGATTGGTTTCAGAACTCAGATCTGCTTCAGTCGGACAGAATACGGGGATACCGGTTTTGACATATGGCCTTAAGGAGGGAGCAGACATTATAGCAAGGGAAGTCAAGAACTCCCTCGATGGGTTAAGGTTTAAGATTTCTTTCCATGGCAGAAATTATGATGTCTCATCACATCTTATGGGTTATCCAAATGTTTATAATATTCTATCAGCTGCAGGAGCTTCAATCTCTTTGGGAGTTCCGTGGCAGACAATAATTAGAGGCATAGAAAAGGCAGGAGTTGTCAAGGGAAGGTTTGAAAAGGTCGACCTTGGCCAGAATTTCCTCTGCATTGTTGACTACGCTCATACGGAGGATGCCCTTGAAAGGCTTATATATACAGCAAAAGAGCTTGTAAAAAACTCATCACGAAACAGTTATTACGCACTGCCTCGGGTAATTACTGTTTTTGGATGTGGGGGGAACAGAGATCGCGGTAAGAGACCCGTAATGGGTGCAGTGGCAACAAGGCTCAGCGATCTTGTTATCATAACTTCCGATAATCCGAGATATGAAGAGCCATCTGAGATCATTCGTGAAATAGAATACGGAGTAGTAAAGCGAAACTATATCAAAGAACCTGACAGAAGGGAAGCAATAAGGAAGGCAGTAGATATGGCAGGAGGTAGAGATATTGTCCTTGTAGCAGGTAAAGGACATGAAGATTACCAGGAGATAAAAGGTGTAAGGTATAAATTCAACGACAAAAAGATTCTTGAAGAGGCACTAAAAAATAAATTACAAATTAAAAATGGGAGTAAGGGTTTGAAATGTCTGGAAAGGAAATCAAGGGGGGTTTAAAAGTCGAAGACATATTAGCAGCAACAGGAGGAAAGATTTTATCTGGTAATTCTATTGTCTTTGCTGGCGTATCGATAGATTCAAGGACAATACAGGACGGTGAGTTATTTATTGCATTAAGAGGCAGTAAATTTAACGGACATGATTTTCTTCATGAGGCATTGAGAAAAGGCAATGGTGCCATTGTGAATCATTCACCGGCAGCAGCAATAGAAGGGAAAACCCTTATCTCTGTGGAGGATACGCTTAAGGCCCTTCAGGAATTAGCGAGGTATATGCGTTTAAAGAAAGATATTCCTGTTATCGGCATAACAGGATCAAATGGCAAGACAACCACAAAAGAACTTGTGGCATCAATCTTGAGCTCAAAATACAGAGTACTGAAAAACTCAGGTAATCTGAATAACCATATCGGACTTCCCCTGACCTTAACAAGAATCCGAGAGGAAGATGAGATTGCAGTGCTTGAAATGGGTGCCAGCGGTCTAGGTGAAATAAAGAAGTTATGTGAGATAGCAATGCCAAATTATGGTCTTTTAACTAACATCAGCCCGTCCCACCTTGAGGGTTTCAAAGATATGGGGACCCTGAGAAGGACGAAACTTGAAATCCTCGATGATATCAGTGTGGCTATTGTAAATGCTGATGATTCTTTTTTGATGGATGGAATTCAGTTATTAGGTTTCAAAGGAAAGGTGGTCAGATACGGGATAAATAATGAAGCTGAGATCTATGCAACAGATATTGAACTTGTCGAAACGAGTTCTGTCTTTCTTTTACATCTGGGAGACAAAACTATTGAGGTCCGTCCCAAGATATCCGGAAGATTTAATATATACAATCTCCTTGCAGCTGCCTCTGTTGGTTATCTCTTTCATGTAGACATAGAAAAAATAAAGCATGCTTTAGAGTCTTTTATCGGAGTACCTATGAGATTTGAGATGAAGGAAATGAAGGGCATGAGGGTCATAAGCGATGTATATAATGCAAATCCTGGTTCAATGGAAGAAGCCATAAAAGAGCTTGTAAGGCTCAAAACGGGAAGGACTATCGCTGTTCTGGGAGATATGCTGGAGCTCGGCTCATATGAGAAAGAGGCCCACAGGAGACTTGTCATGTGGATGTCAGACCTGCCTGTTGATGTATTCATAGCGGTAGGACCTCTGATGTCTTCTGCGGCAACAGGGTTCAAAAGGGAGGTCCATAAATTGCAGAATTCCATCGAGGCAAGGAAAATTCTCAAGGATATCTGCAGGGAGGGAGATACAGTTCTGATTAAGGGTTCAAGGGGAATGAGCATGGAAAGGATTCTGGAGATATAATATGCTCTATAGCCTTTTATACAATTTGCATGAATGGTTCTCGCCCATGAATGTCTTCAGGTATATCACGTTCAGAACCTCTCTTGCCATACTCACAGCAATGTTTTTTTCCCTTATGTTCGGGCCATGGATTATTGGGAGACTGAAGAAATTAAGTATGACCCAGCAGATAAGGGATGATGGACCGAAAACACATATGAACAAGGCAGGTACTCCGACAATGGGCGGGATACTTATCATTGTCTGCATACTTCTTTCAATCTTTCTATGGGGAGACCTTAAAAATATATATATATGGGTTATGGTTATTTCCCTTGCAGGTTTTGGATTTATCGGTTTCCTTGACGACTATCTTAAGGTCATAAGAAAAAATCACAAGGGTCTCAGGGCCCTTTACAAGTTCGGAGGCCAGATAGCCCTTGCACTTTTGATTGGAATCTTTCTGTATATGAACCCGAAAGACCCATATGCTGATGTCTTAAGTATTCCCTTTTTTAAGAAATGGCTCTTTGACCTCGGATGGTTTTACATACCTTTCTCAGTAATTGTAATAGTTGGCTCTTCGAATGCAGTTAATCTTACAGACGGTATTGACGGGCTTGCAATAGGTCTTGTCGCTGTTGCAGCCCTTGCTACAGGTGCCCTTGTTTACATTTCAGGACATAAAGGATTGGCCCAGTACCTTCAGGTTCTCTATCTCCCCCGTACCGGAGAGCTGACTGTTTTTTGTGGTGCCATGCTTGGTGCCTCCCTTGGTTTCCTATGGTATAACTCTTATCCTGCAGATGTTTTTATGGGTGATGTGGGCTCTCTCGGACTCGGTGGCTCCCTTGGTACGATTGCTGTAATAACAAAACACGAAATAGTCCTTGCCTTGGTGGGTGGAATCTTTGTTATAGAGACTATCTCGGTCATACTCCAGGTCTTTTCCTTCAGGCTAACTGGTAAAAGGATATTCAAGATGGCACCCATCCATCATCACTTTGAGTTGAAGGGATGGCCGGAACCAAAGGTGATAGTGAGGTTCTGGATAATCGGGATAATGCTTGCTTTATTAAGTCTTGCAACATTAAAGGTGAGATGATTATGAAAAAAGAGTTCAAAGTTCAAAGTTCAAAGTTCAAAGTTAATACAAAGATTTTTTTATCCCTTTTTGTCTTTTCACTTTTAACTCTTAACTTTTCACTCTCAACTTCCCTTGCTGATGAGATAAATGCTCGTTCTGCTGTTGTTATTGATGCATCAACAGGAAGAATACTGTATGCAAAAAATCCAAATCTCAGACTACCTCCGGCAAGTACAACAAAACTTATGACAGCAATATTAGTTATGGAGAAGGCAGACCTTTCGGAAATTACAAGGATAAGCAGAAACGTTACGCGTGTTTCTCCTTTGAAGGCGGGTTTTAAAGAAGGTGATGAGGTAACTATTGAAACACTACTTTATGCTGCACTTCTTGAGTCTGCAAATGATGCTGCTGTTGCTCTTGCAGAAGCAGTGTCCGGTTCTGAGGAGCAGTTTGTCAATCTCATGAACAAAAAGGCAGATGCTTTAGGATTAAGTGATACAAGATTCATAAACCCTCATGGACTTCCTGGAGCAGGCCAATATACTACCGCTTTCGATTTAGCAAGGATCATGAAGTATGCCCTTAGATATCCCAAGCTGAAGGAGATAATAGGAACTCGTGTGGCAGGAATCTCGACTGAGGGAGGAGATGAATTATTTTTGAAAAATACTAACAAGCTTTTATGGTCTGAAGAAGACTTGATAGGTGGGAAGACCGGATATACCCGCAAGGCAAGGCACTGTTTCGTTTGTGCTGCAGAGCGAGAGAAGGAGACCGTTGTCGTTGCCCTTCTCGGGAGCCCGAGTAGGGCAAGTCTCTGGAGGGAGACAGAAGGATTGATTGGCAAGGGATTTCAGGTCATGGCAAATAAGGAAGAGGCTGTTATCTTTTTCACAAGGGCAGATTATGACTTTCTTAATGTGAAGAATGCATCCTATAAAAAAAGTGAAAAGTTAAAAGCGAAGAGTAAAAAGTCAAAAAGAAAAAAAATATTCACAAAGAAAAAGGGAAAGCCGAAGACATTTGCAAAAGGCAAAAACAAAAAGGCAAAGAATTTTAGAGTTGCAGAGAAAAAAGAAAATGGAAATAAAGGGTAAAAAAGTGACTGTTGTAGGGCTTGGCAGGAGCGGAGTTGGAGCTGCAAATCTGCTCTCTGAGTTTTGTGCAGATGTGACTGTAACAGATAGAAAAACAGAAGTGGAACTTAAAAATTTTATAGAGAGGATCAACCATCCTGTCAGGCTTGCCCTGGAAGGGCATCCGGAAGGTATTTTTGTGTCAGCTGACATGGTGATAATTAGCCCCGGAGTCCCTCTCGATATCGTAACCTTGTTGAAGGCAAAAGAAAAGGGAGTTCCCATAATTGGTGAGCTCGAGCTTGCATACCAGATAGTCAGAAATCAGAAATCAGAAGTCAGCAGTAATGCCCCCTTCCTCCCTTTAGTAAAGGGGGGCGAGGGGGGATTTTTAGCTGTTACAGGAACAAATGGAAAATCTACAACAACTGCTCTTCTTGACTTTATGTTGAAGAAGAGTGGTTTCAGGACAATCTTGGGTGGAAACATAGGGATGGCCTTGACAGAGGAGATTTATAAAATAGTTACCAAACCAAACTCATCACTTGTCACTCGTCAGTTGACACTTGATTTTGTTGTTGCTGAAGTATCGAGCTTTCAACTCGAATCGATAAGGGATTTCAGGCCAAAGGGGGCTGTGATACTCAACATCACTCCTGACCACCTTGACAGGTACCATTCTCTTGAAGAATATTGTGATGCAAAGGCGAGGATATTCGAAAACCAGGTGGAAGGAGATTTTCTTTTACTCAATGCGGATGACCCAGAGGCAGTAAAAGCTATGAGTGAAAAGTTAAAAGTGAAAAGTGAAAAACCAAGAATCTTTTACTTCAGCCGGAAAAGGGAGGTTGAAGGGATTTACAGTAGAGAAGGGCGAGTTTATTGTAATTTCCCTGAATCATCACTCATTACTCGTCACTTATTACTCATAAATGGTGAAGAAATAAGAATTAAAGGAATTCATAACCTGGAGAATGCCATGGCCGCTTCGGCCATGGCTCTCCTTGCAGGCAGTCCCTTGGAGGCAGTAAGGGATTCCCTGAGGGAATTCCCTGGTCTTGAACATAGGCTCGAATTTGTGAGAGAGATCGATGGTGTGAAGTACTTTAATGACTCTAAGGGGACTAACATCGGTGCAGTAGTTAAATCTCTCGAGAGTTTTAATGTTCCGATTATTTTGATTGCAGGAGGAAGGGATAAAGCAGGAGACTTCTCCATCTTGAGGAATTTAGTAAAAGAAAGAGTTAAAGCCATTGTTCTTATTGGAGAGGCTACTGAAAAGATAAAGAGATCACTCGGAGACCTTACAGAAACACTGATGGCTAAGAACCTGCAAGAGGCTGTAGAGATATCCCGAAGTATCTCAACGAAAGGTGATATTGTCCTCCTCTCGCCTGCCTGTGCCAGTTTTGATATGTTTGCTGATTTTGAGGATAGGGGAAGACAATTTAAAAAAATAGTTACGGAATTAAATGATAAATAGAGTAAGGAGAAATAAGTTGTCAGCAGTTACCTTTTTCGAGCCAAACTCTTCACCCGTCACTCGTGACACGTTGCTTCATAACACATATGACAGACTGCTCCTTCCGACGACTTTTTTTCTTGTTGTCTTAGGTGCCCTCATGATATATAGTTCAACCTCTGTTATTACACCTAACCTTGAAAAGAAAGGAATTACTGAATTTTATTACTTCAAGAGGCATATGTTTACGATTTTCATAGGACTTGGGTTTATGTTCCTTGCATGCAGAGTGAGACTATTGTATCTCAAGAAGATGGCTATCCCTCTTCTTATTTTCTCCTTTATACTGTTAATACTTGTCTTT
>Ga0315281_10010544_pt1 | contig 12730 bp, 11 predicted proteins | sample YL17G07_0_MG_FD_204540 | JGI IMG/M metagenome (GOLD analysis project Ga0315281, IMG submission 204540) | Sediment microbial communities from Yellowstone Lake, YNP, Wyoming, USA - YL17G07_0 | ecosystem: Environmental > Aquatic > Freshwater > Lake > Sediment | place: USA: Wyoming | collected... | reverse complement strand
GAAAGGTTTTGTCGAGCGGTTCGGAGCTTTGCTTGGCGAGGACCTTTCCTCCGAAGTTTCGGCGGTGGATCAGCTGGGTGAATTTTCCCGAAGCCGCCTCCTCCTGGGGCAGAAGAGTCTCGAACGGGCAATGAGGGCACACCAGGATCACGAAGGAGGAGAGTGTGTGGCTGTTCATTTGAGAGATGCGCTCTCTTTTTTCGGTCAGGCCGCCGGAGACGAATTGAACGAATCTCTCCTCGACGAGATTTTCGGAAATTTTTGTATTGGAAAATGACTGAATCTCGGTTTGACGTCATCGTGGTAGGTGCGGGACACGCAGGTTGCGAAGCGGCCGGGGCCTCGGCGAGGCTCGGGCAGAAGACCCTTCTTTTGACGAGTCGGCTCGATGCCGTTGCGAGGATGAGCTGTAACCCCGCGATCGGAGGAGTGGGGAAGGGTCACCTGGTCCGTGAGATCGATGCTTTGGGTGGACTGATGGGGAGGGTCGCGGATCTGAGCGGAATTCAATTCCGCGTGCTCAACCGGAGCCAGGGAACCGCGGTTCGCGGTCCACGCTGCCAGAGCGACAAGGCTCTTTACGCGGAGTTGATGGCGGAGACGCTGGCTGGGATCGAATCACTGACGCTGGCGGAAGGAGAAGCGGTCGGGTTCCACGTGGAACAAGGGCGGATCGCCGGAATTGAAATCCGCGACGGGAACGGAGTTTCTCGGATCTCCTCCCGGGCGGTGATACTGACGGCTGGAACGTTTCTTCAGGGAATCCTTCACGTTGGGCTTGAAAGCCGGCCGGGCGGGCGGTTCGACGAAGCTCCCGCCGTTCATCTTTCTTCATCGTTGAAGAGGCTCGGACTTCGCCTGGGCCGATTCAAGACCGGCACGCCCGCGAGAATCCATCGAGATTCGGTGGAAGACTCGAAGCTCGAGGAACAGAGAGGGGACCCGAACCCGGAGCCCTTCTCTTTCGTTCACGCCCTTCGTGGATTTCGACCCACGCTCCCCCAGGTTTCTTGTTTCCTGACCCGAACGAACGATGAGGTTCACGAGATCATTCGGGCGAACCTGGATCGATCTCCCCTTTTCAGTGGCCGGATTTCAGGGGTCGGACCCAGGTACTGTCCTTCGATCGAAGATAAAGTGGTTCGTTTTGCCGACAAGGCCTCCCATCAGATCTTCATCGAGCCCGAAGGATTGTCGACCCCATCAACTTATTTGAACGGCGTTTCAACATCTCTCCCAGCCGACGTGCAAGAGAAGTTCCTGCGGAAGATTCCCGGACTCGAACGGGTCGAAATCCTCCGGTATGGCTATGCAGTCGAATACGATTTTCTTTATCCGGACCAGTTAAGCGACACCCTTGAAGTTCGCGCGCTTCCGGGTCTTTTTTCGGCGGGTCAAATCAACGGAACGTCGGGCTATGAGGAAGCTGCCGCTCAGGGGCTGATCGCCGGGGCGAACGCTGCTCTGAGCCTGGCTGAGAAAGAACCTCTTCGAGTCGGGCGCCACGAGGCCTACATCGGAGTCCTGATCGACGACCTCGTTCGCCGGGGGACGGAGGAGCCGTATCGAATGTTTACGTCTCGTGCCGAGTACCGGCTTCTTCTCGGATGCGACTCCGTCGTGGCCCGACTGGTTCCCGTGGGGCTCGAGAAGGGGCTCCATTCCGAACGAGATCGACCCGCCGCAGCGATGGCTCTTGATCGCGTGACCCGAGTGGATCGGTTTATCGAAGGCCTTCGGGAGATTCGCTTGTATCCGGACCGAGCCACCCTCCTTCGGCTCGAAAAGCTCAAAATTCCGACGTTTTCCGAACCGATGTCGGCTTGGGATCTTCTTCGTCGGCCCGAATCGAGCCTGGCGGATATTCTGGCGGCCTCTGAATCCGAAATGGTTTGCGACACTTCGATGTTCAATGCGGAAGAGTTGGAATCCATCGAATCGCGCGCGCGCTACGAGGGGTATGTTCGACGGATGAAAGAGGACGCCCGGAGGCTCGAGGCGAAGGAGGGGGTTCGAATTCCTTCCGGTCTCGACTTTGGTTCGCTTTCCGGTTTATCACGCGAGTGCGCCGAAAAGCTCGATCGGGTTCGTCCGTCGACGTTAGGAGCGGCTTCTCGAATCGCAGGGGTGACACCGGCGGCATTGACTCTCCTGCGGATCGAAATCGAACGGGGAGAGCGTCGCGCCTTAGCCGCCGATTCAGACCCGGCGGCGGTCCCAGGATTTCCGGTCGATGCGAACGCGAACATTCAGCCCGACTGACGAACGGCGCTTCGAATCTCTCCTTCGAGAGAGGGGAATCGAGATCGACGCATCGCGATTCCGAAAGCTGATCCGGTATTCCGATCTTCTGCGGACCTGGGGAGAAAAAACAAATCTCGCCGGTCCGAAAGTCCTCTCCGATCCCTGGCCTTCGATCGTCGAAGCCCTCGAACCTCTTCGCTTCGCCGGCGAATCCGTGGGTCGTTTGGTTGACATCGGCTCGGGCGGCGGGCTCCCCGCGATTCCCCTCGCGATCGGGTGGCCAGTTGCCAAGGTGACGCTCCTCGAACCCAGAAAGAAACGGTGGGCTTTTCTTCGTTTCGTCCTTCAGGAACTCGAGATTGCGGGGGAGGTCCAGGACGTTCGATGGGAGGAATTTCTGGCGTCTCGACCAGAGGAAAAGAGCATTGACGTTCTGTCGAGCCGGGCTCTCGGAGGAGCGTCCGAGCGGCTTGTCGGTTTTCGACCCCTGCTGAAGGAGTCCTCCCTGGTTCTCCTGTTTGCCGGAGGTAAGGAGAAGAAGCTCGCGCCTGAATGGCGGGGCTTCCGCGTCGTCACGAGCATCGATCTCGCCGAAGCGGGACATTTTCTCGTGGCTCTTCGAATCGCCGAATTTGTTCCTCGTGGAACACAACCCCAAGACGTGGCAGAATAATGACCATCATCCGCGAGTCAAGACCATCCGCGGCTGTTCTTCTGGTCTGGAGAGGGAGATTCCGTTTTGGCCAAAGTCGTCGCTATCGTGAATCAAAAAGGTGGTGTCGGAAAAACAACGACCGCCATCAATCTCGGCGCTTCGCTCGCGGCCTATGAAAAACGAGTCCTTCTCGTCGATCTGGATCCTCAGGCGAATACGACGTCAGGGCTTGGTTACGACAAACGAACGGAAGCTCCCAGTGCCTATGACTGGCTGTCCGGAGAAGCCTCGTTCGAAGACGTTGTCCATCAATCGGAGCTCCTTCCGAATCTCCGCTTCGTCCCTTCTCACAAGAACCTCGTCGGTCTCGAGGTTGAACTGGTAGAGACGGAGAATCGTGAATTCCGCGTGAAGGAGTCGATCGATCCGATTCGAGAACCGTTCGACTACGTCTTTGTCGATTGCCCTCCGTCGCTCGGACTTCTCACGGTGAACGCGTTGACGGCTGCCGATTCCATCCTGATTCCGATTCAGTGCGAGTACTTCGCTCTCGAAGGGGTAACCGATCTCCTGGAGACGGTCGAACGAGTTCAGGAAAACCTAAATCCGTTTCTGGCCATCGAGGGGGTTGTCCTCACCATGTTCGACGAGCGAATCAACCTTGCACGCCAGGTCGTGCAAGATATCCGTAACTTCTTTGTTGACAAGGTTTACGACACGGTTATCCCCAGAAACGTCCGACTGGCCGAAGCGCCGTCTTTCGGAAAGCCGATCATCACCTACGACATTCGAAGCCGGGGGAGTGAATCGTATTTGTCTCTGGCCAAAGAAGTCATTTCGCGAACGGGCAGGGCAGCATGAAATCCCGAAACTCGAAAGACAAGACCGGAAAACGATCCCCGACGCCTGTCATGAAGAAATCGGCACTCGGGCGGGGAATGGCGGCCCTTCTCCCCGGAAGGCGGCCAGCAGATCCGGCTTCGACTGTGCGGCCTGTTCCGCACTCCTTCGAGGTGAAATCGCAGGTGACCGAAGTCGATTCGCCACGTGCGCCTTTCGAGGTCGAAATTGGAAAGCTCACGGTCAACCGGCTCCAGCCGCGCACCGACTTCGACGAAACCCAGCTTGAGAGCCTGACTCGATCGATTCGTGCCTCAGGAATTCTTCAACCGATCGTCGTCACCCCTTCCGCTTCCGGATTCTCGATCATTGCCGGAGAAAGGCGATTCCGAGCGGCCCAGCGCGCCGGGCTGACGAAAGTGCCGGTGGTGCTCCACCGGGTCGATCAGGAAAGGGACTTTCTGGAGCTGGCCCTGATCGAGAACCTTCAAAGGGCGGATCTCAATCCGATTGAAGAAGCTGACGCCTATCGAAAACTCCGGGATGATTTCCGCCTGACGCAGGAAGAGATCGCGGCCCGAGTTGGCCGGGACCGGTCCTCGGTTGCCAACACTCTTCGGCTGTTGAAGCTCCCGCTCGAAGTTCAGGGGCATCTCCGGGCCGGCGCCATTTCATTTGGTCATGCCAAGGCGATCCTCGGGCTTGAACGGGAAGCGGACCGCCTCCATCTCGCCAACGAGATCGTTTCGAGGGGGCTTTCGGTTCGAGAGGCCGAGGATTGGGTCGCGGGCCGTCCGGTGACCGGAGCGCCCTCCGACCACCCGAGGCGAGTGAAAAACCAGGAGCCAAACAAGGACGTTTTCACCCGCGATGCCGAGGAAAAACTCTCGGCCCATCTGCGCACGAAGGTCGAAATCCTTCGACGCCGGACCGGAGGCGTTCTCCGGCTATCGTTTTCCTCCGAGGACGAGCTGATTCGACTGTACGAAATATTGACGAAAACACCAGGCTAGCGCAGTAGGATAAGGGTTGGTCGAGGAGTCACGATGATGAAGTTGGGCGGAAAGTCGAACACGGCGGGCGTTCTCAATGGATTTCTCGATCGAGGATGCAGCCTGACCGGTGAGCTTCGGTTCGAAGACACCCTTCGGCTGGACGGAAATTTTCGCGGAAAAATCATCTCGGAGCACGAGCTGATCATCGGCGACAGCGGCGATTTCGACGGAGAAATCGAAGTTGGAAGCGTCTCGATCAATGGACGGGTGAAGGGAATCGTGCGGGCGTCGAATCGAATTGAAATTCATCCCGGGGGGCGAGTCACCGCCACCCTCATCGCTCCGATCCTCGTGATCGAAGAAGGGGCGACCTTCGAAGGAGATGTGCAGATGGGGCACTCCCGAACGGTCGACGCTTCTGCGGCCAACGAGGGGCGTAACAGCTCCGGAGACCGGAAGATCGTCGCGATGGCGGGGATGAAAAGAAGGGACGAAGAGGGACGCTGAGACGGACGTTCGCCTCAGTCAGCCAACGCGAGAGGTCGTGAGGTCAAAATGAGCGGGTGTTTTTGGGAACGCGGACGGCTTCCTCTCCGCCACCATGCCATTGGGAAGCTCCGTCGATTCTTTCGAATCTTCGCGGCATCTGCCGTGGCTCTGGCCTTGGCGCCGGCCGCGTTGGCCTCAAACGGGTCGCGGGCGGTGATAGGACAGATCGCTCCCTTTTCGATCGAGACGCCCCACCCCTATCGAAGAGTGTCGAGCCGGGATCCTGTGGAATGGCGAACGACGGTCGAGTTTCCGGGCGCAACTTATCTGATGCTGCACTTCGTCGATTTCGATCTGTCTCCCGGAGACGAGCTTCGGTTGCTCGACGGCCACCGGAGAGTCGTCTGGATCTATCGCGGCCAGGGGCGACGAAATCTCGGAGACTTCTGGTCAATTGCCGTTGTGACCGATCGCGCGCACCTGGAGCTCGTTGCGCCCGGAAACCGGAACCGTCAGGCAACCACCGGCGACGAACGCTTCGGCTTTCGAGTGATCGAGCTCATTCATGGGGTCTCGGGATCACTCGCGGACGGGCGTGAATCCCGCCGACCCGATTCGGTTTGCGGCCAGGACGATCGCCGCCCGCCGCGCTGCTACGACGACGACGTTTTTTTCCACTCTCGTCCCGTTGCCCGGCTCATCGTCGGAACGGATTCCTGCACGGGCTGGATCGTCTCGTGCGCCAGCGACATGATCACGAATGAGCATTGCGTGGGCTCCCAGTCGGAAGTCGATCAGACGACCGCGCTGTTTCTCGACGAATCGCAGGATTGTTCCGGCTCCGGAAATCTCGAGCCGATTGCCGTGCCCGGGGATCGATTCTCCGTCTCCAACGCCGGGCTCGACTACTCGATCTGGTCTCTCGACTCTTCGGGGGAAGATCCGGCCGGACGTTTCGGGGTCCTCGACCTCGATCCGGAGCCGCCCGATCCCTCCGATTCGGTCTATATTCCCCAGCATCCGGGCGGCGGTCCGAAGCTCGTGGCCTGGAGCGACGATGCGGGTCCGTCGGGGCGTTGTCAAATCGACCCCGGCGATTCGTCGGGAGAACAGGTGAGCTACACCTGCGACACCTCTGCGGGAAGCTCGGGTTCGCCAGTTCTTTCGGCTCGATCGAACCGCGTCATCGCCCTCCATCGCAGCGGAACGGGGGGAGCGTCCTGCGACTCTCGAGCTCGTAATTCCGGCACTCGCGCCGATCTGATCCTTCGGGACGCCGGGGATCGGGCGGGATGCCCAAAGGCCTGTCCCGCTCCGGCGGCCCCCTCGGCGCTTTCCATCTCCACGGGTTGCGGAGAGCTCGAGCTCGAATGGTCCCCCTCCTTAAACGCGTCGGGGTACCGGGTGCTGCGGAGCGATGGAGAATGCGGCCGGACCTACCAGGTCGTCGCCGAGGTCGGAGAGCCGAGATTTCGCGACCGGTGGCTCCCGGCCGGAAATCGTTTTGCCTACGTGGTCGAAACGCTGTCGGATTGCGGTGCTTCGAGCCCGTCGCTCTGTGTCGCCGAACTTGTCTCCGGATCGCCCGGGGTTCCAGTCGGCGTGTCGGCGGAGGCGGGATGCAGCGGAGTCGAGCTTCGCTGGGCACCGCCTGCCGGCGCGGCGGCGTATGAGATCTACCGATATGGGGGGGAATGTTCAGCCGCCGCCCCGCTCTTTCTCGGTCGAACGACACAACTCGTCTACGCCGATGTCGACGCGCCTGCCGGCGAATGGCTGGGTTATAGCGTTCGGGCGACCAATGCGTGCGGAGTCTCGGTTTTGGCTTCGTGCCGGACGGCCAGGCGCCTGCCCGCGAACGTCGATCCGCCGGCGAACCTCGCGGCGTCCGGCGATTGCGACGGAATCAGGCTCTCGTGGAGCGCGAGCGAGGGAGCCAGCGGGTACGAAGTTTTTCGAGGACTGACGGACTGTCGCAACGGCTCGCCGGAGCTGCTTGCGAGTGTAACGGGAACGTTTTTCCTCGACAACGCGGCCCTTCCGGATCGAGCCTATTCGTATCGGGTCGGATCGAAGAACTCCTGCGGATCGATCGGGGAAAGCGATTGCGTCACCGCGATGCGCGCGCGCGCGCCCGACATTCCGTCTGAGCCCGAGTGGGTTGCCCAATGCGGCCGAGTCGATCTTTTCTGGCCTGCGGTGTCCGGGGCCGGCAGCTACACGATCGAGCGGGCGCCCGGAGGCTGTCCGGCGAATCGCAACTGGTCCTTCCTGGCGAGCGTGGCGGGAACGACGTTCGAGGATGTTTCGGCTGCGATTTGGGATGGAGTTTCGTACCGGGTCAGCGCCGTCGACGCCTGTGGAACCTCGGACCCGTCCGCCTGTGTTGCTGTGCCTCCGACCCGCTCCTGTGATCCCTGATCGAACGGCGGCGAAGAACCGCGCAAACCCGACTGCCGGCGAACCGGGCGTCGGCTTGACCTCTCTTCGGGCGGCGTGGTATCAACCCGTTTCCCTGGGCCAGAATTCGCGCCCTGATTGAAGGGGGCGCCCGCGTCCGGGTGAAGCGGAATCGCCACGAACAGGGTAACCCCTGACACCCGCCGGAAATCCTTTTTCCGGCACATGAGGAACGACTCGGAACCATGCTCGCCACTCCCGACCTGTCGCTGGTTTACATCCTGGTTCTGTTCGGGATTGCCTACTTCATCCTGAAGAATTTGTTCTTTCGTCCGATTCTTTCGGTTTTGGACGCCCGAACGAAAGAGATCACCGAGGCGGAAGAAGGGCACCTTCGTGCGCTCGAAAACGCAAAGCGTGCGATCGCGGCGGCCGAAGAACGCCTTGCGTCGGTTCGGCGCGAAGCGATCGCCGGACGTCAGAAACTGAGAGGCGAGGGGCAGGCGGTCCGCGCGAAAAAACTGGAGGCTGCCCGGAACGAGGCGGAAAAGATCGTCGCCGCAGAACGAGCCAAGCTCGACGAACAGTTGCCGGCGCTCAAGACGTCACTCAAGAATCAGGCCGAGTTACTCGCGGTGGAAGTCACGAGCCGCATTCTCGGCCGGACCCTGGCTTGAAAGATCCAGCCATGATCCGTCGGCGAATCGAGAGGAGCCCCCTCCTGATCTCGCGGAAAAAGATCCCGAATTCACGAAAGACGACCTACGACCGATGAAAATCCCGAGACATCGAATTCTTCTCGCGCTTTTCGGCGCTTTCCTCCTCCTGGCTCCTTTGCTCGTTTTTGCCAATGAAGGGGAGCACGAAGGGGGCGAGAGCCATTTCGGGGTATCCGACACGATTTGGAAATCGATCAACCTCGTTCTGTTTTTCGGGCTCTTTATCTTTCTCCTGGCCAAACCGATCGGAAACGCCCTCCGGAAGCGCCGGGAATCGATTCAGGCGGATTTGGCCGAAGCGGCGCGCAAGAGGCTTGAAGTCGAACAGACGGAAGTCGAGATCAAACGCCGGATTGCGCTCCTCGAAGTGGAAGCGAACGAATTCGCGGCCAAAGCGCGGGAAGAGGGCGAACGGGAAAAGGCGGAATTGATCGGGCGCGGCGACACCGAGTCGGCCCGGGTTCTCACCCAGGCTCGCGAGGAAGTCGAAACGTCGGTCCTGTCCGCCCGCCGCGAGCTGGCGGCGTATGCCGGGCAGCTCGCCATCGAACTGGCCGCCAAGACCATCGAATCGAAGCTCGATGACGCCGGGCGACGGAACTTTCTCGACCGCGCCATCGAGGACCTCGGCGGGATGAAGAGCGAGGAAGGCCGATGAAACGGTTCGCCAAGCCTTACGCCGACGTTCTTCTCGAAGCGGCCAGCGCGTCGGGATCCCAGTCGGTTCTCGCCGACGAGCTCGCAGAATTCGCCGCCGCCCTCGAGGGGAGCCCGGAGCTGCAGAAGCTCGCTCTGAATCCCGCGGTCACGCCTGCCGACAAGGAAAAGTTTCTCGATGATTTTGCAACCCGGGCGAAATTCGGCGATCTGACGAAACGAGTGCTGGTTCTGCTCGTTCGAAACAACCGGCTCGGAGACGTCGCCGAAATCCTCGCCGGTTATCGCGAGATTCTCGACCGGAGCAGCGAAGTGGCTCATGCCAGGGTTCGGGTGGCTTCCGCTCTCGACCCGGCGCAACGCCAAAAACTGGAAGCGGCGCTCGAACGCGCTGCCGGAATGAAGGTTCGCATGACGATCGATGTCGACCGCTCGTTGATCGCCGGTGTCGTCGCCCAGATTGGTTCGACGGTTTTCGATGCGTCGGTCCGGGGTGAAATCCGAAAAATCAAACGCGCACTGGGAGTGCGTGAGGAATTCGGCGCTTCGTCGTCTTCTCCGAATCACTGAGGAATCTCTCGAAAGAGGTCACTATGGCTAGCCAGATCCGCTCGGACGAAATTACACAGATTCTCAAGCAGCAACTCGCCGGCTACGAACGGGGCGTCGACATCGCCGAAGTGGGCACCGTCCTCCAGGTCGGTGACGGAATTGCGCGTGTCTATGGTCTCGAGAAGGCGATGGCGGGCGAGCTCCTCGAATTTCCGCACGGAGTTTTCGGCCTGGCTCTCAACCTCGAAGAAGACAACATCGGTTGCGTTCTCATGGGAGAGAGCCGCGAGGTTCTCGAAGGGGACCCGGTCAAACGGACGGGCAAGATCATCCAGGTTCCGGTCGGCGAAGCGATGGTGGGACGGGTCGTCAACCCTCTCGGCATTCCCGTCGACGGCAAAGGGCCGATCAAGACCACGCTGTCCTACCCGATCGAAAGAATTGCTCCCGGCGTCGTCGAGAGGCAGCCGGTCCGCGAGCCGCTTCAGACCGGTCTCAAGGCCATCGACGCGATGATTCCGATCGGGCGAGGGCAGCGCGAGTTGATCATCGGCGACAGGCAAACCGGAAAAACCGCCGTGGCCGTGGACACGATCATCAACCAAAAAGGAAAAGGGGTCATCTGCGTTTACGTCGCCTGCGGGCAGAAGCAGTCGACGATCGCGCAGGTCGTCAAGACGCTCGAGGACCACGACGCGATGGGGCACACCATCGTCGTTTCGGCCTCGGCCTCCGAACCCGCTCCGCTGCAGTACCTCGCTCCTTATGCCGGCTGCGCCATGGCCGAATATTTCATGTACACGGGCGCCGACGGCAAGCCGGCATCGAAGACGAATCGCGGCCGGGCCGCTCTGACGATCTACGACGATTTGTCCAAACAGGCGGCGTCCTATCGCGAAGTTTCGCTGCTTCTCCGCCGCCCGCCGGGCCGCGAGGCGTATCCGGGCGACGTTTTTTACCTCCACAGCCGTTTGCTCGAGCGCGCCTCGAAGCTGTCGGATGAAAACGGCGGAGGAAGTCTCACGTCTCTTCCGATCATCGAAACGCAAGCCGGAGACGTTTCGGCTTACATTCCGACCAACGTCATTTCGATCACCGACGGTCAGATTTACCTCGAGACCGATCTCTTCTATTCGGGCGTTCGACCTGCCGTGAACGTCGGGCTCTCGGTTTCACGCGTCGGGGGCAACGCCCAGACGAAAGCGATGAAATCGGTCGCCGGAACTCTTCGCCTCGACCTGGCGCAATACCGCGAGCTCGCGGCGTTCGCCCAATTCGGATCCGACCTCGACAAATCAACCCAGGCGCAGCTCGCCCGCGGCCAGCGCCTGGTCGAGCTTCTCAAGCAGAAGCAGTACGCCCCATTACCGGTCGAGCTCCAGATCACGACCATTTTCGCCGGAACCAAGGGGTTCATGGACGAAATTCGAGTGGCGAACGTGAGGGAATTCGAAGAGGTGCTTCATCGCTTCATGAAAGAAGAGCGTGCCGATATCCTGGACGCGATCTTGAAGAGCGGAAAGATCGAAAAAGACACGGAAGAAAAGCTTCGCTCAGCCATCACGACGGCGAAAGAGCGATACTTGAAAGAAAAACCCGAAGCGAAAGTCTCCTGATCAACCATGGCCTCCCTCCAGGAAATCCGGCGGCGGATCCGTTCCGTCAAGAACACGCAACAGATCACCAAGGCCATGAAAATGGTCGCGGCGGCGAAGCTTCGCAGATCGACCGAACGGGTGACCGCCGCTCGCCCTTACGCAAAAAGTCTGACGGTTCTTCTTTCGAGCCTGGCCAGCCGGGTTGGTGAAGAATCCTCGCCGCTTCTGGCGCGCCGGGACGAGAAGAACGTGCTTCTCCTCGTCGTGACCGGAGACAAGGGGCTGTGTGGAGCCTTCAACACCAACATCCTTCGCGCCGCGACGATCTTTCTCAAACAGAAAGAGAGCGAAGGAAGGAACGTGCGGATCGTAGCGATCGGAAGGAAAAGCGCAGACTTTTTTCGCCGCCGAAAATGGGAAGTCGTCGCCGCTTACCCCGGAATTTTTTCCCGATTCGAGCGCAAAAACGCCTCCGAGATTGCCGCGATCCTCAGGGACGAATTCGTCGTGCACGAGACCGAGGCGCGAACCGAGGAGCCTCCGCGGGCCGATGCGGTCTACGCGATCTACAACGAATTCAAGAGCGTCATTCAACAAAATCTTCGGACCGACCGGCTCCTTCCGATCGAAGCGGAGAAGCCCTCCGCCGAAGCGAGCGCGGTCACGGTCGACTATCTTTACGAGCCTTCGGCCGAAGAGCTGATTTCACAGATTCTCCCGCGATATCTCGAATTTCAGATTTTCCGGATTCTTCTCGAAAGCGGAGCGGCCGAACATGGGGCCCGGATGACCGCGATGGACGGGGCGACGAAAAACGCCGGTGAAATGATCGACTCGCTCACTTTGAACTACAACCGCGCCCGGCAGGCGCGGATCACGAAGGAATTGATCGAAATCGTCTCGGGCGCCGCGGCGCTCAAGTAGAAACCGCGGCTTCGAGAACAGCTGGAAGGAAGAGGTTTTCATGTCGACCGCCACCATCACCTCCAAAGCGACCGGAAAAATCGTCCAGATCATCGGGCCCGTCATCGACGTCGAGTTCCCGAAGGAGCAGCTTCCGCCGATCCTGAATGCGTTGCACGTGAAGGACGACGGGAAGCAGACGGGAGTTCCCATCGACGTCGTCGCGGAGGTCGCGCAGCATCTCGGTGAAAATCGCGTCCGTGCCATCTGCATGAAACCGTCGGATGGAATGGTGCGGGGGATGACCGCTCTCGATCTGGGAGGTCCCATCTCCGTGCCGGTCGGCCCCGAAACACTGGGGAGAATTCTCAATGTCGTCGGCGATCCGGTCGACAACCAGGGGCCGGTCTCGACGAAAGAGAGGTGGCCGATCCACCGAATCGCGCCGACTTACGACCAGCAGTCGACTGCGGTCGAGAGCTTCGAGACGGGCATCAAGGTGATCGACCTGCTCGAGCCCTATACCCGCGGAGGTAAGACGGGTCTGTTCGGAGGCGCCGGGGTCGGCAAGACCGTTCTCATCATGGAGCTCATCCACAACGTTGCGATGAAACATGGAGGTTATTCCGTGTTCGCGGGAGTGGGCGAGCGGACCCGCGAGGGGAACGACTTGATGCT
>Ga0315281_10010543_pt1 | contig 12730 bp, 9 predicted proteins | sample YL17G07_0_MG_FD_204540 | JGI IMG/M metagenome (GOLD analysis project Ga0315281, IMG submission 204540) | Sediment microbial communities from Yellowstone Lake, YNP, Wyoming, USA - YL17G07_0 | ecosystem: Environmental > Aquatic > Freshwater > Lake > Sediment | place: USA: Wyoming | collected... | reverse complement strand
GCACGAGACAGCCGCGTTTCAGGTAGATCTGCGCGAGCATCTCACGCTCGCCGGTCACCACCTTGCGCGACAGCATTTCCGTGACTTTTTCGAGGGCGATCTCGTCCCATCGATGCAGGCGGACCGTCGGGCTGGACATGGAAGTTGAGCATATACCAAGACATCTTCTAAAGCCGATGTCGGTGCGAATGAAGCAAGTTTTCGGCTTTAGAAGCTGCCTTGGCCGCGGCCGCGGTGCGGCCGCCTAGTAACGAAGGTTCGCCGGGCTGCCTCGCGGCTCCTCGCTCGACGGTTTGAGGCGAAGCTTCGTTACTGGGCCGGATGCTATAATTCCGACCGGATGAAAGCCGTTCTGAACGGTCGCGACGCGCAGCTCGTCGAAGGCCTGACGCGCGATCAACTGCTCGGCGTTCTGCGCTGCATGGTCCTGTCGCGCAAGCTGGACGACAAGGAAATCCAGCTCAAGAACCAGAGCCAGATTTTCTTCCAGATCAGCGGCGCCGGTCACGAAGCGGTGCTCGTTGCCGCGGGCCTGACGTTGCGGTCCGGCTACGACTGGTTCTATCCCTACTATCGCGACCGCGCGCTGTGCCTGCAGCTCGGCGTCACGCCGCTGGAGATGCTGCTGGCCGGCGTCGGCTCGAAGAACGATCCGGCATCCGGCGGACGCCAGATGCCGTCGCACTGGGGCCACACGACGTTCAACATCGTGTCGGGCTCGAGCCCGACCGGCACGCAGGTGCTGCAGGCGGTCGGCTCCGCCGAAGCGACGGTCATCTACAGCCGTGTGCCGCAGATTCCGGATCGCGAATCGCGTTTCAAGGACGATGAGATTACGTACGTCTCGCTTGGCGAGGGCGCGACGAGCGAAGGCGAATTCTGGGAAGCGCTCAACGCCGCGTGCCTCAGGCGGCTGCCCGTCCTCTTTCTCGTCGAAGACAACGGCTACGCGATCTCGGTGCCCGTCGAAGTCCAGACGCCAGGCGGCGATATTTCGCGCCTGGTCCGATCGTTCCCCGGGCTGCACGTCGATTCGATCGACGGCACCGACTTCTTCGCCAGCCTCCGCGCGATGCGCGACGCCGCGGCCTACGTCCGCGCGCGCAAGGGCCCGGCGTTCGTGCACGCGCGCGTCATCAGACCGTACTCGCACTCACTCTCGGACGACGAAAAACTGTACAAGACCCCGGCGGAGCGGGAAGCCGAAGCGACACGCGATCCGATCCGCCGGTTCACCGAGTTCCTGACGCAGAACGGCCTGGTGACGGACGAAGAGCTGGCGGCGCTCGCCGCCGACGTCGAGCGCGAGGTGAACGAGGCGGCGCTGCAGGCGCTCGCCGCGCCCAAGCCGGCCAGGAACACCGCCGAGATGTGGCTGTATTCGCCGGATGTCGATCCGTCCTCGTCTGCGTTCGAAACGCCGGCGCATCCGGAAGGCAAGCTCGACACGATGGTGTCGGCGATCAACCGTACGCTGAAGGACGAGATGGCGCGCGACGCGCGGATCGTGATCTTCGGTGAAGACGTCGCGGACGTGAGCCGGAAGGACGCGCTGCCGATCGTGTCCGGCAAGGGCGGCGTCTTCAAGCTGACGCACGGGTTGCAGCGGCTCTACGGTGACGATCGCGTCTTCAACGCCCCCATCGCCGAAGCCAGCATCGTCGGCCGCGGCGTCGGGATGGCGGTGCGCAAGCTGAAGCCGGTGGTCGAAATCCAGTTCTTCGACTACATCTGGCCGGCGATGATGCAGATCCGCGACGAGATGTCGATCATGCGGTACCGGTCGGGCAACACCTGGTCGTGCCCGATGGTCATCCGCGTGCCGATCGGCGGGTATCTGCGCGGCGGCGGTCCGTACCACAGCCAGTCGGGGGAGAGCATCTTCGCGCACTGCCCCGGTGTTCGCATCGCGTATCCGTCGACGGCCATTGACGCGGCCGGCCTGCTGCGGACCGCGATTCGCTGCGACGACCCGGTCCTCTTCCTGGAACACAAACACCTGTACCGCCAGACCTACAATAAGGGCGAATACCCCGGCAAAGACTTCATGATCCCCTTCGGCAAGGCGAGCCTGCGCCGGGAGGGCGATCACGTGCTGGTCATCACGTGGGGCGCGCTCGTGCAGCGTTCCCTGCTGGCGGCGCAGCAGGCGGAGAAGGATCACTTCAGCGTCGCGGTGCTCGACCTGCGGACGATCGTGCCGTACGACTGGGAGGCGATCGCGGCGCACGTGAAGCGGACCAATCGCGTCGTCATCGCGCACGAGGATCAGGTGATGTGCGGCTTCGGCGCCGAGCTGGCCGCGCGTATTGCCGGCGAGCTGTTCGAGCACCTGGACGCGCCGGTGAAGCGCGTGGGCGCCAAGAACGTGCCGGTCGCCTACCACCCCGATCTCGAGGAGGCGATCCTCCCGCAGTCGTCGGACGTGCTGAAAGCCATCCGCGAAACCGCACGGTACTGAGAAAGAAGAAACCGCGGAGATCGCGGAGAGCGCAGAGCTTTCTTCTTCAAGATGACTCTCCGCGTGCTCTGCGTTCTCTGCGGTTTCTTCTGTTTCGTGATCTCGACTTGACAGGTGCCGGACGACTGAATGAACATTCATTCAGTCATGCCGCTGAACGCCGTCGCCCGCCGCTCCCGGCCCGGACCCTCCGCCGACGCGCCGCCAGGGCCGAAGCGCGAGGCCATCCTGCGCGCCGCGATCGACGTCTTCGCCGAGCACGGCTACTTCAACGCCCAGGTCGCCGATGTCGCGCGCGCGGCCGGCGTGGCCGCCGGCACGGTCTACCTCTACTTCAAGAACAAAGACGACCTGCTGGTCTCGATTTTCGAGCGGAGCATGCGTGAGGGGCTGACCAGCAGCCGGGCCGCAGTCGCCGATTTGCGGGATCCGCGCGAGCGGCTGCTGCGCCTGGCGCGGGCCCATCTTGCACGCCTGGGACACGACCGCAACCTGGCGATCGTGTTCCAGGTCGAACTGCGACAGTCGACGAAGTTCATGGAACAGTTTTCCGCGACGCTGTTGCGCGATTACCTCGGCCTGATCCGCGAGGCGATTGCCGACGGCCAGCGCCAGGGACTGTTCCGCGCGGACGTGAAGGCCACGGCCGCGGCGAAAATGCTGTTCGGCGCGCTGGACGAGATGGCGACCAACTGGATCCTCAGCCGCCGCCGCTATGCCCTCGTGGCCGACGCCGACGCGGTCGTCGATCTCTTCATCAACGGGGCGCGGGCGCGGTAGCCGCATGGCTGAGTTGATGCGATCGGTCGCGGTGCTCGGCGCAGGCACGATGGGGGCGCAGATTGCGGCGCATTGTGCGAACGCGGGCGTGCCGGTCCTCCTCTTGGATCTTTCAGCGGATGCGGCGCGCGACGGGCTCAAGCGCGCGCGCGCGCTCAAGCCGGATCCGTTCTTCACGTCTGACGCCCTCGCGCGGATCACGACCGGCGGGTTCGACACCGACATGGCGAAGCTGGCCGAGGTCGACTGGATTCTCGAAGCGGTCGTCGAACAACTCGACATCAAGCGCGCGCTGCTCGAGCGCGTCGACGAGGTCCGCCGCCCCGGCACCATCGTCTCGTCCAACACGTCCGGGATTCCGATCGCCTCGCTCGCCGAAGGCCGAAGCGACGATTTCAGGACGCACTGGCTCGGCACGCATTTCTTCAACCCGCCGCGCTATCTGCACCTGGTCGAGGTCATTCCAACCGCCGAGACGGATCCGGCCGTCGTCGCACACGTGTCGCATTTCGCGGATCATCGTCTTGGCAAAGGCGTCGTGGTCGCGAAGGACACACCGAACTTCATCGGCAATCACCTGGCGCTCTACGGCGTGATGCTCACGCTGCGGGCGCTCGAGAGCGGCCGCTACACGATCGAAGAGATCGACGCGATCACCGGGCCGGCGCTCGGCCGTCCGAAGAGCGCGACGTTCCGCACGATGGACATCGCCGGCATCGACATCCTCGTGCACGTCGCGAAGAATCTGGGCTTCGAGGTACCGGCGTTCGTGACAGCGCTCGTCGAAAAAGGCTGGGTCGGCGAAAAAGCCGGCCAGGGTTTCTACAAGCGAATCAAGACGGCGAGCGGCAGCGAGATCCAGACGCTCGATCCGGCGACGCTGACGTACCGCCCGAAGCAGTCGGCGCGGCTCCCCTCGATCGAGGCGGCGCGATCGATCGAGGACTCCGGCGCGCGGATCACCACGCTGTTCCAGGGCAAGGACAAGGTCGGCGACTTTCTTCGCGAGACGCTCGAGCCGATGCTGCGCCACACCGTCAAGGTCACGCCCGACATCGCGTATTCGGCCGAGGACGTGGACCGCGTCATGCGATGGGGGTTCGGCTGGGAGCTCGGACCCTACGAGATCATCGAAGCCATCGGCCTGGAGATCGGCGGCCCTGACAGGACCGCCCTGCATCCGGAGGCAGACGCGCAGACGCATGAAGGGCGACCCTGCCAACCAGGCGATCTCCTGATCCTGACATCCGCGAAGGATCGGGGGCAGGTGGTGCGCAAGAACGCGGGCGCGAGCCTCGTCGACCTCGGCGACGGTGTGCTCGCCCTCGAGTTCCACGCCAAGATGAACGCGCTCGGCGGCGATCAGATCCAGATGATGCACGCCGGCGTGAAGGAAGCCGCTGCGAATTTCGCGGCGCTGGTGGTCGGCAACGACGCGCCGAACTTCTCCGCCGGCGCGAACCTGATGCTGCTGCTGCTCGAAGCGCTGGAAGGCAACTGGGACGAGGTCGACCTGATGATCCGTGCGTTCCAGGCGTCGACGCAGGCGCTGCGCTACGCCGACGTCCCGGTCATCGTGGCACCGGCCGGCCTGACGCTTGGCGGCGGCTGCGAGATCGCGTTGCACGGCGACCGCGTGCAGGCGGCCGCCGAGAGCTACATCGGTCTCGTCGAAGTCGGCGTCGGCCTGATTCCCGGCGGCGGCGGCACCAAAGAGATGCTGGCGCGCGCGGTCGACGGCCTGCCGGCGAACCATCCGGATCTGCTGCCGTTCGTGCAGCGCGTGTTCGAGACGATCGGCTTCGCGAAAGTCTCCACGAGCGCCGCGGACGCGAGACGCCTCGGCTTCCTCGGCGACGCGGATCGCGTGACGATGAACCGCGAGCGATTGATGGCGGATGCGAAAGCGTACGCGCTCGAGCGCGTGCACGAGGGGTATCACAAGCCCGCGCCGCGCACGGCGATCCCGGTCGGAGGCGACACGCTGCTGGCGGCGCTCAAGCTCGGCATTCACCTCGCGTGGCGTGGCGGGCGCATCAGCGATCACGACGCGGTCGTCGGCCGCGCGCTCGCCAACGTGCTGGCCGGCGGCGCGCTCCCGCATCAGACGACGGTCAGCGAGCAGTACCTGCTCGACCTCGAGCGCGAAGCGTTTCTCAAGCTGTGCGGCGAGCGTAAGACGCTGGAGCGGATCCAGCACACGCTGAAAACTGGCAAACCGCTCAGAAACTAGCAGGCTTGAAGGCCTGCGCTACGTCCAGACAGACGACGACCGGGCAGATGACGAGCATGCAGATTATCGACCGCGGAAGCGGCCCGCCGCTCGTGCTGATTCCCGGCCTTCAGGGCCGGTGGGAGTACCTGCGTCCGGCGGTCGATGCGTTGTCCGCCTCGTTCCGCGTGCTGACGTTCTCGCTGGACACGGTCCGGCTGAAGCCGGACACCACGTACGGACCGGACACCACGGACGGACCGAACACCACGGACGGACTGGACCGGTACGCGGAGCAGGTCTCGTCCGTGTTGACGGCGAACGGCATCCGGCGCGCGACGATGTGCGGCGTGTCGTTCGGCGGCCTGATCGCCGTGCGCTTCGCGGCGCAGAACCCGGCGCGGTGCGACGCGCTGATTCTGGCCTCGACGCCGCGCCCGGCGCTGCGCCTGCGGCCGCGTCATCGGCTGTATCTCCGCGCACCGTGGGTCTTCGGTCCGCTGTTTCTCGTCGAAACACCGTGGCGCCTGCGCCCCGAGATCCGTTCGGCGATTCCGGACGCGCGGGCGCGCCGGCAGTTCTCCGTGCGCGCGCTCCGGACGCTGTTCGACGCACCGCTGTCGCTGTCGCAGATGGCCGCTCGGGCGCGCATGGCCTCATCGATCGACGTCGGGCCCGACTGCGCGCGGATCACGGCACCGACGCTCGTGCTGACCGGCGAACGCGGTCTCGACCATGTCGTCCCGGTTGAAGGGTCCCTCGAGTACCTGCGTCTGATTCACGACGCGCGCGCGGTCGTGCTCGAGCGGACAGGTCATCTCGGTTCGATCACGCGCCCCGACGCGTTCGCTGCGCTGGTGCGCGCGTTCACGGTCGACGTCGGGGCGACACATGGGTCGGCCCCCACGGGACGGGTGGCCTGATGCCGCCGCGTGAGATCGCCGGAAGGGCGGGCCGGCTCGAGGCCATCCTCGACGATCCGGCGGGCGCCGGCAGCATCGGCCACGACGGCCGCGTCAGCTCCGGGCATCCGGACGGACTGCGCGCGGCAGTGGTCCTGGCACACCCGCACACCGAGCACGGCGGCACCATGCACACAAAGGTGGTGTATCAGACCGCGAAGGCCCTCAGCCGAATCGGCTGCGCGGTGCTGCGCTTCAACTTCCGGGGCGCGGGCGCAAGCAGTGGCGCGTTCACCGGCGGTCCGGGCGAGATGGACGACTTCCGCGCGGCGCTCGACTACATGCAGGGCCAGTTTCCAGGCGCACCGGTGTGGGCCGGCGGCATGTCGTTCGGATCCTGGATCGCCATGGCGGTCGGCGCCGGGGATCCACGTGTGTCGGCGCTCATCGGCATCGCACCGCCCGTGTCGCACTACGACTTCGGCGCCGTTGAGCGGAGCACGAAACCGAAGTTCTTCGTTCAGGGCGAGTTCGATGAGCTGTGCTTTCTGAAGGACATGCGCGCCTTCTACGCGCGCGCCGCCGAGCCGAAAGAACTCGTGGTCATCGACGGCGCCGACCATGTGTTCGACGGCAAAGTGGCCGAGGTCGCCGATGCGATTGAGGATTTGCTAGGAGACTGGTCCGGCTGAAGCCGGACGCCACGTGAGATTTGCGGGACTGGTCCGGCTGAAGCCGGACGCCACATGAGATTTGCGGGACTGGTCCGGCTGAAGCCGGACGCCACACATCGGTGGTGCCCGCGCTTGTACATCGTATCTGCGTTCGTACGTGGAGTCCGGCTTTAGCCGGACCGAGAGGTTTGTATGCATGAAGCGGTCATCGTCGCGGCTGCGAGAACGGCGTCCGGCAAGGCGCCTGGCGGCACGCTGCGCGGCACGCGGCCCGACGAGCTGGCAGCCGTCGCGATCGCCGAAGCGCTGAGGCGCGCGCCCGGGATCGATCCGGGCGAGATCGACGATGTCATCCTCGGCTGCGCGATGCCGGAAGCCGAACAGGGCATGAACGTCGCGCGCATCGCCAGCCTGCGCGCGGGCATTCCGGTCAGCGCATCAGCCGTCACGGTGAACCGCTTCTGCTCGTCCGGTCTGCAGGCGATCGCGTACGCCGCCGAGCGTGTGATGTGCGGCTTCGCCTCGGTGATCGTCGCCGGCGGCACCGAGTCGATGAGCCTCGTCCCGATGGGAGGCCACAAGATCGCGCCGAACCCGACGCTGATGGAGCACTATCCCGACGTCTATCTCTCCACAGGACTCGTCGCGGAGAACCACGCGCGCGAGTCCGGGATTTCGCGCACCGACCAGGACGCCTTCGCGCTCCGCAGCCATCAGCGCGCGCTCGCCGCGATTGACGGCGGCCGGTTCGCCGAGGAAATCGTGCCGGTCAGGGTGAACCTGATCGAGGAGGTCCGGCTGAAGCCGGACGCCACGTCGGGCGGAGCCGCGGTCCGGCTGACGCCGGACGCCACTTTCGGTGGAGCAGAGGTCCGGCTGAAGCCGGACGCCACGAAGAATGCGGCCGGACCGACAACACGGCGGGTGATTTTTTCCGTCGACGAAGGCCCGCGCCGCGACACGTCAGCCGAGGCGCTCGCCAAGCTGCGGCCCGCATTCCACGCCGCAGGCAGCGTGACGGCAGGCAACTCGTCACAGACCAGCGACGGCGCGGCCGCGGTGATCGTCACGTCCGCCGAACGAGCGCGCGAGGTGGGCCTGACGCCGATGGCCAGATTCGTCGCATTCGCGACCGCCGGCGTCGAGCCCGAGCGCTTCGGCGTCGGCCCGGTCCCGGCGATCCGGAAGGCGCTGAAGCTGGCCGGGCTCACGCTCGATCAGATCGATCTCATCGAGCTGAACGAGGCCTTCGCCGTGCAGGTGCTCGTATGCCTCAAGGAGCTACCGATCGATCCCGATCGGCTGAACGTCAACGGCGGCGCCATCGCGCTCGGCCATCCGCTCGGCTGCACCGGCGCCAGGCTGACGACGACACTGCTCTACGAGATGAAGAGACGAAACGCCCGCTACGGCATGGTCACGATGTGCGTTGGTGGTGGGATGGGCGCTGCTGGTATCTTTGAAAGGGTCTGATGATGCTGACAACAACGGAACCGACAATTCTTCGAGGCGGCGAGTGGCTGCTTCAGCCGTCCGAGGCTGACGCCGTTTTCACGCCAGAGCGTGTCACCGACGAGCACCGGCTGATCCGCAGGACCGCCGAGCAGTTCGTGGACAACGAGGTCCTGCCGAAGCTCGAGCAGCTCGAGCAGAAAGACTGGGCGCTCTCGCGTGACCTCGTGAAGCGCGCCGCCGGCCTCGGCCTGCTCGGCGTCGACGTGCCCGAGGCGTACGGCGGCCTCGGCCTCGACAAGGTCACCTCGCTCGTGGTCAGCGAAACGCTGGCACGGGCGGCGTCGTTCGGCGCCACGTTCGGCGCACACGCCAACCTGACCATCGTCCCGCTCGTGCTGTTCGGTACTGAGGCACAGAAGCAGAAGTACCTGCCCGGACTCCTGTCTGGCGAGATCATCGGTGCGTACGCGCTGAGCGAGACCGGATCCGGATCCGACGCGCTCGGCGCGAGGACGAAAGCGACACGGCAGCCGGACGGCAGCTTCCTGCTCAACGGCGAAAAGATGTGGATCACGAATGGCGGTTTTGCCGACCTCTTCGTCGTCTTCTGCAAGGTGGACGGCGATCAGTTCACGGCGCTGCTCGTCGAGCGCGGGTTCGGCGTCAAGAGCGGCAAGGAAGAGCACAAGACGGGCCTGCACGGATCGTCGACGACGGCGCTGGTGTTCCAGGACGTGAGAGTGCCGGCGGACAACGTGCTGTCGGAGGTTGGCAAGGGACACAAAGTCGCGTTCAACGTCCTGAACTTCGCGCGCTTCAAGCTGGGCGCGATGTGCAGTGGCGGCGCGCACAGCGCGATCGCCGAGAGCGCGAAGTACGCCGCGGCCCGGCGCCAGTTCGGTCAGCCGATCGCGTCGTTCGGGGCCATCAAACACAAGATCGGCGAGATGGTGGTGCGCACCTACGCGGTGGAAAGCCTGCTCTACCGGATCGCCGGCCTCGTGGACGCCCGCATCGCGGCCACGCCGCACGACGCGACCGACGGATCCGCGGCGCTCGCCGCGTTCGAGGAGTACGCCGTCGAAGCGTCGATCGCCAAAGTTGCCGGCAGCGAGACATTGAACTACGTCCTCGACGAGAACATCCAGATCCACGGCGGCAACGGCTACGTCCGCGATTACCCGGCGGAGCGGCACTTCCGCGACGCGCGCGTGAACCGCATCTTCGAAGGCACCAACGAGATCAACCGCCTGCTGATTCCGGGCATGCTGATCCGGCGCGCGGTCAAAGGCGACCTGCCGCTCATCCCCGCCGCGAAGGCGCTGCAGGAGGAGCTGCTCGGACCGCCGTCGATGCCGGCGCCAGGCGACGTGGACGGTGTGCTCGCCGACGAACGGCGCGCCATCATGTCGTTCAAGAAGACGGCGCTGATGGTGTTCGGCCTCGCGATGCAGACGTACGGCGCCAAGCTCACCGACGAGCAGGAAGTGCTGATGCACATGGCCGACATCGCGATCGACGTCTACAGTGCGGAAAGCGCGACGCTGCGGGCGCAGGCGGCATCCGGGAAGAACGTGCCGCGTGCCGCGCTGCACGTGGACGCGGCCCGCGTGTTCGTCAACGACGCGGCGCTGAGGATCGACGCGTCCGCGCGCCAGGCGCTGGCCGCGATGGTCGACGGCGACACGCTGCGCACGATGCTCGCGGCGCTCCGTCGTCTGCTGAAAGTGACGCCCATCAACACCGTCGCGGCGCGTCGTCGGCTCGCCGATGCTACGGTTGAGCGAGCCGGGTACCCGCTCGCATGAGGCAGGTGGGGCAAGTGGGTCTGGTAGGGCAGGTGGGCTGGGTGGGTCACGGGGGTTGGATGGGGCAGGTGGGTCGAGTGGGTCTGGTAGGGCAGGTGGGCCGGGTGGGTCACGTGGGTTGGATCGGGCAGGTAGGACGGTTGGGGAAAACATCGCCTGGGATAGTGAGGTTCTTACCTGCCCTACCCGGCCTCCCAGCCCTACCTGCCCTCATGCTTCTGCTCGCGCTGGGCGCGTGCTCGAGCAGCCCACCGCCTGAACCCAAGGACTACGCGGGCGGGATCGCGGCGGCCCGCGCGGCGAAGGATGCCGCGTTTGCCGCCAGTGACGATCCGATCCCGACCTCCCGGCACGCCCAGTTTCTGCCGCTCGGCTACTTCCCGATCGACCCTGAGTACAACACGCCTGGGGTGCTCAAGCCGATCGACGACAAGACGATCGTCGAAATGCCGACATCAACCGGCGCCAACCGGCAGATGCGGCGCGTCGGCTCGCTGGAGTTCACGCTCAAGGGGACGCCGATGAAGCTCGTCGCGTTCAACGAGGTGGGCACCGACCCGGGCTCACTGTTCGTGGCATTCAGCGACCTCACCAGCGGGACCGAAACGTACGCGGCGGGACGCTTCATGGATCTGTCGCGCAATGTCACCGGCATCTACGAGGTGGACTTCAACCGCGCGTATATTCCGTACTGCTACTACAACCCCACATACGAATGCCCCTATCCGCCGCCCGAGAACCGGTTGAAGATTCCGATCCGGGCCGGGGAACGCATGAAAGTCAAAATTGAAAAGTGAAAAGCCAAAATGAGAACCGTTTCAATGTCTGACTTTTCTGTTTTCCCTTTTCGCTTTTAACTTTCCGTGGCTCTTCGTGCCATTGTGTTCGACTTCGACGGCGTCATCGCGAACAGCGAGCCGTTACACTTTCAGGCGTTTCGGGACGTGCTCTCCGCCCACGGCCTCGCGTTCGACGAGCGCGACTACTACGCACGGTACCTCGGCTTCGACGATGTTGGTGTGTTTCAGACGGTGGGCGCCGAACGTGGCGCGGACTGGACGCCGGCGCGCATTGGCGAACTCGTCGCGGACAAAGCGGTGCGGCTCGAGGCGCTGGAACACGGCGGGGCCGTCCTGTTTCCGGGCGCCGCGGACGCGATCCGCCGAGCCGCTGCGCGCGTGCCGATTGCCATCGCGTCAGGCGCGCGCGGCGAGGAGATCCGCCGGGTGCTGAACCGTGAAAATCTGGCGAGCTACTTCTCCGCCATCGTCGCCGCCGAGGACACGGCGGTCAGCAAGCCTGCACCCGACCCGTACGTGCGCGCCTTGGCCCTGTTGATTCCCGCGACCGGGGCCAACCTCAAGGGCGCCGAGTGCGTGGCCATCGAGGATTCGGTCTGGGGGCTGGCGGCGGCCCGGTCGGCTGGACTGAAGACGGTGGGCGTCACGCACACGTATGAGGCCTCGGCCCTGACAGCCGCTGACCTGGTGATCGGGGGTCTTGACGCGCTGGATATTGAACAATTGGTCAAATTCTGTTCTGGATAGACCTGTCGGGGCAATTAATCCAAACACTTGGATTCAGGCCTGTTTGTAGCGTTTCTTCCCGAGTGTTTCCCCTTTACACCTCCGAAAAAGCGCGATGATATGGAGCGCATCCCGGACGGTGGGCGGTTTTCATACAGAGTCCATGTTTGGGATTTCGGGACGCAATTTGAACGTTTGTTTATCAGGAGGCAAGCGATGAGAGTCAAGGTAATCGTCCTCGCGCTGGCGGCGTTGTTTGCCACGAGCGAATTGGCGAGCGCCCAGATCCAGGGTGGAACAGTCAGCGGCACGGTCAAGGACGAACAGGGAGGCGTGCTCCCTGGCGTGATGATTACGGTGCAGGGCGTTGACGCGACGCGAACGTTCACAACGGAAGCGAACGGCGAGTTCCGTTTCCTCAACCTGGCGCCGGGACTGTACAAGGTGACGGCCGCTCTGCCGGGCTTTTCGACGCTCGTGCGCGAAGAGATCGTCGTCGCTGTCGGCAGGAACGTCGAACTTCCGATGACGCTCAAGATCGCGTCGGTCGCCGAAACGGTCACCGTGAGCGGCGAGTCGCCGATCATCGACACCAAAGCGACCGGCACGGCGACCAACTTCAGCTCCGATGAGCTCACGAAGATCCCGACCTCCCGCGATCCGTTCGCGCTGCTGCGCGGGGTGCCGGGCGTGCTCGTGGACCGCGTCAACATCGGCGGCAACGAGACCGGCCAGCAATCCAACTTCGCCTCCAAGGGCACGCGCCCCCAGGATGCCGTATGGACGATGGATGGGATCAACATCACGGACATGGGCGCAACCGGCGCCTCGCCGACGTATTTCAACTTCGATAACTTCGAGGAGATTCACGTATCGACGGCCGGCCAGGATATCAAGCAGCCGACCGGCGGC
>Ga0315281_10010542_pt1 | contig 12731 bp, 7 predicted proteins | sample YL17G07_0_MG_FD_204540 | JGI IMG/M metagenome (GOLD analysis project Ga0315281, IMG submission 204540) | Sediment microbial communities from Yellowstone Lake, YNP, Wyoming, USA - YL17G07_0 | ecosystem: Environmental > Aquatic > Freshwater > Lake > Sediment | place: USA: Wyoming | collected... | reverse complement strand
GTCAGCCTGGTCTGGTGGCGGTCGTACCAGCAGGTCCGGGAGACCCTCAAGTTCGAGCGTGCGCTCGTCGCGGCGTATGCCGCGGAGGGCGGCGTGGTCCGGGCGACGGGCGCGGCCGAGGCGGGCGCGGCGTCAGGGACCTGGACCGGCCGGCTCGGCGTCGGCGTTTACGAGGCCCGGCTCGCGGGGGAAGGCGGGCGGCTCAAGATCGTCGCCCGCGGGTACTGGGCGCCGGGCCGCGCGCTGCCGTCCCCGGCCCAGCTGGCGCGTCTCAACCGCTTTGGCGGGTACAAGACCCGGCTCACGGTTTCGGGCCGGGTGAAGGCCGGCCGGTTCGTGGTCGAGACCATGCAGAGGATTCCGTGAGGCCGGTGTAAAATGGCCGCCATGCGGAGTCGCGGTGGATCCGGACGGAGGCGGGCGATCGCCCGCTGGTCGTGCCCGGGGTGGGCGGCGGCCGGGGGGGTGGCGATAATCACCCCCGGGGGGGGGCGCGCTGTTGCGGCGCCCGCCTAAACGGCCACGACTGCGTCCGCAGTCGCGGGGACCCTAAAAGTCGGGATCGTGGGCACCGGGAGCCAGGGCCGTACCCTCCTCGTCGCGGCGGTCAAGATCCCGGGCGTGAAGTTCTCCGCCGTCTGCGACATCTGGCCGTACCACCAGGGCTACGGGGCGAACATCCTCAAGGAGTACGGCCACAAGGTGAGCGTGTACCGGGACTGCCGGGAGATGCTGGCGAAGGAGAAGCTCGACGCGGTCCTGATCGCGACTCCGGACTGGCTGCACGCCGAGCACACGATCGCGGCGCTCAAGGCCGGCGTCCACGTCTACTGCGAGAAGGAGATGGCGACGAGTGTCGAGGACGCCCGGGCCATGGTCCGGGCGGCAAAGGAGGCAGGCAAGCTCCTCCAGATCGGGCACCAGCGCCGGAGCAATCCCCGGTACCGGCACGCGGAGAAGCTCATCAATGGCGAGGGGATCCTGGGCCGCATCACGCACGTTTACGGCCAGTGGAACCGGTCCCAGCCGCTGGAGCAGGGGTGGCCCAAGGGCCGTGAGATGGACGCCGATTCGCTCAAGCGGTACGGCTACGACACGATGGAGCGGCTCCGGAACTGGCGCTGGTACCGGAAGTACGCGAGCGGTCCGATCGGGGACCTGGGGTCGCACCAGATCGACGTCTTTAACTGGTTTCTTCGGACAACGCCGGCGACGATCCTGGCCGCGGGCGGCGCCGACAACCACCCGGAGCGGGAGTGGGGCGACCACGTGATGGCGATCTACGAATACCGGCCGCCGGCGGGGACCGTGCGCGGCTACTACCAGGTCCTGAGCTCGACGAGCCACGGCGGCTACTACGAGATCATCATGGGCGAGGCCGGGTCGCTCGAGATATCCGAAGACACGAAGATCGGGTTCTTCTACCGCGAGCCGCAGGCCCAGCGGCGGCAGTGGGAGGACGAGGCCGCCCGGGTTTCGAAGATGGGCCGCGACGCGATCGAGCTCAAGATCGGGGAGACCCGGAAGGAGGCGGCGCGGAGCCGCCGGTCCATCGAGGCCGAGGCGGACCTCCGCAAGCCCCTGCACCAGCCGCACCTCGAGAACTTCTTCGACGCGATCCGGGGCAAGGCGAAGCTCACCTGCCCGGCGGAGGAGGCCTTCGCGACCGCGGTCTCGGCGCTCCGGACGAACGACGCGGCCGCCGCGGCGAAGCCTCTTGAATTGGGGCCTGCCGAGTACGCGTTGTGAGAATGATGTCGGCTCTTCTGGTCCTGGTGTTGCTGGGCTCCGGTGCGTTTGCGGCCCCGGCGAAGAAGGCCGGCACGACGAGCGCGGCGCCGTCGGGCGCGAAGCGCCCGGAGGCGCCGCGAGGGACCGCTTCGGTCCCCCTGGACCTCAAGCTCCCGAAGCCCGCGTTCGTGGGCACGCCCAAGAACGTGCCGCCGGGGACGACGGTTGAGAAGCCCTCGGGCAAGCTCCGGCCGCCTTTCCGCGTCCCCGCTGGCACGGCCAACCTCGCGGCGGGGCGGCCCGTGGATGCGGGGGGTGCCGAGCCGATCGTGGGCGAGACGAAGCTCGTGGTGGACGGCGACAAGGAGGCCGCCGACGGCTCCTACGTCGAGTTCGGGCCGGGGTTGAAGCACCTGACGATCGACCTCGGCCGGCCGCGCGGGATCGCGTGCATCGTCGTCTGGCACTGGCACGGCGATCCCCGCGTCTACCACGACGTCATCGTCCAGGTCGCGGACGACGCCGACTTCATCACGAACGTCCGGACGCTCTTCAACAACGACGCGGACAACACGGCCGGGCTCGGCGTCGGATCCGACCACGAGTACTTCGAGACCTACGAGGGGCGGCTCATCGACGCGAAGCTGGCGAAGGCGCGGTACGTACGGCTCTTCAGCAACGGCTCGACGGCCGACGAGATGAACCGGATGACCGAGGCGGAGGTGTACGCCCGTTAGTTGATCCTCACCCGGAAACAGCCGCAGCCCGTGGTCTGGACGCCCGCCTGGCCCACGGTCCACCTGAGCCACCGCGTTCCGGAAACCGGGTTCGCGGTCGTGAAGGAGGAAGTGGGCGGAGGAACCGACACTTCGAGCGTGGAATAGGCGACCGTCATCGAGGTCCCGTCCGTGCTCCCGCAGTTGAGGTTCCCCACCGCTCCCTCGGGGATGAACGTCGTCCCCATGGGCACCGCGTCGGTCACGACGAACGTGAACGCGGAAGCCGAGGAGTAGTTGCTCCAGCACACCTTGAACTGGACCGTGTCCGCCGATGCCGCCAGCGTCAGCCTGGGTTCCTTGTAGAGCTTCACGTCCGCGCCGACGACCATGAGCGCGGTCACGCCGCTGATGGAGCCGTCGGTGGTGTCCACGGCGACGACGGTCTGAAGCCCCAGCTTGTTGAAGACGACGTTTATGAAGATCCGGACCCCGTTGTCGCACCCTCCCGTGCATCCCGCGCCCTTGCAGGAGGCCGAAGCGTCGTTCGAGTCCCACGTGTAGTTGAAGGTGTCCATGGGAGTTGCCTGGATCTGGGCGGACGAGTCGGTGGAGGTGAACGACGTGGTGCCGCAGTAGGCGGTCTCGGTCCCTCCCGCCGTCTGGACCACGATGACCGTTATCCAGAAGGCCTGTCCCGAGAACACGACCGGCGGCGCGATGATGCTGTAGTGGACGCCCTGGGCGACGAACGGGGCGGTGAAGATCTTCTGGTGGAGCGAGCAGATCTGCCACTGGGCGACCGCGATCATCCCGCCCGTCGAGACGACATGCAGGGCGTGCACCTCGGGCGGCGCCGGTTCGGTGAAGGCCATGAAGGTGACGCACTGGTCGGCACCCCCGGTCGTATAGACCGCCGAGTACCCTACATTGTTCGTCGCCTGGACCTTGACGCCGGCCTTGGGAACGAAGAAATCGAGGAACGAGACCGCGAAGAAGGGCGAGGGGCAGATCTTGCCGGAGTGTCCGAACTCGGTGGTGGGCAACCAGTACGAGGCGCCTTCGGGCGTTCCGGCGGCCGAGTGGATCACGGACCCGCCGCCGAAGGAATCGTTGAGCCGGTACCCGTTGAAGACCTCGATCGGACCCCCGGACTTGAGCGTGACCTTGTAGAAGTCCCGCTGGTCGGCGGCCCCCGTGTCGTAGTTGAGCTGGTATGCGTGCGCGGTTCCGGCCGCGGCGGTGTCGTTGCCCCGGCGGAGGGACCACGTCCCGGAGTTTCCGACCAGGTTGGGGCTCTGGTGCTTGGTCGAGATCATGGGAATCGTGGGGTTGTTCGACAGGTACTTGTGGATGTCATAAGTGGCGACCGCCGCACCGAGGTTCTGGACGATGATGGTGCCGCCGCGCGCGGTGTCCTTCTCGGCGAAGGCGTAGAAGCTCGCCGGGACCCCGGAGTTGACGAGGAAGCCGTTCTCCCGGTTGGGCGCGTTGGAGGCGGTGTTGGGGTTGCCCGAGAGCGGCAGGGCCTTGAAGTGGATGAACTTCGTGTCGGAGGAGATGATCCGGTACGCGTTCTGCTCGGGCGGGTAGAAGAACCAGACGCTCTCGACGTCGAGGTCCGAGGTCGCCACGTAGTCCCAGTTCCGGTTGGTGGCGTTCCACGAGAAGGTATGGAGCGTCGTCGGCGACATCGAGGAGGTATTCACGAAGTACAGACCGTCCCGGTTCGTGTCCCCGACGCAGGTGCGCGCGTAGGTGTAGCTCGTGTAGCCGTTGTAGGTCAGGCTCGTCGTGCCCACGTAGGTGCTCACCTCGCATCCGTTGTGACTGTCCCCCGCGAGCAGTTCCCAGAGCAGGGGCGCGTTGGCGACCAGCTTGTAGAGGTTGTGCAGCGGCACGTCGTCGGGACAGGCGTTGTAGGCGGGCGGCAGGTAGAACGCCGGCGCCCGCTCCGCCCCGCACCCGGGGAACCATCCCGCCCCCCCGCTGCACGCGCCCGCGTACACCGTGATGGACGGGCTGACTCCTCCGGCGTTCGCGTACCCGTCGTTGACGTGCAGCTGCTCGTAGAGGTTGAAGTTGGCCTTCATGTTCAGCGGAAAGAACGAGAGCCAGTAGGTCTGGGTGCTGAACGGCGCGACATCGTTGCAGCACACGAAGTAGCTGTTGTGGCCCGCGGCTATCGCGAGGTAGCTCACGTACATCGTGGGCAGGACTATCGGCACCTGGTGGGTGAACACCTTGACCGCCCCCGATGGACCCGTCCCCCCGACGATCCCGGTCATCCCGTCGGCCATGATGCTGACGCGGGAGAGCGCGGTGGCTCCCGAGGTGGTCGTGGGCCGGACTTGGGCCTTCCAGCGGAGCGAGATCGTCATCCCCGGCGGCATGTCGAGCTTCCAGGTCATCCGGGTCTGGCCTCCCACGACCAGCCTTCCGGCGTTCGCCGCCGCGCATCCCGACGGGGTCATGGTCCATCCCGTGCACGGGTCGTCCATCCCGAATCCCGGCGTCCAGGCGTCCAGTTCGGCGGGCACCGTGTCCCAGACGCGCACGTTCCACCAGGTCTTCGAGGACGAGACGTTCTTCATGAAGATCTCGTACGTGATCTCGTCCGGCGGCTGGCCGTACGAGGCCGCGAAGAGGACGTCGTTGTTCGCGGTCTTCCAGAAGAGGAACCGGCGCACGACCGTGGCGGTCGGCGCGGTGGTGACCGCCTTCGTCGCGCACGTCGTCCCGCCGAACGAGCCGTTCGCGGTGTTCCGGAGCCACGAGCCCTCGGGGGCCCCGACATCCCCGGATCCCGGCTCGAAGGACTCGCCGTTGCCCCAGTCCACGGTCATCTGGAAGGTGATCTCCCCCGTCGGCCCGCCCGCCACCGGGAGGGGGGGCGGGATCGTCCAGCGCAGGCGCATGGGCGGCCCCGGGTCGGGATCGAAACCGCCGTCCGGCGCCGGCACCGAGGTGCCGAAGACGAGGTGCATGTACGACGGCGGCGTGTCCATGATCGTCACGTTCGTGAGCCCCGCCGTGCCGGGCCGGCCGTAGTAGATCGTGTAGTTGACCGTGTCGCCGGGCGCGATCGTGTCCTTGTCCGCGTTCTTCATCACGTAGTGGATGGTCTTCTCCGTCGTGTCCTGCACCGGCCCCCACGGGCCGGCGCACCCGCAGTCGTCGTAGATGCCGCCGGGCCATCCCGGGTTCGTGTCGTCGTTGTAGCCCGGCCCCACGTTGACGGTCCTCCCGTCGGTCGGGCACGCGCCGACGTCCATGTAGACGAAGAGGTTGACGTTGCACAGGCAGTTGAACCCCAGGTTGCCGCACGGATCCCCGTTCGCCAGCGTGATCGAACCGGACCACGTCCAGGCGGGGTACGTATCCGGCCCGATGGTCCACACCCCGGCGTAGGTCATCCCCGTGATCGCGGAGTTGGTCTTGCTCCCGCACGAGATCGCGAAGTAGGCCCCGGTGATGTCTCCTCCCGCCCCGCCGGTGGCGGTGCCGTAGTTCAGGATCGTGACCCCCACGATCGCGCTGTCGGTGCACCAATTGCAGGTCGTGTCGTCGCACTCGTAGATCGTGAACGCCCCGACCGGCGCCTGGACCCAGTTCGGGTAAATGGTGTAGAGCGAGGAGAAGGGGGCGACGGGGTTCTGGTAGATGTCCATTACGCAGTCCGCGGACGCGCGGGCGCAAAGCGAGAAAACGCCCAGTGCCAACCAGCACGAGCCAATCCGCGTCCCGCCGCGTCGTGCGTTCATCGTCTTCGGTATGACTCCCACCCCACCTGGACCGATTGTAGCAGGTGCGCCCGCCAAGCCTGGACACGGCCCGGCCGCGGGCCGGCCTTGGGTTGCCGGGGCGGAGGCGAATCTGGGATGCTCGGTCCATGCGTGGATACCGGGGTTTCGCGGGCGTCGGCGTCCTCGTTCTCGCCCTCGCGTTCCGGCTGCCCCGCATGGCGGCCCGCCCCATGCACGGCGACGAGGCCATCCAGGCCGTCCGGGCCGAACAGGTCCTCGAGACCGGCCGCGCGGAGCCCCAGCCCCGGATCTACCACGGGCCGCTGCTGGCCTGGGTCACATACCCCGTGCTCAGGGCGGCTGGAGTACGCACTTACGCCGATCTGGACGAGTGGATGGTCCGGGTCGTGCCGGCACTTTGCGGCGGCGCTGGCGCCGTTCCTACTGGCGGACGGCATCGGCTTCGGCGCGGCGGCTGCGGCCGGGGGATTCATCGCCGTCTCGCCGGCGTTCGTCTACTGGAGCCGGTACTACATCCCCGAGATGCTCCTCATCCTCCTCGGCGCCCTGGCTATTGGGCTCGTAGGCGGCGGTCGCGCGCGGAGTTTCGCCGGACGGCGAAACTCCGAGGCCCGCCTCTGGGCCCGGGACCTTGCGGTCGGGGTTCTGGCGGGCCTGATGATCGCGACGAAGGAGACCGCGTGGCTGATGATCTTGTCGTCGGCCGTTGCCCTCGTACTGACGCCGGAGCCGCGGCGGTGGCTCCGACGGCATGGCGGTATCGTCGCGGGCCCGGCGCTCCTGGCCTTCGTCGTCGCCGCGATCGTCCTCGGCGGCCCCGGCATGCTCCTCGCCCCCCTCGGGTTCTACCCCGGACTGGCGGCGTCGGGAGGAGACCACGCGCATCCGTGGTTCTACTACCTTGGCTTCCTGCTCTGGAGCAGGCCCCAGACTGGCGGGCCGGTCTGGTCCGAGGCCGCGATCATGGTTCTCGCGTGCCTGGGCGGCTGGGTCGGCTGGCGCCGGTCCCTGCCGCGGTTCCTGGCGGTATACACCGTGCTCCTGGCCGCCGCGTACGCGTTGATCCCGTACAAGACGCCGTGGTGCCTGCTCGGGTTCTGGTGGGGCGCGGCCGTCCTCGCGGGTATCGGTGCGGCCGGGGTCTGGATCCGGATCAAGGAAGAGCGGGCCCGTTGGGGTTGGGCCGTGGTCCTCGTCGCGGCGGCAGTGCATCTTGGCTGGCAGGCGTGGCGGGCGTCGTTCGTGTTCCCGGCGGACCGGCGGAACCCGTACGTCTACGCCCAGGCGGTCGGGGATGTCGTGCGGCTGGGCGCCCTCGTCGGCCGGCTGGCGCGAGCGCATCCGGATGGGAACCGCATGCTCGTCGCCGTGATCGGGCCGGATCCGTGGCCGCTGCCCTGGTACCTGCGCCGGATGCCGCGCGTCGGATACTGGCCGGAACCGGACGCGGATGCCCGGCGCGCGGTCCGGGCCGCGCCGGTCGTGATCGCGGGTCGCGGGCTCGTCCGTCCCCCGGCCGGCCGCGTGGTCCGTTACTACGGACTGCGGCCCGACGTTACCCTCGAGGTGTCGGTGGAGCGCCGGCTGTGGGAGCGCGCGGTCCGCTGAGCGGGATCCACCGGTTCGCGCACCGGGCCATGGGGTGCGAGTTCGGGATCGCGGTGGCCGGCGAGAAGGAAGATTACGCCCGGTCCGCGTGCCTCGCCGCGTTCGAGGTCCTTACCCTGGTCGAGGCCGAGATCTCGCGGTTCGACCCCGGGAGCGACATCAGCAGGATCAACGCGTTGCCTCCCGGCCCGTGGACGCGGGTGGGGCTCGAGACCACGAGGTGTCTCGTGGCGGCTCGCCGGGCGTGGCGGATTACACGCGGGCATTTCGATCCCGGATTCCGCGGCGGGGGCTTTCGCCGGGTCGTGCTGGATGCCCGGCGGCACCGGGTCAGGGTCAGAGCCTCGCTCACGCTCGATCTCGGCGCGATCGGGAAGGGCTACGCGCTCGACCGGATGGGGGAGATGCTCCGCGAGTGGGGGATCGGCTCCGCGCTCACGATGAGTGGCGCCAGCACGGCGGTCGCGCTGGGTCCGCCCCCCCGGCTCGCAGCGAGCCATCGGGGTTTCTCCGGACGTCGAAACCCCGCAGCCGCCGGATGGCGGCTGGGACTGCGTCATCCCGCTCGTCCCGGGGCCACGGTTGGGACCGTGTTCCTCCGCGCGGGCGCGTTCTCGGGGTCGGGCATCGCTGCGCAGGGGCCGCACATCGTGGACCCGCGGACCGGGCTTCCGGCGACACGGCCCGCGGCTTGGGCCTGGGCGCCGACGGGTGCCCTCTCCGACGCGCTGTCCACGGCGTTTATGGCGATGAACGCGCAGGAAGCGCGGGCCGCCTGTGCCGGGGTGGGTGGTGGTATCATCGCGGCAGGCTCGGCTCGGATGATCCGGCTGACCAGGTTCGGGACCATGCCCGGAGTCACGATGGAACTGAAGGCGGGAGGACGATGACGATGAGACAGGTGTTCGCGTGGGTGATCGGTTTCTTCCTTTGCAGTGGCGTCTCGAATGCCGGCCGTCCGGCCGCAGGTGCGGCGGCGCTGGAGCCCGTGCCTGCGGACACGGTCGAGAGGATCAAGGCGGCCCTGCCTGAGACGGCTTCGGCCAAGCCGGCCCGCCCGCACAAGGTCCTGGTCTTCACGCTCACGCGCGGGTTCCGCCACTCGTCGATCGCGGCGGGCGCGAAGGCCTTCGAGCTCCTGGGGGAAAAGACGAAGGCGTTCCGGGTGACCGTGACCGACGACATCGGCGTCTTCGAGCCGGCGAAGCTCCGGGCCTTCGACGCGTGCGTGCTCATGAACAATACGGGCGAGCTCTTCCTCCCGGCGGACTTCGGCAAGCTGGCTCCGGCGGATGCCGAGAAGGCGAAGAAGCGCGACGAGGCGCTCAAGGCGAGCCTCCTCGCGTTCGTCCGGCGCGGCAACGGCCTCGTCGGCATCCACGCGGCCACGGACTGCTGGTACGAGTGGCCCGAGTTCGGCCCCCTGATCGGGGGCTGGTTCAACGGCCACCCGTGGAACGAGAAGGTCGGCGTCAAGATCGAGGATCCCGCCAATCCCCTCGTCGCCGCATTCGGCGGGAAGGACTTCGAGGTCAAGGACGAGATATACACCTTCCGCAACCCGTGGTCCCGCCGGCACCTCCGCGTGCTCCTGACCCTGGACCGGGCCAAGACGCCGCAGAAGGGGAACCGGACGGACAACGACTACGCGCTCGCGTGGGTCCGCGCGGAGGGGAAGGGGAACGTCTTCTACTGCGGGTTCGGCCACGACGACGAGATCTTCTGGAATCCCGCGATGCTCAGGTTCATGCTCGACGGGACCCAGTTCGCGCTGGGCGACCTCGCCGCCGATGCCAGCCCGAGTTCGGCCGCGATCGACGACCCCGTGGACCCGTTCATCGGCGAGTACTCGGGGACGTTCACCCGGACCGTCGGCGGGGCCGTGAAGGCCGAGGCCCGCGTCTTCCCGATCTCGGAGACGCGGTTCCGGGCGACGCTGGAGTCGGGCGATCTCAAGGTCGAGGCCGCCGGCGAGTTCGACGGCCGCCAGGTTCCGCTCGCCAAGGCGAGCTTCGACGACTACGTCATCGCGTGGGAAGTCGCCGGGCCGTTCACGGCCGAGGGCAAGAAGGGCGAGGACCTGGTCGACGCGCCGTTCCCGCCGGAAGAGCCGAACGTTGCGGGCGTGGCCTGGAAGCCGGTGAAGGCCGAGAGCGGGCCCGCCGGGCCGGTTCCCATCGTGGACCTCATGAAGGCCGTCGGCGGCAATGATCGCGTGGCTTACATGCGGGCGAAGCTCGTCTCGCCGGTCGACCAAGACGCGAGTCTCGAGATCGGGAGCGACGACGGGGTCAAGGCCTGGCTGAACGGCAAGCTCGTCCACGCCAACGGCGCGATGCGCGGGCTCGAGCCCGGCCAGGACGTCGTCGCCGTGCGGCTGGTCAAGGGCGAGAACACGCTCCTGCTCAAGATCATCCAGGGCGCCGGTGACTGGGCCGGCTGTGCGGCCGTCGTTCCGCGGGGAGGCGGCGCGCTCCAGGGCGTCCGCGGGCCCGCGACGGGAGAGATCCGGTGGACCGGCCGGATCGCGGACGGCCGTCTCGGGTTGGCCGGGACGCCGGGCACGTGGGTCCTGCGCAAGACGGCGCGCAAGTCGCCGGCCGAGGGGGCGGCTCCGCCCCCGGGCGCGATCGTGCTCCTGGCCTCGGGCGCGCCGACGATGACGGAGTGGGACAACCAGAACTGGAAGGTCATTCCCGACGGGAGCGTCCAGGTCAACGATGGCGACGCGAGGACGAAGCGCCAGTTCGGGGACCTCACCCTCCACGTCGAGTTCCGGGTTCCGTACCTTCCCGGCGCCGCCGGGCAGGACCGGGGCAACTCGGGCGTCTACCTCGACGACCGGTACGAGATCCAGGTTCTCGACTCCTTCGGGGTCGAGCCCGAGTCGCACCAGTGCGGCGGGATCTACAACACGGCCGCGCCGAAGGTGAATGCGGCCCTGCCGCCCGGCGTCTGGCAGACCTACGACATCGTTTTCCGGGGCCCCCGGCTCAACCCCGACGGGTCGCTCAAGGAACCGGCGGTCTTCGTGAAGGTGGAGTGGAACGGCGTCCTCGTCCACGAGAACGTCGAGGTCCGCGCCCAGACCGGCGGCGCGCCCGAGACCAACGCGGAAAAGGGGCCGATCCGGCTCCAGGACCACGGCCACCCGGTCCGGTACCGGAACGTCTGGATCGTCGAGGGCGCCGGTGGGAAGTAGACGGGAAAGAGTCACCCGGCGGAAATTCCTGGGCGACGCGGTCCGGGTTACTGCAGGCGCGGCGCTCTTCTCGATCGTCCCCGCGCACGTCGTGGCGGGACTCCGGCGGGGCCGCAAGCCCCCGAGCGAGACCGTGACCCGGGCCGTGGTCGGCACCGGCGGGATGGGGATGAGCCACATCGAGCCCAACAAGAAGGGGGAGACTCCGTCCACGCTCGCGGTCTGCGACGTGGACGCGGACCACCTCGCCGAGGGACTCAAGAAGGCGGGAGAAGGCTGCACGCCGTACCACGACTTCCGGCGCGTGCTCGAGCGCAAGGACATCGACACGATCCACGTCGTGACCCCCCCGCACTGGCACGCGCTCATCTCGATCGCGGCGATGCAGGCCGGCAAGGACGTCATGTGCGAGAAGCCGATCACGAAGTTCCACCGCGAAGGCCTGGTCATGATCGATTGCGCTCGCCGGTACGGACGAATTCTCAACGTGAACACGTACGGGCGCGACGGGAGCGAGAAGCTCCGGAAGGTCGTCGCGAGCGGCCTGCTCGGGAGCCCGATCACGGCCCGGCTCAACCCCAAGAACGGGGCCGAGTGGAAGGTCGCGATGTGGAGCGGCCGGACCGACCTCGTGCCGGAGCCAGTGCCGAAGGCACTCGACTACGATTTCTGGCTCGGCCCCGCGCCGGTCAAGCCGTACCACCCGCACCGCGTGCACCAGAGCTTCCGCGGCTACTGGGACTACGACGGCGGCGGGCTCGCGGACATGGGCATGCACTGGATGGACCCCGTCGTCTACGCGCTCGGCGTGGACCGCGTGAGCCCCTCCCTCGTAGAGGCGGTCGCCCCGTGGCCCCAGCATCCGGACGCGGCGGGGATGTGGGGGAAGGTAACGTTCAACTGGGCCGACGGGACGAAGCTCATCATCGAGAGCGACGAGTGGGGCGAGCGCGTGGATCCCAAGGCGCCGTTCATGGAGGGGCCCAGGGCCAAGGCCCTGGAACGGGACGGGACCGAGACCGACCCGCCCGGGCTCTTCAGCCAGGCGGCGGGATTCCCGGTGCCGCCGCGGGACAAGAGCTTCGAGGACGCGGTGAAGACGCGGGACAACACGGGCACGGCGAAACCGACGGTGGAAGAGGCGCACCGGACCGTAACCCTCATCCACCTCGCGAACATCGCGATCCGGACCGGCCGCCCCGTGCGCTGGGACTCGGACAAGGAGAGGATCATCGGTGACGAGGCGCAAAACACCTTCCTGGACGAACCTATGAGGGCACCATGGCATCTGTAGTGCGGGTTCTCATTCTGGTTCTGGCGGTGACCGGCGCCGTGGCGGCGCCGACGGCGGCCGAGCTGAACGCGCTGCTCGCGCAACTGCCGGCGACGGCGACCCTGTCGCGCGACTCCGTGATGCCCGCGCTCGTGAAGATGGGCCCCGAGGTGGTGGCCGCGCTGGCGTCCCGGCTCGTCGAGCCCGGCAAGGGCGACGACAACGGCGCCCGGTGGGCCTTGCACGGACTTGCATTGTGGGTCTCGCGGCCCGGTTCCGGTCCCGAACGGGAATGGTATGTCCGGGCCGTCAAGGCCGAGCTGGCGAAGACGACCTGGAGCGAGTTCAACCGGCAGTTCCTCGACGAGCAGGTCCGGTGGGCTGGGGTCGAAGCGACCCCCGGAGTTTCGGCGGACGCCGAAACTCCGAGGTCG
>Ga0315281_10010541_pt1 | contig 12731 bp, 9 predicted proteins | sample YL17G07_0_MG_FD_204540 | JGI IMG/M metagenome (GOLD analysis project Ga0315281, IMG submission 204540) | Sediment microbial communities from Yellowstone Lake, YNP, Wyoming, USA - YL17G07_0 | ecosystem: Environmental > Aquatic > Freshwater > Lake > Sediment | place: USA: Wyoming | collected... | reverse complement strand
TTCGCCGGTCTCGTCACGATACCCCCGACCCAGCTCATGCCCGCCGCATGACAGCTCGCGCAGCCGGTCGTGATCCCCGTGTGATTCATCACGGTCCCCGTAAACGTGGTCGTGGACTTGTGACAGGTCTCGCAGGCTGGGAAAGGCGTAGCGGTCGTCGGGAAGTGGGTCGCCGGCTTGCCCAACGCCGAGGAACCGTTATGACAGCTCGCGCAGTTGGTCGTATTCCCCGTGTGATCAAACGTGGTCACTCCCGCTGCAAACGAGGTCATGGATTTATGACAGTTCTCGCACGGGAGGCTCGTCGTGATGTGATTCGCCGGTCTCGTCACGATACCCCCGACCCAGCTCATGCCCGCCGCATGACAGCTCGCGCAGCCGGTCGTGATCCCCGTGTGATTCATCACGGTCCCCGTAAACGTGGTCGTGGACTTGTGACAGGCCTCGCAGGCTGGGAAAGGCGTAGCGGTCGTCGGGAAGTGGGTCGCCGGCTTGCCCAACGCCGAGGAACCGTTATGACAGCCCGCGCAGCCCGTCGTGATCCCCGTGTGATCGTAAGTGCCGGTCGCGAGAATCCAGTTGCCCCCCATCTGGTGGCAATTATCACACGATGCGGAAGTCACCAAGTGGGTCGACGGCTTTCCTCGGGCCTGTATCCCGTTATGACAGGTCGCACAGGTGCCTGGCACAACTCCAAGATGCCTGAAGGGCAGGCCAGCCCAGGCAACAGTCCGATGGCAGTTGTCGCAGGACATAGTCGTCGGAATGTGCGTTACGGGCTTTCCTTGTGCGGTACTATTGTTATGGCACTTTGAGCAGCTACCCGGAACGACGCCGTTATGGGTAAAGAACGCGGGTGTCCAATTTGTCGTCCGATGGCAGCTGCTGCAATTGACCGAGGTCGGCAGATGGTTCGCTGGCTTAAAGGTGGACACGACTCGACCGCCGGGTGAGTGGCATTGCATACACTGCGTCGGCGTTCCGCGAAATATGCCCTGCAAATGGCACCGTTCGCACACGACCTGCGCGTGGCCGCCGCTGAGCGTGAAGCCTGTACTGCTGTGGTCAAATTCAATGTCGGAACGATTCGTACGATTCTGGGCCTCTGCCTCGTTCGGCAACACAACACCGACCCACAGGGCTGCCGCAACGAGAGTCGCGGCAAACAGCCCCACCTCACGCAACCGCCTATTCATATTGGCAACTTCCATGGAGGTTCATTTCCGTTACAAATCCCGCACATCATCCGCCGCCCAAGCACTTCGAGTTTTCTTGCCTGAAAATAGAGCTGGGAATATACTCCCACATATAGAATTGCACGATGCGGTAGCATTATGGGAACACAATCCCAAATTCATTGTCCGACCTGTTAAGCAATCGGTATACCGTTTCGTTGCAATCCCCTAACGCCATGATTTAACAATGAAGACCTTGCGAATAAACCCGATATTCGCGTCAAAATTAGGCCGTTCAGGATGAACATGTAGGCGAATGCATGCACCGCGCACAGATGGAATTCCATTTCCACAGGCAAGAAATGTCCGAAATCGCGCAAATTGTGCATCGAGAAATAGGCGCGGGAGTTGCTCTGAACAACCTGGATCTTCGACGCATCGCCCACAACTGATCAACGAACCAGACTTCTCTGAACATGAGGATGAACGAATATGGCAGTAGCTGAACCTCTCCTGAAAGTCCGGGAACGAACAACCGAGACACATCGCTCGACGACACGACCCGTGTCAAAAGCGGATGAAGACGCGACAGGCGATTCTCCTTCCCTGCCTGGGCGACTACTGATCTTGGCGCTCGCAGGCTTATCGCTATGGATCGCCTACAAGGTTGCGACTGGGAACTACTACACCCCCCGCTCGAACTTTGGCTTTTACCTGGGAGTCGTCGGCTCAGTGATGATGCTTTTGATGCTGGCCTATCCACTGCGCAAGCATGTGGGCTTCATGCAACGCTGGGGCGCGCTCAAGAACTGGTTTCGTATCCACATGATCATGGGTATCGTCGGCCCCACACTCATCCTGTTTCACTCAACCTTTCATCTGAGGTCTCAGAACGCCACGATCGCGCTCTTCAGCATGCTGGGAGTGGTCATCAGCGGTATCATCGGTCGCTTCGTCTACACCAAAATTCACTATGGTCTCTACGGCAGGCGCGCCACGCTGGAGAAAATTCAGGCCGAATTTGCAGGCCACTCGAACGATGCCAAATCCCGGCTACACTTTGCGCCTCGTGTCGAGCAATGGCTCCAATCATTCGAGCGCGACTCGATGCCACTCGATCGTTCCTTCACCTCGCACCTCTTCAGCCCCCTGACGATCAGATCGAAACGGATTATCTTGACCTTTCGCTGCGCGCGGGAACTGCAAAAGATTCTGAAGACCGAACGACATCCGGAGTTTCATGGCGGGACAGCGGAAGCAATTCAGCTGGCGTCATCGTATTTGAGAGAGTGCGAGCGCGTCGCCGAATTTAGCACCTACGAACGCTTCTTTTCCCTGTGGCACGTGCTCCACGTTCCATTGATCTATATTCTTGCTGCCTGCACGATCTTTCACATCGTGGCCGTCTACATGTACTGACGCGGATCGACTATTGTGCCGGCATCATCCTACTACCTACCCATTGGTCTGCTCAGCGCGTTGATGCTCATGGCCGCACCGGCCTGGGCAGACAACGTTGAGACGGCGTTGATGCCGGGCCAGGTGATCGAAGGCCATGCAAAATGGGAAGAAGACTGCACGAAGTGCCACAAGCGGTTCGACAAGGCGGCACAGAATACGCTCTGTCAAGATTGTCACAAAGACATTCGGAAGGACGTAGAACAAAAACAGGGATCGCACGGGCGACTCAAGGAGCAGCGCGTATGCAAGGATTGCCACACGGAACACAAAGGTAGAACGGAGAACATTGCACCGATCACGGAGCAGACCTTCGCTCATGAACGGACGGACTTCCCGCTTAAGGGCGCCCATGCCAACGCGAAGAAAGTCGAGTGCAAGGCCTGTCATCAACCCAAGATCAAGTATCGTGACGCGCCGTCGGATTGTTACAGCTGCCACAAGAAAAACGATACGCATAAAGGGAAAGTGGGAAGCGCCTGCGCCGACTGTCATACGGATCGTGATTGGAAGGAAATCCGGTTCGACCATGACAAGACCCGCTACAAGCTCCGAAACAAGCATGCCGAGGTGTCGTGCAAGGACTGCCACGGGAACGATCGCTACAAGGAAAATCCGATGGACTGTTACTCCTGTCATAAGAAAGACGACAAGCATAAAGGGCAGGAGGGCACGAAGTGCGAGGAATGCCACGATGACCGGTCATGGAAGAAATCGCCGTTCGACCATAACAAGTCGCGCTTCCCCTTGATGGGAAAGCATGCCAAGGTCGAGTGCAAGAAGTGTCATCTAACTCCCGCTTTCAAAGATGCGCCGTCGGATTGTTCTTCCTGTCACAAGAAAGACGATAAGCACAAAGGGACCTTTGGAGAGAAATGCGAGACCTGCCACGCGGAGAGCGATTGGAAGACCATCACGTTCGATCATGACTTGCACTCCAAGTACCCGCTGCGGGGACGGCATATCACGACCAAATGCGAATCCTGCCATAAGGGGGACTTATATAGGGATAAGACTCCGTCCGACTGCAACGCCTGTCACAAAAAAGATGACAAACATAAGGGGCGATTTACCGAACAGTGTCAACGCTGCCACACCGAACGGGATTGGAACGTGCTCCTCTTTGAGCACGACCGCGATACGAAGTATCCGCTGCGAGGGAAACACCGAACAACCGCTTGCGAGAGTTGCCACACGGGACGGCTGTATCAAGACAAGACGCCCACGGCCTGCTACTCCTGCCACAAGAACGTCGATGTGCACGGGCGCAGGTTGGGCACGGAATGCCAGGACTGCCACAGTCTACGAGACTGGAAACTCTGGGACTTTGATCACGATACACGGACACGATTCAAGCTTGACGGCGGACACAAAGGGCTTGATTGTTACGCGTGCCACACCGAGCGCATGGACAAGAAGGTCCAATCATCATCCTCCTGTGTCAGTTGCCACAAAAAAGATGACAAGCACGAGGGAAGTTTCGGCCCGCAATGTGACCGGTGTCATGAAGTCACGCTCTGGAAGACGATTAAGCCAGGCACCAGAATCTTTCGCAGTCGGTAGCCTCAGGCCGACAGTGTGAGAGACTCAAAGGGAAGGTACTGTGGAATATCGACGCGACATCTCATTCATACTCAAACTCCTTGCCCTCGCGCTTGTCCTCTTTGTCGGCTACCAGGCGTGGCTGAGACCTACATATTTGACTCCGAGCCCCGCATCCCGACAGTCCTCGGAGCTCCCTCCGCCGCAACCAACACCCAACTTCACCTTGCCGGGGGCGCAAGAATATTCGTCCTGGGAGGTTCCGCCAACGCGACTGATCGATCCCGGGCAAGCGCCTACTGGTGCGCTCGGGCTCATTCGCGATGAAGTAGAAAAGGGAAACTACAGGGAAGCAGAACGCCGTTTAATGGCCCTCTCGCACAAACAGCTGGAGAAGGCCCAGGCCAAACGGTACATCGCAGCGCTCTGGAACAATCTCGGCGTGCAACAGGAAAAGTTCGGCGGGAGCGAACTCTCTGTCAAAGCCTTTAAAAAATCCGTCGCGTCCGATCCCACCAATCCGCTTGCGCACATGAACCTGACACAAGCGTACTGGGAACTTCGCGATCCGGCGATGACGCCTGAGTTCCTCAACAGGGTGATTCGACTGAATCCCACCGATCCATTCCCGCATCTTGCACTCGCTGAACTGCTGTTGGAGAAAGGCGACAAGATATCAGCGATGACGCATCTCGATCTGGCGCATCTACAAACCAAATATGATTCCAATCTCCGATCCTATCGAGAGAAGTTGGTCGCAAAGGCGGACCAGGGGAACTCCCTACAGCCTCAAGCAGTGGCACTCGCCCCCCCATCCAAATCAGCAGCCATAGACACCAGACCGGCATCGAATCCCCTTCAAGACCGGACGCCTTCTCTCTCAGCCCCATCTACAAATCCACCGCCTCCCTCCCTCGCGACTCAGGAAGAACAGCCGCCGAGACCGTTTGCCCCGCGAGACACCGCTCATTTCGTCGTTCAGTTCGACGGACCTGACGATCATGCGACGTGGGTGCGCATCCGCGCGATGCTCGAATACGCGTATGAGGAGATTCCCCCAAAGTTCGGACACATGCCCTCCAAACCCATCAAGGTTGTTCTCCACACAGGACAGAAATTTTCCGGTCCGGCGGGAATCCCAAATTGGGCCGATGCCTTATTCGATCATGGGTCGGGATCGATCCACCTCCCCACTCAAGGCGCGCTCGAGGATCTCGCATTATTCAGCCGCGTGATCCGTCATCAATTCGTCCATGCGCTCTTTCATGAACAGGCCAAGAATGGAGGCACATTTCCTCCAACATGGCTCATGGAGGGTCTGGCCATTCACCTGACGGAAGACCCCTGGTCGGACATGGAAGAGTCACGACAAAAGAACCCTCCCCTCATGCCATTACCTTCACTTCATGGATCGTGGGCTCAGCTTCCCTCAGCGTCACTACCGACCGCGTACCTTACGGCAAATGTTGCCACTCAGTACCTCATCGATCGGTATAGCATGTACACCGTTCGCCAGCTGATGAATGTGCTCATGACCGGTCAGCCTCTTGAGACGGCGATGCAACAGAAATTGTCCATGTCGTACGAGCAGTTTCAGCACCAGTGGGCGCAAAGCCACAAGCCGCACGTAAGTATGAGCGGTTCATGACGGCTCGGTGTTCGCCGGAAGCCTTGAGGGAGACGCGAGAGCCGATCTGGTTCATCTGGTCTATCTGATGCAACCAAACAAACGAGACAGACCAGATGAACAAGAGAGACCAGCCGGTCCGCGCGCTTCTCGCGCTACGGACGACCGCTCGACAAACAATAGGATAGTCGCCGCTGATTGGCACGGGACAGGATCGAAGGACGGTGCTTACTTCACCTTGGAGAAATCGGCAACGATTCTCGCCTCACTTCCGTCTTGAAGATTCACGACGAAAACCGAGGCCGCAGTGGGATCAAACTTTTCATAGGCAAACAGTGCGGTAAAGCGCGACCGGTAGGTCGGCCCGCTTCCCTCATTCTTTCGGCCACGTTCGGCTTTTCCGATATCGATGGGCTTGATCCTCTTGGAGCCCTGTTGCAGCTCGACCAAGGCGCCCTCTGCAAAGTATTCGTCATCGCCACATAGCTGAACCTCAATCTCCATATTGGGCATGTCCACGACTTTCTTGATAAACTCCTCGGGCATGCGCACATCCGTTTTCCTCTTCTTGGACTCCGCCGCCTCCTGCCGGCCAAAAGCTTCAAGTCGATAGCGTTTGGTTCGGAGGATGGCACTGGCTCCGCAAGGATCTTTCTCTGGGTCGGCGCCCACACGCGTGACCATGGAGGCTTGCTGGAGGACCTTCTTGACGTCCTCAGGGGTGCTCGCCTTCTCCATAGGCGCCCGCCCGGCTTCCAAGGCCTTCTGCGCCTCTTCCACTGAAAGCTTCGCATCGATTGCGAATACCGGCTGGAGCCAGGCGACCGTCAATAGGCTCGCAACCGCACAGGTGGCGACGCCACCAACTCGCACCACTGATGTCAGGTATCGCACACTCATACCTTCCTCCCCAAACAAGACGACAAATGATGGGGCAGCATTGTACGGAACCCCCCACCCCTTTGCAATCAGACTGAGAAACGGGCCCAGTTGGCATAAGGCTTGATGGCATAGAGTTCGTCGAGATCGACCGGCACTCTCACGCCGGCTTGTGTAAGCATCTGAGCGACCAGGCGGAGCGGCAGGCCGACAACAGTCGGGAAATCTCCATCTATGGAATCGATCAGATCGCCGCCCTCTCCTTGAATCGAGTAGGCGCCGGCCTTGCCGAGACTTTCACCTGTCGCGAGATACCGTTCATGCGCTCGTTCATCAAACTGCTTCATCCGGACGACGGACGTAGACAGGGCAACGATATCTATCGCGCGAACTGAACAGACGAGCGCGACCGCCGTACAGACGTGATGATCACGGCCGGCTAGGCGCCGGAGCATCGCACGGGCCTCGGCCAGATCGGCCGGTTTCCCCAGCACGGCATGATCCACCTCAATCACCGTATCGCTTCCCAGCACGATCGCCTCTGGCTCTTGCCTCGCAACCGACCTGGCCTTGCCCTGCGCGAAGGACTGCACCTGCTCGATCGCCGGACAGTCAACCACCAGCTGCTCCTCAAAGGATGGGTTTTTAACGTCGAACGGGATGCCCAACAAAGCAAGCAACTCGCGACGGCGCGGAGAGGTGGAGGCCAGAATGAGCGACATCTAGCAGCCTGTGGAAAAACTATTCTGGCACGCCAGAACTTCACTGGTCCGCACGTCTGTGACAACAGGAGAACACCTCGCAGGATGCTCAAAAAGGCTGCGGTTCTCACCCGCCCAGCCCCGGCGCGCCAAGACGCGCCGTTCCGCAGGCAAGGCCGCGGCGAGCGAAGAGACGAGGCGTACGCTTCGGTACGTTGAGCCTCTGAGCGAAGCGAGAACGAAGCTGGCAGACTTTTTCAGCATCCTGCTACAACGCCGGAGAGGGTTCAGGGAAAACAAGAGATTCGAGCCGCATCTGGCCGGAGACCTCGGTGAGACCCGCGCTGCGCAGGCGAAAATCGGCGAGCACCTGCTCCAGATCGGCAACCGAAGAGACTCGGAACATATCGGCTCGCAGTGAGGCGGCATGAGGAAACCCTTTGCAGTACCACCCCAGATGTTTGCGCATCCGCCGAAATTGGCCTTGTCCACAGGAGGCTTCGAACCGTCTGGCATGATCGAGCAACATCTCGAAGCGAACGTCGAGCGGCGGCACCCACGGTTCAGGCCCTTCTTCAGGCCGATGTTGCTGCAGCACAAGCCGTGCTTCCTCTTTCTGCCGAAAAAACCAGGGGGCTCCAAGCGCGGCTCGTCCGACCAACACACCATCGACTCCGGTGTCCCGCACTCGACGGACAACATCGTGATAACTATGTATGTCTCCATTGCCTAACAGCAAAGTCCCGCTCCCCCGCACGATCTCCGCCGCCCTGGCAATGGCGTTCCAATCTGCTTCCCCTCTATACATTTGCTGCAGAGTGCGGCCATGCAAAGAAATGACTGCCGGCTGCTCTGTGAGGAGGTGTTCAATCCAACGATCAACGACCACCACGTCGTAGCCGAGGCGTGTCTTGACGGATAAAGGAATCATCTGGCGGACAAGCGGAAGGGCATTCTGCCGCTGTTCGTTCATCCGTCGGATCGCCTCCACTCTGCCAGGCTTGAGGCCTGCTCCCTCAAGGGTCTGACCGGCCGCCCAATCGGCGATCCCCTGTCGAGTAGCCTGCATAATGGCCTGGGCCACATCAGGTGTTCGGATCAGCCCCGCTCCCGATCCCGATGAAGCCACACTCCGTGAGGGACAGCCCATATTGATATCCAATCCATCAAACCCCAACTCACATACGGCATGGGCGGCCTGATAGAAGAAGTCCGGCTCTTTCCCATAGAGCTGCGCCACAATCGGCCGTTCAGCCTCATGATAGATGAGAGAGTCCAATAGGAACTCCGGGCCCCGGCAGACGTCATGCACATGCGTGAACTCCGTGAAGGAAACATCCGGCTTCCCGTGCATCGCCACAGTATGGCGAAATGTCGCATCGGTGACCCCGTCCATCGGCGCCATTCCGATGACCGGTCTAGTAAGTGACCGCCAGAAATTCATCGGGATCGCTCCATCTCCATCACCGGTTCCACCACTTCGTTCGCCTGGGCATAGGCCTGGCGCAACATGTCGCATTCCTGTTGTGCGCAGACCCGTACGTCCGGCGCACGTTCCGCCACAAATTCGAGAAATCGTTCGATCTTCAGCAGGAAGAAATCATACGAGTGCGTGAGCGGTCGTGGCGACCGAAACCAGAAGGCGACAAATTCTTCCAGGGAGACATCCCGCCCTGCTAAAGCCCTGCAGGTCTGCGGAAACATCTCTGCGAGGTCTCCTCCCCAATGGAGAATCTCATACGGCACATAGGATGTACGGTAACGAGTTACACCGGTCGCCTCGACGGCCGTCTCCTGCCACTCCTGGCCTGTCATGGGGGCTTGTCCCGATATAATTTGCGCGTAGCGCGCATAGTCGTCGCGCAACTGCTGTCGATCTGACTGACACACCGGCTCCTGGACGGAGGCCGGATGAGGCGTCAGTTCCATCGATTGTTCTACAGCCGTTCCTCTGGCAATCGTCTGCTGAATGAGGAAGGAGAAACGCCGAACGGCCTCTGCATACTCCTCCACAATCATCTCGATCGGTTTGGTGTCCACTTCAAGCGCTACCGCCCGGAGGCTCACGAGGTTCGAATGGGCCAGAACCTGCTCGAGTATGGTGAAGAGGATCGATGGAATTGGGGCGGCATGGGCATCGATCCATTCAGGAAGCCCCTCTCTCCCCTTTGACTCACCAACCGACTCATGGCAGGCCAACCCTGCTACGTGGATTTCTACAACTCGCTCCAGAGGAAATTCTTCGAGGAATTCTCCGACGAATCGCTCAAGCGATATCCGCCGGGAAGCGGCAGTATAGCGATAGACCGTCCAGAGGTGCCCGATGTCCAGCACGAGACCGCAAGGCACCAACGCTGTGACAAGCCGAAAAAAATGAGGGATCGGTATTGTGCCGGCGGAAAAATATGTGAGCGGCGGCATCTCCAGGAGAAAGAGCGGCGCGGTCCCGTCCGCCCGACGGCCCTGCAGATCTATCGCCTGCTGAACCGTCGTAATGTTTGCCGCCACCACCTCGGCGCTCAGCTGCGTATATAACGGAGGGACATAGGTGCCAAACGAGTAGCCCGCCATCTGCTTCATCGCACATTCATGATTTAGCCAGAGACTCTGTATGCTGTTGAGCTGCGTCACCGTCTCGCCGACATCCTGCTGAAAGAACGGAGACTCTTGAACGTCCGGTTGAGTGATCCATAGACCTTCGCCGTGATAGGCCAGCGGTATATCCGGCACAGCTCGTCGAACCGTTGTCAGTGAAGCCGCCGACGCTTTAAAGACTTCGAGATAGCCCGGCTGGAGTCCGAGTTCCTTAAGCTTGTTCACCAACTCGAATAGATTGGGAGAATAGACATCGACTGACAGCCCCATCCCCAGTGGGGGAATGTTCCTGAGGCGGCGCTGAAAGTCCTGTTGAACGAAATCGAGATCAGGCATAGGATCAAATCTTGTGCTGTTCTTACAATTGGCCTAGTCTATTCGCCGAACCCCTTGTTTGACAAGGGAAGCCCAAGTCCCTGGCGAGGAGGCTCCGTCTGCTATACTTGGCTTACGTCGCCAGGGGCGGACCCTCACGAGTCGTGCAGGCGCGAATCGAGGAAGGTCTCGGTCCCATGACAAACGACGATGACAAGCCCTTCAAAACAACACATCTCATACCCACTATGGTTGCCCATATGATGACACCAGGAGTTGTGCAGGTTCCAGGGGACGTCTCCGTCAGTGAGGCGGCAATGCTGCTCGAGCGAGAGCAGGCGCCTTGCCTGCTCGTCAAGGATACCGACGCGCAATTCGGCATCATGACGCCGACCGACATTGTGAAGAAAGTCGTCGCTCAAGGACTCGAACCGCACGACATCGAAGTCCGGACGATCATGACACGCCCGGCGCAATTCATCGAGTACGATGAGGCCTTGACAGAGGCATCGACACTCATGATGGCAACAGGCGCCTCTCTCTTAATTGTCACCAAACAAAACCAACCGGTTGGGGTGCTCAGCGCACAAGACCTGATGCTCAGCCCGCCCAGACGTGGCACGAGAATCCCCGTCGTGGTGAGTGTGGGTGGACAAGCCTCAGCGCAGGGGCTCAATTATAACGCCATGATTACCCAACTGAGCCATGTCGGAGCGTTGGTTGAATCGACCGCAACGATCCTGACAGGAGCAAACGCCGTCCTGGCATTTTCCATCCCTGGGCAGAATACTCCCTTAACCATTCGAGGAACGGTCCTGACCAGCGGAGTTACGGGGACAGAGCCAAATGATCCATCAAGCGGGAGCCTCATCTGGCATGTCGATATTCAGTTCACTGACCTCTCATCGACCGATCTCGCTCGCATCAGGGCCTGGGCACTTCAAACAATGCCTCCCTCACCCAATCGCTCCTAACCTCACACAAATTCTCCGTTCTTTTGACCAACAGGCGATCAACTGATAGAATTTTTCTCACCCTGGATAAATCATACGCCCACATGGATAACCAAATAAGACCAGCTCAGACCCGTTCCCGCCCTCTCCCTTCGAACGAGGAGTTGCTCAGCCAAATTCGCCTCCTGCTCGACAGTCCGGAAGACGACTTGCAAGCCGCGATCATGAAAGAACTCCTGGCCGGGACACTTCGACTCCACGATTCTCATCTAGACATCCTGGACCTCAAGATCGTCAATCGCGCAGTAAAAGAACTGCGTCATGCCTTCCGCGTCTTCCATGACTATCGTGATCGGCGCAAGATCAGCATTTTCGGCTCGGCACGCACCGCCTCGGATGATCCGAACTACCAGATGGCATTCCAGTTTTCCCGTCGGATCGTTGAGGAAGGGTTCATGGTCATTACCGGAGGGGCCGACGGAGTCATGCGCGCGTGCCAGGAAGGCGCCGGGCGCGAGAATAGCTTCGGAGTCAATATTATGCTCCCCTTCGAGCAAGGCCCGAATGCCACGATCGCCGATGATCCCAAGCTCGTCACATTCAAATACTTTTTCACCCGAAAACTCATCTTTCAGAAAGAGGCCAACGCCATTGCCTTGTTCCCCGGCGGCTTCGGCACGCATGATGAAGGTTTTGAAATCCTGACTCTCGCTCAAACGGGAAAAAGCGATCCCCAGCCGATCGTGTGTCTCCAGGCTCCCGGTTGCGACTATTGGGACGACTGGTACACCTTTATCACACGCCAACTCTTGGCCCGTCGATTGATCAATCCTGAAGATCTCGGCCTGTTCAAAATCACCACGTCCGTGGACGACGCGATTGATGAGATCAGGAGTTTTTACCGCCGATTCCACTCCATTCGATATGTTGGCCGGCTCTTGGCCATGCGGTTAAAAACGAGCATTGCCCCCGAACAAGTAGCCGGCCTTCACGACACTTTTGGCGATCTGTTATCCGAAGGCACCTTCGAATTGCGAGGGCCCCTCCCCGAAGAACTCGACGAGCCTGATCTGAGGGACTTGCCTCGGTTGATCTTTACCTCCAACCGCCGGAGCGCGAGCCGGCTGCGTCAGCTGATTGACCATCTCAACTCCCTCTAACAGGCTCGCAGGGTACTCAAAAAGGCCGTCCAGCAGGGCTCGCAGCGAGTGACGGCCTGAGGCGTGCCCTCTGGGGTACGTTGAAGGTCTGAACGATGCGAGAACGCTGCTGGTGGACTTTTTTCGCATCCTGCTAATCGCTCCTCACAAAGACGCTTTAGTCTCGCAGCAGCAGCATGGTATGCTCCGCCACGATGGTCGGTTCTCGCACACAGCCCCCATTCTCTGAGCCTCCCAATGTCGTGCTCTATCACGCCGAATGTGCCGATGGCTTCGGCGCCGCCTGGGCGATCTGGAATCGATTTCCAACAGCTCGGTTCATTCCC
>Ga0315281_10010540_pt1 | contig 12732 bp, 10 predicted proteins | sample YL17G07_0_MG_FD_204540 | JGI IMG/M metagenome (GOLD analysis project Ga0315281, IMG submission 204540) | Sediment microbial communities from Yellowstone Lake, YNP, Wyoming, USA - YL17G07_0 | ecosystem: Environmental > Aquatic > Freshwater > Lake > Sediment | place: USA: Wyoming | collected... | reverse complement strand
CGAGCTTTCCTTCCCGGCACACGATGCGCGGCGGTTCCGACAGGCGCAGCGCCGGTTCCAGCAGCCGGTAAGCCACGACTTTCTGTATGGCGTCGGCGATCCCCACCCTGAACTGCGCCGCCCGACCTCCCGTAGGGTCGTGCAAAACGCCTTCCAGTTCCTCGCCCAAGGTGAATATCTCGTCAGCGTAGCTCAATACCATTCGTCCCGCGTCGGTAAGGTCAAAGTGGCGCCCGATGCGGGTAAACAACTTGTAACCCAAATTGTCCTCGAACAGACTTACTTGTCCGCTGATCGTCTGCGGAGTGAGATGCAGGCGCTCGCTGGCGCGGGCGATTCCGCCAGCCTTGGCGACCACCCAGAAATAGTGCAGGTGCTTGTAGTTCAACGCAGTCAATGGCGAACTCCTCTTCGGGTTCTTCGAATAGATTCTATATTCTTTCGTATAGTTCGAACAGGTAAGTAGCCAACCGATCTTCGATTTTTTCGAATAAATTCCATATTATTTTCGAATAGATTCGAAATTATATTCGACTTGTCGAGGAACGCGGGCGGCCTTATTTTGGTGCCATGTTCGCCAGGAAAAGAATGAACATCACGCCGATCGACCGCCACTCGCGCGGATTCGTGCTGGTGGGCATCGACGGTTCCTCCTACGCAGTCCCACTTGAGGAGATCACACCATGCTTAAGATCTTGATTCCGGTCGACACTTCAAATTTATCGAGATATGCGATCAAACACGTGATTCACCGCGTGTGGACCGGTGAAGCACTGGACATCCATCTGATCCATGTGCAACCGCGACTCAGCCGATACGTCGCGCGGTTCGTCGCGCGAAGTGCGCGGCAGGCCTTCTACGCGGAGCGTAGCGCACAAGCGCTCGATGTGGCTGGCAAGCTGCTCGATCGCGCCGGACTGCGATATTCGGCGGTGCATGTAAGCTTGGGAGACCCGTCGCGGGAAATCGTGCGATACGCTGAATCGAATCGGTTCGACGGCATCCTGATGGCCTCCGCCAGACTGGGATCCGTCTCCGAAATGATACTCGGGTCTGTTACTGCGAAAGTGCTGCGAACCAGCCGCATTCCCGTCGAAGTCGTGCCAGCATCGGCTCGCTCCAGGCTGCGCTCCTGGGCGGGCCCCACGGGCGTGGCAGCCGGCCTTCTCGGGCTTATCTATGCGGCCCTCGAATAAGCACCGCGCCGGAGAATACAGATGAATTGGCACGCAACCGATATCGACTCGATCGTCAAACAACTGGAAACCGATCCCTTGCGGGGATTGACCCCTGCTGAGGCACAGCAACGTCTCGCCCGGCGTGGCCCGAATGAATTGGCAAAGGGACATCGCGCCTCCCCAGCCCAGCTCTTCTTCGGCCAGTTCAAGAACACCCTGATCGTCATTCTGCTTGTTGCAACGGTTCTCTCCGCATTGCTGGGCGAGATCGTCGATGCCGTCATCATTTCGCTGATCGTATTGTTCTGCGCGATCCTCGGATTCGTTCAGGAGTACCGGGCCGAGCGCGCACTGGATGCCTTGAAGCGTATGCTGGCCCCGACGATCGCCGTGCTGCGAGGGGGTACGGAGCAGCGTATTCCCTCCCGCGAGCTTGTGCCCGGTGACATCATGCTGCTGGAAGCCGGCGACCGCATACCGGCGGACGCCCGTTTGATCGAAATCCACTCGCTGAAGTGCGACGAGGCCCCGCTGACTGGGGAGTCATTCTCGGTAGAGAAGAGCCTGAAGCTGCTAGCCACCGACACCGCCGTGGCTGACCGGCACAACCTCGTGTTTACGGGAACTACGGTGACCTACGGTCGCGGCAAGGCGATTGTGACCGGAACGGCGATGAATACCGAATTTGGCAAAATTGCCGAGCAGGTTTCCGCTGTTAGCACGGAAAAATCGCCGCTCGAAAAGCGAACCGCGGAAATCGGTCGTTGGCTGGGGCTGATTGCGCTCGGCGTGTGCGGCGTCGCGATCGCGGTGAGTATCGCGAGAGCGTGGATGGGTGGCCAACTCAATGTTGAGTTGTTATTGGTTATGACCATGTTTGCCATCGCTCTCGCGGTTGCGGCGGTTCCGGAAGCGCTGGCGGCGATTGTAACCGGTGCGCTCGCTGTCGGGATGCACGAGATGGCGAAACGCAATGCGCTGGTGCGGCGCATGCCCGCTGTGGAAACGCTGGGTTGCACGACTGTGATCTGCTCCGACAAAACGGGCACGCTGACTAAAGGCGAGATGACAGCGCGCCGCGTGTTCGTAGGTGGCCGCACTAGCGAGGTCAGCGGGGCGGGATATGCGCCCATAGGCAGCTTCAATCCGCCGCTTCCACTGGACGACAACGCAGTGCGGCTCATGTTGACGGGAGGATTGTTGTGCAGCGATGCCGGGTTAAGCGATGACGCCGGGCGCTGGTTCGTCAAAGGCGATCCCACGGAAGGTGCGCTTGTCGTATTGGCGGCAAAAGCCGGCCTGCAACAGTGCGAGATCCGGCTGGCTGCGCCCAGGATAGAGGAATTGCCATTCAGCTCAGAGCGCAAGCGGATGACTACGGTGCACCGCATGCCTGACGGACGTCTCCTAGCTTTCGTTAAAGGCGCCCCCGAGGTTCTGCTGGAGCGATGCGTTTCGGCGCAGCACCACGACCGGCAGCAACCGCTTACCGATGAGGCACGGGTGCAGATCCTAGTGGCAAACGAGAACATGGCGAAGGACGCACTGCGTGTGCTGGCAATTGCATACAAGGAAATTCGCGCGGACGAGCCCGTTAACGACGAGGAAACAGTTGAGCGCGGACTGACATTGCTCGGGATGATCGGCATGATGGATCCGCCTCGCGAAGAGGCGAAGGAAGCCGTAAAGGTTTGCCGTCAGATACACATCCGCCCGATCATGATTACCGGGGACCACAAGCTCACCGCCGTCGCGGTGGCTGCGGAAATCGACATCTACCGCGAGGGCGATATGGTGCTTACCGGTGACGACCTCAGCCGCATGAGCGATGAAAAATTTGCGGAAATCGTCGACCGGGTCAGCGTATATGCGCGCGTATCGCCCATGGACAAGCTCAAGATAGTGCGGGCATGGAAGAATCGTGGAGAAATTGTCGCGATGACGGGGGATGGCGTCAACGACGCGCCCGCGCTAAAGCACGCCGACATCGGCATTGCCATGGGAATCAGCGGAACCGATGTAGCGAAGGAAGCCGCAGACATGGTGCTTGCGGATGACAATTTCGCAACAATAGTGCGGGCGATCGAGCGCGGCCGCTGGATCTATGACAACATCAAAAAGTATCTGACTTACCTGCTGCGTGCCAACATAACGGAAGTTGTTGTGCTGGGCGGCGTCGTGATCGTCGTGGGGCCCGAGCTTTTGCCGCTATTGCCCGCCGCGATTCTTTACATAAACCTGGCCACCGACGGCTTGCCGGCCCTGGCCCTCGGACTTTCCCCGCCCGATCGTGACATCATGCAGCGGCCACCTCGCGATCCGAAGGAGAGCATCTTTTCCCGCGATGTGAGGCTTCTCGTGCTGCTTGGCGTGCTAATCGAGTGCCCAATCTTCTTGTGGATTTACTTCGATAACTTTGCTGATATCGAAAGTGCGAGGACCAAAATATTCCTGCTCTTTGTTTTCGTTGAGATGATGATAGCGATGAGCTTCGTGTCGCTTCGATACAGCATATTCGAGGCCCCCCCCCACAAATGGCTCCTGCTCGCGATTGCTTGGGAGCTCGGTTTGTTGGGCGTGCTGATCCAATTCCCGATCGTGCGCGAGACATTTGGGATCAGGATGCCTACCTGGCCTGACCTGGGAATGGCGCTGGCCGTCAGTGCTTTGGTGGTGTTTGCAATCGAAGTGACCAAGGCATATTTGAGAATGACCACGGAAGGGGCGGCCGCAAAACGCTCCCGGTTGATGGACACAGAGCCGCGCAAGGTTGGCTTCCAGAAAACGACGATAGGGGCGATGGAAATAGCGCCGGCCCCCGGGTTTGGCGCGCCTGTCACCAGCGTTGCGCAGCAGGGCGCAAGTCCAGCATCAACCTCGCAACAAATTGCAGGAGGGAACGCCATGCTAAAAATACTTATTCCGGTCGACGGCTCCCGTAACTGCCAGTTTGCGGTCAAGCATGTCATCAAGCAATTCATGAACAACACGGCGATGGAGATTCATCTGCTGAACGTTCAGCCGTCGTTCAACCGAGACATCTCGCGCTTTGTCAGCAAGAAGAGCCTGCGCGACTATCACCGCGACGAGGCTGGGAAGGCACTAGACCCGATCAAACAGACGCTCGACGGTTTCAGCATTCCCTACTCGGTGCACATCGAGGTGGGAGAGAAGGCCAAGCACATCACAGATGCCGCGCGCCGACTGCGCTGCGACCAGATCGTAATGAGCACGGCGCGCAAGAATTCGCTGACCCGGCTGGTCGAGAATTCAGTCACCAACAAGGTGGTCGCTCTGACTTCGGTGCCAGTGGAAGTGATCGCGGGCGACGACGTATCAAAATGGGAGCGCTACGGGATTCCGGCCGGGATTGGCACTGCGTTGGCCCTGTTGCTGGCGGCTGCGGACTGACGCGACCGCGATCGAATCTCGGCTCGCGGCCAGCTGGCTGGTCGCGTTGCCGAGCGAGGGAACGCCCGGCCAGCCTCGGGTAGCTGCTCTCATGGGGGCCAGTTGGAGGCGCGTGTAAGGGTGACTTCTGCTAAAAAATCGCGGCGAGATAAACGCCATAAATCACTAGCAATAATAGCCCGTGCCCTCGCCCAATGAATTCTCGACGTGTTGGAAGGATGATTATCATCGCCAGTAGCCCAAATCCCAGTGCAACTACCACTTCGCCCCAATCGATGGCAATGGGAAAAATAATCGCGGCAACAGGAACAATCAGGAGGCTATTGAATATATTGCTGCCGAGTATCGTGCCGAGGCTCAACTCGTCGTGATTTCGCAACCTGGCGATGATGGTTGTAGCAAGCTCAGGCGCTGACGTGCCCACCGCGACAATCGTGGCCCCCACAACGAATTCATCTATACCGAAATCAATCGCGATGCCTTTTGCTCCGACTACAATGAGGCGCCCTGCTGTCACCAGGAGCGCGAGGCCAACAACAAAGAAAATGATTGCGCGCCATCCCCCGTGTTCCGCAAGGACTTCCGGCGCAGCGCTGCGCTGTTTACGTGCTTCGATTATCGTCGTTGCAAACCAGACAAAAAACATACCCAACAGCAAACAGCTATCAAATCGGGAGAGCATGCCGTCAAGCAGGAGAACACCAGTGACCATGGGAACCAACAACGCAATAGCATAGTCTCGTCTCATTGCATCGCGAGGGTTGTGAATCCCTGAAACCAACAGTCCGAGCGCGAGTATCAATGCGATATTGACGACGTTGCTACCAAGTACATCTCCCAGGGCGATCTGTGGCGTTCCGGCCAGCGCCGAGCTTATCGAAACGGCCATTTCCGGGCTTGATGTCGCAAATGCCACCACGGTTGCACCGATAATCCCGGGAGAAACACGCGCCCAACTAGCCACGCCCACTGCACCACGAACAAAAAGCTCTCCACCGACTCCAGCGCAAACAACGCCCGACGCCATAGCAACGTAATCATTCATCGTTGCGAGAATGCGCGAGTTTCCGATACGGACGGGTCGTCTATCCTTACCGAGTTCACTTGATCAGCGTGACCGGTAGATTGGTGAGATGAATTACTTTGGTGGCGACCGAGCCAAGCACCAGGCTCGCTACCGATCCCAGCCCGCGTGTGCCCATCACGATCGCATCGCAACGCTTGTTTCTGGCAAAGCGCACGATAGTCTCCGCTATTGCCCCGATCGCGACATGTGGGACATAGGGCACATTGGCCCGCTCCAGCAGCTTTCGCGCTGAAGAGAGCAGTCGCTGTCCCGCCTCGCGCGCAAATCGTTTCACATCGGCCCCTGCAACGTAAACGCTGATTTCACCATAGGAAATCGGATACTGGACATTGATTACGTGCAATTGGAGTGTCTTGTGGCTGTCATGAAACAACCGGATCGCGTGTTTTACTGCGCGATCGGAGTGCGAGGATCCATCGACGGTGATCAGTACTACGCCTGTTTTTTTTTGCGTCATGCTGGTGACCTCATTAGTAATGATACTTGCCCGCGGCAAGAAAAGCTCACGCCGCGGTACAGGAAAAACACAAATCAATACTCAATCCTAAAGCAAGACCATTGGTCACGCCAATTATCGCGTCCTGGGGCATACCCGCGACGATGCCTTGTGAAGGTGTTACGCTGGCACGACCCAGTTATGTCAATCGTAGCGGACAAAAGCGGTGTAGGGGTATGCTCGTATTTTTGAGGCACGCACTGGTATCTCTTAAGGGGAGATAATATTGATGAACGGCGCTGAGAGTCTCGTCCGCACTCTGGTCAACAATAGTGTGAACGTCTGTTTCACCAACCCCGGCACGTCCGAGATGCATTTCGTGGCCGCGCTCGACAAAGTGGACGGTATGCGCTGCGTGCTCGGCATGTTCGAGGGCGTGATTACCGGTGCGGCAGACGGCTACTACCGCATGACCGGAAACCCCGCGGCCACATTGCTTCATCTCGGTCCCGGGCTCGGCAACGGGCTGGCGAATCTGCACAACGCAAAGAAGGCGAACTCAGGCATCGTCAATATCGTCGGCGAGCATGCAACTTATCATCTCAGGCACGATGCGCCGCTGACTTCCGATGTCGAGGGCGTTGCCCGCCCCATGTCGCACTGGGTGAGAAGCGCAGTCTCTTCCGCCAGCCTCGCTCACGACTGCGCGGTTGCGATCCAGAAAGCGCGCGAAGCCCCGGGCTATATTGCCACGCTCATTGCGCCGGCGGATACGGCTTGGGGGCCGTCGGATGGTCCGGTCGAGGCTGCGCCGGCAGCGCCGCGGCAGCAAGCAGATGGCCGGAGCGTGAGTGCGGCCGCCGCCGCGCTTACTCGTGGCGGGCCGGCGATGTTGATGCTGGGCGGCGCTGCGCTGCGCGGCAATGCGCTGGAGCTTGCCGGCCGCATCGCCGCAAAAACGGGTTGCCGTCTCATGGCCGAATATAACAACGCCCGGATGGAATGCGGCGCCGGTCGCGTGCGCGTCGACCGCCTGCCTTACGTCGTGGACAATGCGCTCGCCGCGCTGAAGGGCACGCGGCAACTGGTTCTCGCGGGAGCGAAGGCGCCGGTTGCGTTTTTCGCATATCCGGGCAAACCCAGCGTGCTGATGCCGGAGGACTGCACGGCGACCGTTCTCGCGGAAGCCGGTCATGATCTGGAGCAGGCGTTGGAAGCGCTCGCGACCGAAGTGGGCGCGCTGCGCACGCCCGCGGCGGGTGTCGCCACGCTCAAGCGGCCCGATCTGCCGGGCGGCGGATTGACGCTCGAAGGGATCGCAGTTGTGCTCGCTGCGCTGCTGCCGGAGCAGGCGATCGTAGTCGATGAATCGGTTTCGAGCGGCCGCAATTTCGGCGCCTTCATGAGCAATGCCGCGCCCCATGACTGGCTGAACACGCGGGGCGGCTCCATTGGTTGGGGGCTGCCGGCCGCGACGGGCGCGGCCATCGGCGCACCGGGCCGTAAAGTGGTCGCGCTGGAAGGCGACGGGAGTGCGATGTACACACTTCAGGCCCTGTGGACCATGGCGCGTGAAAACCTCGACGTGATGGTTATGGTTTTCGCCAACAGGGCGTATCAGATCCTGCGCGGCGAACTGGCGAACATGGGCGCGGGTACTCCCGGTCCGCGCGCGCGAGACATGCTCATGCTCGACCGGCCCGCAATCGACTGGGTCGCCCTGGCAAACGGCCACGGCGTCGAGGCGAGTCGCGCCGCGACACTGGAGGAACTCGCGCAACAGATGAAGCACGCGCTCGCGCGCCGCGGGCCGTACGTCATTGAGATCGTATTGTGATCTGCCCGAGGGTGGCGACGTCGCAGATTTCCCCCGGCGGCCGCTCTCCTGGCGAATAAATCGCAATCTGCTGTCCCTGACGCAGGCAACGGGCATAATGGGCGCCTACTTGGGAGGGGCATGAATACACGTCGCAAACTGATCATCGCGCTCGGCGCAAGTGCGCTCGCAGTGCCGTTCGCATCCTTCGCGCAGAAGCAGGGCAAAGTCTGGCGCGTCGGATTTCTTTCAACCGGGCGTCGCCCGGACTCGCTCGACTCCCACCATTTCGGTGCATTCCCGCTGGGCCTGCGCGAACTCGGTTATATCGAGGGGAAAACCCTGGTTATCGAGTGGCGCTATGCGAACGGCGTGCTCGATCGTCTGCCGGAACTGGCGGCGGAATTGGTGCGGTTGAAACCGGATGTCATATTGGTGGGAGGCCCGGACGCGACCCGAGCGGCGCAGAAAGCAACGACCACGATCCCCATTGTCATGGCAAGCGTCAGCGATCCGGTGGGCGCCGGCTTCATCACCAGTCTGGCTCACCCCGGCGGCAACATCACCGGGTCCACGAGCCTCACGATCGATCTTGGCCCCAAGCGCCTTGAAATGCTGCTCGCCATGGCGCCCAAGGCGTCGCGCATCGCCGTCCTTATAAATCCCGCCAACACGAACCAGATCCAGGCTGCCGAGAGTATTCAGGCGGCGGGAAAAAAACTCCGTGTAACGATACTGCGGGCGGAAGCGCGGACGCCTGAGGAGATTGATACTGCGTTTCGCGCGATGGTCCGGGACAAAGCTGGTGCGCTGATCGTTCCCAGCAATATTTTGTTCAACGGACAAAGAAGCCAGATTGCAGAGTTGGCCGTGAAGCACCGCCTGCCGTCCATCACCGGCGACCGGATATACGCCGAGGCCGGCTGCCTCATGAGCTACGGCAACAGCGTCGCCGACGATTTCCGGCGCGCCGCAACCTTCGTAGACAAGATACTCAAAGGCGCCAGGCCCAGCGATCTACCCGTTGAGCAGCCCACAAAATTCCAGCTGTTCATCAATGGCAAGACTGCGAAGACACTGGGACTCAAGATTCCGCGGTCGCTGCTGATAATGGCGGACAAGGTGATCGAATGAACAAACGTCGAAAAATTATCGTTGCGCTTGGCGCGGGCGCGCTCGCAGCGCCTTTTTATTCTTTGGCACAGCAGCAAGGCAAAGTCCGGCATGTGGGGTTTCTCACGCCCTTCAAATTCCGGCCGGACAACGATCCGCGGTTTGCGGCGTTCAAGCAGCAACTGCGCGACCTCGGCCACGTGGAAGGCAAAACTATCACCTTCGATTATCTGGCGGCGGACGGGGAGTATGATCGGCTGCCGGCCCTCGCCGCCGAACTGGTCCGGCGCAAGGTTGACGTCATTCTTACGAATGGCGGGACCCAGGCGACCACCGCCGCCCGCAACGCGGCGGGAACGATACCGGTCGTCTTCGCAATTCTCTCGGACCCGGTGGGCCAAGGCTTCGTGACGAGCCTTGCGCGGCCCGGCGGCAATGTCACTGGCATCTCCGCCCAGCACCCGGAAGTGGCTGCCAAGTCGCTTGCGATCTTCAAGGAGTTGGTCCCGTCCGCGAAGCGCATTGCAATCCTGACGAACCCGGCGAATTCATCGCTTCCCCCGGTGGTCCTGGAAATGCAGGCAGCGGCGCGGGTACTGGGCCTGGAAACCACCGTCGTAAACGCGGGAGCGCCCGCCGAGTTCGAAAAGGCCTTCGCGGAGATTACGCAGTATCGGCCGGCCGGCCTGGTCGTACTCTCCGATTCCTTGTTCGCCATAGAAAGCGTGCGAATTATGGCGCTGGCGGCGAAACACCGGCTGCCGACGATAGGCGGGGACAGCACTGTTCCGGAAAACGGGGGCTTGATGGGGTATGGGGCAAACCGGGTGGACATGATCCGCCGCGCTGCCTTCCTGGTGGACAAAATCCTCAAGGGCGCGAAACCCGCCGACATACCGGTGGAGCAGCCGACCAAGTTCGAGTTGGTGATCAACATGAAAACCGCGAAGGCGCTCGGTCTGAATGTTCCTAACTCGATTCTGGTGCAGGCGACGAAGGTGATCGAGTAAGACTGCGAATCATAGCTAGGGGGCAGACCAATAAGCGGATTGCGAAAGGCAGCATGGCTTAGTGGTCTGTCCCGTTGCCAATCACTGATTTCAGTTAGCAGGCACCACGTGCACTTCGGTGGTCACCGAGTTGGCAATGAAGCATTCCTTGTGCGCCTTGTCATGTAACCACTCTAAGTCCGTGGAGGCCGGCAGCTTGGCGCCGCTGAAGGCGATTGCGGGCTTCAGGTCGACGCGGGTAACGGCCATCTTGCCGTTGGCGTTTTTCCCGAGATGTCCGACCGCGTTGTCTTCGTAGCTGTCGACGACAAATCCCTTGTTCGACGCAAGAGCGAGAAACGTCAGCATGTGGCAGCTCGACAGCGCGGCGACGAATGCCGACTCCGGATCGACCAGCTGCGGGTTGCCGAGGTATTGCGGCGCCGCGGACGCTTTTACCTCCATGCCGTGCTCGAACACCCAGGAATGATCGCGCGGATAGGTCTTGTAGCCGAAGTCGGCGCCGTTGCGCGCCCATTTGATCGTGGCCTTATGTTCCGACATTTGAGCTCCAGGAGTGAAGAGTGAAGAGTGAAGAGTAAACCTAAATCCTAAATTCTCATTCCTAAAAGCCTACTGCTTGTCCATCAGTGCGGCGCTCGGACGCGGCGAGGTAGCCGTCGTCCATTTTGTAAATCAGCTGGGCGCGGCCGAAGTCGGTGCTCCAGCGGTCGGCCGGCACTAGATCGTGGCCGCGGCGCGCGAGTTCGGCGAGAACCTCCGGACTGATGCCCTGCTCGATGCCGACGGTGCGGCCGGTGTCGATGCGCCAGCGCGGCGCGTCGGCTGCAGCCTGCGGGTTCTGCTGATAATCGGCGAAGCGGACCATCACCTGCGAGTGTCCCTGGGCCTGCATCGAACCGCCCATCAGGCCATAGCTCATCACCGGCTTGCCATCTTTGGTGACGAAGGCCGGAATGATGGTCTGAAACGGGCGTTTGCGCGGCGCGACGATGTTGGCGTGGCCTGGTTTCAGGCTGAAACCGTAGCCGCGGTTTTGCAGGCTGATGCCGGTGCCGCTGACGACGACTCCCGAGCCAAAGCCCGCGTAGTTCGACTGGATGTACGACACCATCATGCCCGACGCATCGGCCGCCGTCAGGTATACGGTTCCGCCGGTTGGCGGCGTGCCGAATTTCGGGTCCTGCGCTTTCTTCATGTCGATCAGCCTGGCGCGTTGCTTGAGATATTCGCGGTCGAGCATCTGCGCCGGCTTGACGCGCATGGTCGCCGGGTCGGAGACATATTCGTAAATATCGGCGAAGGCGAGCTTCATGGCCTCGATTTGCACGTGCAGGCTGTCCGCGGAATCGACCGGCAAGCCGGCCATGTCGATGTTTTGCAGGAGGCCGAGCGAAATCAGCGCGCCTACGCCCTGACAGTTGGGCGGCAATTCGTGCAGCGTGTAGCCGCGGTAGTTCTGGCCGAGCGGCTCGACCCAGTCCAGCGTGTGCGATGCCAGGTCCTGCATCGTCATGGCGCCGCCGTATTGTTTCGAGTGCGCGACGATTTTTTCGGCGAGGTCGCCACGGTAGAATGCTTCGCCCCTGGTTTCCGCAATGCGCAGAAGCGTTCGAGCCTGATCGGGAAACACGAATGTTTCGCCCGGCTGCGGCGCGCGGCCCTTGGGCATGAACGCCTCGGCAAATCCGGGCAGCGTTTGCAATTCGAGCGCCTGATTGGCCCACAACCGCGCGATAGTCGGTGTCACCATGAAGCCGCCGGCCGCATACTGGATCGCCGGCTCGAAAAGATCGGCGAATGGCAGCTTGCCGTATTTGTTCGACAGTTCAACCCACGCTGCGACACAGCCCGGCACGGTCACCGAGTCCCAGCCGCGCATCGGCATCGCTGCCATGCCTTTGAAGCGGTCCGGCGTCCACGCGGCGGGCGAGCGGCCCGATGCGTTGAGCCCGTGCAGTTTTTTGCCGTCCCACAGGATCGCAAATACATCCGAGCCTATGCCGTTGCTCGTCGGCTCGAGCACTGTAAGCGCAATTGCGGTCGCGAGCACCGCATCGACCGCACTGCCGCCCTTCATCAGCATGCGCAACCCGGCCTGCGCGGCAAGCGGTTGCGAGGTCGACACCACGTTGCGAGCAAGTATCGGCATTCTTTGCGACGGATAAGGGAAATCCCAGTCGAACGGCTTCATTTACATTGTCCTGAATATGCCTTGATCCTAAAGCGGCTATTACATAACCGCAGAGACGCAGAGACGCAGAGGAAAATCATGAAATTATCAAGATTCATGCAATCACTGCATCTGGCGGATGTTCAAATGACTTCATGCCTTTGCTTTCTCTGCGTCTCTGCGCCTCCGCGGTTCAATAGCTTTTTGCATGTTGAAAGAAACGAAATGATACTACAGCCCGCGAACCGCCCGGTACGCGCTATCTGGCGAGACCCAGCTCGGACAATATCGACTTGAATTCCGCGTGCTGGCCGGCGAGAAACCGGGCGAGTTCGCGGCTGCCCATGTAGTGATCGACGCCGCCGGTGGCTTCGAGTTCGCGCTTCCACTCATCGGTCTGCGTGAAACGCGCGAGCACGCCTTCCCAGTAGGCGATCTGTTCATTGCTCAGACCGCGCGGACCGATTACCGGGCGCCAGTTGGCGACGACTACGTCGTAACCTTGCTC